>Ga0256407_10002443_pt1 | contig 35598 bp, 28 predicted proteins | sample RumenRJG_04DNA_FD_193489 | JGI IMG/M metagenome (GOLD analysis project Ga0256407, IMG submission 193489) | Bovine rumen microbial communities from Lethbridge, Alberta, Canada - RJG_04 | ecosystem: Host-associated > Mammals > Digestive system > Stomach > Rumen | place: Canada: Alberta...
ATCTTCGCACGAGCGGCGGCCCGTTTGTATCCCATGGCCGAAAGTTCAGACACCACCTTCCCGAAATCCATCAGTACACCTCCCTCCTTATCGCATCGCGTATGACGTCCTTACGCGGAAAAGTTTTGAGATAGTCGTCTATCTTCGCGCCGTAGAGCTCGTCACGTCTTTCTCGGAAATTGCCTATCACTTCCCGATACAGGTCGTATGGCAACTTCGTCCTGTACCGCATCGTCTCGATCAGCAGACGTTCCATGTCGTATATACGCAGATTCTCCCCTAGAACGGACATCTCCAACGCTCCGACCCGAAGCGTTCCAGACGGCACATAACTCTGCACCACGCGAACATCGGTAATGGTTGCGGCCTTGCGGTCGGTCGCCAGGTGGTATTCGTCTGGGATTTCATCGCTCATTCGATAATAATAGTAGGCACTTTCCAAGGTCAGCACCGAAGCTGGGTATTTCGCAAGAACGACCTCGACCTCCGGCGCATCCGCCACATCGGCATATATACCTTCCTCAATGCGGAAGAGCTTGCCCGCGCGGACGAGTTCGCCCACCCGGTACTTCGTCCCGTACTTCCGAGACCATTCTATAAGCTTCGCCACCATTTTTCCTCATATCGGCAAAACACTGTTTTTGCCGATACGCAGAAAATTGTATCATATTCCATTCCCTACCGTCAACGCATTTCAGAAATTTATTGTTTCAAGCGTCCCGAACTGACAGGGAAAGCCACCGTCTTGGCGGCGGTAGAGCGCACGCCCCGCACGCGCCGCCCAGTGGGGCGAGCCGCCCGCCCCCCTACTGCACCTCCACCACCACCTTGAAGAACCGCATCGCCGCCTTCTCCGTCGCCGTCGCCCCTTCAACCGACTTCCTCTCGTCATTCAGCACATCGACAACTCGATTAAGGGGGGTGTTCTCGGATCTTCACTCAAAAACACCCCCTTAACTTGCCATTTCGCGGCAGATCTGCTATACTTCCCGCCATGAAATACTACAGAAGAGAAAACTATCTCCGCAAGATTCGCGGTTTCTATGAGGACACGGGGCTCATAAAGGTCATTACAGGCGTCAGACGCTGCGGTAAATCCTGCCTGATGGAAACCATTGCCGACGAGATGCGTGAACGCGGTATAGACGATGCGCATATTGTCTACCTCGATCTTGACCGCCGCCCTTATAAGAACATCAAGACCCCTGATCGTCTTGAAAGTCTCATCGACGAAAAGACGCCTTCCTCCGGCACAACCTACCTCTTCATCGACGAAATCCAGAACGTAAAGGGCTTTGAGGAAGTGGTAAATGCGTTCCGTATCGAAGGCCGACACTCCATCTTCATCACCGGCTCCAATTCCTATCTCATGAGCGGCGAGCTTGTCACGAAGCTGACAGGGCGATACCTTGAATTAGAAATGTTCCCACTCACCTTCGACGAGTTCCTTGGGATGAAGGAATTTCTCGGAAAAAGCATCGCCTCCAACATCGTCGAAGAGTTCGACGAGTATTTACGTGGAGGAGGGTTCCCGAAGGCTGTTCAGTACGACTCCGCCGACGACCGCCGAACATATATTGAGAGCGTCGTTGCCGAGATATTCAAGAAGGACATCCGCCGCCGCATAAAGATCCGCAATCTTTCCGCGTTCCAGAAAGTTCAGACATACCTCATCAACAACTTTGGCGCGACAACAAGTCTCGACAATCTCCTCGAAGAACTTGACAAGACCGGGACGCACATCAAACGCGAAACGTTGAACCGCTACATCGGCATTCTGAAGGACGCGAAGATCCTGTATGAATGCAACCGGTTCGACCTCAAATCCCGCTGCTCCGTCAGAGGCGAGCAGAAATACTACCTTTCCGACCTCGGCTTCTACTTCGCCACAAATACCGACAACCGAATCAACTACGGGCCGGCGCTTGAGAATGTGGTCTACACCTACGCCCGTTCCCACGGCTATGCGGCAAGCATCGGACGAATAGGTCCGCTTGAATGTGATTTCATTCTCCGCAAGGGCGATGCCGGATACGCCTACGTGCAGGCGTGCATGACCATGATGAACGACCGCAAAACCGAAGACCGAGAATACGCGCCGCTGGAGAAGATTCGCGACAACTATCCAAAGTACATCCTCACGCGCAACGATCCCATCCAGCAACGCAACGGCATCATACACGCAAACCTTCCGGAGTTCATGCGCGACGGCACCGCGTTCTGAACCACAGGCCAAACACGCCCCCGCCGCGCCCGTTGCGGTAGGGCGCGATCACCGAGCGCGCCGCAAGGTGGGGCGAGCCGTCCCGGCGAGCCGAGCCCCCTACGGCACCTCCACCACCACCTTGAAGAACCGCATCGCCGCACGTTCCGCCGCCGTCGCCCCTTCAACCGCCTTCCACTCGCCCTTGAGCGCCGCCGCGCCGTACACGACCGCCCTTGCGCCAGGCACGTTCCACTGCGCCTGCGGTGGATAGACCGCGATGTTCTCCAGGTCCGGCGTGCCGTCCGCCTTCATTGGGAATTCCGTGATGCGGAAATCCCCTTCTGCATCCTGCGGATCAAGGCCCACCACATAGCATTCCCATACTTTTCAACCGTTGGCGGCCGTTTTCTTCGCCGCGGCCTCATACGCCTCGTATTCGTCGGCCACGGTCGGATAGTACGTTCTCAACCACGCATACGGCACGGGCACCTCCGTCGTGTGCGTGTACGGTTCTGCGCTCTCCCAGCCGAAACCGCCCACCCAGATGCAGTCCTCGCCCTCCGCTTCGGCGTCGTCCTTGAGGCAGGTCCAAGTGAGGGTGTGCTCGCCGGCGCCCGTCACCGACACGCTCACGTTCGTCCAGTCCGTCTCGCCGCTGATGTACGCCCGGACGACGCCATCCACGGCGAACTCGCCATGGTCCCATTCGTAGTCTGGCGCGTCGTCCTCGCAGGACGCCCTCCACGAGAAGCTCGCCGTGCCCGGACCCGTCACCGTCGTGGAGAGGACCGTCCGCACGAACAAGCCATACGCGCTGCTGTTGCCGATGTCGCCAGAGTGCATCGCCTCGCCGTTCGGGGCGGACGCATCCGCCACGCGGTAGAACGCCTTGTCGCCGTCGCCACTCGTCATGAAGGCGTGGTCGGGAGTGCCCATCGTGTCCCCGATCGTCCATTCCTTCGTGACCGTCTTCACCGCCACCTCGCTGTCGAGACATCCGCTCAGCAAGGCGATTGCCTTCACCGTGCAGCTCCCGGTGATGTAGAACGCCCCCGCATATCGCGTGGAATACGAGGTCGGGGCATTGCCGTTCAGCGTATAGAAGATTCTCGCGCCTTCGGTCGAGCAGGCGATCTCGCACATCGTCCTGGATCCGGTAAAGGTGGACGCCACCGTGATTTCCGGCGTTGCGACCTGTTCCCATTCTCGGACAAAGAGGCGGTGGGGTCGGTGCCGTCGAGAGTGTAGCGGATCGTCCCCTCGTCGCCGTTCCGGGCGATGGTCACCGCCTGGCCGTCGCGGTAGAACACATACCCGCCTTCCGTCGCCACCGCCGAACCGCCACTGGGCGCGATCACAGGGTTGGTGCACGTGCCAAGCGCATATTCGGCCGTCGTCACTCCGCTGTACAGATTGTTTGCGGCATCGTATGCGACCGCCTTGACCGTGGTCTTGCCGTAGATCTTGAACCGCTTGTACACCGTCGAGTTCTTCGTCGGCTCGCTCCCGTCAGTCGTGTAGTAGATGGCCGCGCCCGGGGTCTCGCACGAAATCGTCACCGTGAGCGAGCCCTCGAAGGTCGTGCCGCTCGCCGGCGAAATGACAGGCGACGACAAGGGAACCGGGTCGTACGTGACGATGCCGAACGCACCGCTCTGCCGCGCCAGCGTCGCCGCCGACGCAGATGCCGAAAGCTGCACCACCAGCGCCGCCATGGCCAGTTTACAACACAAAACTCTCAACTTTCTCATTGTTCTTTTCCTGTTAAATGGTGGGGCTCAACTACAGGGTGGGGCGAGGCGTCCAAGGTGGGGCGAGGCCTCTCCCGGTATGGCGGGTGTCGTTACAGTTCTAGAGGCGGGACGTCATGGGGACTTCACACTGTTCTCGTAAACGAATTCCGGGGCAACGTCAAGTTCGCCGCCGAGCCTTCTGATGATTGGAAACAACTATTTGAAACAACTTGCCTTTGGCGCGCGGGCTAACTCGCCCGCGCCCATTTGTCGATCCTCAAATTGCCACGATTCTGAATGTTCAAGGTGCGTCCGCAGGACAATGTTGTTCTTGAAAGTTGTCTTGGTTGTTTCCAAATCCCAAATACGCATGGGTGAAAAACGGAGATGCGCCCGAAGTTTTGCGCGCGGGGGCGCAGAGGTTGACGAGAGACGTGAGACGAGAGACGCGCGCACACAACCTCACCTCGCCGGCGGCGAATACGTGCGCGGCACGTCACCTATCGCGATATGTGAAAAAACGGGCATGAGGCATAAGATTACGGTGCGGAACGTGAATGTCCGATGCGCTTACCACATTCATGTGGCCATTTCTACCTTCTCGGAAATGTCATATACCTCATCAGGGCAGAGATCGGCCCCGTTTGGCCACATAACGGTACCATGGTCGGCAACGACCTTATCGAACTCACTCCATATTCCAGACAAGCACTCGTAACTACGATACGGCTTGCAGTCGAAAATTCCCCGTTCACCATTCCGAAAAACGATGTCAAGCCGATAATCCGGCAAGGCCTTAACCTCTTTTACACGATTCATCAACATGGCACACCTCTTAACGTATCGGATCAACCCACACCACGTCCTTGCCTTCCATGCAAAGTTTCCAGTTCAGCATGAGTTCGTCCGTCCGCATATCTATGAACGTCTGGGCGTTGCGCAGAAGTCTTGCTGGCAGTTCCCCAGCCAGCACTTCTCCCTCTGGAACGGAAAGGACACATTCATCATCGCCATATATTACATGCACATGCGGTCGGTTGTGGCGACCGTTCTTTTCGGGGTACATGTACACAACCATTCCTAAGAATGCCGATACTCGTCCCATAAGCCAATTCTCCTCATAGGTTGTTTCCGCACCTTACCTCACGTCGACACCCTCGGCGCGGGAAAAGAGGGTGGCGTACCTTTCGGGCGTCAATCCGCCTTGGCCCGATGGCGGGCGCAATCCTACCCGCGCGGGTAATCTGTTATCTCGCCTTTGAGAGGCAAGACGGAAATAGTATGCCACATTCCCCCGCTCCACGCAAGCGGGATTTTGGAAAGTTGAAGTTTTGCGCGCGGTTTGAGATGTGAATGCGCGGTACGTCACATATCGCGATATGTGAAAAAGCGCGCATAAGGCATAAGATTACGGTGCGGAAAGTGGGTTGGGGGAATTACGACATTTCCACGGTCAAAGACGCACCTGACGTACCGAGACATGAACGCGGCGTAATGGTGAACGTCAACGTTGCGCCGGACGGCAGTTCGTCCTTCTTGAAATCAACCGTCGTGACGCCGCCCTTGGGCGTGTGCGCCGCACGTCGCCGCCAAACCCTTCAGAAAGCCAAGACGCGTCATGCGCATGTCGCTCATCGTCCTTTTCCCCTTCTCCATTCTTTTAAAAGGCGTAGGTTACCTCGAAGCCGAAGATGTTGAGCGGCGACCAATCCCGCGCGCCGTCGCCGATGGAATGAAGGACCATGAAATAGAGAGCGCAGACAAGGGCGTCGTTGGACGGAACGGGATGGAAGGAGAGCCCGACTTGCGAGCGGGTGGCGTCGAGCACGTCCGAACTGCTGACGCCGGGCTTGTCGGAGAAGAACAGCTCCTCGCTGGCGTATGGCGATATCTTGAAGTCGGTTACGCTCCAGCTCGTGCGGACGCGAAAGCGCTCCCGATAGCGCATGTATGGCTGGACGAACCGCTTGTCGCGGTACTCGAAACGCGAGCGGAAGTCAAGGCGGAGCGTCCAGAATTCCGGCGCGGCGAGACGCAGTTCGAGGGTGGGACGCTGCTCGGTGTGAAATTTATCGTCAACGCGTTCGCGTACGATCCGGTGCCCGAACGCCAACATGAAGTACGGGCAGAACTCGTATCCGGCGAGAAGATAGCTTTCCTCGTTCACGAGCTTTGCATTGTCGAACTCAATCTCCTGGTCGAAGTGGAGCAGCCAGTCTGGGCAGACCTTGTAGTCCACGCCCGCATTGAACCATTCCTGGTCGGTCCGTGCGAACGCACGTGTCGCCAGCGACAGCGCCGCCGCCATCAAATAGAGACGGAGGAGCGACTGGGTCAGACATGACTTCCACCGTGAATTGCCACAGAGGCCGTTCGCCTTCATGGCGGCGCGACTCTCCCAGCCCGATTGCGGCCCTCGGCGTTTTTCTACTGTGGCAGTCATCCCTGATCCTGTGGAACTCCAGCACTAGTCCGCAAGGGCGACGAGGATCTTCTCCGCCCACGCCATCGCACGGGCGAACTGGTTGAGTCCGTACGACTCGTTCGGCGAGTGCATGTGGTCTTCCGGCTGGCCGAACCCGACGAGCAGCGGCGCCGCGCCCGAACACGCCTTGAGCGTGGAGACGACAGGAATCGACGCGCCGTCCCACTGGAACACGGCCCCGCGCGAGTCGAGTTCCTCCAGCACTGAAGCCGCCAGACGGAATACCGGCGACGCGAGCGGCAGACGGAACCCCGCCGCTCCGCCCGTGAGGTCTTCGATGAACAACTTCATCCCGCGCGGCGTGTGCTGCTTCAGATGACGCTCCAGCGCCGCCATGACCTCATCGGGATTCTGGTCCGGCACAAGGCGCATGGAGATCTTCGCAAGCGCGCCCGCCGGAATCACCGTCTTCGACCCCGGGCCGCCGTAGCCCGTGTGGATGCCGTTTACTTCGATGGTCGGACGGAACGAGTTGCGCTCTGTGAGGGAGAGTCCCTGCTCGCCGCCCACGGGCGGCACGCCCGTGATCTTCTCGTATTCCTCTGGCGACACGGCCGCGCTTTCCGCCGCTGCGCGCTCTTCGTCCGTCGGCGGCACCACGTGGTCGCAGAACCCGCGCACGGCGATCGACCCGTCGGGATTGTGCAGACTCGCGATCAGCTCCGCCATGCCCTGCGCGGGGTTCGGCGCGATGCCGCCGTGCTCGCCGCTGTGGAGGTCGTAGCTCGCCGCCTCGAGGCGCACCGTGAAGTGCGACACGCCGCGCAAGCCGGCCATGATGGCCGGACGCAACTCCGCCGCCGCGCCCGTGTCGCACACGAGCAGCACGTCCGCCCGCAGCCGGTCCTTGATCGTCGGCGCCAGCGCCGTCAGCGCCGTGCTGCCGCTCTCCTCCTGCCCCTCCAGCACGATCTTGATCGTGGGAACTTGTGCTCCCCTTGTCTCACGTCTCTCGTCTCTCGTCTCCAGTCTCCCTCTAATAAAATTGCGCATGCCGCACAGGAAGGCGAAGAACTGTCCCTTGTCGTCCTGCGAGCCACGACAGTAGACGCGCTGGTTGTCCTTGAGCGTCGGCTCGAACGGCGGCGTCTCCCATGCGTCCAGCGGATCCGGCGGCTGTACGTCGTAGTGTCCGTAGAAGAGAACCGTCGGCGCGCCCTCGGTCCCTTTGCGCTCGGCGAAGAGGATGGGCGGCGTGCCAAGCATCTTCGGCGCCTGCATCAGCTCCACCGCGAAGCCCTGCGGCGCGAGCCACTTCTTCAGCCACATCGCGCAGTCCACGCAGTCCTTCAGGCGCGTCGGCTCCGCGCCGACGGTCGGGAATCTCAGGAGCTCGAAGTACTCCTTCAGGATCGCCTCTCGCTGTTCGTCAAAAGTAGACATTACTTCTCCTTATTTGCTTTTTAACACAGAGGCACAGAGACACAAAGTTTCTTTCCCCAGATTTCTGTTTCAAGAAACTCTGTGCCTCTGTGTCTCTGTGCCTCTGTGATAAATGTCATTTGAATTATCTCCTTACGCTCATACGCCCGTTGCGCGGTCGGACAGTCCGGCGCGCACAAACGCATAGCGTCGCGTGCCGTCGGGCGCGAGGACGATCGCCGCCGAGTCGAGGAAGCGCGGCCAGTTCGCCTCCGTAAAGCGTGCGACGACGCGGCGGGCCGCAAGGAACGCAGCGATGTAGAGGTCGTGCGTGGTGAAGACGGCGACCGGCGCGGTGAAGTGCGCAAGACACCATTCCTCCAGCGCGTCCGTCGCGGCATGCAGCTCGGCGAATCCGCGATAGGTGCCGTTCTCGAAGTAGGCGAAGCACTTCCGGAAGAAACTGCCGTCGCGGAACTCCTCCCACACGGCGTGCTGGTCGGCGAAATAGAACGTCCCGTTGCCGAGGGCGTCGCAGGGCGCGATGTCGGCGTGCGCCACGCCCATGCCCTCGGCGATGCATTCGGTGGTCATCATGGTGCGCCGCAACGGACTCGAGGCGAACTGCACGACGGGCGCGCAGTCGCGGAGGATGCGTCCGAACGCGCGGCTCATCTCCTCGCCGTTCGCGGTGATGGGCAACGTGGCGCCGAACGACGGATCCTCGTGGTCGATGTGCGGACGCTCTGCGTGGCGCGTCATCAGCAGCACGCGGTTGCCCTCGCGCAGAAGCGCGCGCACGTCTTCGAGCGTGACTTCGCCCAGACAGGACGAGGACGCCCTCTCCTTGTCTTTCGCCAGCAGCGCCTTCACCTGCGCGAGCGCGCGGCCGCGGTGCGAAATCTTGTTCTTCGCCTCCTCGCCGAGGTCGGCGAAGGACATGTCGTGTCCATCGGGAATGAACAGCGGATCGTAGCCGAAGCCGGCCGTTCCCGACGGCGCATGCGCGATGCGCCCAGGGCAATGCCCCGCCACCACGTGTTCGCGTCCGGCAGGATCGACGAGCGCGATCGTGCAGGTGAAGCGCGCGGCACGGTCCTCGACGCCCTCCAGGTTTTTCAGCAGCAGGGCGTTGTTCGCGGGGGTGTTCGACGGTTCGCCCGCGTAGCGCGCGCTCCGCACGCCCGGCGCGCCGCCGAGGGCGCGCACCTCGAGGCCGCTGTCGTCCGCCATCGACCACGAGCCGGGATGCCGCGCGGCGATCGCCCGCACCTTGATCAGTGCGTTTCCGGCGAAGTCGGGCGCGGTCTCCTCCACGCCAGGATCGTCCGCCACGATGTCATAGCCGGGCAGGATCTCCCCGATCTCGCGGAGCTTGTGGGCGTTGTGTGTGGCGACGTAGAGTTTCATGGGCATTCCATTTTCCTTCAAAGCAGTTCAATGGGCATCTTGCGGGTACTGCCGGGAATGTCGGCGACGAAGCGCGGCAGGCCGAGACCGCCAATGCGGTCGGCGCAGTCGCGCGCGATTTCGACCGCACGCTCGAGCGGCACGCGGAAGTGCGAGATGCCCGCCACGGGGTCGCACTGGAACACGTAGTAGGGACGCACGCGGATGCGCTGGAGCGCGCGGAAGAGGTCGAGCAGGGCGTCCGCCGAATCGTTGACGCCCGCGAGCAGGACCGTCTGGCACGAGACGGGGATGCCGGCGTCCACGAGATTCGCGCACGCCGCTGCCGCTTCGGGCGTCACTTCGTCGGCATGGTTGAACTGCGTGTTCACCCACACCTTCCCGCTCGCGGCGAGGCGCACGGCGAGTTCGCGCGTGACGCGCGCGGGGTTCACACACGGCGCGCGCGTGCAGAGGCGCACCACGTCCACCTGGGGCAGGTCGGCGAACGCCTGCACGAAGCGCATCACCTCGTCGTCGGGCAGCACGAGCGGATCGCCGCCGGAGAGCAGCACGTCGCGCACGAGGGGATGTTCCTGCGCGTAGTGTACGCAAGCGGCGAGCTCCTCGTCCGAGCGCACCACCTCCGCGTGGCGGAGAAGTCCCTTGCGCGTACAGTGGCGGCAGTTCATGAAGCAGGCGTTCGACGTCATCACGAGCACGCGGTCGGGGAAGCGCTGCTTCAGGCCGAAGCAGCCGTTCGCCTCACCCTCCTCGTCAAAGGGGTCGGGGCCGAATTCTTCGTCGTCCTCCAGTTCGCGCGCGTCAGGCTCCATCTGCCTGCGGAATGCCTCGCTCCGCGTCGCCAGCTCCCGCGCGTACGCGCAAGCGACGAACGGAAATTGCGCGGGCGCTTCTTCCATGTCCGATGACGGGTTCACGCCGCGTCTACTCCCGCCAGCCGAGTTTGTCGGCGAAATCCATGTAGCGGTTCCAGTCGTGAAGGGTCAGGTTGTGGATGCCGGGGCGGAAGTGGTACGACACCATGCCCTCCTGACGCGCCTCGCCGGGCTTCGGGAAGCCGCTGGAGACGAGCCCCTTCTTGCCGTAGAGCTCCCACGCGGTCGAGGCCAGCCGAGCGCTCGCGTATTCGCCCCGCTGCCCGGCCCAGTTGTCCTTGCTCGCAGAGGCGATCGCCACGGCGCGCGGCGCCACGAGCGCCACGAGCATGTGCTGGTCGAAGTCCATCTCGAACTCCTTGCCGGCGAATTCCCTGTAGTTCAGGCAGAACCAGTGCGGGAACGCCTTCGTGATGCGGTCTATGGACTCCGACTTCGGGAGCTGGATGTGGTTGAGCTTTGCTCCGCTGCAGCCGGAGTCGTTCACGCAGGCCATCGCGAAACGCGTATCAAGCGCACCCGCGAGCAGGGCCGTCTTGCCGCCGCGCGAGTGTCCGACAACGCCGAAATGCTTCGCGTCGAGCAGCGGTTCCGTCTCCACCCAGTCAAGCACGCGGCTCGCCCCCCATGCCCACGCCGAGAGCGCGCCCCAGCTGTTGGCCGTGCGCTCCTTCGCCCAGCAGGCGTGTACGCCCTTCGAGCATTTGCCCTTGGGATCGTCCGGAGCGACGTCGCCGTTCCAGAACGCAAGCGCCGCGTAGCCGCGCGCCACGATCTCCTCGGCCGGCCAGAACTCGCTCTTGTTCACGCGCTCCGGGTCGATGTTCGCGGCGGCGGGACGGTTGCAGATGAGGATGAAACCCGGCGCGGGGCGTGCCTTTGCAGTTACGGGAATGAACGCGGTGAAGACGAAGCTCTGCGAGGCGAGCGGTCCCTTCCACGAAACGCGGACGCGCTTGCGGATCGCCTTGCCGTCCATCATCACCTTGTCCGGCTCGGCCAGCTCGAACGCAAGGGTGTCGGGACGCTCCACGGGACGCCATCCGTACTCGTTCTCGCAGAAGATTTCCTTCAGCTCCGCGCGCCGCACCTTCTCCCACGCCGCGACGTCCTTCACGGGCACGCCCGCCTTCGTGACCATCAGCGGCGGGACGTCCTTCGGCTCCGGCGCGGCGACCGCGCCCTGTACGAGCGCGAGGCAGGCAATGGCGCATCCGCGCGCGACCCATGTGTGAGACAATCTCTTCATCGTTGGACTCCTGTTCTATTTCCAGTTGATGTAGCCGCTGACGGGCGTCAGGTAGGCGGCGTTGCTAGTGGCGGGGCGGTAGCGCGTGCCCTTGTACCAGTCGGTGAAGCCGTTTTCGGCGCGGTAGATCTCACCGGTCTCTGTATCACGCACGCGCTCGTAGCCGAGCGTGGCGTCGCTGCGCTTCTGCGAGAGCACGTCGTATGTGGCGTTGCGGCGACGGTAGGAGTCCATGATCATGCCGCGGATCGAATCCGCCGTCTGCATGATGTACTTCGACGTGCCCATCACGCGCGCCCAGGCGTCCCGACGCTGCTGGTGGAACGCCGGTGTAAAGACGATGGAAGCGAAGCAGCGGTCGAGGACGGGTTGCCAGTCGACGAACTCCTCCTTCGGCGCGGTTTCGGAGAGGATGGAGAACTCCAGCACCGGCCCAACGTCCACCATGCCGGCCCGCACGTTGAACGGGTTCACCTGAACAGGCTGCTTCATCATGCCAGAGACGACAGCGTGGTAGAGTCCCTGCACCCGGCGACCAGAGGCGGACGTGCATTCGGCCACAACCACGTCTCCGCCCATCGCGCTCCTTCCAAGGCTCTCGAGCACGGTGAACTTCCGATAGCCGAACAACGGCCCCATGGCGGCGAAGAAGCCGGCCGTTGAAAGTTTCGGCAAGACGGGCATCTGCGCGGAAGGGTTTTTGGGGCCATACGACCGGATGTACCAGTTGCGCGCCTCCACCGACTTGAGACCGAAGGCGTTGTTGAGGCAGAAGTAGAGCTCGCGCTCCGGACGCTTCGGATCGTACACCGTGATGGCGTAGCTGATGATGTCAAACTTGCCGTCCGGCTTAAGGCCAGTCTTGACCCGCCAGCCGAGCGGGATGTTCATCGTGAAGAATCCGCTCGGGTCGACGTACTTCACGAACTTGACGTGCGTGGCCTCCGCCGGACGGATCCGCAGCACGCCCTTTCCGTACGAGGCCAGTCCCGCCGCGAACACGCAAGCGAAAGCCAAGAGAAAGCGCCTTGTATTCACGAACCCTTCCTTTCTGGCCGGTGTCACAGGCCGTTCTGCTGGGCGATGAGCGTGTCGGCACCGTACATCTTGCGAAGCTTCGGCTTCTCGATCTTGCCCGTGGGGTTGCGCGGCACGGGCGCGAAGATGATCTTGCGCGGACGCTTGTAGCGCGGGAGGTCGAGGCAGAATTCGTTCACCTCGTCTTCCGTGAGGGCCTGACCCTCCTTCACCTCGATGATCGCGGCGGCGATCTCGCCGAGACGCGCGTCCGCAAGACCGATCACGGCCACGTCCTTGATCGCGGGATGCGCGCGCAGGAAGTCTTCGATCTGCACAGGGTAGAGGTTCTCGCCGCCGGTGATGATCACGTCCTTCGCGCGGTCGACGAGATAGATGAACCCGTCGCGCAACTCGGCCATGTCGCCCGTGCGGAGCCAGCCGTCGTCGGAGAGGATTTCCTTCGTCGCCTCGGGGTTCTTGTAGTAGCACTTGAGGACGCCCGGGCCCTTCACGGCCAGCTCGCCGACTTCGCCGGGGTTCACCTCGCTGCCGTCTGGACGGATGATCTTCGCCTGCCAGCCGTAACCGGGCACGCCGATCGCGCCCACGTGGTCGATGTTCTCGATGCCGAGGTGGACGGCGCCGGGACCGGTTGATTCGGAAAGACCGTAGTTCGTATCGTAGTCGTGGTGCGGGAACACGGCCTTCCAACGCTTGATGAGCGCAGGCGGCACGGGCTGCGCGCCGATGTGCATGAGACGCCACTGGTCGAGCTTGTAGTCGGAGAGCTTCACATCGCCACGCTCGATCGCGTCAAGGATGTCCTGCGCCCACGGGACGAGCAGCCACACGATCGTGCAGTGTTCCTCGCTCACGGCGCGGAGGATCCACTCGGGCTTCACGCCCTTGAGAAGAACGGACTTGCCGCCCACGAGGAAGCTGCCGAACCAGTGCATCTTCGCGCCCGTGTGGTAGAGCGGCGGGATGCAGAGGAAGGTGTCCTCCTTTGTCTGGCCGTGGTGGTTCTGCTCCACCTTGCACGAGTGCATGAGGCAGTGGTGCTGGAGCACGATCGCCTTCGGGAAACCCGTCGTGCCGGAGCTGAAGTAGATCGCCGCCTCGTCGTCGTCCGTAAGCGGGATGGCGGGCTGGCGCGACGAGCAGTAGCCCACGAGGTTGCGGTAGCTCTCCGCGAAGGTGGGACAGTCGTCGCCCACGTAGAGGCGCAGCTTCACGCGCGGCACGCGGTCGGCAATCTGCTCCACGCGCCCGATGAACTCGGGGCCGAACACGAGCACGTCGGCGTCCGCGAGCTGCAGGCAGTACTTGATTTCGTCCGCCGTGTAGCGGAAGTTGAGCGGCACGGCAAGGCAGCCGGTGCGCAACACGCCGAAGTAGATGGGCAGCCACTCCAGGCAGTTCATCAGGAGGATGGCCACCTTGTCGCCCTTCTTGAGACCGCGCGAGAGGAGGAAGTTCGCGAAGCGGTTCGCCTTCTCGTCGAACTCGGACCAGGTGATCTCGCTCCGGAACGCCTCGACGGGCGAGGATTCGATCAGGGAGTATTCGCGCCAGGTGGTGTTGCGCTTCTCCAGCTCCTGCGGGTTGATTTCCACGAGCGCAACGTCATTCGGCCACTCCTTGGCGTTGCGGGCTAGTATTTCTGTGATTTGCATGGCGCGCATTATACCAAATCCGCGCCGACTGTACCAGTCAGTGATAGGCGGCGCGGTCGGCCTTCCCGGGGATCTTCATCGCCATGCGGTACTTCGCCACCGTGCGACGCGATATCTGCACACCTTCCGCCTTCAGGATTTCCGTGATCTGGTCGTCGGAGTACGGATTGGACGCATTCTCCGACTCGATGATCGCCTTGATGCGTTCCTTGACCGAGGCGTTCGACATTGTCTCGCCGTCTTCGGTCTTCGCGCCGCCGGACGTGAAGAACTTCCGCAGCTCGACCACGCCGAACGGCGTAGACATGTACTTGTCCCGCACCGTCCGCGACACGGTGGTGCCCACGACCCCCACCTGTTCAGCGACCTGCTGCATTGTGAGCGGCTTGAGCGCGCCCATTCCCTTCTTAAAGAATTCCGGCTGCGCGTCCACGATCGCCTGCGCGATGTCGTGGATCGTCTGCTGGCGCTTCTTCACGCTCTCCCGCAACACCTCCGCCGCGCGGATGCGCTCGCGGATGTACGACTTCGCTTCGGCAGAGACGGACGGATCGGCCAGCATCTTCTGGTATCTCTGCGAGATGTGTATCTCCGGCAAGTCGCGTCCGTCCACGCGCACCAGCCATTCCCCCCGCTTGTTCTGGTAGGTGAACACTTCCGGCTTCACGTATTCTCCGGGGTTCACGCGCTGCACGTAGCCGTGTCCCTGCGCGACGAACTTCCCGCTGTTTGCCCGCGCGGCAAATGTCCGCCCCGGCATGGAATCGAGCTTGGCTAGCTCCTTCAACATGCGCGGATACTCCTCGGCCGTGATGTGCAGCGCGGCGCAGAGCGTCGGAACGCGGCGCGCAACGAGGTCGTCGAAATGGTTTTCAAGCGCCGAACGGATTTCATCCTCCCACGGCGAGTCGTCGAGCTTCTCCATCTGCGCGAGCCAGCACTCACGCAGGTCGCGCGCCCCGCACCCCAGTGGATCGAACGCGCGGATTTGGGCGAGCACGCTTTCGATCTTCGGCATGTCCGCCTTCGTCACCATCATGATGTCCGGAATCGATCCGCGGAAATAGCCGTCGTCGTCGATGTTCTCGACGAGGATGCCCGCAAGATCGCGGTCTGCGGACGGGATGTCGGACAGGCCCACCTGCGCCATGAGATGCTGCTGGAGCGTTTCCGGCTTCACCATCGAGTCGAAGAGGTGGTCGCGACGGGACTGGGCCTCCTCGTCGCCGGACGCGCTTTCCATGTTAGCGAGAAAATAGTCGCGGTAGCCGTCGTCAGACGCCTCCGTGCCCATCGCGTTCGCCATGTTCTCTCCGGTGCCGAACTCAAGCGGTTTCTCCGTGACTTCCCCGTAGGCGTGCGACGCGGGAAGCTCGACCGACATCTGCCGTTCGACCCGGCTTGTCACGTCGTCGATCACGGGATTCGTCTCCAGCTCGTGCTGAAGCTCCGCGCGAAGTTCCAGCGCCGTCATCTGCAGCATCTTCAGGCCCTGGCGCATCTGCGGTGCCAGGGTCTGCTGCTGCTTGAGCGACTGCGAGAGACTGAAACCTACGCCCGGCATCCCATCACCCCGCCGCATCCGCGCGTAGCTCGACACTCACCGGGCCGTCGTTGAGGAGCTCCACCTGCATGTCCGCGCCGAAACGCCCCGTGCCCACGCGGTCCGCGCCGAGATGCGCGCGCAACTGCGCGACAACACGCTCGTAGAGCGGCTCGGCCTTTTCGGGACGCGCGGCGTTGGAAAAGCCCGGACGGCGACCGTGCTCCGTATCCGCATAGAGCGTGAACTGCGAGACGACGATGATGGATCCGCCCACGTCCTCAAGGGAGAGGTTCATCTGGTCGTTCGCGTCAGTGAAGAGGCGCAGCACTGGGAGGCGGGAGGCGATTTTGTCCGCCTCCGCCTCCGTGTCCGTGTGCGTGACGCCGAGCAGGACGAGGTAGCCCCGCCCGATTTCAGCCACACGCTCGCCGTCGATTGTCACCGACGCATGCGCCACGCGCTGGATCCACGCCTTCATTTTTCGTCACTTCACAATGGTATAGGTGCCAGCGACGTACTCCTTCGTCTCGCCGCCCGGAACTGTCACGGTCGCCGTCGTGTTCGCCGGGATCGTGAACGTCCACGTCCACTTGCCGGCGGCGTCGTAGCTCCACGCGCTTTTGACCGGTCCGTAGGGCGAATTGAAGCAGGCCTTCACGTGGCCCATGCGCTTGTCGGGCACCGGCGCGAGGATGATGTGCTTGAAGCCGGGCTTCGCCACGTCCTCCTGGATGCCGGCCATCGTGCCGTACATCCACGCGAGCACCGCGCCGTAGGCGTAGTGGTTGAAGGAGTTCATGCCGGCGGATCCGAAGCCGTCCTTCTTCGTGTAGGAATTCCAGCGCTCCCAGATCGTCGTCGCACCCTGGTCGACGGAGTAGAGCCACGAGGGGTTCTTGTGCTGGAGGAGGAGCGTGTAGGCCATGTCCGGCGCGCCCACGTCGTAGGTAAGGGTGTCCATCAGGATGGACGTGCCGAGGAAGCCGGTCTGGAGACAGTCGCCGTGGTCCTTGAAGTTCTTGAGGAGGGCGGCCTTCGTCTTCGCGATCGCGTCGGGCTTTTCGAGGAGACCGAGCTTGAGCGCGAAGAGCGCGGGCGTCTGCATGTCGCGGAACACGGGCAGGAGCATGCCGTCCTTGGCGTCCACGAATTTCTCGCGGAGGAACTTGAGCGCGCGGTCGGACATCGCGCGGTATGCGGCCGCGTCTTCCTTCTTGCCGATCGCGTCGGCCATCGTGGCCATCATGCGCGCATCCCACAGCCAGTAGCTGCAGCCGAGGTACTGCCAGTACGTCAGCGCATCGGCCTTCGGACGGCGCTTGCCGTTCGGCCCCCGCTCCCAGGCACCTCCGCCACAGGTCTCGAGCTTCTCGTAGGAGAGCCAGTCGGCCCACTGGTGCCCCCTCGCCTGCGGGGAGGTGTACTTCATCTCCTCGAGGAGCTTCAGGTAGCGCTTCATCGACTCCCAGCTCTCCTCGACCACGCGCGTGTCGCCGAATTGCTTCCAGATGGTGTACGGCACGATGATGCCGGCGTCGGCCCAGCCGAGCTGGTGCCCGCGCTCGCTGCCGTACTGCGCCTGCGGCGCGACGCCCGTGTAGGAACCGTCGCCGTGCTGCGTGTCGCGCACGTCGCGCATCCACTTCATGAAGAAGCCGTAGACGTTGGCGTTGTAGGAGGCGGCCTCGGTGAACACCTGCGTGTCGGCCGTCCAGCCCAGGCGCTCGTTGCGCTGCGGACAGTCCGTCGGCACGGAGAGGTAGTTGGAGTACTGTCCCCACTTGACGTTGGAGATGAGCTTGTTGACGTCCGCGACGCCCGTCTCGAGGCAGCCCGTCTCGCTCCACTTCGGAATGGACGTGACGGGAATGGAACGGAGTTTCTTGATCGTCACCTTGTCCGTCGTGGTGATGGACGCGTAGCGGTATCCGAAGAACGTGAACGTGGGACGGTACTTCTCCTCGCCCGCACCCGCGAAGGTATAGTTGAGCGTGGTGCGCGCCTTGCGGTAGTTGGTGAAATAGGCGGAGCCTTCGGGACCGTCGCAGCCGCGCTTCTTCGCGCCGTTACCGTCGTTGAGCATCTCGGCCGGACGCATCTTGAGCGTCACGCCCTCGGCGGCGGAAAAGATGAAACACGGGATCGCGGCGGCGTTCTGTCCGAAGTCCACGATGAGCGTCTCACCCTCGTCGACCATGATCACGTCGCCGTCCTTGTAGGAACGGAGCTTCTTCACCTTGCCGAACTCGCCGTCCTTCGCGCCTTCGGCTTCTTTCCACACGTACATCTCGACTGGGGCGATCGCGATGTCTTCGCGCAGACGCACGGGCGCGCCCGTCATCGGGAAGAGCTCGCCCTTGAACTCGGTGTTGATTTCGGAGGGCTTGAACGTGTCACAGGGCTTGCCCTTCATCCAATCCGTCTTGATGCGCGCGTCGTAGTCCTCGCCGTCGAAGATCGCCGCACGGAGCACGGGACCCTTCGTGGCGGAAAGCCATGTCGTATCCGTGCCGATCTTCTTCTCCGTGCCGTCTGCGTAGCGCAGGATAAGCTGCGCGCGGAAGGCGGATTTCTTGCCGAAGAAGTTGACGATCTTGTCGCGCCACCAGCCGGCGGAGACTTGCGCGGCGAACGTGTTGGCGTCGGCCTTGCCGGTCTTCATCAGGTGCGTCACGTCGTAGGCGAAGGAATACTTCGTCTTGCCGTTGTGGGTGAAGCCGGGCTTGAGGAAGTCGGATACGAGTCGGCCCTTGATGGTCTTGCAGCCCTTGCGCGAGACGGGCTCGCCGTTCACGTACGCCTCGAATGCGCCGAGACCGGCCACCGTCCAGTACGCCTCCTTCACGTCCTTGCCGTTCGGGATCGTCTTCACGAAGCAGGCTGTACCGTCTTCAGCCTCCTGCTTCCCGCGTGCATTCCCGCTACGCACCTTCGCGTCGGCGGCGGAAATCCACGCGGCGCCGTCCCAGTCATCCTTCTTGAAGAGGCCTGTCTCGAAGAATCCCTTCGCGGGCTTGAGCCACGTGCCTTTCTCGTCCTTCACCTCAACGGTCCACACGTACTTCTGCGCGCTCCTGAGCGCGGGGCCGCCATACTTCACGGCCACGGACTTTCCGCACGCGACCTCGCCGGAGTCCCACACCTGCTTCTTCCCGGAGAGCCCCTCGAAGAGCTTCACGCGATAGGCCGTCTGCGCAGCGCCTGTGCGCGCGGACTGCATTTTCCACGAGAACCGCGGTACCGCGCCGATGTTCGCGGGGGAGACGAGCTGGTCCGTCATCAGGCCGACAACCTGCGCTGCCGGCTTTGCCACCGGCGTGGCCTTTGTTTCGCATTCGCACTTCTTTGCCGATCCATCGCCACACAGGCAGTTGCATCCGGCAACGACAATCGCTCCTGTCAACGCAAGCGTTGACATCAATCGGGTCTTCATTTTTAATTCTCCTTTAGGCATTGAAAAATCAATGCCACGAATTTTAGACGAAAACGGGCGCGCGGGCAAGCGAATTATTCAAGTTCCCGCAACTGAATGATTTCCGCTCGGCGCGTCTGCGCATAGACGCCGATGTCCAACCCCTCTTCCACAACCGGCGTGACGTACGTCGCGCCACAGGCTGCACAGCAGGCCCCGTCGTTCAAGGGTGCTCCGCACGTCGGACATCTCATCTCCAGCAACTCGCCACATTGCACGCACCGCACGCCGCCCGTCGGCGACGCAACCTTTCGCGAGGGACGGTAGAACAGCCGTCCGCCAACGACGTATGGCACGTTGCTGGGACAATGACAGTTGGGACAATACCCGTGGACGACAATGTGCGGTTCCGATGACGCAGAAGGCACGTGAACGCCTGAAGACGATGGTACTTCCTGAAGCGGTACGCCCAAAACCTCCGACAATTTCTTGACCGTTTCCTCGGAAAGCTTTGTGGGCTGCCCGCTCTCAAACATCGAGAGAGCCGACTGCGTACAGCCAACGCGCGCGGCAAGCTCCGTTTGACGGAGCCCCTTCGCGCGACGCGCCTCCGCAAAACGAAGGCATAACTCTTTCGACACGTTTGACATGCGGGTAATAGTATGCTCTTTTCAGGCCGCGTTGGCAAGATGGAGGTTATCAACAAATATCAACAACTTTATCACAACTCAAGTTATAAACAGGTGTTAATATCACTGTTTATTACTTAGTTATCAACAGTAGGTGATAATTCAGTTGATAACTGTTCACCCTTGAGTTCACATCCGGGGAACACGAACAGGCGACAATCAATCGGTCCATTATAGAATGCAATGCGCGTCACGTAAAACAAATTGATCATTTTGGACAGTTCAGGACTTCCTGTTAGCACGCCGCCCGTGTATCCAGGGCATTTTTCGTTCATGAACGTCCCGATGCGTTCGTAAATCGGGGCAAGTTCCGCTGGATCACCTAGACGAATACCATATTCAGGATTGAAAAACACGCATCCACGCGCTTTGTAGCCTTCTTTTCCCGTTTTCGAGAAGGAGACGAACGGCTCGGATGTTGTTGGTGGCGGGATGGGTGTATCGCCGAAATCGCAAGCCTTGAACTGGATGAACTTTGAAACACCGGCAATGTAGGCATTCGTTCGCGCGTTCTCAATTGCCTCAGGAGAGATATCCGTTGCAATGATCGGCGGCAAGTCGTCCGTTTTTTCCTGCTCCTGCGCTTCAAGGAGCATGTCCTTCCAAATCTGCTCGGGTGTTGCGCCAAAGCGCTGGCGCGGGGCCGTGCGCGGGGCCTTCTCGCCCTCCACCATGAGTTTGTACCCTTTGATGGACATGAATCCAAAATGCGAGCGCAACGATCCAGGGGCTCGGTTGAGTGCGGCGAGCGCGGCTTCGATGGCCGGCGTGCCGCTGCCGCACATCGGGGAAATGAACGGCGTTTTCCGGTCCCAGTGCAATGCATCGATGCAGGCGGCTGCAAGTGTCTCCTGCATGGGAGCTGATCCAGGTATCTTGCGGTAGCCGCGCTTGCAGAGCGGCGCGCCGCTTGTATCAAGGTAGATGATCATTCGGTCGTGTTCCCAGTGAAGGAACACGGCCGCGCCGCGATCGTAGTCCGGACCGGAATCCGGACGCGTACCGCAGCGATCGCGCATTCTGTCGGCAATCGCGTCTTTCGTCTTGAGCGACGGAAGGCGCGTGTCGCGGACGGTGTCGTTGTGAACGATTGACGAAACGGAAAAATAGCCGTCGGCGTCAATCAGGTTTTCCCAGTCGATTGACGCGACAAGACCATACAGTTCGCGGATATGGCGACACCGCGCGCGAAGGAGCGGCACGAGAACGCGATGTGCCGTTCGCAGGCGCAGGTTGAGCTTGAGAACGTCGCGCATGGAACCCTTCACGACGACAATGTTCTCCGCTTCGTCGATGGGTTCGTACCCGAGTTCGCACACTTCGCGTTTCACCCACGGCGCCAGGCATTTGGCGCACGACAGAATGATCGGATAGGAACTATCCGTCCACAGTTTCATTGAAACCCTCCTCTGGATGGCAGGGTGCTCGGAATCAGCTGACGCGCAGAGGCATCATCACGTACAGGAACGGAATCGAGCATTTGATCATCGCGGGCTTCGTTCCGTCGTTCAATTCAATCGTGACTTCGTCCTCGTCGATCGCCTTCAGGGGATCCATCACGTAATTCGGATTGAACACGATTTCGATGCGGCCACCGTCGTACTTGATCGGCACGATATCCGTGGACTCCGCGACTTCCGTTGCAGTGGCCGTGACGATGAGCTGGTTGGAGTCGAAAATGAGTTTTGTGGAGTTTGTGTCCTCAAGCATCATCACGCTCGCGCGGTCAAGGGCGGCCAGCAGAAGCTGGCGATCCACGACGATGTGTTCGGCGCATTCCGAAGGAATGACCTGACGGTAGTTCGGATAGACTTCGTCAAGCAACTTCGAGTAGATGCGCGTATCGCCGAGGTTGAAGGCGATCTGCGTCTTCTCGATGGTGATGCGAACATCGCCGTCGCTCGTCAGTGAACGCTGGAGTTCGCTCACGACCTTCGAAGGCAGAATCACGTCGCGTTCCGCTTCGGCGGGCAGTTCGATCTCGTGTTCGACGAGCGCGAGGCGCCGTCCGTCCGTCGCCACCATCGTCAGCTTTCCGTCCTTAAAGGAGGAGAGAACGCCCTTCAGCGTCTTGCGCGTGTCGTCTTGGGAAACTGCATACGCCGTCTTGCGCAGCATTTCCTTCAGCGTAATCTGGGGAAGCACGTATTCAAAAGAGTTCTGGTCGACCGGCAAGGCGGGATAGTCGACGACCGACATGCCAGCCAGCTTGAACGTGGCCGTTCCAGCATTGATAACGGCGCGGTCCTGAGCGTCCACATTCACCTCGACCGGTCCCTCAGCCGCCTTTGACACCACGTTGAACAGCAACTTCACGGGAAGAGTTGTTGCACCCTCCGACTCAACGTCGCATTCGAGCATGCTGCGGATGGATATGTCGAGATCCGTCGTAGTCAGCATCAACTGCTTGTCTTTTGCCTCAATGAGCACATTCTGCAGTATCTGCATTGTGCCTTTCGACGCAACGATGTTTTGGACTTTTTTCAGTCCTTCCAGGAACTTCGACCTGACGATTTTGAACTTCATGGACAACTCCTTTTGGTTAGACCACTTTCTAGTTTGGGTTGGTTCGGTAAATTGTACACTATTTCTGTTGGTGAAGTAAAGTATGAAATAGAGAATATTAGGTTTGTTGATACTGTTGACAAGTCATGTCCGGCGCGTTTTTACAGGGGTCTGATGGATATTCCAGATGTTGACATCGTTTCAGGCATCTTGTTGCAGACGGTAGACAACGTCGCGTCCTGTTGACATGTGTTGACAAGATGGCGAGTTGTGAACAGGTTGTGGACGGCTTGTCTGCCCATTGTCATTTGGTGAGTTCCGAGGGATTGCGGCCGAGTTGCGAGGTGATGTTCTCGACGGCCTTCCTCAAGTCGCTCTCCACGTCGATTCTCTTCTGGATCGTCTGAGCGCCGTGGTAGACAGTCGCATGCGTCTTGCCGAACGACCGGCCGATTTCGGTGAGGGAACGCGTTGTGAGCTTGTAGGAAAGGAACATGGCGACCTGGCGCGGCGTCACGAGCGTCTGCGTGCGCTGCGGGGAAAGAATGTCGGAAAGCGTCACGTTGTAGAACTCCGTGACGACCTTGATGATCTCCTCGACTGTGAGGTCCTTGATGGTCTTCTCCTGTTCGATCGAATCCTTGAGAAGGTGCTGCACGATTTCGAGGGTCATGGGGAAGTTGGCGTTCAGTTCCATGAATGTGATGACCCGGCTGATGGCACCTTCGAGCGCACGCACATGCGAGCGGATGTTCTCGGCGATGTACTTCAGGATTTCCTCTGGTATGATGCGCCCCGAACTCTGCATCTTGACCTTGAATTTGAGAATGGCCAGGCGTGTCTCGTAGGAAGGGGCCTCGATCTCAACAGCCATGCCCTGCTGGAACCGGCCGATCAGCCGCTCTTCGCAGCCCTTCAGGTCTTTCGGCGCAACGTCGCTTGTCATGACAACTTGCTTTCTGTACGTCATGAGCGAACTGAACGTGTTGAAGAATTCCTCCTGGAACTGGCGCTTGTCCGCAATGAACTGGACGTCGTCCAGCAACAGCACGTCCACCTTGCGGTAGCGTTCGCGAAACGCCTGCATCGCGTTGTTGGCCAGCGCGTTGACGTATTCGTTCAAAAACGTTTCCGACGTGATGTAGCAGACTGACGCGGACGGATTGTTCTTCAGGACGTAGTGGCCAATCGACTGCATCAGGTGCGTCTTTCCAAGCCCCGTGCCGCCGTAGATGAACAGCGGGTTGTTCAACGTGCGTCCCGGACCGTTCGCAACGGCCATTGCCGTGGCGTGGGCAAAGGAGTTTGACGGACCCACAACAAAGTTCTGGAAGGTGTAGTTCTCCGTCAGGGGAAGCGTGGACGGCATCCCCATGAGCACCGGAGCTGCCGACTGCTTGAGAAATGCAGCGGCAGGTGGCGCAAAAGTCGGCTTCTGCGCATGTGCAGATTGAGCAGATTCAGCAATGTCAAACACGACCTTCGCATCGGCATGGCCCAATTCTTGCAAGGCACTTTCGATGGGTTTTGTGAACAAGGACGTGAACCATTCGACCTGAAGCGCCTCGGCTACGGCGATGTGAAGCGTGTTTTCCTTGAATTCGTGCGAGAGGAACAAAGGAAAATAGCGTTCCATCTTGCTACGGTCATTTTCCGTTGAAAACCGGCTTTTAACCAGTTCAACGACCTGCTCCCACAGACCTTCAGGAGCTTTTAAAGAAGTTTCTTTTGACATCCCTTTTTTCCCTAAAAGTTTCCCTACTATTCAACCATATTTTAGGGCAAAAGCCACGCACAAGAAATAATAACATGTTTACAACTTATCAACAGGCCTTGTTGATAAGTTGTTAGACAATGCAATGTCAAAACGAATTGAAGAATCGCTTCATGTCTTTTGGAGTTTTGCATGAAAGCAGCTGTTCGCGATTGTCGGCGTTCTGGAAGATGCGGATAAAGGTGCTGAGCATCTGAAGATAGGAAGCGTTCATGGATTCCGGTATGAGCATGAGGCAGATGATCTGGATTTTTGAATGGTCGATTGTCTCGTAGTCCGGTATGATACCATTGTCGTTTTTCGAGTTGTCGACAAGTGCAATGACGCCGCATATCTGCTTGACGGCCGCCGTTCGCCCATGAGGTACGGCGATGCCATAGTCAAGGCCTGTGGCCATTGACTCTTCACGTTTGTTTACGGCCTGCTTGGCTTCATCAATTTTTATCACGATGTCGGGAAAGCGCTGCCCGGCGATATCGACAAGCTGTTCGATTGCCTCTTTCTTGGAATAGGCGCGGAAGGTCGGGACCATCGCGAACTTGTCGATGTACTTTTTGAGGACCTCGTGTTCGGGAACCGTTCCCTTCCCGGCAGTTTCCCTTGAAGAGTTCTTCCTTGACTGCAGGATGTGGAGCGTCAACGCACCTGCCAAAAAGGAGATGCACGCAACGGCGAGAGTTGGAAGGACTTGTACCATCGTCTCCTTTGGTTTCAGGTTTTCTCTGACGGAGGATGCGCCGGCGCCGTTTGCGCGGGCGGGTGCTGCACGTTCGCTTCATCAGCGGCCGGGTGGGGTACGGGCATGAAGAGCAGCATGACCCAGGCAACGACGCCGCTGACCACGCCGACGAGGGCGCCGATCTTGATCCAGTCGCTGAACTTGATCGGGTGGTAGCCATGTTTTTCAAGAAGACCCGACGCCACGATGTTGGCGGTGGAGCCGACCACGGTGATGTTGCCGCCGTAGCAGGCGCCGAAGAGAAGGGCCCACCAGAGAACGGAATAGTCGGATGAAATCTTCAGCATGTCCTGGACCACGGGCGTGAACGACGCGACGAAGACGATGTTGTCGACGAACGCCGATCCAAGCGACGAGATGAGGATCACGAGCGGAATCATGCCGTTCGGCCCGCCCTTCACGTGCTGGGTGAGCGTGCTGGCCAGGTTTTTTGTGATTCCGTTGTGGCTGAGCGAGGCCGATATGGCGAAAAGAAGCATGAAGAACAGGAGCGTCCACCACTCGACTTCATGTTCCACGTAGTGGCGCGCGCGCGCCGGACGGAGGATCATGAGGATGCCGGCGATCACGAGCGGCGTCATGATGAGGAAGGCGTTTTTGTTGTCGGCCCCCATCAGGCCGAGCGCACCTTCGATCTGGTGGTGGAAGGCGATGACGACCACGGTTGTCAGCAAGACGAAGAGTCCCGCCTTGTAGGGAACCTTTGCCGTCGGCCCGAGTCCCAGCTTCCGGTGGTTCTCCATTGCCTTCGACATCTCCTGGATGTCCTTGCGGAACCAGAACACCGTGATGGCGAACGTGCAGAGGAGCGCGACGAACGCGACGGGTGTTGCCCCGACCAGGAACTGCGAGAACGTGAACCCGGCGTGGCTGCCGATGTAGATGCCCACCGGATTTCCCAGCATTGTGGCAGACGAGCCGATGTTGGTGGCCATCACGGAGATCAAGACAAACGGATGGGGACGGAGCTTCAGCGTGTCGCACACCTGAAACACGAGGGCAAGCACGACGACGATGGACGACACCTCGTCCACCACCGACGCCAGCACGGCCGCGAGCAGGCACAGGATTGCCGTGAACGACACGCCGGTCATTCTCTTTCGGCTGATGATTGCCTGGATGATCCATGTGAGAAAGCCGAGATCCTTCAGCACGCCCACGATGATCATCATGCCCACGAGGAACAGGATGATGTCGAGTTCCGCGCCGAGAACGATGGACTTGAGCGTCATCGCTTTGCATGCCACGAGCAATGCGACGCCGATGAACGCCACGCCCACGCGCCGCTCCCAGAAAAGGAGCGTCGTGGAGATGACCGACGAGAACACGGCAAGCGTCAGGGCCTGCGTGGAATTTGTCGCGAGGCCGGCCTCGTATCCACCGAACGTCACGCCGCACACGATCAACGCGAGCAGCAGGAATTTTGGGTTGAGGAACTTCATTTGGAATCACTCCCTGAATATCTTGTTGAGAAATTCCGTGAGTTTGACGACGCCGACGAGGCGGTCACCTTCCCGAACGTAGCACTTGGAGCTTTTGTGGCGCATCATCTCGCACGCGATCTGCACGGCGGGACTGTCCGGCGAGACAATTGGATACTTGTCGTCAAGGATCGTGGTGAGCGGCGTCGTGGACTCGTCGTCCAGAACCCGCACGAATGGCTCGAAGTCGAGAATGGAGGAGATGTCCTCCATCCACAGCATGTGCTCGGGAATGCAGGCGCGCAGCAGGTTGTCCGCACGCGCCACGCCCTTGAGACGGCCTTCGGAATCGACGACCGGAAGTTCGGACGTGTGTTCCGAAATGAGGGCGTTGATGCAGGTCTGGAGCGTGTCGTCAGAACGAAGCGCCTTGTATTCGCGCTTCATGATGTCTGCGGCTGTGAGGAACCTGGGCAGATAAACTTCGCCGTTCTTGAAGAAGCGGTAGATTTCGCCTGCGTTCGACATGGCTGCGACGAGGTTGAACTGCTCTCGGTCGCTGAGGACCGTCCCGAGAACATGGAGTACCTTCAGGTACAGGGCGGGGTCCTCGCGCGGAATGAGCATCAGGAAAACGATGTGTACCTTCTTTGAACACTCGTCAGACCACTGAATCCCGCGTTCGCTCGTTGCAATCGCGGCATACGGCCTGGACAGTCCCTCCACACGGGCATGCGGCACGGCAAGACCGTCCATCAGCACCGTCGATCCCGACTGTTCACGGGACAGCACCGCATCGGCCAGAGCGTCGCCTTCCGGCAAGTTGTAGCGCTTGGCAAGTCTGGATGCCAAAGCGCGCACGACCTCATCTCGTGACATGTTGCCACAATGAGGCATGACGTCTTCCACCTCGAAGAACGTCGTCAAATGTATCTCATTTGTTTTCACGCCTGTTAGTATACCTCTTTTAGCCGTTCACTGCAACCCAAAATGAAATGACGCATAATATTCAATTGTGTATTACGTGCCCCCGTTTGATGATAATGGCAAGGACGGCGATGTCCGCTGGATTGACACCGGGAATTCGCGCTGCCTGTGCGAGAGTCTCGGGACGGAACTTCTTGAGTTTCTCACGGCTTTCAAAACGCACGGCCGTACATGCATCATAATCCAGCCAAGCCGGAATGCGGATTGTTTCATCCCTTTTTGCACGCGTAGCTGCAATCTCTTCTTGGCGGATGTATCCAGCATAATGGTGCCTGATCCAGAGTTGTTCAATGACGGGAAAAACTTCGGAAGGAGAAATGAAGGAAAAGCAGTCAAAATGATTGTGGACGAATTCGCGGACCATTTCAAGGGAGTTACATGCGTTCAAGTGACAGACCAGAGGCTTCCCGTCAATTCTGAATTCCTGTGGCGAGCGGTTTTCAAGCTCGGTTATGGTTGAGAGAATCTGACGGGTCTGCTCCCGGATTTCCGCTGGCAGTACGCCGATGCGATCGGCGGCGGACATGAGCCTGAAGCGGGCATTGTCTTGTCGGAGAATGAGTCGCCGTTCGGCTCGGCTTGTGAACATGCGATAAGGCTCATCTGTTCCTTTTGTGACAAGATCATCAATAAGAACGCCAATGTAGGCGTCCTGTCGGCTGAACACAAGCGGCTCTTCACCACGCACGGCAAACACGGCGTTGATGCCCGCCATGATACCCTGTGCGGCAGCTTCCTCATAGCCCGTCGTGCCGTTGACTTGTCCGGCGAAGTAAAGTCCGCCTATTCGCTTCGATTCAAGCGTGTGCGACAGCTCCCGGGCGTCAATGCCGTCATATTCAATCGCGTAGGCGTATGCAAGAAACTCGGCATGTTCAAGCCCTGGAATTGAATGGACCATCTCTTCCTGCACATCTCGCGGCAAACTGTTTGAAAGCCCATTTGGATAGATAATCGTACCGTCTTTGTCCTCTGGTTCAAGTATCACATGATGACTCGGGGCATTTGCAAAACGGACGATCTTGTCTTCTATTGACGGACAATACCGTACGCCCGTGCCTTCAATTGCACCTCCGTACAATGCGCTGTCTGGGAGATGCTGTCTGACGATATCATGCGTACGTTGCGTTGTGTGGGTGATGAAACAGTTCAACCGCAAGGAATTTACCGGCCACGGTGCGATAAAATCTGGGAAACTGTCCTCATGTTTCCACGTGGAAACAGAGCAGTAGTCGATGGGCGACTTCGACTGAGCACGAATGGTTGAACCATTATTCGTAGGGAACGTTGCACATTGGTTTTCTGTATCTCTATCGAGTTCACGGAATGCGCAAGATGATGGACGAACAGAACATTCAATGGAATCAGCTAGAGAAATAGGTAAGTTCCTAGGTATATTAGTACCTAACTCGCTCAAAGACGTGAAATGCTCAGCACTTTCTTGCTCTGGTCTACAGTAAGTTGGAAATTCTTGAGAACTACGAGGATTGATTTCTCCTGAATTCTTGCAGATTTGGTTTAAAACCCCTCCTGCTTGTATCGGTAATTTCAATGTATGTGCATGGTCAGAAAATGCGAAAGAATGGGTCTGATTGGGCGTGTATTGGTGCGTAGCGTGTTCTTGTTTCCACGTGGAAACAGAATCTGATTGGAACTTCTGCTGATTGATTGCCTCAAAAAAGTAGCGTGTCCGCAGCGAAAAAAATGCGGGATTCTCCTCACCGGGCTGAATTGTGGTCTTTAAAAAGTCGATTGAGCGCGCTGACAGACGCGGCGGCGTGCCGGTTTTGAGTCGTGTGAGCGTGAATCCGAGGCGTTGAAGTGATTCGCTGAGACGGTCAACGGCAGGTCTCCCGTCACCACCAGAGGGAGAAGATTCTTTACCAACGAAGATGCGTCCACGCAGCGATGTGCCAGTTGTGAGAATGACACGCTGTGCAGAAATGAACCCATGGTGCTCCGTTTGAACGCCGACAACATACTCGCGATGGTTTGTATCGTGAATGTTTTCATGTGTTTTGATGTCTACGACGCAGTCTTCAATGACGGTTAGGTGCTTCTGTTGGGCAATGATCCGCTGCATTCTGCGCGTGTATTCTGCTTTGTCGCATTGGGCTCGGGTGGCCTGGACGGCCGGACCGCGGCTGGTATTGAGTGTCTTTTCCTGGAGTGAGGTTAGGTCGGCATTAAACCCCATTTCGCCTCCAAGTGCATCCAGTTCAAATACAAGATGGCTTTTGGCGAGACCGCCAATCGAGGGGTTGCACGGCATACGCGCAATGGCGTCCAGCAAGCCCGTAACAAGGAGTGTCCGGACACCCATGCGAGCTGCAATCAAAGCGGCCTCTGCGCCCGCATGGCCTCCGCCGACAACCACGATTTCATACTTATCGTCCATGCGCGTATTATACCACAAGGTTGGGCGGATGTGGATTTCAAAAATCAAGGCAAATCTGTCCGGGGACGCTTCTGCGTAGTTCACCGCCGATCCTTCTGATGATTGGAAACAACTATTTGAAACAACTTGCCTTTGGCGCGCGGGCTAACTCGCCCGCGCCTATTTGCCGATCCTCAAACTACCACAATCCTGGATGTTCAAGGTGCGCCCGCAGGATCATGTTGTTCTTGAAAGTTGTCATGGTTGTTTCCAAAACACAATACGTATGGGTGAAAACGCAGATGCGCCCTCAGCCGGGAGGTAAACCAGTGTTTTTGCCCATGCATTTTGAGATTGGAAACAACCAGAACAACTTATAAAACAACTTTGAGAGAGGTGCGCGGGCTAACTCGCCCACGCATCTATGCTTGTAAGAATCTTGATATATCGTTTTGGATTGGACCATGGGCGGGGCGAGTTAGCCCGCGCGCAAAGACAAGTTGTTTCAAACAAGTTGTTTCCTTTCAACAGAAGGCGCGGCGATGAATTACGCGGATGCGCCCCCGGTCAAGCTATGAGTGTCCGGTCAAGCTATGAGTGTGGCGTTTCTAAAGACTATCATGAAAAGACTATCATGAGTAGTAAGTGATCACGCAACTGCATCCGTCCGAGCGCGTTTCGCGTCTCGTAAGTTTGTTATCAACGGGACTCGTCTCACGTCTCGTTTCTCATATCACCACGAATCCCCCACCTTGGTGTCTATTGGCCATTCTATTTGACGTTATAAACATCTGCGTGATAATCAATAGATTAAAAGTTATAGGTCATTAAAAAGAGTGCAAATGTGCATTTCACCCAATGTTTTCAGGGGTTCAACGCTTCGCCCTGAAAAATCAAGGATAAGATATGAAAAAAGAGAGCACAATTATCTACTAGTTATCAACAAACTTAAAATCAAGAAATAGTCAAAATACCTCATGGACTATCCACACCTCTTTGCTGTCTTCGTTCCTTTTTAGGTTTGTTGACGTTGGGTCATTTCTCCAATTTTGCCGATCTCATCTTTTTCCAACGGCGAAAACAAGCTGTCTTTTGAACGGGCCCGCAAGGTGGATTTTCCCTATTGACATACCTACCGGTAGGTATGTTATACTATGCGCCATGCCCAGAAAAGCACAAAGAGATTCTGAGAAGACGCGCGCACGCATTCTCGCAAGCGCTCTGGCGCTGTTTGCGAAGAAGGGATATGTGCACACGACGTTCACTGACATCGCTGCGCGGCTGTCGATGACGAAGGGTGCGGTGTACTGGCACTTCGAGTCGAAGCAGGCGCTGCTGCTGGCGCTCGTGGACGAAATGCTGGGGAAGTTCCAGCGCCAGATTTCCGAGTTGCTGCCAGACGGCGAGACGTCGTTCGACGGCCTGTCGTTTCCCGTGGTGGCGGACATGATGGTGCGCAACGCGGCGCAGATCATCGGCGACGTGAAGGGGACGGCGTTCTTCCTGCTCATCCCCGAGCAGATCCAGTGGGCGGAGGAGTCGATGGACAAGGTGCGCGAGGACCTGATGCGCAACCGGAGGTTCGGACCGTGGGCCGCGTTCAAGACAGCCATCGAGAACGACGTGCGCGCGGGGCGCGTGCGGCCCGACGTGAATCCCATCCAGGTGGCGAGCGTCAGCATCGCAATCTGGGACGGCCTCGTTCACACGCGGATCGTGAAGTTGCTCCAGTGCGATCTGGAGGACACGCTGCGCAAATCATACGCGGCGGTCTGGGAGTCGATTAGGACTGTCGACAACCTGCGTCCGACAGCCACGACAGTCACGGCAGCCGGATGACGAATGCCGAATGTCAAATCCAATTTCAGCAAAGGAAAAAACAATGAACGAAAATCAAGAAGAGAAGAAAAGCAAGGGCGGCGCGATCGGCGCCGTGATTGGAACGCTGGTGCTGGCGGCGGCCTGCGCCGTGGGCGGATGGATTGCGAACGACCTCTGGCCAAAAGAAAAAGAGTCCGCCGCGGAGATGCCGAAGCCAACCGCGACGGTGGCGGTGAAGGACGTGGAGGAGCGCGTCTACAACCTGCCGGAGAAGTTCGTCGCGCACGCGGAGGCGATGCAGGAGGTCGACCTCCTGCCGCAGGTGGACGGCTACATCAAGGAGATCAAGTTCAAGGAAGGCGACATCGTGAAGGCCGGCTCGGTCCTCTACGTACTCGACGACGAGCGCTACCGCGCCGTCGCGAACCAGCGCAAGGCCGACCTCGAGGCCGCCGAGGCGGAGGCGCGCCGCGCGGAACGTTACTGGGAACGCATGCAGAAGGCGGACGCGCGCGGCATCACGCAGAAGGAGCGCGACGACGCGGAAGCCGGCGCCGACAAGGCCAAGGCCGCCGTCCTCCAGGCGAAGGCCAACCTGGTGGTGGCCGAGTACGACCTCAAGAAGGCGGTCGTGGTGGCGCCGATTAGCGGACAGATCGGCAAGACCTCCGCCCACGTGGGCGACTACGTGGCGCCGTCGAAGGGCGCGCTCGCGCGCATCGTGCAGATCGACCCCATCCGCGTCACCTTCCCGCTCACCGACCGCGCCTACATCGGCTGGCGCGCGGCGCTGAAGAAGGGCAAGGCCCCCGACTACCGCATGCGCCTCGTCCTGCCCGACGGCAGCGAGTACGGCGAAGAGGGCAAGTGGGACTTCGACGACAACGAGATGAGCAAGGACACGGCCACGATCATCATGCGCCTCTCCTTCCCCAACCCCGACCGCATGCTCATTCCCAACAGCTACGTGACGCTTCTCACCGACCGCAAGACGCCGCCGAAGATGGCGAGCATCCCGCAGCAGGCGGTCTTCGACCTCACGGGCGGCAGCCAGGGCGTGTGGGTGCTGAAGGACGACGACACCGTCGAACAGCGTGTCGTCGAGGTGCGCGAGATGAGCGAGGGCTGGTCGCCCGTCGTCTCCGGCCTCAAGCTCGGCGAAAAGGTCGTCATTTCCGGCACGGGCAAGCTCGCGCCTGGCATGAAGGTGAAGGTGGTGGAGCCCACGATGAACGACGATCTCGATCCCAACTACCAGCCGCCCGTGAAGGAGAAATAGGTGTCTTTCAGCATGGAATCGACCAAGTCTAACATCATGACAAGACGCCAATTTGTCGGTGTGGCGGCAGGTGCCGCAGCCACAGGGATTGCGTCTGTCGCGAAAGGAGAAACGAATATGAAGGAATTGGTTCTTGAGGCGCTGCCGTATGCCGAAGACGCGCTTGCCCCGACGATCTCGGCGCGGACGATCTCGTTTCACTACGGGAAGCACCACGCGGGATACGTGAAGACGCTGAATGGACTCATCGCGGGAACGCAGTACGAGGGACGTCCGCTCGAGGAGATCGTCCGCACCGCCGCCGCACGCGGCGACACCGCGATCTTCAACAACGCCGCGCAGACGTGGAACCACACGTTTTACTGGAACTCGCTCGCGCCTGCGGGGAAAGGCGGTGCGCCGTCCGGGAATCTGCAGGCGGCGATCGACGCGGCGTTCGGCTCTTTTGACGCCTGCAGGGACGCGCTTGCGGATGTCGCGATCAAGCGGTTCGGCAGCGGCTGGGGATGGCTTGTCGCCGAGGGCGGCAAGGTGTCCGTGGAAAGCACGCCCAACGCCGAGACGCCGATCGTGCGCCCGGGCGTGACGCCGCTCCTCGTGGTGGACGTCTGGGAACACGCCTACTACCTCGACTGGCAGAACGCCCGCGCCGACTACGTCAAGGCGGTCGTCGGCCTTCTCGACTGGAACGCCGCCTCCAGTCGCTTCGGCACGCCCTCGTCGTCTGCCACCGGGAAGTGACCAGATGAAGGAAGGAACAAGATGAAACTTGGAATCAGAGAGTCGATCGACAAGATCAAGACGTTCTCGCGCATCTTCGTGGAACGTCCGCGATTCGCGATGGTGATTTCCATCGTGCTCACGATGGCGGGCGCGATGGCGATCTTCAAGCTGCCCATCTCGCAGTACCCGCGCCTGACGCCGCCGTCCATCTCGGTGTCGTACAGCTATCCCGGCGCGAACGCGAAGGAGATCCTGAACACCATCGCCATGCCGATCGAGGACGAGGTGAACGGCGTGGACGACATGCTGTACATGGTCGGCTCCTGCTCCGACACGGGCGACTACCAGCTGCAGGTCTCCTTCGAGGTCGAGTCCGACCGCGACATGGACATGGTGAAGGTGCAGAACCGCGTGGCGCAGGCCGAGGCGAAGCTCCCCAGCGAGGTGAAGCAGCTCGGCGGTCGCATCCGCGCGCAGGCCGAGGACATGCTCGGCGTCATCTGCCTCCGCTCGCCGAAGGGCACGATGTCGCGCCTGCAGATCAGCGACTACATCTACGGCAACATCCAGCCGGTGCTGCTGCGCATCCCCGGCGTGGGCGAGGCCACGGTCTATGGCCCGAAGCTCTCCATGCGCGTGTGGATGGACCCGGATCGCATGGCCGCGCAGGGCCTCAACTCCGAGGAGGTGATCGCCGCCGTCACGAAGCAGAACGTCCAGGCGTCCGTCGGCTCCGTGGGCTCCTCCCCGATACCGGCCCACGGCGCCAAGGTGTTCACCATCACGGCGAAGGGACGCCTCATGACGCCGAAGGAGTTCAACGAGATCGTCATCCGCCGCGACGAGAACGGCGGCGTCGTGCGCCTCAAGGACATCGCCCGCACGGAGATCGGCGAGCAGAACTACATGTTCACCGGCCAGTTCAACGGCGGCAACGCCGTCTCCGTGGCCCTCCAGCAGAAGCCCGGCGCGAACGCGATCGCGACGATGGACCAGATCTACAAGGAGATGGAGCGCCTCGCGCAGTCGTTCCCGGAAGACCTGGAGTGGATCACCCCCTACGACGCCACCGACTACGTGCGCATGTGCGTGAAGGAGATCGTTGAGACGCTGCTCATCACGTTCGGCCTCGTGGTGCTGGTGTGCTACCTCTTCCTCCAGGACTGGCGCGCCACGCTCATCCCGTGCCTCACGATCCCGGTGTCGCTTTGCTCCACGTTCATCCTCATGGCCGTCCTCGGCTACACGATCAACATCCTCACCCTCTTCGGGCTCGTGCTCGCGATCGGCGTGGTGGTGGACGACTGCATCGTCGTGGTGGAGCGCGTGCAGTTCCTCATCGAGACGCGCGGCCTGAACGCGAAGGAGGCGACGATCCAGGCGATGAGCGACGTGACGAGCGCCGTCATCGCGACGACCCTCGTGCTGCTGGGCATCTTCGTGCCCGTCGGCTTCATGAGCGGCATCACGGGGCGCATCTACCAGCAGTTCTCCGTGACGCTCTCGGCGGCGGTGTGCTTCTCGACCCTGTGCGCGCTCACGCTCGCGCCCGCGCTCTGCTCGCTCGTGCTGCGCGAGTCGCGCCCCTACAAGCACGGCCCGCTCGCGTGGTTCAACTGGATGGTCGAGCGCTTCAAGGGCCTGTTCGTGACGGCGGCGAGGTGGCTCGCGAGCCGCATCTTCCTCGCGGGCGTGCTGCTCGTGTTGACGGTGCTGCTCACCGTCTCGCTCTTCACGAAGACGCAGACGGCGTTCCTGCCCGACGAGGACCAGCGCGTGGTGTTCGCCTCGATGGAAATGCCCGAGGGCACGGCGCGCGACCGCAGCCGCGACGCGGCGCTGCGCGCCGTGGACCTGCTGCGCACGCTGCCGGAGGTGTCGAGCGTCCTCTCCATCACCGGCTGGGGCATGATCGGCGGGCGCGGCGAGAACCAGACCACGCTCATCATCGACCTCAAGAGCTGGGACCAGCGTCCCCTCCCCGAACAGCATGCGTCTGCGCTCGTCGGCAAGATACAGCAACTGCTTGCCGGGGTGCCGGAGCCGAAGTGGCAGGTGTTCATGCCGCCCGCGATCCCCGGCCTCGGCATGGCGAACGGCATCTCCGTGCACATCCAGGACAAGGCGTCCGCCGATCCGTTCAAGATCGACGAGGTGAAGAACAAGCTGCTCGCGAAGCTCAACGCGAACCCGAACGTGCTGATGGCGTTCTCCGGCTACAACGCGGTGACGCCGCACCTCAAGTTCAACCTCGACCGCGTGAAGACCGAGATGTTCCACGTGCCGGTGGCGACGATCTACGCGAC
>Ga0256407_10002444_pt1 | contig 35588 bp, 23 predicted proteins | sample RumenRJG_04DNA_FD_193489 | JGI IMG/M metagenome (GOLD analysis project Ga0256407, IMG submission 193489) | Bovine rumen microbial communities from Lethbridge, Alberta, Canada - RJG_04 | ecosystem: Host-associated > Mammals > Digestive system > Stomach > Rumen | place: Canada: Alberta...
CGATCTCAGGTTGTTTTCATCCAGAGTACAGAATGGGTGGTGGTTTGCCTTGCGCTGTGGCACGGTCACGTCGTCATCCTTCAGAGCATCATCCTTATCGCCCAGTAGTTCGTTGTTAATAAACTCCACCACCAGTCTGGTGTTGTTACAGTCCTTCTGCATCAACTTAAAGTCCATCAACGCTGCGCAGATGAACGATGACTTAATCTTCTTGTCAAAACCTACGTAGTTATAGAAGGCTTTACCCATCAGCTTTGCCAGCTCATAAGCAGCCTTATTGGTAAACAGCTTGCCCTCATAAGCATCGCAAGGTGCTTTCATGGCGATAGCCACTATGCGAGTTTCCAGATACTTTACGCTCTGCTTATGCTGCATCAGCCTCATCATGTCGTCAAACGTCTGGTCATCATGGTTGCGCTCATATTCAGCCTCCATATCCTTTATCATCGCCTTGATTATCTTGGTTGGAGTCAGGCCCTTGCTATCCTCATCCTTCAGTTCTGCATCTGCCCTAGCCTCAAGTTCAGCCTTATGCTTGGGCCAAAGGCGCTTGGTGTAGTAAGCCTCCATTGCAGCCATGCGCTCAGCCATCAATTCAGGGTCGCGTCTCAGTCTTTTGGCATCATTTATCAGGCGCTCCAGCTGTGCAATTATGCCCTTTATGCAGGCTAGCACCTCGTTATAATGATTATTAGCCTTCGTTATAAGCAGCGTTCTGGCGTTGGTGTAAGCCTGCGTGCGCTCATTCTCAGGAAACTTAAAGTCCAGATTCTCCTCATCCACTATCTCGCTTGGCACATATATAGGCATGCTGCCCTCACTATAGCTATACGAAATCTGCAGATCGCAGTCGCCATGCTCCAGATAAGCCATCAGGTTCATCATCTGGCCTCTTACCTCAACCAGGTCCAGCCCTGTCACGTCCACTGTCGAACACTCCTGTTTTCTCACAACCTGCGCCATTATAGCGCTAAGTCTGCGCCCAGCTAGCAGTAGCGAATACATAGCCATTGCCCTCTCTGTAGGCCAAAGCATAGAGTACGCATCATTCAGGCTCTTGCCCTCATTCACAAAGTAAGTCACAGTCTTTTCTAGTCTCTGCTCGAATGAATCTTTTCCATTTCTCATATTCTTATTAGAGTTATGAGCTGGTTTCGGCCTACACCCTCTCGGTGAATTTATTGATTATTTAATTTCGGGGTGCAAAGGTATATGTTTAATAGCATAAAAAAGAGACCAATTCCGAATTTCGGAAGTGGCCTCATAACAAATTCTGAAAATTCCAAAAATTCCAAAAATTCCAAAAATTCCGAATTCTATTGGTCATGCATTGAGTGCATATATCTCCAGTTTCTTACAGAGATTTAAGAAAACTGTATCATTCTCGTATTTCTTATATTTCTCACTACGATAATTGCAATACGACGTACTGTCGCGACCTTTTCCGCTACCGAATTCTGCCACAAACACCTGATAAGGAATGGGCTCGTTTAGCATTTTCAGTTTTATAAGAGCGCGTTGTGCCATCATCACCACCTGCGCACTCGTCTTTCCGTCGGTAAACTCATGCAGTATCTTCAACACAGCATCTACATCCTTGGCTATTATATAGTCGCGATACGTCTTTACCACTACCTTCTTCAGCTTTTTCTTTTTCGCCTTCTTCGTCTTTTTCTCTCTAATTTTATGGCATGCGGGTACCAATTCTTCTATCCCCATCCCCATAAAAGGGTTTGATGTATCCTGATGTTTGTCATAAAGAAACGACTCAAAGCAGTTCCTCGCTACCATATTCATTGCCTCATCATAGTCTATATCCCAAGGTTCAAGATCCATCCTCACCCCCTTTTCAATCAACACCTTATTGAAGGCATTCTTCACAATCTTCAGAAATGTTCGTGCATCCTTGAATGCTGGTTTGTAGTCGAGCAGAGCCAAATATGACTCGTTTATCTTATCATTCAACTGAATACAAATCTGTGCATAGTCATTTGGCGTTGTAAATCTACCCACGCTAATCATTATTTCGCCCGCCTTGGGCAACATCGAGTATTTTTTTGTATATTTCTCGTCCGTAGCAGGATCTCTAAAAACAATCGAGCGTTTGCATTTATAGTCGTTTTCGATAGTTTTTTCTACCAGTTCTAATAATTTCACCCGTGCAGGTCCGCCAAACAACGTACCCTCAGAGCTGTAGAGTTGGAGCTTGTACACCTTTAGGCTCCATTTTGTTCTTCTCATATTGTTAGTTTTATATTTTTGGAGCGCAAAATTACAGCTTTTCCTTGGTTTTTCCAAGGAAACACACAGGCAAACCCATATTTATAGGCATATTTTTCTAAAATATATACAATTCTGAACTATATCACAAATAAAATTAGTACCTTTGCAGCCGGTTTATATGGTGTTCCCTTTTTCGCTGTGATAGCGTAGGGGCATAATTTTGTATTTAAGTAATTATTATGAGGATGGAGGGCCTACAGTGATGTACGCTCTCCTGTTTTATTATACCTCACCTTAGGTAGATCTTCATCTAAGACATTATAAATCTCCCTGCAATCCATAATTGCACAACAGCCTTTTTCATTAATCCTCTTTTGGTGGTAATAATGGATCTGCCGCCATTAATGGCTTAGCATCGTTTGTATCAGGATCAATAAAGACCTTCTTCGTAGTAGGACGAGGGCCTGTGGTATCTGGAGTATAGTACATTTCTACATACCTGTAAGCTTTTTCAAACACCTCGTTGTCCTTTATCTTATACTTCAACCAAAGGATGGTGCGAAGCATCTTGCGCACCTCATTCTGACCAGTTACAGTCTTGAATGCATTGCTGAATCTACGCACGATATCAACCACATTCTTATCGATATCATTTACCACGTTCTCTACTACTATTGGAGTTTCTGGCGTACGAACACTCTCAAAGAGTTCGGTCAGTGCATCCTTTGCCTTCTTACGCTGGTCCTCAGGCTGTTCCATCTTCTGTTCTGTCTCCAGAGTTTCTTTAGCAAGAGCAAGCAGATCTTTCAAGAACTGTATGCTATCAATCTGCTGCTGACGAAGCTTTTCCTGCAGTTCCTTAAGTTTCTGACTGAGCTGTTTAAACTCCTTGCTACCGGCATGTTTAGGATTGCCCAAACGCAGTCTTAGCATCTTTTCTATCTCGATAATAGTGCGATTGCGCTTGTTCTCATCCTTAATGCATTCCTCTAGCAGTCGTGTATCACTAACCACCAAGTCTTCGATGCTTTCACCTATATCTATTGACACTACATTCTCATGTATCAACTGGATGGTCTTAGGACCAAGTATAGTCCAGATAAGATTGCTTGTACTATTTACAGGACGGATACTCTCGTAAACCTGACTCAACCACACATAGTCGTTTTTATATGGCAGCAAGTCCTCATCAGGTGCTACCACCTCCCAAGCCTTGTGCAGTCTATTATAATGAGCGCCGAATTGAGTCTTAACATTCTCATCTTTAAGTTTCTCCTGAGCCTCCTGCAATCCTTGGAATCCACCAATGGTTCTATCTACTCCCGGGAAGAAGTCGAGACAATCCATCACAAACTTTGGAATCATCTCCTTAACCTGCGATATATTCTTGATTACAGTCTTAACTGAAGCCTCATCAAATCTTAGCGAGTTGGCATAATCGTCAAACACACCCACATAGTCAACTATCATTCCACACTTCTTTTGTGCCTCATATACTCTGTTTGTGCGGCAAACTGCCTGTAGCAGAGTATGGTCCTTCATAGGCTTATCCAGATACATACACTGCAGAATTGGGGCATCAAAGCCCGTAAGCAGTTTAGATGTTACTATCACAAACTTAAGCGGAGACAGTGGGTCGCGGAACTTATCAAGCAACTTTTCCTGCTGATCGTTTGTAAGTTTGTACTCCTTATACTCATCGCCCTTATCATTACCTGTATGCATAACGATAGCAGTTTCATCACCACTTTCTGCCAGCATAGCATCAAGTTCCTTTTTATAGGCCACACAGCAAGCGCGATTATAAACCACCACTTGACACTTCAATCCTGTTGGACGTATATACTGACGATAATGCTTCACTATATTGTCGCAAACCTCGTGTATACGCTTGGGAGAAGTGAAGAATGCCTCTACTTTGGTACCCTTAGTCAACTGATCCTTCTCTTCATCAGTCAGCTCATTTTCGCGGGCCATTTCGTCGAATGCCTCTTGCAGTCGTTCTTCGTCAAGATGTAGTTCTACAGGCACCTCTCGGAAATTTAACTCCAGCGTTGCACCATCATCAATTGAATCCTGGAAAGTATACTTAGACATGTATCCTCCATGATCCTCATCGGCACCAAAGCACTTAAATGTATTCTTATCGCGCTTATTGATAGGAGTACCAGTAAGTCCAAAGAAGAATGCATTAGGTAGTGCCAATCGCATACACTCGCCAAGATCCTTTTCCTGAGTACGGTGAGCTTCATCCACCAGCACTACGATATTATCTCTCATGTTGAGAGCCTGCTGAACTTTACCAAACAAGAAGATTGTAGTAATCAGTATCTTGCGCTGATCTTTGGTAAAGAACTCCTTAAGCTCTTCGCGTGTATATGCAAAGTCCACATTCTCTATTTCAGAGCGGGTAAAGTCGCCTGTTATCTGGTCGCGCAGGTCCACTCGGTCATCCACTATAACTACTGTTGGAGCTTTTAGTTCCTGCATCTTCATCAGTTTCTGAGCTGCAAACACCATCAACCACGATTTACCTGAACCTTGGAAGTGCCAAATCAAACCCTTCTTAGGACCAATTCCATTCTTGGTACGAGCCATCACACGATTAACGATAGCCATACCTCCATAGTACTGCTGATAGCGGCAAACCACCTTTATCTTCTTCGAAGAATCCTTTGTAGTTGTATATACCGAGAAGAATCTGTATATATCCAGCAAACGCAGCGGATCTATCAAACTCTTCAGGTTCTTCTGGACATCAGCCAATGTGCCATGCTTACGGTCTTCGTCGCCAAACCATGGGCCCCATTTTGTAAGCGGCGCTCCTATGCTGCCATAATACAGTTCCTTACCCTCAGATGCAAAGCTAAGGATATTAGGCACAAACATCTCAGGGATAGATTTCTGATAATCCAGTATATCCTTGGCACCATCAGCCCATGTTACACTGGCCTTGGTAGCGGTTTTAAGTTCGCCTATAACCATGGGGATACCATTTATAAGCAGCACAATATCCAGGCGCTTACCGCCCGAATACGAACTCTTTGGATACTCCCACTGGTTTGTCACCACATAGGTATTATTCTTGCTAGCAGTTTCGGGATTAGTATCAAAGAAACTGATCGACTTATGCTCGCCATTAGCACCAAAGGGGAAACTATTCTCCTTAAAGAACAAGTCTCTAAGTTTCTGGTTCACGGTGATGATATCACCACTAAAGCCTTGGAATATAGTATCCTTAACTTTCTGAATCACAATCTGAGCCTCCGACAGCGTGATATGATTTATATTTATCAGCGCCTGTTGCAGCAGATCCTCTACGATGATATCGCTCTTAGCCTCACGCAGTTCGTCAGCACTACAATACTCGTAGCCAACTTCCTTGGCCACCTCTATGCACATCTGCTCAGTTACATTGTCTTCGTTAAAGTATGCCATACGTCATAATATTATAGATTGTCGATTGTTACTTTCCAATAGCCTGTCTTATTGCTGCCTACTCGGACTATTAGTCCTGCCTGCTTCAAAGCATTGATATACGTCTTTACCTGACGCTCAGAAAGAGAAACTTGCACACCTATCTCCTCAGCTTTTAGACCCGGATGCGTCTTTAGTGCCTCTAGCACCCCAAAAGCTTTCTCTGATAGTTCAGGGAACATATCGTGCAGTTTATCGTGCAGTTTATCGTGCAGTTCTACTACATCTTCATCTGTATCTTCATAATTCTCCATCGCATCCAGCAAACATTTCAGCATAAACTCTACAAATGCTGTACTGTTGCCAGCAGCATCGCACTTGGCGATGACATTGTAGTAATCCTGCTGATGTTCCTTAACGATGGTCTCAACAGGTAGCCAAGCAAATATACCCTTCCAGCGAGAGAGCAACATTGTTTGCCAGAAACGACCCATACGGCCATTACCATCAATAAAGGGATGGATAAACTCAAACTCGTAATGGAACACACATGAGTGGATCAACGGATGATCTTTCGTAGTTTTCACCCATTGGAACAGGTCGCCCATCAGTTGTGGCACACGATCAGCAGGAGGCGCCATATGCAGACAGTTGCCATTTCCATCAAACACACCCACACCCTCCTGACGGTAGTGACCTGCTTGCTTTACCAGGTCTTTCATCATCAGGGCATGAGCCTTAAGCAGGTCCTTTTCCTTGAAGGCATCCAGTTCTGGCATCAGGCGATATGCCTCAATGGCATTCTTCACCTCTTGAATCTCATCTGGTGCGCCCAATACTCGCTTTCCATCGATGATATCTGTTACCTGTTTAAGTGACAGTCTATTGTGCTCAATGGCCAGCGACGAGTGGATAGTCTTAATCTGACTCTTCTTACGCAGCTGAGGCGATGGGGCATTCTCGCCCAACCTCATGTTGATGATTCCAACTTGCTCTGATATCTCTGAAACCAGATGCAGCATCTCTGACGTTATATCGAATGGAGGTTTGTACATACACTATAAGTTTTCGTTAATGAGTGATATATTATTTCTTTTCCTTAAGTTTTCTCCACTTTAAAATCAACTGCACAATTATATCTAGCATAAATGCAATAATCGTACCCAAAAAGACCGTATATTTAAGGTTTTTCTGATCCACCTCATCCTTTTTTATAGGGTCAACTCCAGATATATATACCCCTTTTTGGCTTAGTACGTTTGCTAACTCTTTACCTTTATATACTATTTCATTAATAGTTATAGAAGTTGGTTCGGGGATTGCCTTTTCTACAATCAGTGGTCGAGTTACACCTTCAGTAGAATTAGTTGTGTTTATATCATTCATTTTTATTCTTATGATCGAACTGTCATTTAGAACAGTATTATCAGGTGTTACTATCCCTATCCAGAAACTAAAAAATGGATTTATCTTTGTTTTTTCTATTAATCGGTCTGGCCCCCATGTTTTTAGATGGAAAATATGTGTTGTATCTCGAATTGACGACACAAAATAATAAAATCTTTCATGAGTGGAATTTAATATAGCTTGATAGTATTGATAAGACATCTTTGAATACTTATATTTAACTGAGTCAAAAATAGTTTGGTTTATTATTGTATCAGGTATATCGTTTTTAGTCACGCGCCTTATGATTGACACCAAATCACAACGATCATCGGATTTAAGATGTTTAAATGGCGGCACTAACTTCTTTTCTACACTATCATTAATTAGTTCATAACCACATGATAAAGACACATCAGCATCATTATATACATTATTGTTGCGTTTTGTCAGGTCTTTGTCAAAGGATATATAATTCAGTTTATAATTATTTAGGGTGTCACCATAGAAAGTATATACCATCTGATTAAATGAGGTAGTATTACTTTCAAATATGAAAGACCCCATAATATATGCTGAAATTCCCAATACCAATAGGGTTAAAGTATGTATAAACCCGTGTGCAAAAAAACGAGCAATTCTTTTATTTGAGGCTAAAACATGTACACTACTATTATACAAATAAATGCACAATCTATATATGAAAAGCCCTTTAATTCTCTCTTTAAGAATCTTCAATAAGCCTACTGTTAGAGAAAAAATACGTTCTAACAGGATTTTAATCTTATCCAATAGGAATATAAAAACACTCATCATACACTTAATTCATTAGCTCGTAAACAACTTCACTTTCTATAAAAGCATACTATACATACAGTCCCTCATCGCGCAAGTAATCAAAGAAACTCTCAAGTATGCTATCTGTGCGGGTAAGTATATCTTGTTCCGTAAAATCCGTACGCGAAGAATCATTAGCAAAGTTCTCCAGTTCCTTCACTATAGTACCATCTTTGGGTTCATTGCGCTTATTGGTATATCCAAGATAATACTTCTTCTTATCTTCAAATCTATAATCAGAAGCCCTGATATTGATACGCTTTTCCAGGATAGCCTTATTGCCAAGAAGTTCTATATTAGATGCTTTCGACAGACTGTGCTCTTTATCATTACGATTTCGCGCATATATATGTTCAATCTCAAAAACAGTATCAACTTCAGGAACATTCTGTTCTAGAGTATTCATAGCCCACCAAACTAGCATCGACTTTGTTATAGGACGCCCATTTATAAAGTTGAAGCTCTTAAATGCATTTTTCGTTTTAACTTCATCAAACTTAGCATCCTTAAATTCCACCTCCTTGTCATGAATGATGTTGTTCATCTCCTTGTATACAGGGGTACGAAGAGCATTCACACCAGGATTTGTTACAGCATAAGCCCAAATGAAAGCAGTAATTTTCTTCAAGAAAGCAAGAAGTTTGTCATTATCCAGATTGTTCTTACTATCTTTATTCTGCATAAAATACACACTCAGGAAGTAAGTCCACATACCATTGGGAGCATACTCCAGAATAAACAATTGTCTGATAACCTCTGGCGAGAAACGCTCATCCGACTGGTCTAATATATCCTTCCAAAAGTCCATTAGAACTTCCAGATTATCCATTGTAGTCTCATTTAGCAGACTGTATTTATCTCTACTATAGAATGTACGCAACGCCTCAGTTGTTGATTTCGTTATGTCCATTTTTGCGCGTTCATAATACATATAGCGGGTAAACAACTCGTCCAGTGGCGTACCTGAGATAGGATGAAAATACTTATTGCAATTCTCTTCAAGAACCTTCCATCTATTTATGAAATCATCCTTTATACCCAGTTTGCTGTATTTCTTGTAGAATTCTGATTTAAAAATATCTGCATCCGACAATGGAATACCTCTATTATTTAGAGTGGAGAATATTCTCAATGCAGTATCCTGCGACTCAGCTTCGATAGGCAAGAGAATACAATTCTTCAGTATTCTATTGGGTAGATACGGGAAGTAACTTGGGAACGCATCCAGGAACTCTAATATTTTTCCTTCGAAATATCTGTAGTTTTCTGCGTATTTGCTTTTCATTTCCTTTGGCGCAGCACCATCACGTAGGATTTTTAAGAATTCATCCTTATCATTATCTGTTGCAACCTGCGAGTCAATCTTAAGTACATCCACGTCCAAATTTCCGAACTCATCTCCCTTCCAGATACATTTACCAATAGTTTCTCTGGTAGAGATAGAATTCTTATCCTTCATATTTCCAAACTTAGCATAGAATGCTCTTAACAGCAACATCAAAGTAGTTAATCGCTGCTGGCCATCAATTACTTCCAGCTTCTTGTTATCTTCATTCTTGAATGTTACTATAGTGCCAAGATAATATTCATCGTCATTATTGAACTTCTCATAATCATCATCAGGGAAAGCAAACGAGAAGATATCCTCCCATAGTTGCTGGCATTCCTTAAACTCCCATGCGTAAGGACGCTGGTAATCAGGGATGAGGAAATCTGTTTTCTTGTCTGAGAACAGAGCCTCTATAGTTTTTTGATCAATGCTAAGTTTTGACATGATATGTATATTATTTATTTATTAATTCCAAACCATTCTTATCAATATATCCTTTTATTAAATCATAAAGATAAGGGTCAATTTCTGCCGCAAGCGTATTTGTATAATGCTTAAACCAAATACAATCGCTCCCACTACCCCAGGGATTTCTAAAAATTTGGCTAATATTTTTAGCCTTTTGAACATATAAAGTATCATCGGAATGAGGATTAAAATGTAATACGTAACAATCAAACTCATCAGGCTTTCCTTTCAGGAGAATATATGCAAGAGTTTTCTTGTTCTCATCTGTGAGGCCTTTAAACATACGAGATATTTCAATCCTTCTTTTTTCTTCATTTGCTTTCTTCTGTATTTCCTTATCACGTTTATTTTGCTTTTCGCATTTTTTAGTTGCTCTTGATGAAGCTATTCTTTCGTACCAATACACCACAAATCTTATTATACAATAGATTGACGCAACTAATGCGGCAATAAGTGAATACTCCTTGAATACTCCCAAATAATAGAGTATCCATCCTGCTGCAGCTATAGAAAGCATCAGAGAATTAAATTCTGCCTTTTTGAATATGTTTAAAATATCCCAATCCATATATTATAGGTTTTCGTTAATGAGTGACTTGATGACTTTATCTATTGCGTCAACTGATTTGCGCAACTCAGAGATTGATTTGTCGGCCTGACGATATATCTGTGTAACCCGATTAAGGAAATCCTTGTCAGGAATGAAGATGTCATAAGAAAGCACGTCACTATTATTCACGGCTGGATATAGTCCACCGCTTGCAATGTCGCACATTTTGTCTGTGTATTTGTCTGACGTGACAATAGCCAACAAGTATTCTCTATAACCGTCTTTAGGACGTAAGACACAAAAACCTGTAGATGCGACAAGATTCGTCAAATCGCGGTCTACTACGGCTACGTTTCTATTAATTGGACGGACTGTAGATACAAGAATGTCACCATTCTGTACACATTGTTGCGCCCTTGACGGAGCAGTACTCACTATATATTGAGTCGTTTCATTTAACGTGCGACTCTTAGCATTTACCGATGAGATGTCGATATATTCTATCAAGTCATCTTTATTAAATGACTTCTTTACGCTCTTGATATCGGTATCAACCAAGTCAGCTATCTTCCCATTTGTTTTCTTGTCTTTGAACATCTCGATAAATTGCGATTTAACCATTTCTTCTGTGGCAGCAATCATTTTGAGATATGACTGCTTCACTTCGTATGCTGCCCAAAGTTTCTCAGCCAAAACCTTTTGCTCAGCAAGGGGTGGAAGGTCAAATTCATAAGTATCTAAAGTCTTGTAATTAATCAGATAATTCACTCCTCCACTTTTATTTGCCTCTGCCCACTCCCAAAAGCGATCACTTTGCATTTCCAATAAAAGATATTTCTGCAAAAGAACATTCTCATCTCTTGTTTCGACTACATATGTAGAGTCAGAACAAATTCCGCTGAAAGTTGCCATAGATGCTTTTCTCAGATGAGGATTCCTAGACATAAAAAGGATATGCCCAGGTTCAAATCCAAAATGAAACTTAAACCCAATAGTAGAGCCTTCAATTAAACCATGTTTAGTTACAAGCAACTCGCAGCTATCTATATGTTCACCACCGACATAATACAACCTCTCAGTATTATGACGATCAATATTAACATTGATTCTTTTTACTACATCTTTAAATACAACCCTACTCATTATCGAACATCTTCATTAATTTGACAACTTCTTGATTTGCACATAACGATGCACTATCCCATTCTTCACAATTATTATCAAATTGAGATTCTGAATAGGAGGTACCTTGAGTTACGTACAATTTGACAGACAACGAGTTCTTTTCATGTAATGTATCTACATCAACAACCCGAGAAATATTAGGGATATCCTTATATGAAAAATAGTATCCCACTATTTTTTCTATTTGAGCAGGTGATATAAAGCTTTCCCCATTTTGTCGAGAAACCAAATGAGATGCGTCAACAAATAGCACTTTCTTTTTTCTGCTCTCAGGCTTGTTCGTTCTACATATCCAAATGCAAGCCTCCATTGGTGAGTTGTAGAATAAATTTTTCCCTATCGTAATAATTGAATCTACATAATCGGTATCAATTAGATTCTCTCTAATTAAATCTTCTCCACCCATTCGGTTAAGGACACCATGAGGCAGAAGTATAGCACACCTCCCTGATCCTGGTGACATTGATGCTAAAATATGCTGAATAAATGCATAATCAGCAAATCGCTGCGGTGGCAAGCCAAGAAAACATCTGCCATATCTATCATGCGCGAACATTTCTCTATTCCAAGTGCTTATACTATATGGAGGATTGGCAAGCACGACATCAAACTGTTGCACTCTGCCGCCTTTGATAAAGGCAGGACGCTCGAGGGTATCGTCATTCACAATCGAGAAATCATGAATGCCATGCAGATACAAGTTCATGCGGGCAATGGCTGAGGTACCGGCGTTGATTTCTTGGCCATAAACCTTCACATCGCGCCATTCTTCACCTTTATCTTTCAAGTAAGTAAGACTCTTGATAAGCATACCACCAGAGCCACATGTTGGATCGTATATGCTCTCATGAGGCTGGAGTTGCAGGATTTCTGCCATCAGTTCTACAACAGTACGGTTGGTATAAAACTCCTGTGCAGTGTGACCAGCATCATTAGCAAACTGACCAATCAGATACTCATACCCAGTACCCATTTCGTCAGCTGGGCATGCAGCCAAGCTCAGAGTGAGCTTGTTAAAGCTATTAAGCAGATTACGTATAATGCTATCGGGCATCTTATTCTTATTAGTCCAAATGGCCTTATCGCCAAACACGCCTTCTAGACCTCCCACTACCCTATCATCAATCTTTTTGCCTGGGTTTGCAAGCTCAATAGCACGAAAGGCATCCACCAATGCCTGACCAATATCCTCGGTGGTGTTAAACACCTTGTCCCAATGAGCATCCATAGGAATCTGGATTGGCGAATCCTGCATCATCATTTCGGCATATTCTTCGCCACCCTCTTCTACGTATTTATTGTATTCCTCATCACGAACGTCGCAGATACGCTTGAAGAAAACAAGCGGGAATATATAGTCCTTATAGGCCGAAGCATCTATCTGTCCACGAAGGTCGACAGCTGCCTGCCAAAGGTAACGTTCAAGTTCGTCTAATGTTATCTGTTGCGTCATACTGCTTCACGATTTAAAATATCACGGAACTTCTTTTCGGCATCAATCATCTGCTGATAAGCGGATTTAAACTCTGCCAGCACCTCAGCGTAGGGCTTAACCTCCTCCTTATGATACTTTACATACTTGTTTGGCGACAGGTCGAAATCCTTGCCAGCGATAGTCTCGATATCTACTACGATAGATTTATCTTCCTCTTCATCGTATGCCGTATAAAGGCGATAGAGCTCATCTACATCATCATCGCTCAGAATATTCTGAGCACGCTGAGGGGTTAGAATCTTAGAACCATCCACCATCAGCACCTTGCCTTGATGCGAAAGCGGCTTTTGATCTCTGATAATTAGTATACATGGAGAAAGGCCTGTGCCATAAAACAGCTTATCACCAAGCGTAATAACAGCCTCTACATAATCGCTCTTAACTAATTCTTCGCGAATCCTGCCTTCTTCATTTCCTCTGAACAATACGCCCTGAGGTAGTACAACAGCCATACGACCATTGATACTGCGCATACTGCTAACCATATGCTGCAGCCATGCATAATCGCCAATAGTCTCAGGTGGCGTGCCCCAAAGGTTGCGCCCATAGCGGTCTGTCTTCCATGCTTCTGCGCCCCAGTTTTTGAGTGAGAATGGGGGATTCGCAATCACACAATCGAAACGAGCCAGATGCTCATTGGCCAGAATCTTAGGATCGCGCAAGGTGTCGCCACACATGATATTAAAGTCGTTAGCGCCATGCAGGAAGAGGTTCATTTTAGCCACAGCAGCATTAGTGACATTCTTCTCCTGACCAAAGATGGCACCACAACAGCGTTCATCGTTCTTCATGTGGTGAACAGCCTCGATAAGCATACCTCCAGAACCGCAAGCCGGGTCGTAAACAGTCTCGCCTGGTTTGGGATCGAGAATGCGAACCAAGAGCTTTACTACCGAACGTGGTGTATAGAACTCACCTGCCTTGGCTTTCGACAGGTCGGCAAACTTCTTAAGCAACATCTCATAGGTGTCACCCATCAGGTCGGCAGCATAGTCGCCATTTCCAAGTCTACGCTTGCTCATATGCTCCAATAGGTCGCGAAGTTTCTCATCGCTAAACACGCTCTTATTGCTCCAGTTGGCTGTTGAGAACACACTCAGCACACCATAAAGCGTCATAGGGTTTGCCAACTCTATCTGGCGCATGGCACCAATAATAGCACTACCAATATCAGTGGTACGCTGGCGCACATCGTCCCAATGACATCCTGCGGGTATCACAAAACGATGCTGTTCAGGTAATGCAGCAAACTCTTCGTCGCCATCAGAGAGCTCCAATGCAGCCTTCGTCTCTTCATCATACACATCGCTGATGCGTTTGAAGTAAAGCAATGGAGTGATATATTCTTTAAAAGCATCCTGAGACACTGGTCCACGGAGAATATTGCAGGCCTCATACAAGAAGTTGTATAACTCCTTGCTGGTTCCAATCTCCTCAGCATCCTTAGCTGCTTTCGTTGTTTTTTTAGCCATATATTATCTTTATCAAAATGTGAGTGCAAAGATAATAAATGTTGCTGAATTACGCAAGCGCAAGCGCAAAAATCTACATTTTTCCAATAAAGCTAAAGCCTGTAGTCCTGAATTTCAGAAGTTTCATCGCGTCATTGTATTGTTTGACATAGTCTAAGAATGACTGTGTGGCAAAACTGCATAATTCATCATAATGCTCCTGGATATAATCCCACCAGTCTTCGTTCAGTATGATGCAATTATCAGATAGTGCATACATACCTGTGAAATCCCTTCTATTCGACTCAGCAATCACTTCGGCATCAGTGGTATACTTTACCCATGGCGAAAGGAATCTGTAAGGTACATTCTTGAGTAATGGAGCAAGCAGACGATTAATACCCTGCGACTCATAATGCATCTTGATATAATTCTCGACCACGTTGCTAGTAGCCGCTGGGATCAATTTGGTATTCTTCTGTACTGACGTAAGATAGGATTCCATCAGGTCTGTTTTCCCAAGATTTATCTCGTCCTCAAACACCAATGGCCAAGCCATCGCAGCCATTCGGGTAACAATACCTTTATAAGTCAGAGCAAGTACATCGTGCTCTTTGGCTAGCGATATAATAGCCAGGAACCAGAAATATTTATAAGATGATGCCTTCTTGTCGAAAATAGTTTTGATAGTGCTAAAGTCAGCCTCAGGCTCTGATTCTGGCGCTTCATCAGCCACTTCTTCCACCTCAACTTCAGGCCCTTCTTCAACATCAATATATGAATCGGCAGAAGGAACTTCGACATAAACATCTTCAACCTCAGCGACATCAACTTGCTCTACAGGTTGTGCCTCAACGACAGGTGGTTCTTCTATTATTTCAAGTTCGTGGTCAGTAATTATATCCTTGTAGTACGGCAGTTCCTGCTTATAATAATCAACATACTCCGCAGGAACAATTATCTGCCTAAGTCTATTACATTCAATTATCGGGAAATGACCAAAATGCACCTTTCTGGCCAGCTTCAACGTAACCAGATTATTGCAATAAGCAAAAGCTGTATCACCAATATAGTCTACACTCTCTGGTACTTCGAATGTCTGAAAATCAGCATTTAGATATGCATTATGCTTAATAATCGTCTTTCCATTATATTCAGGATCGCTTGCCTTAGAACTGCAGAACTCGTCAAAGTGTCTATATTCTGGTCTTATTGTCTTATTCTTAAATTCCTCAATAACCCCATCAGAGAGTTCACGATTCTCCATATAGCGAAGAATCATATTGTATATACATCTAAAATCTTCATCTACAAGGCATTCTACAATTGTTCGATGACCATTCCACGCTATGAAATTGGAATCCAAATCGTAGAATAAGAATTCGTCATTATGGCAATAATCAATGTATTTCTGATTGATCATAAACGCCCTTATTGACAACAATAGGCCCAGCGATTTAAGATCTGTATCGTAATCAACAGAGAAATCAATGTCTAACTCATGCCCCAAGAATCGACCATTAAGTTTTAGTCCAGATATCTCTTCCAGATTAAAGTCGGTTCTTATTAACGCTCTGCGAACATAATAATACAGGACCTCAAGGAAGTAAGTATCCTCGATATTCTTCTTTATTTTATTATACAAGCTCTTATTGTTCATATCAACAAACGTCTTTGTCAATTTCCTGTCTTTCGCCATCACCACTTTCACTGCCAGTTTTATCAAACAATGTATCAAAGTCGCATAGAGTTACCTCATTATCGCTTTCGGCTACAGATAGACCAAACGCGGTAGTGAGTAGATTGGCCAGTTTTATAACCTTCGACCTATCACGAATAATCTCCTCTGTCCATAAATCAGAGTTCGCTATCTTTACATCCGAGAAATGATAGATTTCGGTAGTGAGTGCGGGATAAGTACTACCACCGCCATTATATACCACAATACGATTTTGCAACGCATTGCGAAGATTTGATTTGGGGATTTTGGTGTAAGTACGTAATTGAGCCAACAAGTCCATTACTAAGTCATAAGCCAAGTCCTCCTTCTTCTTGTTGTATTTTTTCACAACGTCGTCATGAGCTTTAAGCTCAAAGCCGCCCTCGGCATAATTAAACCCAGATTGCTCTGCAATATAGTTCAATCCGCGCGGTATAGACCAATATCGATAGATTTTGGGGATACCCTTATTTACTATAAAGAATGAAATATCTGTTGTACCTCCTCCTATATCTGCATTAAGACTCATCCCTTCAGATAGTTTTCCTCTAGAAGTAAGACCTATAAGACTTACATAGGCCTCTGGGAATATGTTAATACGATAATCTTCTTTGATATCTTCAGAGAAGTCCATCAACTCAGTATTTCTCTTAAGATTATCCAGCTTTTCGTTGAGAAATTTTCTTAAATCATGGCAGTATACTTCTTCAACCAAACAGATTGCACTAGCCAATATTCTGGTGCCCAGTTCTCGTTTCTGATTAAACGTTTTATCATCAGTTGGCACACCCATATTTAATGCAAATCCGTCAGGGAAAATATCTTCAAGCAGGAATATAACATAGGTAAGATACCATACACATAGCAAGTTAGGATCGAAATCTGATTCCCAAGGATACTCCGCAAAGGATGCCTGCTTGAAGTATCTAAACAGATTGCGTTTGCGGTTATACTCTGCCATTTCGTCTTCATAGTTTGCTCGAGCTGAAGCAACTCGCTCGTCATATGTAGCATTGTCTAATTCGACTTTTTTCGTTAGCATTTCTACCAGAGCCTTCATAGACTTTTGATCCACAACGTCTGTTTGGGCATATTTTGCATAAAGACTCTCTGCGGCCTCATTAATACCACTAGCATCATAACGTTTTATAGTTTCCATCTTAGGCAAGGGCATACCTGGCTTTTCATCCTTAGGGTCTACATACCCATATGATAACGTATCGTCCTTGTTTATCTGGACTACAGATGGCAGAAAATACTGCTCTACCCCTTTCTGGTCGGTAAACTTAAAGAATTCGTATTCGGGCACACCGTGTCCTTCATCAGGCACGCGCTGAATACATATCTTGGTTTGATGGGTACCAAAGTCTAAACCTATTCTTATCTCATCCATAAGCTATACGGTCTTTACAAGGTTGATTGACTTAACTTCGTCAGTAACCTTAAGTTGTACATCACGATTAATCTTTTCCAACTCGTCGTCTCGCTGTTGTATCAGACTCTGAAGTGCACCTCTCATAGCAGGCAAAATACGCTCAGCCTTGCTTCGCATTTCTTCATCATTAAGCATAATAGCCGTTTCGACAATATCTTCCTGATCCTTGATATTACGTTTGGCATTAGCTATACGTGAATTATAGTACTGTTCCGTCTGTTGGCAGCGCATCTTCTTGGTATTTTCGATACGCATCAATTGGTCAGCATGATATCCATCTACATATTTATCAACTTCCTCCTTGAGGTCGTACTCTATGCAGTCAATCACGTCTGGTTCTATCCTCAAATCCTCTGTAAATGGAGCGTACCTACCATTTACCTGAGCCTTACCCATAAACTTCTCGGCCAACTCGTGGTCATCTACTATCTTGTCCTCACTCAGGTCGTATAATATGGGATAAAGAGAGTCTGTAACAACAGGCTTGTCGTAAACCAGCCTGCTGACACTTATCTTGAATATCGCAAGCAAATAGCATCCTGCCTTGATCTCTTCAGGCATTTGCGATTCATCCATCTCGAAGAAGAATGTGCGTCGCGACATGTCGGCTGTCTTTTCATACATCGATACGCCAGCCTGGATGATTGGGTGATAAATATTGATGAACGTAAGACTCTTATCCTTGAACGCCAATTCCTGATCGAAAGTAAGCTTCAAATCCAATTTATCCCTTATCTCTGCAATGTAGCTCGCAAACAGCCTCTTGCCGTCTTCGTCGGCAGGATAGTTGTCGTTTAGAAATTGTCTTAGAGCCGATGGATCACTCTTAGGTATACGGAAGTAATAAACACCCTTTGTATCCGACTCTTCTAATGAGCATGTAGTCAAGCAGTCTTTTACCAGTTGCACAATGAACTTGTGCAGTTCATTGCTGGTAACATAGGCGTTGTTGTTCTCAATCTTATTTATCTGGCTCTGGAAATAATAGTCGTTGGTGAGAGTGTTGGTAAGTCCTTTTTCCAACTCCTCGATGGTTTTCTTCTCGTTCTCAATGGCTTGTTCAATATTCTTACGTTTCTTTTCAGCTTCCTGAATGGTGAGTTTATCCGAATAGTAGTCGTTCTGGATAGATTTCAAAGCCTGCTTTATGGATATTCGTTTTCCATCCTGTTCGAGCTCTTTATCAAGAATGGCCTCCAAATCACCAATCGAACTCCTAAAGATACCGATTCTTTCGAGTAGACGTGTGAAGATATCCTCTACAATAGTATCCATTACAACAATGTTGTAGATGTTTACCTTTGGCGACTCCTGACCAAATCTATCAATACGACCAATACGCTGCTCAACTACCATCGGGTTCCAAGGCAGATCATAGTTTACCAAGCAGTTACAGAACTGCATATCAAGACCTTCGCTACCAACTTCAGAAGACAACAGAACCTCGACGCTCTTATCTGTTCTAAACTGCTCTAGCACCTCGAACTTATTTATTTTCGAGTCACCATAAATCATTACCGGATTATAGCCAGCCTTCTTAAGCCTGATATTGAGATACTTGATAGTTTTCTTAAATATGGCAAAGACAATAATCTTCCTCTTACCCTTACTGAAAGCATCGTTGATTATTTTTAATAACGCATTGACCTTTACATCCTCGTATTCCTCATAATCATCAATACCGCTATCCAACTGTTTATTATCGCTAATTGTGGCCCAAATACTACTTGCCAACTGACGTTTTACTGTGACAAGTCCCCAAGCTCCCGCTTGCGGTCTGTCGTATTCGTCATAAATCACTTCGCCACCTTTACTTATAATATACTGCTCGATATGCCGGTCGAAGAAATCTTTTTCAGTTCTACCAAGATCTACTCTAAACGAATTCGTATTACGCTCTGCTTGTGACCAGTCCTGAGTTACATCGGATTTTCTTGTTCTCGAGAATATGGTACTCATAGGACTCATCTCTGCCAGGTTGTATTGAATCTTAGCCCTAAGCGTATTTGACTCCTCAGAAGAAAGGTCTTTTATTATCTCCTGATATATAGGATAATCACTGAAATAGTCATCGATTTTAACCCTAACAGGAATCGAAACTTCGCCAATAGTGTTATACGTAACAGCCTCAGTTTCTGCGAGTTGTTTCTTAATCTCGGACCATTTAACGCCATCCTTCAACTGACTCAAGGCCAAGACGAACGGTTCGTTAAGTTGAGCGTTATTCAGGAACACTTCTCTTCTATCGTAAACGTCAGGTTCGAGCAGGTGTAGCTGGTTATAGAGATTATCTCGATTAAGCATAATAGGAGTAGCTGACATAAAGATTACGCTATCTCCTAAGGGCATTATCTTTGATGCTCCTTTGTACAATTGAGTACCATCATTACGAAGTCTATGCGATTCATCACATACAATCATACTGAACTTTATCTGCCTTTCTTCAATAAAGGCAAGGAGTTCCTTATTATATAGTTTCTCGTAATTTATCACGGCCTTAACATAGCCTGGGTGATGGCGCAACTCATGAATGAGATGAGCAGTATCGTCGATATTGATAAAATCAAGACCAAATTTCTCGTTAAGTTCTGTTTCCCATTTCTTTTTTAGGGCCATAGGGCAAACCACTAGCGCATTTCGGAATTCACCTCTTGCTTTAAGCTCAAGCATAATGTGACCAGCCTCGATTGTTTTACCTAGACCTACCTCATCGGCAATGAGCACACGCCTGCTGTCAGAATACAAGAACTTAAGCAAAGGTTTGAACTGATAAGGCTTGAATATGGTTTTTGAAGCCTTAAGTGATGAAATGGTACTATTATTAGAACTCCTGATTTTAAATGTGGTATTGTCTTTAAGATACTCTGTATAATGCCCAAAAATGTTCTGGCGAACACGTTCAAAGGGATCACTTAGGTTAACATCCAACATCAAGTTGGCGCTTCGCTCAGTATTCTCTATTTCGCGATCGTCATACTTAATTCTATACATTTGAGCTCCGCGGTGAGGTGGTAATACTTTAACAACATATCCCAACTCACCAGTACGGGAATTCTTCACTCTATCTCCAACTGCAAATTTACTCATCTGTTTTTAGTCATCGTAATATTTATTGCAAAGGTAGGTAAAATCGAAGAAACAACCAAATGTTTCGTTAAAAAAGTCATTTAGGCCAGATTATTCTGGCCCAAATTACCACCACCCTTTCTCGTCATTGTTCTCAGACCAGCGGTCCATGCCGTTATCATTAGAATCGTCTTCAGATGCGGGATCCCATCCTCGCATGTTGTCGTCATCATAATCTTCGTCGAACATATTCTAATCCTCCCTAATATTAAAAGTTAGTATTGCTTTTTATCAAAAAAGATATGCCATAATATAGTACCAATAAAGATAGCTGGCAGGAACCACCACGGAGTGATGCACCAAGCAATGAATAATATCAATATGATCCAAACCCATAAACCTAACATAAGCCAATCAATTTAATAGTTTCACGCTGCAAATATAAGCAGAGGGTGTATCAAAACTCGAGACACCCTATAAAGAATTAATATCTTTTAAGAAAAACGGCATGATTTTGCACGCTAAGACATTAATACATTAATACATTTCCGAAATTCAAAAGTAGAGGATGGGGAGAGAGTTAGCTGATAGTAATGGAAGATTTATCTTATTTATATTTTATATATATTATATATATATTATAATATATATATAATATATATAAAATCAAAGCAACCCATGCGGCACAATTGATTTTACAAAATGTATTAATGTATTAATGTATTAATCTTAGTGTATAGCAGGGCGATTTGAGTGGTACGGCAGAATCTGGTAGATAGTTTACGAGAATTTTGCAGAAATTGCCGAACTTTCTCATAGATTGCTTGGCAGTATCTTTTGGATTGATTATATAGGGGCACATTATACGCAAAATATTTCTTTACATTTTAACACTTCAAGAAAACTCGAAAAATAACTGTTAAAAAGTTTGGTTTGCATTATTATTTTTTGTACCTTTGCATCGCATTTAGGAAAAATGCGACGCGAGTGAAGGCTGCGGCTCAGCATAGCTCGAGCGAGCTCAGCTCTGCATTCGCCTTGCACTTCCCTTGCACCTGTGAATCTGGTAGGTGGCGCCCCTGCTATGAGAGACACACACGAGAGTAAGTAACTTTTAGTAATTAACCATTAAAAACATTTTTTAGAGTATGGCGAAGATTTTTTATGAAGTACGACAGAACAAGAATGCGAAGTCGAGTATCAAGGGCAAGTGGTTTGCCCACAGTAAGAGTGTAGAGACCATGAATACCCGCAAGCTGGCAAAGCACATCAGCGAGCACGGTAGTGTGTATACCACCGACGTGGTGTTTGGAGTGCTGGAGAAGTTCCGCAGCTGTCTGGTGGAGATGCTGCTGGAGTCGAAGCGTGTGAAGATCGACGGTCTGGGCACCTTCTTTACCACCATCGAGAATGAGCCCGGTGGCGCTGATAAGAAGGAGGATTTCAATGTGGCCAAGAACCTGAAGGCTCTGCATATCCGATTTATGCCCGAGCAGGAGCAGGAGATGAATATCAGCTCGCGCGAGTTCATCAAGAAGGCTGAGTTTATCAATGTCGACGCGATGGGCGGCGAGAAGAAGGAGTCGACCGGTGGCTCTGGTTCCGGATCAAATTCCGGCCATAACCAGGGAGGTAATACCGGTGGAAATACCGGTGGCGGAGGCGACGACAGTGGCATGGACCAAAATTAATGGGCTAACTAGCCACCAGGGGCATGGGGCCTAAGCGCCCCACCCCTCTCCTTAAAAACGAGTAATTAACCAAATAACCTAATTTACCATGACAAAGAAAGAAACGATCAAATTTATTGTACAGATCATAGCATCTGTTGCTACGGCCATAGTAACGGCCCTCGGGGCTACATCGTGCGTAGGTGCGTAAAAAAAAAACCGCCTCAGGCAAGCAAGCCTGGGGCGGATTTTATTATATGGCAGGGAGCAGCCCTTGCAGCATTCCGGTTATAATATATATTAAAACTTAGTAGGGCACGGATTTACAGATTCCATCCATTCTCTGTAATACATAAACAGTCTTGGGTACGATGTTTCACTGTATAAAACACCTACTGCACGCAGTTCTTTTTCAAACAACAATTTATCAATTAAAAACATCTTATATGCTGCCAGTTTTGCCATAGACTGATTATCTGTTTTCCCTTCAAGAACTTTTGACTTATAACCATTACTGTAAGTAAAATAATGAATTCTTTCATCTAAATTGAACCCCGTTCTTTTGGTTGCAATTTCATCAAGTCTGTCAATAGTTTCTTCAGCCTTGGGTTTGTATCCAAACTGGAAATTGCTCATTAAAGCCTGAGTATAATCTTTAAACATCCAGTCTAAAACTTTTTCGCGCTTCGGCTTTATTGTTTTATAAAAATCGGGGCCGAACCCTTCGATTTTTTCAGCAAGCTGAGGTTTTATACCGCTTGTTTTTAAGATTTTGGTATTCCCTGTCATGAAGTGATAGAGAGCTCTACGGTCTATTTCGTGCTGCATAAGAGCACTTCCTAAGAACTCTCCCTGAACATCGTATACATTATTGATTAAATCGTTAATTCCTCGTCTATCGTCTTCTGTTTCAATAAACTTTCTCAGAGTTCTATCAAGCTGTATATTATGAGGAACAGAAGCAGAAGATTGCTGAATGCTCTGTAAACTGGCTACGTTGATCGCTTCTGCACCTTCTTCTGATATAATCTCTGTTTGATTTTGATTTGGAGCAGTATTTACGTTTGTTATCGGTTTTGTTGCATAAAGGGCAGCTGAGCCCATTAATAATGTGCTTAGTAAACTTGCTTTAGCAATTATATTAATTGAATCCATACTTAACTCCTAGTTTTAGACGATTAAACAAAACAGGTGTTGCAAATACCTATAATTAATAACTCTCTGATGCAAAGATAGATAAATATCATTAAATCCACAAATTAATTCGGATTATTTTAGTATATTTGCAGCAAATATTTCTTTATAATGCTTAGAAAATGACTTTAGAAGAATATAATAGATACTAAAAAGACATATTACTATGGCATACTATTATCCATTTGGACAGGAAGTCCACTCATTGGTACAACAAGATCGCACCCCCAAAAAGGTCTTCGTTCTTGGCGTCTATGCCAGTGCCGTTCACGCCCGTTGGAAAAAGGACGGCAAAACCATTTGCACAGCTCTTGCAGTAGCTAGTGAGCCCCGCATATTCTGGGATGGCAACATCGATGAAGCAAAGGAAATAATATCCAAGATCGCCATTCCTAAGGAAGCTGGCACTCTAGAGCCTGCAGGTGAGCATCTCAACGGACCTTCTGCGAAAGTACTCGATGAGCATATCCTAGGCGCACTCGGCTTCACCCGGGCCGACGCCTGGCTCTGCGACCTTCTGCCAGAAACTCGTCTAAACTCCGGGCAGCAGAGAGTCATCAAGGAAATCTATAATAAAGAGTATAAAGACAAATACGGATTAAACGAGGTTACCATTCCCGCTCGCCCTACAGAATTCTGCAATAAAGAGCGTTGCCAAGAAATTCTGTCCGAGTTGCAGGAATCACAGGCCAGCCTGCTAATCCTCCTTGGCGACATCCCCATTGCTCAGTTCCTGAATGAAGTAGCCACCGTGCCATATCACACACTCCAGGAGTACGTGGATTTATACGGCTATGGCAACCCCACCGATGTAGAGATTAATAGTCGAACCATCAAAGTTCTACCATTAGCACACCCACGCCAGATCGGCGCATTGGGCTTCCACAGCAAAGCATGGCATGACATTCACAAAAAATGGGAATCAGAAATTGTGAATACCCTCATCATTAATACATTAATACATTAAGACATTTCCAAATATAATCACTCCCTTTTAAAATTATGCTCACCAGCAATGAATAATAGATTTTTTTGGAATATTGCTTTGATGATTGGAAGAAAAAATGTATATTTGCAGCAGAAAAGTGAAGATTAGTACTAACCCAAACAAATATTTAAGATTATGAAGAAAATGTTCCTATCGCTAGTAGCAGCCATGTTGTGTGCTACAGCAATATTTGCTCAGAGTTCTATGTTGGCTACATTAAGCCATAATGGCAAGATATCAACTTATTATGGTGCTTCAGCACTTAGTGATGCATATAAAGCTGCTGACAATGGCGATATTATCACATTGTCAAGTGGTTCATTCAATGCTGTAAACTTAGAAAAGGCTATAACCATTCGCGGAGCAGGCATGGCTATAGACAGCACAGCTCAGACAGAACCAACAATCTTAATGGGTGACTTTAACATTAATATACCAGACACCATTGACTCAAGATTAACGTTGGAAGGCTTATATCATAATCTTACTATCACCATAACAGGTGATTTTAAAAACGGAACATTCCTAAAGGATAGATTTAACAAAATATCATTTACTAATAAGAAAATCATAAAGAATCTCACAATGATTCATTGTAAAGTCTCAAATCAATTGCTCATTTCTGGAGGAAGTTCAGTTTCATGTTTAAACAGCTATATTAATAACCCAACAACTAATTCTAATGGTAATTTTGAATTTGTGAATTGCATTATCTACAAATACAATTTTGGAGAAAATGAAATAGGTAAATCCTCATTCAAGAATAGCTTCCTATATTCAGATAATGGATATGGATTGAGTAGTAGTGCAGTAGCTTATAATTGTGTAGGCATCGGATTGACTCAAATGTTTTCAAATATTCCCAATACAACCAACTCTACAAAAAGTTTTAATGCAGTATTCAAATCCTATACTGGCACCTTTAACGATAATGAAAATTTCGAACTGACGGATGAAGCAAAGTCAACATTAAAAGGTATCGACGGCACTCAAATAGGTATATATGGGGGTAACATGCCGTTCAGCACTATTCCAACAAATCCTCAAATAACTAAGTGTAACGTTGCCGCCAAGTCTACGGCTGATGGAAAATTAAGTGTAGACATCACTGTAAATGGAGCGGAATGAGAATGATGGATAATTGACAATTGGCAATTTAAATTGACAATTATGCGAAACTATATATTGCTACTCATTGCTTTCTGTCTGCACATCGCGGCTAGAGGGCAAACGGGGTGGAAGTACGAGTATTGGTATGACGATAACCGAGCTACTGCCAGGCAAGGCATATCAGCTGCAGATTCTTGGCATGTAGATGCCGACATAAGCAATCTGAGTGAATCGTTGCATGCCTTCCACCTTCAGATAGTTGGAAATGACACTCTGCCAAGTGCTCCTATCACCCGTTATTTTATTAAGACCGCAAACATGTCCGGGTCAACCTGTCGATATTGGTTTGACGATGACTCTGATAAAAAATATACTACGCCACACGTGCAAGGGGCTTTCAATATTGACGTAAAGCACCTAGGCGAAGGTTTCCATACTATTCACTATCAGGTAGAAGGTACCGGTGGAAGTGTTTCTTCTATAGTCAGCCGATCGTTCTATAAGGTATATCTCTCAAATGATATCAGATGGCGTTGTTGGTTCGACAACGATTTCGCTACTGTACAAGAAGGCAGTAATGTAGGTAACACGTTGCTTTTGGATGTTACACGTATTGCCGACGGTTATCATACTCTGCACATCCAGATAGATGGGGGCTCGAGGGCTGTATCTGTTCCAATAACAAAAGGATTTATCAAAATTCCACAGACCATCGGTGTAGAGGACTATACTTGTCTTTGCATGGTAGATGACCAATTGTATCGTCAGGAGAAATTACCTGCAGGCAGAGGCGTTGTGGAATGGAACCTAGATGTATCACAACTGTCGCAGGGCTTCCATCGTATGTTCGTGCAAATAGTGACCCCAAGCGGTGCCGCTAGTAACACTTATGAGTCATTCTTCCTTCGCGAAACTACTCGCGCAGAGTTTGGTGAAATGAAGTGTGTCTATGCCATTGATGGTGCAGAGTTCTATACCGAAGCTGGTACAATGGCAAATGGTACTTTCCATTTCGACCTTGATGTTTCTTCGCTTGAAGATGGTCTGCATCGTATTGCTTATATGCTTTCGAATGGTAAAGGCGTAACTACCAAAACACAGAGCCAATTCTTTATTAAGACTCCGCTAGGTGGCAATGGTATTACGGAGTATTGGTATTGGTTAAATGAACAAGACGAAGAGCTGGTTAAGAAAATCACGCTTCCAGAGCGTCAAGATCCTTTCTCACTCATAACGCTGTTGCCTGTTGAGAGCCAACCTGTCAGAAGCAAACTTTTTCAATTCCTTATAAAAGACAATACCCCTGTTGTCTATGCCAAGAATGACATTCACATTCGTTTCTACGATGCTGCAGGAAGATTTAAGGATGTCACGAAGCAGTTTGTAGATGAAAGCGTAAAGAAGGAGGTTGAGCCTGCAGGTGAACTGCAAACAACGCAGACGTTCCCCAAAGTGACAGAGAATGACATTCTATGGTACACGATGAAGGGGGCTCCAGGTGACACTGTAGCATTTAAACTTAGTCAGACGGCAACGCTACAAGTATTTTCGCCAAGCGGTAAGGAGGTATTTAAAACTTCAGAGTCGGCTTCAATGCAGTGGGGAGGCATCCACACATGGGAGGACGGCACATACTATGTTGCCGTGCATGACGTAACAGGTTCTCAGAGCAACATGACGCTCGACTATATGCACATGGACAAGTACGATGTGGTTGATTGGGATGTGCATACCGTTGGTAACGGTGGTTGTAGTACAATCACCTTCAAGGGCAATGGCTTCCGCGACCTATATGCTGTAGACCTTTATACTGCTGCTGGTGATTCTATTCATGCAGTGGATATAAGTCACGAAAGCGATGCAGAAACGGCTGTTACATTCGATTTCAGCGGTGCGAAGTTGGGGGGATACAATGCAGTGTTCCATTTCACACAGGAAGACAAGCATTTCGCTAACATCGAAACTGTGGAAGAGGCCGTTGACATAGAACTGGCAACCGATGTAACATTCCCATCGACTTTCCTGCGTGGAACGTCAACAACGTACACCGTCAAGATTACAAACAAGGGAAATATGACGGCGTATTTAGTCCCTATTTATACTTTCATTTTGAATAGAGGCAATAAAACAGATGTAGGACATATAGAAATAGAAGGTATCGGTTTACCAGACATGTTTGAGGGTACAGATTTAGATTACCTTTCGAAAGAAGATAAAACTGAACTGAAAAAGCTGTCAAAAGCACTTGGCGATGGACACAACTTCTTGTTGACTCATGTTCCCGACGAAGAGACTTCAGATAGTGTCTGGATAAGAATAGGATACTTCTTTACAAATATACCTCCAAACGAGACAAAGGTCATGACATTGTCCGTCAAATCAACAAGTGGTGTCTCTGTTTATTTTACCATTCCAGAAGAATGGAATGAAATATATGTGGCTGATGATGCAACGAAACAACAAAGTAAAAGATTAAGTAGAAGAAGTAATATTCTAGCAGACTACTATTGTTGTTATAAAACAGACTTGGAATGTCTAATAGAAACTTTCACTACAGGCTGCGACATCGTTTCTCCATTATTAGCAGTTGGTGGCCTTGCATTCACAGCATCAGCAGAAGTATTGGAACCTGCGGCATTGGAAGTTGCAATTGCTGGTTGCATGTCATCAATGTTCAATGACAAATTCAAGGTATTTGGTGAAGTCTATTGCAACTCACAGTATGGGGGGAGCAAAAGAATTATGAATGCACTTGCAAACTCATCAGTCAGCGGGTTAGGCATGGGCTCTATTTTCAGTTGTATCGGAGCTACTATTTCTCGTTTAGGAATCGGAGAGGGACTTGTAAAAGATGTCCTTTCTAGTTTTGGAACTTCAATTGGAATGGGTGCGTTAATAAGTGATTTCGGAGACAACACAAGTTGCAACAAAAGATGGGAAAAGCAACCAGGTTGTCCTCCAAAAGCAAAGCCTAAGGGTGGTTCCTCCACTCCGCAACCTCCTGCTGATCCAAACGACATTTACGGTTATCTGTCTGAGGCAGGAAGCAAGTTCATGACAGACGAAGTGGCGAAGGTGAACTACACCATAGAGTTTGAGAACGATACTACGTTTGCACAGGCTTCGGCACATACCATCGCAATCCGAGACACTTTGGACAGCCGCTACTTCGACTTAAAGTCGTTCGTGCCTACCAGCGTGAAGATCGGCGAGCATGAAACATTCTTAGACGAGGCTACGGATGTGAAGACAACTGACGGTATTACAAGCTTCCTAAAGACCATAGACATGCGACCCGAAATAAATGCGATAGCACAGGTAGAGGGAGAGTACAGTCAGCAAACGGGTATTGCAAAATGGACATTTAGCTCTCTTGACCCAATGACAATGGAGCCTACTAACGACCTGATGCAGGGTATACTGCCTGTAAACTTCAACGGTACATCAGGCATTGGTGAGGTAATGTTTGAGGTGGGTGTAAAGCCAAACAAAGCCGACGGTACGCAGATACCTAACCGAGCAAGTATTGTCTTTGACTATGAGGAGCCAATCCTAACCCCGACATGGACAAACATCGTAGACGCAACAGTTCCCGAAAGCCACATCGCCGATGTAAAAATGCTGAATGATTCTACAGCCACAGTAAGTATTGCTGCTACGGATGAACTGTCTGGTCCTTGGAGATATGACGTATACGTGCAGTATGGTGAAGGCTCTGCATGGTGGAAGGCAGCTGAAAACATACCTATTGACACAACGGCTAGCGTTAAGGTATATGAGGGTATAAACCATGGATTCTATGTAGTTGTAACCGACTCTGCTGGCAATGTAGAGAAGAAGGTGGCTGAACGAGAGTTTACACTAGATGTGTTTGGGTCACTGGAAGAAACAAATACCAGTATTGAATTGGCACAAGGCTGGAACTGGATATCGCATAACCAGCAGTCAACTCTCTCTGTAGATGCTCTAAAGCCTGCTTCAACACAAATAGTTGGGCAGACGGAAGAACTTATTAATGATCCACAGTCAGGGTGGACGGGTAATCTAGATGAATTGCTACCCACGCAAATGTATAAGATTCAGGTAAACAATCCACAAACTGTACAACTGTCTGGTAGTCTCTTCAATTCTGCATTCCGGAGCATCCCACTCTATCAAGGCTGGAACTGGATTGGCTATCCTGTAGCCAATGCGATGACGCCCACAGAAGCCCTTGCCAAACTTGAAGCAGAGGAAGGCGACTTCCTGATTGGTCAGGACGGTTTCGTTACCTTCGCCGACGGTCAGTGGACGGGCACGCTACTGGTACTGACGCCAGGCTTAGGTTACATATATCGTTCTGCATCAGACAAGAACCTGTATTATAATGTAACTGCGCAGGCCAGTGCAAGACGGACGGATAAGAGCAGCGCTGTAGATAGTTGGACGGTGGATAAACGTAAATATCCCGACGTGATGGCTGTGACAGCAAAACTGTATAAAGACGGAATGGCATTAGACGCTAATGATTGGTTGATAGCGGCTTTCTGCGGGGATGAATGCCGAGGTGTGGCAAGCATTATAAATGGCTTGTTTATGATGAATGTTTATGGAACAAACTCAGACCTAATCCAATTCTATGTAATGAACCGAGTAACAGAAGAGGTGCTAATAGTTACGTCGACAGAGTCATTCCACGCTGACATATTGGGAACAATACCAGAACCCTATAAATTGGACATAGGCAATGATACCGGCATTCGAATGATTAGTGAAACGCCTAAGCATGGCTATGATGCAATCTTTGATTTACAGGGCCGTCGTGTAAAAGATAAGATGTCGGCTATCAACGCCCAATTGCAAAAGGGTATCTATGTGGTGACGGACAGCAAGAAGACCAAACCTCGCAAAGTGGTAATAAAATGAAGTTACAATATTTTAGATAATAGTCTTGCTGGTAAATACAGTAAAACGGGGAGCGATTAGGTTCCCCATTTTTAGTGAGCGAATTGTAATTGGGATAGTTGCACCAACTGCAAAACCGTCTTGACATGTCCATGGGAGATTGGGGTTAGCGGCGCGGCTGGGGCGACAGCCCCAATGAGCGGGGAGGTGGGAGAAATGCGAAGCGAGCGGGGAGTCGCGGGCATTACTCCTCGTCTTCTACCACGTCGCTTAGGTGGAACTCTCGATAGAACTCTATCTCGCTGTGGGCAGAGAAGTAACCTAGGCAACCGCCTGTGAAGTTGTCGATGGGGTTGGTGCCGGTGTTCGACATCTGCTGCATGGAGTAGAGATAGTCGTAGGCACGCTGGTCAATGGCACGGATCACGATACGTAGCTGGTCGCCATCGCGGAGCACGTCGCTGCCGCCTTCGCCATCGCGGAAGAAGGTGAAAAGCTGCTGAAGTTCTTTGTTAGGATTCTTATCATCTTTCATCACAGCCCAGCGATAGCCCAGGCCGTTGCGATAGATATGCATGAAGTACCAGTTGGTCTCGTTAGCGATATCCTGCAATCGCAGATCGCCAAAGAGATAGCGCTCTGTGAGCATCTTCTTCCAGATGAGTCGGAACTTGTTCATCTTTGGTGTGCGCTGCATGGTAGAGGTGGAGGTGAAATGCTGACCATCTACCTCAACATCCAACTGATAGGTGGTGCCGGCCACGCCCTTAAGCTTGGAACGGTAGTAGCCGTTGCGCACAAAGGGGATGTAGACGCTGGTGCCATCGTCGGCAGTAATCTTCACGGTGGCATTGTCTACATCGCTGCCTGTGGCATTGTTGTCCATAGCATTGGTCTTGCTTACACGGACCTCGGTGCCAGAACCATCGATCTTGCCCTCGACCACATAGCGTGTATCGTGGCCGTGATAGTCGATAGTAATCTCCTTTTCGCAGGCCACTAACGCCATTACACATATCATATATATTAAGCGACGCATAAAGATGTCAGAATTTGATGTTAAACGATACCGACGGCACTATGCCGAAGAGTGAATACTGCTTGGCGCGGGTGCGGGCACCATTCTCGCCGTCATCGAATTTGATGAGGAAGGGATTGTAGCGGTTATACAGATTGTAGATGCCGAACACCAGCTGGTGGGTGCGATTGCGATAGCGCTTGCTCCACACGGCACTCACGTCGAGATGGTGAGAAGCGGGAGCGCGATAGCCATTGCGCTCGGTATAGTAGTATATCCAGTTGTCTTCGACCATATACTTGCCGCTAGGGGCTGTAAAAGCCTGACCGCTATTGTAGACCCACGAGGCACTGAATGACCAACGGGGGTTGAGACGATACATGGCCACGATATTGATATCATGACGGCGATCGTTGTTTGCATCGTACCAGTGGCCCTGGTTGATACCATCAATCTTGGTCTTTGACCATGACAGGGTGTAGCCAATCCATCCGGTAAGTCGGCCGTTGTTCTTGCGGGCACTAATCTCCACGCCATAGCCCTTACCCTCGCCTGCCAATACCAATCGCTCAATCTCTATCTCGCTGGCAAACGACTTGCCGTCGCGATAGTCGAGCACATTGTTGATATGGCGATAATAGGCCTCGAGCGAGAAGTCGTAATCCTGATCGGGGGTCATCACAAACACTCCACCGCTTATCTGATCGGCCACCTCGGGCTTAACCAGGTTGCTGCTCATAGTGTAGCGGTCGAAGGGTGTAGAGGTACTCTGATTGCGCAGGGCATGAATATTCTGCGAAGTGCGCGTGTAACCCAACTTGACAGAGGTGACAGGTGAGAACTGATAATTTATAGAGAGGCGAGGCTCGAGCGTGGTGTGTGTCTTAACAATCTTATTTTTGCCATAGTTGTAATACCACGCTATGTCGCCATTGGGCTCAAGGTCGTAATATAGTGAACCACCCAGGGGCGAAAAAGCTGTGAAGCGCAAGCCTGCAGATACATTTAGACGATCGGTGATAGGCATCGCGAGGTTAGCCCAAACAGCATTGTCCCAGGCGCGGCGCTGCTCCTTCTCGTGCAGTGACACTTGTTGCCACTCGGCCGACTTGACGTTCATAAGGGCTGTCTGGAAGCCTGTCTCAATATTGTACTTGCCAAAGTTTAGACGGAAGTCCTGACGGAATCCCGTCTGACGGATATGACCCAGGAAACAGATGTTTACACCAAGAAAATCGATGCCATTATCAGTCTGATAGCCACTATAGTAGGCCGTGGACTGCGAATAGCTGTTGCCTCCGAAATGGTGCAGCCACTTAAGACTGGCTGAGAGATTGTTCCAACGGATATCAACCATATCCTCGAGCGCAGTGCGATCGTTGCCTGTAAAGAAACTTAGGAACAGCTGGTTGCAGTCGTTGATGGTCCAGTCGGCCTTGGCATTTATATCGTAGAAGTAGAGTGTATTGCCCCTGAAGTCAGGCGACAGCTTCAGGAACATATCCATATACGAGCGACGGGCTGTGACCAGGAACGAGGCCTTATCCTTGACAATTGGCCCCTCGAGTGTGCCTTTAGCAGCCAGCAGACCTATGCTGGCACCACCATGCAGTTCACTCTTATTACCTGTCTTGCCGATGATGTCGAGTACGGCCGACGAGGCTCCACCAAACTGTGCAGGCAGAAGTCCCTTATAGAGTGTGGCTGACACCAGTGCATCGCTGTTGAATGCAGAGAAGAGGCCTGCCAGGTGACCCACATTATATACAGGGGCTATATCTACCAATATCTGATTCTGAGCTGATGTACCACCACGCACCTGGAAACTGCTGGATGCATCGCTCTCGCTCTTTACACCAGTGAGCAACTGCATGGAGCGCATGATATCCTGCTCGCCAAAGAGTTGTGGCGATGCAGTAAGGTCTTTGATCTGCACCTGTTCCACTCCAGTCTGTATCTGGCGAAGGCGCTGGCGAGCCGAGTTTGACTTGACCACCACCTCGTCCAACTGTTCCTGACGCAGTGTGTCGACAGGGTCAGTGGGCAGCGAAAAGAGTGCTGATAGTAGTAATGTTGATATAAACATGATGCAAAAGTAATGTTTTTTTTTGGAAACTCCAAAAAATTTCATATCTTTGCCCCCGATTAATCAAAAAAACTAATTTGTTATGAAGAAATTATTTGTTGCCGTAGTGGCAATTGCAGCACTATGTGCTTGCGGGGGTGGTGAGAAAAAGAGTCTGGAATATCGTGGACTGTCGATGGGAATGCCGTTCAAGACATTCTGCGACTCGCTGACAGCTCGCGGATTTGCTGTAGATTCTGCCAAGACCGACTCAGACTTTACCACAGTTTCTATGTACAACCCCAACCTTAACTTCCGACTGATGCTGGCACAGAACAACGATAAGCTGGTGGCTATACAGGAAAACTACCTGATATCGACCAACGACAGCACTCGCAAAATGTGGCAGAAGATGCACGACGACTTTGAGAAGCAGCTGGGTGCATGGCCTAACATGCTGAAGGACGGACAAGACCATCGTATAGCAAAATTCGAGGCTGATGGTGGTTTTATCACCCTCACCCTCGAAAATACTTATAAACCTACTCTGAATGTTCTTTATCAGTTAAAATAGCATGATGGTATAGAGGTAGACTACTGCCGCAGGAATGGCGAGCAGCGACGAATCGAAACGATCGAGCATGCCACCATGGCCAGGCAGTATGTTGCCACTATCCTTGATGCCAAGGGTGCGCTTGAAGAGACTCTCTACCAAGTCGCCCCAGGTGCCGAAAATGACTACTGTAAGTCCGAGGCCAGCCCATTCTACGGCTGAAAGTCCCAACTGATTGAGCTGATACTGATCGGCCAGATACCATACCAGCACGGCTACAGCTATCACCAGGATACCACCGCCGATGCTGCCTTCCCAACTCTTTCCCGGAGAAATTCTGGGGAAGAGTTTATGTTTGCCCAGAAGTGAGCCGCACAGGTAAGCACCAGTGTCGTTCATCCACAGGAACACGAATACCGACAGGGGCAACAGTGCATCGTAAGCCACATAGCCCTGCGGAGCAAGGTGGAATGCCAGTGTATTGAGCAACGAGAATGGCAGTGCGATATATATCTGTGCCATCATAGTGTATGCCCAACTGTGGATCGGGTCTTCGTTCTTGAGATACAACTCGGCCACCATCAGATAGATGATTGACACGAGGTATGGAATGAATACTGCCGAGGGGGTGAGGTCGCTGCTGAAACCTGCAACAGCGAAGAAGAAATACACGCCTGCAACGGTAGAGATGAGACGGTTGACGGTGACATTCTCGCGCTCATTAACCAACCCGGTAAACTCCCAGATGGTCAATCCTGTGATTAGTGCAAACAGCAGTACCATAGCCTGCGGACGCAGGAAACTGCATACCAATACGGCCACAAACAGCACACCGGTAATGGTTCTAACGATAAAATTATTCATCCTTTGCCTCCTTTTCTTCTGTTTTATTCTCTAAGGCTTTCTGTTCTTCTTCCTTTGCCTTTTCAGCTTCCAGCTCCTTGGCGCGCTCTTCAGCCATGCGCTCGGCATCAGCCTTCATCTGGGCCTCCAGAAGTTCCTCGGCACGACTGGTCCAAGGGCGCTTGCCGAAGATACGCTCTACATCCTCAGCAAAGATTACCTCACGATCGATGAGCAACTGAGCCAACTGGGCGTGACCTTCCTTGTGCTCAGTCAGAATCTGCTTGGCGCGCTCGTACTGTTCGTTAATCATACGCATCACCTCGTCGTCCATAATCTTAGCGGTAGTCTCAGAATATGGTTTCTGGAACTGATACTCGGCATTGTTATAGTAGCACACGTTTGGCAGCTTGTCGCTCATACCGGCAAAGGCCACCATACCGTAAGCCTGCTTGGTGGTTCGCTCAAGGTCGTTCATGGCGCCAGTAGAGATATGACCCACAAACAGCTCCTCAGCCGCACGACCTCCTAACAGTGAACACATCTCGTCGAGCATAGCCTCCTTGGTCTGCAACACACGCTCCTCGGGCAGATACCATGCAGCACCAAGAGCCTGACCACGTGGCACGATAGACACCTTGACCAGTGGGTTGGCAAACTCAGTAAACCACGAGATAGTGGCATGACCAGCCTCGTGGAT
>Ga0256407_10002447_pt1 | contig 35555 bp, 23 predicted proteins | sample RumenRJG_04DNA_FD_193489 | JGI IMG/M metagenome (GOLD analysis project Ga0256407, IMG submission 193489) | Bovine rumen microbial communities from Lethbridge, Alberta, Canada - RJG_04 | ecosystem: Host-associated > Mammals > Digestive system > Stomach > Rumen | place: Canada: Alberta...
ATCCGGGAAACATGCTGCTCCTGGAGGAGACGGACATTTACAGAGACGGCCGGCTACCCTGCGTGCCATGCTGACCGGATATGGTCTGTGGGCAGCGGTGATCCTTGTGGTCTGCATTCTGCTGGAACTCTTCTTCTTCAATTACGGCCACTGGCACAGCCCGGGCGGCAGGGAAATGACGGACAGGGCTGTTGTGTCGGCAGGGAGCGCGGAGCCGTACGGCTCTGATTCAGAGGATGGTTCCGGAGAGTCGGCGGACAGCGGGCAGTCGGACGGTTTTACTGTTTCCCTGGGGGATGGACTGGAGAGGACAGAATACGGGACATATCTTGTCACGGATGAGGAACAGGCCTATTTGAGCCTGCGGGATATTAACGAGAAAGTTGATACACTTTATCTGAATGTTGTGAACCCGGCTGCGCCGGATGTCCACTATACGATTCTCTTCACGGACAGTGCCAATGCGGATCTTAGAAGTCTGCAGGGGAGGACTGTGGTCAGCGGTGTGCCGGAGAGCCGATATGTAACGCTTCATTTCGCCGGAACCACCCGCAGCCTGCGGATCAGTTTTAACGCTGAGGAAGGGGATGAACTTCATATCCACAGGGTCCGGCTCAATGTCCGGGTGCCCCTGTTTTTCCATCCGGGAAGGGTCCTTCTGATCTGGCTGATCGGCATGCTGCTGGTCATTTTCGGACCGAGGTCCTGGGTCTATACGACCCGCCTCAATCTGCGGGAGGGGCGGCAGCGCTTTCTGGTGGCTGCGATCCTGCTCATCAACATCATTGCCACGGCTTCTGCCGCGAAAGCGGCGGACCCCACTGTGTGGAGGGAATTGCGTGACGAGCGGGACTATCAGGAAAAGGAGTATGAGCTATATGCGGAAGCTCTGCTCAAGGGGCACACGTGGCTGGACATCCGTCCGCCCCGCTACCTCACGAGAATGAGAAACCCCTATGACAGATTTCAGAGAGATGCCCTGGCGGATCAGTATGACGAGAAGGTCCTCTGGGACGTGGCATATTATAACGGCAGATACTATGTCTATTTCGGTATAGTACCCGCGATTTTATCCTTTGTTCCGGTCAGGCTGGTGACAGGCAGAGCCCTGCCCACCTGGAAAGCGGTCCAGGGCATGGCAGTATTGCTATGGCTGGCATCGTTTTACCTGATTTATGTGCTGGCCCGGAAATATTTTAAAAAGATAAGTCTCGGGATCTACCTGCTGCTCGCGATGACATTTGTGTTCGCTTCAGGTGTCATCTATCTGGTCACATTCCCGGTGGTCTACAGTGTCCCCTTTATCTACGGGCTGGTCTTTTCAATCGCGGGACTGGCACTGTGGCTTCGGAGCTTTGACCGGAAAGGAAATCCCCACAGGATGAGGATGGTGATCGGATCGCTCCTGATCGCCCTCACACTGGGATGCAGACCGACCATGATCCTGTCTGTGATCCTGGCCTTCCCTGTTTTCTGGGAGCAGATCCGCGAAGGGAAATTTTTCGTTCCCAAAAAGGAAAGCCTGCTGAATACGGGGGCGGTCATCCTGCCGTTTATCCCCGTGGGACTATTGCAGATGATCCTCAACAAGTCGAGATTCGGAAGTCCCTTTGATTTCGGGGCGGACTACAACCTGACCGTAACCGACCTTACCAAAAAGACCTATTCGATCACGAGAAATATTCCGGTCCTGTTTCAGGAACTTGTCCAGCCGCTCCATATCGAGCCCCAGTTTCCCTTTATCACGGGCGTCGAGGTGACCACCGGATTTCAGGGATATATGTTCAAGGACAAGATGATCGGCGGATTTTTTGCCCTGAATATGCTGGCTCTGTTCTGCTTCTGGATCTTCCGCATCAGAAAAAAGATGCGGGCACAGAAGGTGTTCGGACTGGCAGCGACCGCTTTCGGGATTGCCGCCCTTCTGGTCGAACTGGACGTGCAGATCGGAGGTATTTCTCAGAGATATATGATCGATTACGGATGGCTCTTTATGCTGACCGCGATCCTGGCGATCCTGACGATTCTGGAAACGACAGACAAACATGGGTATTTCGCCTATTTAAAGATCATTCTGGTGCTGACAGCGCTCTGTGTGGTTGTCAATTATCTGAGTGTCTTCAGTGACGGAATAGCAATTCCTGTCCGCAGGTTCAATCCCGAGCTCTTTTATAAAATACAGTATCTCTTGGCTCCCATGGGATAAATCCGCCTGCCGGCGCCGCCCCGCATATGTTCCGGGGAGCGGGGTCGTGAAAGGGCGCGGCGGGTATCCATGAGCAATTTCAATACTCCTGAAAGGAAAACCTCATGAAAAAAGTCATCATTATCGGCGCGGGGCCTGCCGGCCTGACAGCTGCCTATGAACTTCTGAGAACACCGGACGAATATGAAGTGGTGGTCTTCGAGGAGGGAAACCAGGTCGGCGGTATCGCGAAGACTGTGAATTATAAAGGAAACCGGATGGATATGGGAGGACACAGGTTCTTCTCCAAGATGCCGGAAGTCAACGCCTGGTGGGATGAGATGCTGCCCCTGCAGGGCCAGCCCTCATATGACGACAAGGTGCTTTTCCGCGACTGCACGCTGACCGAGGGCGGACCGGATCCCGAGAAAGAGGACAGGGTCATGCTGCGCAGGAACAGGATCTCCCGTATCTTTTTTAACAACAAGTTCTATGACTATCCGATTTCGCTCAAGCCGGAGACTTTTACCAACATGGGGCTGGGAACGACGATTGAAGCCGGATTCAGCTATCTGGGCAGCATGGTGCACAAGCGCAAAGAGGTCTCCCTGGAGGACTTTTATATCAACCGCTTCGGCAAAAAGCTGTATTCCATGTTTTTCGAGCACTACACCGAGAACCTGTGGGGCCGCCATCCCTCACAAATGACGGCGGAGTGGGGCGCCCAGCGTGTCAAGGGAGTGTCTGTGATGGCAGTCCTCAAGGACGCGGTGAGCAAGGCTGCTCATCTCAAGGGAAAAAAGGGAGGAGAGGTCGAGACCTCTCTGATCGAGGAATTCAGCTATCCCAAATACGGCCCCGGCCAGCTCTGGGAGATCACGGCTGAGGAGATCCTCAAGAAGGGCGGCCGTATTGAAATGAATGCCTGTGTGAAAAAGATCCACAAGGGCAAGGGCCGTGTCCTGACAGGAGTCACCTGGGAGCGGGACGGTCAGACTTTCGAAGAGACCGGTGATATTTTCATCTCCTCGATGCCGATCAAAGATCTGGTGGGGGGCATGAACAATGTCCCCGAAAAGCCCGCGCAGATTGCAGCCGGACTGCCCTACCGCGATTACATCACTGTCGGTGTCCTGGTGCCCCGCCTCAAGCTGGAAAACAAGACCCGTATTTCGACAATCGGAAATATCGTCCCTGACAACTGGGTATATGTACATGACAGAAGTGTCAAAATGGGCCGCTTCCAGATCTTCAACAACTGGTCGCCTTACATGGTGGCAGATATCGAGCACACCGTCTGGGTCGGTCTCGAGTATTTCTGCAACGAGGGCGATGAGATGTGGACCATGTCCGATGAAGACTTCGCGAAGATGGGAATCTCCGAGATGGTGAAGATCGGCATGATAGGGAGCGAGGACGAGGCGATCGACTCCCATGTCGAGCACGTCAAAAAGGCTTATCCCGCTTACTTCGACACTTATGATGAGATCGACCGCCTGCGCCGCTACCTCGACAAGATTCCCAACCTCTATTGCGTAGGACGAAACGGCCAGCACCGCTACAACAATCTGGATCACTCCATGATGACGTCTTTCGAGGCTGTCAAAAATATCCGCAGCGGTAATCCGGACCGATCCAATATCTGGAACGTCAATACCGAGAAGGTTTACCACGAGAAGAAGTGATGAACCCGCGGGTGATTCCGCCGGCCGGATTTTCATGAGCCATATAAGTTACTGCCCCTGATCAGACAGCCTTTGCCTGTCCGGTTCGGGGGCAGTTTTTTTGACAAAACGGAGACAGGGGACGGTTCTTCGTCTCCTTCCCAAAAGGAGGAGAGACGAAGAACCGTCCCCTGTCTCTCGAAGCTGTCTCTCTGCCCGGAAAAAATAATCTCTTCATTCTGTATTTTCTAAGGTTCAGATAAGGATACACTGCTAAGATGCCTACATGCACGAAGGAACAGCAGTGCATGTAAATACGATTACTGCAGAAAAAAGGTTAGTCAGAAACATAAAGACGGCATGTTACTTTTCAGGCTTGCACGAAACTCGAGGTGTTTTCGAGCGGTTTTACGAGAAAACCCGAGTTTTACGGCGAAAATCGCGCGCTCAAGCGCATTGGAATGCGATTTTCGCAAGTTATCTGTTCACGCCCTCGATAGGGCGTGAACAGTGACGAAGGCATTTACACTGAAATGCGGAAAGGAAGCATTTATGAAGGCAAATGAAATCAGAAGGAAATTCAGATTTTTGATAATCGGTATGACGCTGGCAGCTATGGTGACATCCATGGCAGCCTGCAGTTCTGCTTCGACAGGCAGTGTGGGCGGGAACGCCCGGGCGGCGGAAGAGACGACGGCAGAGGCTGTGGCAGAAAATACAGAAGAGACCGCGGAAGATAATACAACAGCAGCAGCGACAGAGAAGGCGCCCGGGGAGACGGCGGCCGCCGACAGCACAGCAGAAGCGGCGGAGGCAGATGCTTCTGCAGATTCCACGGAATCCACTCCAAATGCCGTGGAGTCCACAGGAGCTGTATCTGTGCAGACCGGTCCCGCAAAGGAAGATATTGAGACAACAGAGACTGTTGAAAACAGTGAGGACAGCAGCCACGCAATTTCGGCGGATGGCGAAGAGGCTTCCTGGTCCGGCACCGCAGTCATTAAGACAGGCGATTCCGGCCAGGGCGATGAGGCAGACTTTTACGGAGACAACGCCGCTGTATTCGCGGCAAACGGCGGAACGCTCACACTCTCCAATATGGTCGTGGAGACCAACGGCACACATGCGAATGCTGTTTTCAGCTATGGAGAAGGAACAACTGTGAATGTGTCGGATTCTTATATTGAGACCAGCGGCAACTGCTCCGGCGGAATCATGACCACGGGAGGCGGCACTATGAAGGCAGAGAATCTGACCATCAATACAAGCGGCAATTCCTCCGCGGCGATCCGTTCTGACCGCGGCGGCGGTACAGTCACTGTGACCGGCGGATCCTATACAACCGGCGGAACAGGCTCTCCTGTCATTTATTCCACAGCTGATATCACCGTCAACAATGCTGAGATGGAGTCCACTGCGTCGCAGGGCGTCGTTGTGGAAGGAAAGAACTCTGTCACTCTCAATAACGTTGAGCTGACAGCGGACAACAATACCAAGAACAGCGACAAGTCCGACTACTATCAGGCGGTTATGATCTACCAGTCCATGTCCGGTGACGCGGATGAAGGGACGTCTTCCTTTACCATGAACGGAGGCAGGCTCACAAATGCCAACGGAGACATTTTCTTTGTAAATAACACGGCGACAACCATTGACCTGTCCGGCGCGGAAATCATCAATAACGGCGGCGGCATCTTCCTCAGGGCGGAAGCTGCCGGCTGGGGAAATGAAGGCTCAAACGGAGGTCATGTGAATATGACAGCGTCAGACCAGGAAATCAACGGAGACATGGTCGTGGACCAGGTTTCTGAGCTGAATCTCTACCTCAAAGACAATTCGGTTTTTACGGGCGCTATCAACAGCGACGGCGCAGCGGGCAGCGTCTATGTGGAAATCGAAGCGGGCTCCAGGTGGGTGCTTACAGGTGACTCCTATATCACAAGTCTGACATGCAGCGCGGATGCCATCGATTTGAACGGCTTTACGCTCCATGTAGGTGACCAGGTTTATGAGGCCGGCACGGAATCCACCGGCCAGGCGATTGAATTCACTCTTTCCTCCGGAAACGGAAACGGCCCCGGAAGCGAAAGACCGGAAGGCATGCCTGGCGAGATTGGCGGAAAGGGAGGCCCCGGAGGAAAAAGGGGGCCCGGCGGTGATGGTTCCACACCACCCGAAAAACCGGACGGCAAAATGCCCGGAGGAGACGGCTCAAGACCTCCCAAAAAACCAGTCGGTGAAGAAAACGGCGAAACGCCTGCCCGACAGAACAGCAGCTCTTCGGACAGTGCTGCCGACAGTGAAACAACTTCCAACTGAGGCAAGAAGGAAAACGGGGGCGGACGACTCTCAATTAATAAATAAGTGCGCAGCCATGATCTCGCGTTCACAAACTTGTATGACTGTGGGATCATGGCAGCAGACATAATTTAAGGGACTGGTGCCCGGCTGTTTTTACAGCCTGGAACCAGCCCCTTTTTTGCTTATTTTAATGCCGCTTCGATTACCGGTCTAAATTCCTGTGCCGTCGAAAAGCGGAATATAAGAGGGGGACACGGTCCCGCTCTCCTGTACAAATCCGTTCTGTATGCCGAGGCTGATTGCGTAATCGATGAGAGAGTCATATTCCTCTTCGGAAAGAGTCCTGCACAGGTCGGAAAACCCGCCGGGGCCGGAACCGGGGCGGCTGTCTGAATAGGAGCAGTTGCCGAAACCGGAGCTGTTGCGGGAACCGGAGCTGCTGCCGGAACCGGAACGGCTGGCTGAACCGGAGTGAATGTCGGAACCGGAGTGGATGTGGGAACCTGGACGGCTGTCGGAACCGGAGCTGCTGCCGGGATGGTCCGCACCTGTCAGCTTTTGGGCGAGGACCTGGGGCATGGGTGTGTACTGGTTCATGATGCTGATAAAAATATGGTCTCCGTAGGTCTCGTGCAGATACCTCAGGACCGCCCTGGAGTCCTCTCCGCATCCGGGCAGGGCCAGGTGGCGCACCAGGACACCCCGGATCATAAGGGGATCATCGGCGTCATCGGGGCAGTCGATGGCGTGGCTGCCGTCGGAAAAGACCGGGTCGGGACACTGGCGCACCATTTCCGCTATGGCGGCAGAGGCGCAGGCAAAATAATCCGCCGTCCCGGTGTGAAGCGCGGAAAGACGGGAAGAGACATACTTGAGATCGGGAAGCCAGACATCCACAAGCCCCTCCAGGGCTCTGACTGTCTCAACCTTTTCATAGCTGCCGGTATTGTAGACAATGGGAATAGAAAGCCCTTCTGTCTTGGCCCGCCTCAGGGCGGGAATGATCAGAGGGACGAAGTGCTCAGGAGTCACGAGATTGATATTGTGGGCACCCTGTGCCTCCAGCTCAAAGCATATTTCCGTAAGCCGCTCCGGAGTGAGGGTGACCCGGCGGGTGACGGAAGAAGCACCCGGGTTCTGCCCGGGGCTCGAAATCTGCCGGTTCTGACAGTAGATGCATCCCAGACTGCAGCCGGTGAAAAACACGGTGCCGCTTCCTTTTTTGCCCGAGATGACAGGTTCCTCTGTATAATAGAGCGCCGCTCGGGAGGCGCGGAGCACTCCGCCCTCTCCGCAGAAGCCGGTCTGTCCGTCAAGACGGTTGACATGGCAGCTGCGGGGACAGAGAGTACAGTCCGACAAAAGCTTTTCGGCGGCTTGGATGTCAAGGTCATACGTGATGTCATCATCATACGTATTGAACGAGAGGCTGCCTGAAGAATCAGTAAAAGTATTCATAAGTCCATCCAAGTGAGATTGTTGGCGAGAGGGATTGTCTGGCTGAAACATGGCTCTTCTGTGCCGGGAAAGGCGGCAGTTAATGAACGCATTGTAAAGGAGAAGCCACGTGGAAACAGGGATTTTCCAAAAATTATTTCCGAATATATTTTTCGGAAATGATTTTTCGGAAATTATTTTTCAAAAATAATTTTTCAAAAATAAAACCCCTGCTTGCAGTGATGAAGTACTGAAAGCTGCCTGTCGGCCGCAAAGCCAGGCACCCTCGCGGCACATGAAAGTCCCCGCTTAGTGCTGCTATGTTCCCATCCTGACACGGTTCACGAGTTTCCATTGCGCGAGACCCGAACCCATACGTGCCGGCAGACAGCTCTCAAAACTCCATCCCTCAACAGGGGATTTCATTTAAAGATGAATATATTATTAGTATGAATATTATATGCAGCGAATCTGTTATATAGTTGGCAGATACGCTGTTTTTCAAATGCACTGAATACTATAGTCAAAAGAGGGAAGATTGTCAAGAGCGGGTTTCCACTGCGGGGACAGTATTTCCGGGGCTTTCGGGTGAGATGTTCCCGGATGCTGTATCCTGCATGGAGGCAGCGGCCATGCGGAGCATTTTTTTCCGCTCCTTATTGCGCCTGCGCAGGTCTTTGAAAAAACGCTGCAGGATTTCGGTGCATTCTTCGCGCATCACTCCGTACAGGACATCTGCCTGGTGGTTGAAATCCGGATTCTGAAGAATGTTCAGCAAGGTTCCGCCGCAGCCGGATTTGGGGCTGGTGGTGCCGATCACGACTCTGTCGATCCTGGACTGGATGATAGCACCGGCACACATCTGGCAGGGTTCCAGGGTACAGTAAAGTGTACAGCCCTCAAGTCTCCAGTCGCCGATTTTTTTACAGGCCTTTTTGATGCAGGTGATCTCGGCGTGGGCCAGGGTGGTCTTGTCCGTATTGCGCCGGTTATATCCCCGGCCGATGATTTTTCCTTCGTATACGATCACGGCACCGATCGGAACTTCGCCCAGGGCAATGGCTTTTTCTGCCTGTCTGAGGGCGGCCTTCATGTATTTGAGGTCCTCCCGTGAGAAGGCGGGAGCGGCAGAGTCTGAGACAGCAGGACTGCTGTCCACACAGTTCCCGCCTGAAATGATATTCTCTGTGCCGTCTGCTTTCTGACTATGATCCATATGTTCCTGCCTGTTTTGTGTCCGCAGCCGCGGGATAAACGATGAAGGCTGCCGCTCTTACGAGCGGCATGGTCGGAAAAAGGGGATGCCGTTTATTGGGTATCCCATTCGATCAGGAATGTGACGGTTCCGTGTTCATCCGGACCGAAGTCGCCGTCATTCCACTTGTATCTTTTGTCTTTATAGTAGAAAAGAGCGTAATCCTCATTTCCGTTCTGGTTGTCGGGCTGTCCGTTCAACCAGTTCTGATAGTTGTAACCGGCTCCGGTTACCCAGTACCAGTCATCTTCCGAATCATCGTCCGTGAGACCGAAGTAGGCGCTCTCCAGCCCCAGATCGTCAAAGACGTATTCGTAGAGAGCACTATTCAGGTCCGCGCTGGTAATGACGGCAAGATGGCCTCCCTGTTCCTCACAGTAGTTCTCCGCTTCCCAGAAGGAAGAAATAGTGGAGTAGCTCATCATGCAGGCATAATAACTGTGTCCGTTGTAAACGAATGCATCCGCGGGGATGTTGTAAGAATTTGTCTGCCCGGCGGCGGGATCATTGTAATAAAAGTAGACGGCATTTGTGCCGGCATCTTCTGAGAGGGTGATAGTCTGCTCGCTGGTCTCGGCAACATAACCGGTGATGGCGGGGGCATAGACGGTGACCGTTGATCCTGCAGTCCCCTGGTTTGTCATTGTGCTGAGCTGTTTGCCGTCCTGGTCAATGCAATAAGTGGTATAAGACACCGGAACCGGCGTGGGCTGTGGAGAAGGGTTCGGGCTCGGAGAAGGAGTCGGGCTCGGAACAGGGGTCGGGTTCGCAGCAGAGTCGGAATCCGCGGCGGCGAGACGGAAAGCCTCCTGCACTTCCAGAGTCTGATCTTTTTTTACCTTATAGGAGGCGGAGGACTCATAGGTCTGGTAGCCATTGGCCTCAAACAGGAGGGTGTAGTCATTGGGAGGAAGTTCCAGGCTGAAGAAGCCGTCGTCGCCGGTTGTGTCGCTGTTTTCGTGACTGGTGTAACGCACCCCGTCTTTATCGATGGCTGTGACAGTCACTCCTTTGAGCATGTGGCTGTCCGATGCGTCTACCACGTTACCGGTGAGAGTTCCCCGTTCATCTGCCGGATTTGAATCCTGCATCAAGATGAAGGCGGCACCTGCCATGAGTACCAGAATGAGCGTTAAAACGATCAGAATCGGGTGTTTTTGAGGCTGCATAACTGTATTCCTTTCTGCTTTTTTTGCCGCTTTCCCGGTCATACGACGGTCAGCCTGCGGTCAGCGTATGACCGGGAACAGATCAGCTTTCTTTGTGGTTCACTTTGAAATAAAGCAGTATGCCCGAGAGAAAGGTGCAGATGACAGTCAGGAGAAGCAGCAGGCTCCAGCAGTACAGGACATACCTGGCTTCAAACCGGAATATATCCAGTTTGGCTCCGTCGGGCAGCATACTGTTGAGATCGGCGGTGGACCCCAGTGCATAAAATCCCCATCTCGCGGTGGTAAAGTTCGCGGCTTTTTCCATGACTCCTTCGAGATCAAACAGGCATCCGCTCAGAAGAAGCTGGGCGATCAGGATGACCGGGACAATGGTCATAATGGAATTGATGTTGCTGATCAGCATTCCGACCAGGAGTCCCAGCATATCCGCACTCATCGTGATGAGAAAAAATGTCAGGAAGAAGTCAATGCTTCTGTTACCTAATACTATACACTCACTGTCAAAATGAAAAAAGAGGCTGAATACAACGGCGGACACCATGGCCTCTACGACACACAGAAAGAACTGGATGGTGAAATTCGCGGCCACATAGGTGTGAACATGCAGAAACTTGCTGAGGTCGTCCGGCAGGTATTCCCGCTCGGAATAAAAAAGCGCTATGGAGTTGAAGAGCCCGGACCAAATGCAGCACATCAATACGGAAAACAGGCAGGCCTTTGTCGCGCCGAAAGTACTGAAGACATCCTTTTTTACGGCGAGACAGGTGATAAACATGATACCTGCGGTCATGGCGGTGTTCTGAGCCAGATTTAATGCTTTGGTCGAAATCCATCTGCGGATATAATCAAAAAAGTCAAACATTTGAAATAATCCCCCTGTGATATCCTTGATCAGTGTTCGTCCTGAACCAGCTGATATCCCGGATCAGTGGCTGTCCTGAAAGCGGCTGATATCCCGGGTCAGTGGCTGTCCTGAAAGCGGCAGTCCTGTTTCAGCTGATCTGCTGATTCATCGTCTGCTTCTCAGGCTGTCAAATTTACCGATGAAATAATCCGCCTGTCCCATTCCTCCTTCATCGGAGGCGTTGATCTTGGTGAGGATATCGACATAATTGTTGACTTCGAAAAAGCCTCTTATATAGGCGGGGCTTCCGGCATAAGCGATTCCGCCTGTCTTATCAGAACCCTTTGCCAGGACGACTACACGGTCGTAGAGCTCGATATTGACAATATTGTGGGAAATGATAATGGTCGTTTTGCCGGTCCGGTGGGTGATGTCACAGAGCTTTGTGACCAGGTCCCGTGAGACCCCGCAGTCAAGGCCTGTATCGATCTCGTCGGCGATAATGATGTTTTTTCCGCGGATCAGTTCCTTGGCGATGGAGACTCTCTGCCGCTGGCCGCCGGACAGGTTGTGGATCTCGCTGTTCTGCACGCTCTGAAGTCCCATGGTCTGAACATGGTGCTGCACAGCGTTGTTGAGTTCGTGGCTTCCGCGGTACAGACGGGAGAAGAGCGCTGACCAGTAGATCGCCGCGCGCGCGGTCTCGTTCTGGTTGAGTGCCGGGTGCTGGGGAATATAGGCTATGTCCTCGCGATTATAGTCGGTGATTTTTCCGTCGAAGGAAGACATACCGATCATGCATTTGATGAGGGTGCTCTTGCCGGCGCCCGATGTGCCGATGATCAGAGTGGTGCAGCCTGCCGGGAAAGCAACGTGTATGTTCCTCAGGGCGTCGTACGACCGGTTGGGATATCTCTTTTTATTAATGTCTACCTGCATTGTAACCTCTTTCCGCCTTGTCAAAGCGCTGTTTAATGTTCACAGAAATACAGTCCTCATCATCCGGGCCGGATGATGTACCTATCTTACATCTAATCTGACTGCTCTTTTTTGACAAACCAGAAATTCAGGTCTGTTTCGGCCTCGGGGATGCCGTCCACCCAGCCCGTGTTGGTATACTGCCAATAGGTGAAGCGGTAGGGGGATTCGGGAACACTGTTGTAATCGGCGTACCAGATCTCGGCGTTTTCCAGACGCGACATATTGAGAATATCGGTCTCGGTGGAACAGTTGGCGTAGATGCCGGGGGTGTAGCCGGCGTCTTTGATCGTCTCGCAGAAGGCGACGGCATTATTGGTGAACTGGTCATTGCTGATATAGTTGATGCGGGCATCGTATTCAATCTGGATCTCGGGGTCAAAAACTATGGGAAGGGTGATCTTCACCTTGCTTTCCTCTATGACATCGAGGCAGAGTTCTGCCTCTTCGATGGCTTCTTCGATGGTGACGGCCTGTGAAAAGACATATACTCCGACATCAAGACCGGCCTTTTTGGCGCGGGTGAGGTTTTTGATGGCGCGGGTGTCCCTCTCAAGACTGCCGGTGTGGAATGTGCGGTGCCCCGCGCGGACAAAGACAAAGTCATAGCCGGCTTTTTTTACCTTTTCCCAGTCGATCTGTCCCTGAAACTCAGAGACATCGATTCCCCTGCGGACAGTGTAATCGTCATCGCCCTTGTAATGGAGCCTGCCGTCATCGTCATATTTGAGGTACTTCCAGTTGTAGTCGTGGAGCCCTGTGTTCAGAGGAAAAGTACGCAGATGGTTTTCTTCCCAGGCCCGGACATATTTCTTTTGTGTTTTTGTCAGGGAATCTTCTTTATCCTTATCATCTTTATCTTTATCCTCCTCTTTGTCCTTTTCCTTATCCTTTTCCTCCTCTTTGTCCTTTTCTTTCTTGTCCTTTTCTTTTTCAGGTTCTTTCTCCGATTCCTTCTGCTTTTCGGAGGCAGTCTTTTCGGAGGCGTCTTTCAGCTCTTTGGATTTAGCGGTGTCCCCGCCGTCTTTTTCAGCCGTTTTGTTCTTGTCAGCATTTGCGGCTTCTTGGTCCTTGCCGGCTTTTGCTGCGTTCTCCGCAGTGCTGTCTTTGGAAGATTCCGCGGATTTGTCTTTGGAAAGGGCTTTGGCGGGATCGGCGGAGGCAGCTGTGGAAGCGTCCCCGGAGGGAACAGCCGGGACGGCGGCGTAGGAAGAAGATCCGGCAGCAGGGCCTGTTCCGCCCTTGTCCGCTTCGGCGGGATTCGGGGAAGTGGTCCGGGCAGGGCCGGAAGCGCTGTTTTGGGACGGATCCTGGTCAGTCCCGTCTGAAAAAGTATAGGCGACGGGAGCCTCGGAATCAGGTGACAGAATCCGGGTGACGGACTCCAGTCCCAGCCAGGAGGATGGGTCTGAGGCAGAACTGCCGGCCTGCCGGGGATCGTCTGCCGCGCGGCGCAGTCCGGACACTACAAAAAACCCGCAGGCTGTAAGCAGGCAGGCTGTGATCAGAAGGGAGATTGCTGCCGCCAGCAGGGACTGCCTCCCGTTTCGGGAGTTACTGCTTTTTGCGGCACTGTTGTCAGTATTTTGATTGCCGGAAGACGGCGTTTTGGTTCTGTGTTTGAAAAACTGCATAGGCATTTTTACCGGAAAGTGGGCAGAAACGAAGACTGCCGCTGGATATGTTACTATCTGTTCTGTGTAAAATTAAATGCATAGGAACTTTTATTATACCCATATTGGGGGGATAGGGCAAATGAATATTGACGAAGGAGGATCAGCAGGCAGATCAGCTGATAAGTAACATGAGAATTGACTGAGGCGGACCGGGAGTTCAAGGGGTGAGTCCGGCGGAGTCCTGCCGCGGGAGTTCTGTGGGAGTTCAAGGCAGGGAGTTCAGGGGCTGCCCAACGAAGTCCTGCCGTGGGAGATCTGTGGGAGTTCAAGGCAGGGAGTTCAGGGGCTGAGCCCGGCAGAGTCCTGCTGTGGGAGATCTGTCCGGGGTTCTGCCGCGTGAAATAGTGACCAATTGTAACCCGCCGGCGGATTTTTTCATCAAACGAAGGCTTTTGCATGATATACTATAGGCAGTTGTTTTTTTAGATTCATAAGGAAATGGCAGGAAAAAATTTTGATCCGGAAACGGGCTTTATTCTTCATCGCGCAATACACGTGACTTCAGTCGTGGGATACGCATGCGCGCAAGACTCGCGAGCGAGTCTTGAATTGTCAATAAACAGGTTTGATTGAAACCGGAGAGGGCAGCGAAATGGATTCAAGGAAAAAGAGGGAACTGGAAAAAGAAAAAGCGCGTCTGGAGGCTCTTCAGAATACAGAAAAGAAATTCCTGAAGGGAACGTTCGGTGATTTTTTCGGAAAAAAAGAGTCGGGTTCCGGCGGGACGAAGGCGGAGAACCCGGAGATGTCCTTCGGCAGCGGGAATAAGAGCACTAAGGCTGAGGCCGGTGGAAGCAGCCCGGCAAAAGAGAAGACCGGAACCGCTGACCTTTCTTTCGGAGACGGATTCGACGAGCTGGAGGCAAAGGGAAGGGAGATCACTTCGCAACTGAACGCCAGGACAGACGCCCTTCAGAGGGCCAACGACGCCCTGAAAGAGGTACAGGCCCTTCTGGACAATCCGCTCTATGACGGAATGCCTTCTGTGACCGGCAGAGGCACATCAGGGAAGGGCGCTTCTCCCGATACAGGCAAAAAACCGGTGGAAATAGACCCCGGACTGATGGCGGGCAGTGACGGAGACCTGTTTTCGGGACTGGCCGGCGGCGGAAACGGAAGCGGCGGCGCAGGGGGAACTTCAGGCAGCTCCTTCGATGATCCCATGTCAGCAGCCGGGGACGGTTTTGCGCAGGGTATCTCCGGACAGCAGGCTGCTCAGCAGGCGCAGCCGGGGGAAAAAGAGAAGGAGAAAGAGCCCGAAAAGGATCCCATGGAGGAACTGGACAAGCTGATCGGCCTGACCAAGATCAAACATGACGTGAAAGAACTGATGGATTTTGTGAAGATCCAGAAGATGCGTAAGGACGGAGGCCTGAAGTCAGTACCGGTATCACTCCATCTGGTATTTACGGGCAATCCCGGGACCGGCAAAACGACAGTAGCAAGGATCCTGGCCCAGCTTTACAAGAAGATCGGCGTCCTGTCAAAGGGACAGCTGGTGGAAGTGGACCGGTCGGGTCTGGTCGCCGGCTATGTGGGGCAGACCGCTCTGAAGACTGCCAAAAAGATCGAAGAGGCGAAGGGCGGCGTACTGTTTATCGATGAGGCCTATGCACTGGCCCGCAAGGATGACACTTTCGGACAGGAATCGATCGATACGATCCTCAAAGCCATGGAGGACAACCGGGATGACTTTGTCGTGATCGTTGCGGGCTATACAAAACCCATGGAGAACTTTATCAACAGCAACCCCGGTCTGAAATCCCGCTTCAACAAATATATCGAATTCCCGGATTACACCATCGATGAACTGATGGGGATTTTCGATATGAACTGCAAAAAGTATGATTATGAGGCCGAGGAGGACGTGAAGGCGCAGATCCGGGCCATGATCGTGCAGAGAAAGCTGGCGACGAGAGAGAATTTTGCCAACGCGCGCGAAGTCCGCAATTTATTTGAGGAAATCATCACCAATCAGGCCAGGCGTGTCGCCGCCATGGACAATCCCGGGCGGGACGACATGAAGAAGATCATGATCGAGGATCTGACAGAAACAGCCCGGTCGGATGCCGAAAAAACAATAAAGAAGGCGGCAGAAATGACCGGAAAGGCGGCTGACAGGGACGGCGGAAAACCGGACGGCGCGCAGGCAGAGGAAACGCCTGCCGGGGAACAGGCAGGAGATAATCCCGGGGAGAAAGCCGGAGAAACTGCTAAACCTTCAGAAGCTGCTGAAAAGGAGCCTGAGAAGCCGGTTGATGTGGAAGAAACAGGGACAGAGAATACAGCAGCAAGGGAATGAAATGATAGTTGATTTTCAGACCGGCACGAAATTCGAGTGTTTCGGGCAGTTTTAGCGGGATAGCCTGAAAAATGTATGGAGGGACTGTAAAGATATGAAAATCGCGATCTTGGGTACAGGTTTTATTATCAGGGAAGCGCTGACGGCAATGTCGGAGGTCCCGGAGATTGAACTGGCAGCGATCCTGGCCAGGCCCCACAGCGTGGACAAGGGGCGCGCATTTGCGGAGGAATTCGGAATCGGTAAGGTGTATACGGATTATGACCGGCTGCTGGCGGATCCGGAGATCGATACGGTCTATGTCGGTCTCATCAATCTGGTACACTATGAATATGGAAAGAAAGCCCTTCTGGCGGACAAAAACGTGATTATGGAGAAGCCCTTCACGACTCTGACTGCCCATGCGCAGGAACTGGCTGATATCGCCAGGAGCCGGGGCAGATTTATCTTTGAGGCAGTGACCAACCGCAACTGCAGGATCATCGAGAAAATGAGAGAGACCCTGCCTCAGATTGGCAGAATCCGCATGATACAGGCAAACTACAGCCAGTATTCCAGCCGCTATGACCGGTATCTGACGGGAGACGTGGCCCCTGCATTTGACCTGGCTGCCTGCGGCGGAGCGCTCTATGACCTCAACGTCTACAATTTCAACATGGCGATCGCCCTGGTCGGGGAGCCCGAAGAGGTGAAGTATTATCCCAACATCGGCTTCAACGGCGTCGACACCTCTGGCATCGCCATCCTGCAGTACAGGGATTTCGTCGGTGTGCTGGCGGGCGCCAAGGATTCGGACAGCCCCTGCCACTTCACGATCCAGGGGGAGAAGGGCTGGATCCAGGTGCCGGGAAAGCCCAATGAGGTCGAGAGACTGCGGATCTGCGTCAACAAGAAGATCGAGGATTTTACCCCTCCCGCGGATAAAAACCGCATGGTTCAGGAGTTCCGCAATTTTTCCAAAGCAGTCGCCGAAAATGACCGCTCCTTTATGGAACGGGAGATTGAGATCACGCTGGCAGTCATGCGCACGATCGAGCGCGCCAGGCTGGGTGCCGGAATCCCTTATCCGACAGATGTGCAGGCATGACCAGGACATCATATGCCGGACAGACAGACCTGAAAATACAGACTGATCGTTCCCCGGGGGACAGAGAGGAATCAATTTTGGATACACGAATCATGGAGAGGGCAAAGCCCTGCCTCAAACAATTGAAACAAGGGGGAAAAATACTGGGGAAGACCGCGAAAATGCTTCTGGAGACCACCGTGCAGGATGTGATGACGAAAGCTGCCGGCGCGGGAGCGGAGCAGAATCAGGAGAATGTCGCAGGGAAAAAGAATTATGCTCTGATCACCGGGGCCAGTTCCGGAATCGGACTGGAATTTGCCCGGCGCCTTTCGCTGGAGGGCTATCCGCTGATCCTGATCGCCCGCAGGCGCGACAGGCTTGAGATGCTGCGCAGGGAGCTGGGCACTGAGTGCCTGCTGCTGCCCGCGGATCTGTCCAGGCACGAAGATCTGGTCCGCCTGTGCGAAGACCTGGTGGGGCGGAAGATCGATATTTTTATCAACAACGCGGGATTCGGAGTCGCAGGCCCCTTCATGGGGACGGACCTCCTGCGGGAAGTGAACATGATCGATGTGAATGTGACTGCCCAGCATGTCCTGTTTAAGTATATTCTGCACCGCATGGACGCGGAAGGAGGCGGATCCATTCTCAACGTGGCGTCCTCGGCAGGCCTGTTTCCTGCAGGTCCCTTCATGGCGGGATACTACGCCACCAAGGCCTATATGACCAGCCTGACCCGCGGTGTCGTCGAAGAACTGAGACAGGCGGGATCCCCGGTCTATGTGGGATGCCTGTGCCCCGGCCCCGTGAACACAGAGTTCAACGACGTGGCCAGCGTCTCCTTCGCGCTGCCGGGAATTTCCGCGGAGGAGTGCGTCGACTATGCCCTGAAGATGATGGCAAAAAAACAGGTGGTGATCATTCCGGGCAGAGAACTTCAGGCGGCTGTTTTCGGACAGAGATTTCTTCCGACCGCGCTGACGGTCCGCATAACTGCCGCCCAGCAGAGAAAAAAGCTGGCTGTGGATGACTCCGCGAAAGGCCGCAGGGCCGGCGCGGTTGATTCTTTCACGGAATCGGCCAGGACCTGAAAGAAACAGTGGACGCAGGGTTACAAGTCACACCCGCACCAAACACTTAGCTGTTTGGTGCGGGGGCAGTCATTTTGACCGGGCTCAAGGGCGTTTTCCATTGGCCGAAGGCCAATTTGGAATGGAAAACGCCCCGTTTACTGGTCACGGTGTGACCGGTAACGACGCAGGGCTTTTTTCGGAATATCGTTTTGGCTTGCCGACATTTAAAGGAAAGTGTATTATATAATCGCCTGTTTATTTTTTTGGACGGAACACAAGATTGTCCAACTGTATTTTTGGACAGTTAATATGCTTTTTTGCCGGTTTTCAGCCTCCGGGACTTTAGCCGGAAGTACCTGCGGGAGGATGACAGGATATTCGGGAGGTCTGCACGATGAAATGGAATGAAATATTTGCGCAGCTGACTATGCTGGCGCAGCTTGGCCTTTCTCTTGCCACCCCCCTCCTGATCTGCCTGGCCGTGTGCTATCTGCTCTGTACCCGCCTGGGTTTCGGCCTCTGGGTCTATATCCCGGGGATGATCATGGGACTGGGAGCATCCTTTATGACTGCCTATAAGGTATATTTATCGGTCACCGGCAAACAGAAAAAAAGAGAGCGGGGAGAAAAAGAGGTATCTTTTAACAAGCATATTTGACGAATTCCGCCGCTGCGCGGGACCGGAGAGCGGGGCCGGAATAATAATCGGGATAATAATAATCGGGATAATAATAATCGGGATAATATAGAAAGACTGCTTTAGCGGGTCTTGAATTTGGATATTTCATTTTAAATATTTTCGGAAAGCTATAATTTTAATATTTTTAGAAAGCTATAATTAGAAAGATAAATAAGAAGAACTCATGAAATTACAAAGTGCAGTGAAAAAAGAAACGGTTGCAGTGGCAGCAGGGACCGGAATCGGCTGTGCTGTCCTGATCGTTCTGTTTCTGATCATGTATCTGATTTTTCCGGAATCATCCGTGAAATTTGACTACCGGGTCGTCCTCGGCGCCCTGTGCGGCGGAGCGGTGGCTGTCGCCAACTTCTTTCTGATGGCGCTCACTGTTCAGAGCGTGGTCAATGTGACAAACCGGGACGACGCCCTGAGGATGATGCGGGTCAGCTACAGAAACCGCATGCTGATGCGGGGAATCTGGATCATAGTCGCTATTGTCGCGCCCTGCTTCAACTATGCGGCGGGCATAATACCTCTTTTCATTCCCAGTCTGGTGATCAAGATCAGGGGGATCAGACTCGGCGTCACCGGTAAACCCGCAGCCGGCAGGACTGAGTCCGCCGGTCAAACGGAAACAGCAGACCAGACTGATACAGCAGACCAGGCTGAAGAGGCCGGGGAAGAGAAGGCGGAACAGCAGGAGGAAAACATCCGGCCATAAACATCATAAACGCCAACACCATAAGCACTATTCTTCGAAGCTTTCCGCTCAACTGCAGTGAAAAGGCAGGGTCTTTCAGAGAAAATGTGGGGGATTTTCTCCGGGACAGTGCTTTGGCTGAAGAGACAGCGGTTTGCCGCAGCGCGGACAGGAGCAGAGAACTTTTTCTGTGTCTGAGCTGTCATATAAACGCGATTGATTTTTGCGTTTAACAAAGAATCACAAGATGCAGCAGGAGGTATATTAAAGAAAGGAGAAAGAAGGAGGTGAGATATCTGAATGGAATTTGACATTTCCGGTGCGAAAATATTCGCCAGAATTCCGACGGGACTCCCTGTTCTGGGAGATATCCTGATTTCGGAGACAGTTGTGGTGAGCTGGATCGTCATGCTCATCATCACGGGACTGTGCATTTTCCTGACGCGCAATTTAAAGGTGGAGAATATCTCAAAACGCCAGGCGGTCGCGGAAATGATCGTGGAAGCGGCTAACAACCTGGTGCGGAGCAATACGGGCGGCACGAAATTTGACGGGCTGATTCCGTTTGTATCTACGATATTTGCCATGAGTATTGTCTCAAACCTGATCAGCCTGATTCCAATCTTCCGGAGTCCGACTGCGGATCTGTCGACGGAAGCAGCCTGGGCGATCGTGGTATTTTTCATGATCACGGCGAACAAGATCAAGGCAGGCGGTGTACTGGGATACATGAAGGGGTTCACAGAACCGATTCCCGTCATGACACCTTTCAACATCCTGTCCGAGCTCGCGACACCTGTCAGTATGGCCTGCCGTCATTTCGGCAACATCCTGTCCGGTATCGTTATCAACGGCCTGATCTATGCTGCTCTGGGCATCGCGTCCGCGGCCCTTCTGGGACTTTTCCCGGGAGCTGTCGGTGATTTCCTGAGCAATATCCCGATCTTCGCTGTAGGTCTTCCGGCAGTCCTGTCGTTCTATTTCGACTGGTTCACCGGCGCGATGCAGGCATTTATCTTTACAATGCTGACGATCATGTATATCGCCAATGCCGCGGAGGGCTGAGAAAAAGCGCATCAGAAAACGGCGCAGATTTTTAAACCATCAAAATCACCTGATTTCCTTTGGCCTTTTGATTTGACTGAGGCAGGAGGAAAACGGTGAGCACCCTGGGAGTGGTGCGGATTCCGCTTATAATCGGAGCCGCAATTACTATCACAATTACAAAGACTATTTAGAACTTTTGTGTTTTTAGGAAATTTACTGTTTAAGAACTTTTACGATTGAAGGAAATATGATTTCCCGAAAGGAGAAACAAAATGAGTGAAATGCAATTTCTGGCAAAAGGTATCGCACTGGCAGGCTGCGGCATCGGCGCGGGATGCGCTCTGATCGCAGGTATCGGCCCTGGTATCGGTGAAGGCAACGCGGCAGCAAAGGCTCTGGAAGCCATCGGCCGTCAGCCCGAGTGCAAGGGCGATGTCACCAGCACTATGCTTCTGGGCTGCGCGATCGCGGAGACAACCGGTATCTACGGTTTCGTTACCGGCCTTCTTCTGATCTTCGTCGCTCCCGGCATGTTCATGGGTTATCTGGGATAATCAACTGCCAGCTGCATTAAATATACAGCCAGCAGTCATGGAGGAAAGATATGAATACACAGCCACTGGTAACACTTGTGCCGTGGACCATGATCGCCCAGTTCCTTAACCTGATGATCCAGCTGTTTCTGATCAAGAAATTCCTTTTCAAACCGATCAACGAGATCCTTGAGAAGAGACGCCAGGCCGCGGACAAGGAAATCCGCGAAGCGCGCCAGGCCAAAGAAGAGGCGGACGATCTGAAGACACAGTATGAGTCCGGCATCGCGAAAGCGCGCGAAGAGGCTGCCAGAATCGTGCAGAGCGCACAGAAAGAGGCGCAGAGCCGCGCCGATGAACTGGTGCAGGAAGCCCAGACAAAGGCGGCCGGCATCAAGGCGCAGGCAGAGGCCGATATCGCGCAGGAGCGCAAAAAAGCGATCAATGAGGTCAAGAATGAGATCGGCGGAATTGCCATGGATATAGCGGGCAAGGTCGTTGAGAAAGAGATCAACGAGGCCGATCACAAAAAGCTCATTGAAGATTTTATTAAGAATGTAGGAGAGGCATCATGACAACAGCATGGGGTCTTTACGGGCAAAGCCTGTACGACCTGGCAGTTGAGGAGAAGGCCGATGATCAGATCATGAAGGAGCTGGAGGCGGTCCGCGGTATTTTCGCGGAAAACCCCGATTATATCACGCTTCTGTGTGAACCCTCGATCCCCGGCAAGACCCGCGTTCAGCTGCTGGATGAGGCTTTTGGCGGACAGATCCATCCTTATCTGCTGAATTTCCTCAAGATCCTGGTGGAAAAGGGGATGCTGCGCGGCTTTTCGACCTGCTGCAGCACCTACCGTTCATCCTACTACAAGGATCACGGAATCTCTGAGGCGACTGTGATCAGCGCCGTCCCGCTCACGGAAGAGCAGGTCAGTGCCCTGCAGGCGAAACTGGAGAAGATCAGCGGAAAGAAAGTCCTGCTCACCCGAAAGGTGGACAGCAAGGTCCTGGGCGGCCTCTCTGTCGAGATCGACGGAAAGCTGTTCGACGGCACCGTCGAGGGCAGGCTGGATGAGCTCCGCAGGAAAGTTACGGAAACCGTTCTTTAAGGCGCCTGAAAAATATGCCTGCGCGGACTTCATGGATGGTCCGCAGCCGGAAAACACATCCGGATGGGCGTCCGGCGTTTTTGAAAAAGACAAAACAGAGTAAGGACCTGTCACGAATGAATCTATGCATTTTGCTTGCCTGATTTTCCGATTTCTGCGTCAGAAATCCTCGCCGTAGCCCGCTACGGCTGCGTTTTCTTCCTTAAACTCGAAAAATCATTCTGCGCAAACTACATAGTTGATTTCATGACAGTTCCTAAGATCTATACATATATAGAGGAATAGCAATGGAATTAAAACCAGAGAAGATTTCCCAGGTGATCCGCAGTCAGATCAAGTATTATGAGAATGCGATCATCCAGAACGAGACCGGCACTGTCCTCACGGTCGGTGACGGTATCGCCAGGGTCAGCGGGCTGGTGAACTGCATGGCGGGCGAGCTGCTGGAATTTTCGGACGGCACGTTCGGCATGGCGCAGAACCTCGAGGAAAACAGCGTCTCGGCAGTCCTCTTCGGCGAGGACACGGGAATCAGTGAGGGACAGACCGTCAAGCGCACGGGCCGTGTCGTCTCAGTTCCCGTAGGCGAGGGCATGATCGGCCGTGTCGTCAACGCGATCGGCCAGCCGATCGACGGCGCAGGCCCCATCGAGACGACAGAGTTCCGCGCAGTTGAGTCACCCGCACCCGGCATCATTGACCGCCAGCCGGTCAAGGAACCCCTGCAGACCGGTATCAAGGCCATCGACTCCATGATCCCGATCGGCAGAGGCCAGCGTGAGCTGATTATCGGCGACCGCCAGACAGGCAAGACGACGATCGCCATCGACACCATCATCAACCAGAAGGGCAAGGACGTCATCTGCATTTACGTCGCGATCGGCCAGAAGAGATCCACCGTGGCCGGCCTGGTCTCCGACCTGCGCGCGGCAGATGCCATGAGCTACACCATCGTCGTCGCGGCGACGGCCTCCGAGCCTTCCCCTCTGCAGTTCATCGCTCCCTATTCGGGCTGCGCCATGGGCGAATATTTCATGAACAAGGGCAAACACGTCCTCATTATCTATGATGACCTGTCCAAGCACGCGGTCGCCTACCGCGCAATCTCCCTGCTGATCAGAAGACCTCCGGGACGTGAAGCTTATCCCGGCGACGTCTTCTACCTGCACTCGAGACTGCTTGAGCGCGCGGCCAAGCTCTCCGACCAGCTCGGAGGCGGTTCGCTGACAGCCCTTCCCATCATCGAGACACAGGCAGGTGACGTCTCGGCCTATATCCCGACCAACGTCATTTCCATTACAGATGGCCAGATCTTCCTTGAGACCGAGCTTTTCCACTCTGGTATCATGCCTGCCATCAACCCCGGTATCTCCGTATCCCGAGTCGGCGGCAACGCGCAGATCAAGGCTATGAAGAAAGTTGCCGGTACTCTGAAACTGGTCTACTCCCAGTACAGAGAGCTGCAGAGTTTCGCTCAGTTCGGTTCCGACCTGGACGAGGACACCAAGTCCCGTCTGGCACAGGGCGAACGTATCGTGGAAGTCCTCAAGCAGGGCAAGAACGTTCCCTGGCAGGTTGAAAACCAGGTCGCCATCCTGTACGCGACCATCAACGGCATCCTCAAGGATGTCGAAGTCAGTGACATCGCGGACTACCAGGATCAGCTGAACAAGCGTCTGACCCAGGATCCCGACGGCATCGCTGTCATGAAGGCGATCCGCGAGACCGGCGCCCTGAGTGAAGAAAATGAAGCTATACTGAAATCCGTGCTGGAAGGCTTTACAAAGAACTTCATCGATTCGAAGAAGGCGTAGACTCGAAGAAGGCGTAAGGCCCCTGCATAGGGGAGAAAGGCGGTAACCGCAAAAAGGAACCGCCCATTCCCGATCATGGAGGAAAACTATGGCAGCTGCTAATATGAAGGCAGTCAAGCTGCGGATCAAGAGTGTGCAGAACACGATGCAGATCACCAAGGCCATGCAGCTGGTTGCGGCGTCCAAGCTCAGAAAAGCCAAGGACAAAGCCATGGCCAGCAAACCTTATCTGCGGACGATGAAGGGCACGCTCACAAAGATCGCCAATGAAAACACGGACTTTCAGTCGATTTTTACCAAACCCGGAGCCAGTGAGAAACGTCTCTTCGTCGTCATCGCGGGTGACAGAGGACTGGCGGGCGGCTACAATGCCAACCTGTTCAAATTTGTGGAAAATGCGGTGGAGGGGCACGATTACGCGGTCCTTCCCATCGGTAAAAAGGCGGTGGAATATTTCCGTCACAGAGGTGTGGAAATATTCACGGACGCCTATGAGGAAGTCGCGAAGGTCACCATCTCGGACTGCTTCCGCATTGCCAAGTCAGTGTGTGAGGCATATGAGAAGGGGCAGTTCGGCCACGTGTCCATGTGCTACACCAACTTTATTTCCATGATGTCCCAGGTGCCCAAGGCAAGCGCCCTGCTTCCCCTCTCCGATTTCGAAAATCCGGATCTGGACGATATGCCTGAGACCAAGAACATGATTTTGTATGAGCCCAACGGCGAAGAGGTTTTCAACACGATCGTTCCCGATTATCTGGCGGGCATCCTGTATACCAGTATCAATGTCTCGGTCGCCAGTGAGCTGGCGGCACGCCGCACGGCCATGGAGGCCGCGACGGACAACGCGGGTGAGATGATCGAAAAGCTCAGTCTCTTCTACAACCGCGCGAGACAGGCCAGTATCACGCAGGAGATCACGGAGATCGTGGCCGGCGCAGAAGGATCGTAAAAACCGCAGCTTTGACTTTAGCGAAAAGAAAAAAACGCGAGCCGGCGGGATGCCGGAATCGATAAACCCTTCCGCATTTTCACATTCGCGGAAAATGCGGGGGTACCGCCTCTATGAGGCGGTACATGGAGGAAATCAATGAGTGAAAAACATATCGGCAAGGTAATACAGGTCACCGGACCCGTTCTTGACATCAGGTTCAAGGAGGGCGAGCTGCCTGCACTGCTCAATGCCATCGAAATCAATATTGATGGCCGCAGACTGATCGCCGAGGTGGCACAGCAGATCGGAGATGATGTCGTCAGATGCATCGCCATGAGCTCCACCGACGGACTGGTCCGCGGCATCGATGCCGTCGACACCGAGGGACCGATCACGGTTCCTGTCGGCGAGGAATGCCTGGGACGAGTGTTCAATCTTCTGGGAGAGCCGGTTGACAACCAGCCCGCCCCCGACGCGAAGGAGCACTGGGCTATCCACCGTCCCGCGCCTTCTTTTGAAGACCAGATCCCCGCTACGGAGATCCTGGAGACAGGCATCAAGGTCGTCGACCTGATCTGCCCCTACGCAAAGGGCGGTAAGATCGGTCTGTTCGGCGGCGCAGGCGTCGGCAAGACAGTCCTGATCATGGAGCTGATCCACAACATCGCGACCGCGCACGGCGGCATCTCCGTTTTCACGGGCGTCGGCGAGCGTACCCGTGAAGGAAACGACCTCTACGGCGAGATGAAGGAGAGCGGCGTTATTGACAAGACCGCCCTGGTCTACGGCCAGATGAACGAGCCCCCGGGAGCCCGTATGCGTGTCGGCCTCTCCGGACTGACCATGGCGGAGTACTTCCGTGACGTCAAGAACCAGGACGTGCTTCTGTTCATCGACAATATTTTCCGTTTCACACAGGCAGGTTCCGAAGTGTCTGCGCTTCTGGGCCGCATGCCTTCCGCCGTCGGTTACCAGCCCACGCTGGCAACGGACATGGGCGCACTGCAGGAGAGGATCACTTCCACCAGGAAGGGTTCCATCACTTCTGTACAGGCGGTCTACGTCCCTGCGGACGACCTGACCGACCCCGCTCCCGCGACTACTTTCACCCATCTGGACGCGACCACCGTTCTGGCGCGTGAGATCGCATCCATGGGTATTTACCCCGCTGTGGATCCCCTGGATTCCACCAGCCGTATCCTCTCCCCCGAGATCGTCGGCGAGGAGCACTACGCAGTGGCCAGAGGAGTGCAGCAGGTTCTGCAGAGATATCGTGAACTGCAGGATATTATCGCCATCATGGGTATGGACGAACTCTCCGACGAGGACAAGCAGGCCGTCTTCCGTGCCAGAAAGATCCAGAACTACCTGTCCCAGAGTTTCTCTGTCGCAGAGCAGTTCACCGGTATCCCCGGCAAGTATGTTCCCCTCAAGGAGACCCTCCGCGGCTTCCGCATGATTCTCGACGGCGAGTGCGACGATCTTCCCGAGAGCGCATTCCTCTTCGTCGGCTCCATCGACGAGGCGTTTGAGAAGGCCAAAAACGCATAAGCAAGGAGGAGACTTCCCATGGCAAATACCTTCCATCTGAAGATAGTCACGGTGGACGGTCTCGCTTTCGAAGGGGACGTGCAGAAAGTGACCTTTCGTTCCACGCACGGCGATCTCGCGATCATGGCGCGGCATATCAACTACTGCACACCGATCGGCATGGGCACCGCCCGCGTCCTTCTGGAGGACGGGACGGAGCGAACCGCGGCCTGTATCGGCGGCATGTGTTCCATGATGGAAAATGAATGCCACCTGCTTCCGACCACTTGGGAGTGGAGCGAGGAAATTGACGTCGAGCGTGCTGAGGCCGCCAAAGAACGTGCCGAAGCAGTTCTCCGCGACACAAGGATCTCCGAGGAGACGAGGATCCGCACAGAGGCAAGACTCTACCGTGCGCTCGTCCGCCTCGGCAGCGCAAAACATTAAAAAAAGTAAGATCATCAGATACATTAATATCGAAGAGCCGGGAGAGTTTTTCTCCTGGCTCTTTTTTTTATCGCAGGGCTGCCGTAAGGTTATCTTTCGCCTGATGGCGAACGGCAGCCTGGGGGAGGGCAGAGGGCGGCATATGAACTGCATAGCAGTTCATATTGACGCCTCTGCCCCTTTTTTGAACATAAAACGGGGCAGAATCAGGGTCGGAAAACACTTGGATGATTCCGGAAATTGAAATGTTATAATCGCAGACTAAGGGGAGGACTATGCCCGACCGTAACTGAAATAGTCACTATTTTACAAGGAGGAAGACATGAAACGTCAACAATTGACAGCGATTTTGTTATCGGCTGTCCTGTCTGTTTCTATCTGTCTGCCGCCAGCCGGCATCACTGCCTGGGCGGCTGAGGGTATGACAGAGGAGCAAACGACAGAGCAAGTACAGGAAAACGCAGACAACGTTTTACCCGGGGAAAAAGACTCCGGGGAGGAAAAAGACTCCGTTGAGGGAGTGACCGCCGACGAAGAAGGAAACGGCGGAGAAGAAATCATATCCGAGGATGCCGCCGCCACAGAAGAAGGCGCCGCAGAGGAGGAAACCATATCCGAGGATGCCGCCGCCGCAGAAGAAGGCGCCGCAGAGGAGGAAACCATATCCGAGGACCCTGTCTTCGCAGAAGAGGGCGTCGCAGAGGAGGAAACCATATCCGAGGACGCTGTCTCCAGTGATGAAGGTGACGAAGGAGAAGACACTCATAACGATAATCTCACGGCCTGGGCTGTCGGCCATGAAAATGAAAAAGGCAATACATGGCAGAATCTGAGCGACTGGGAAGGCTCTGAGAATCTGGAGATTGGTGACTCCTATCGGATTCAGATCGAAGCTGAGACCGTTGACGGAACTGAACCCACCTTCCAATGGTATCAGAATCACAAGCTGATTGAGGGAGCCACGTCTCCCACTTTTGATGCCGTTATCTACCAGTCGTCATGGAACTATTTCACCTGCAAGGTGCATGATGATTATGGAAATATGGTGGAGATTTTCTGCCAGATTTACGGAAACGGTAGTGAGGATCAAAACTATGATGACAACCTGAAGGCCTGGATCGTCGGTCATGAAGACATGAAAGACGAAGGACAGCAGGCGATCTACGAGTGGGGAGAAGAAACTCCTTACATCGGAGACACCTTCACTTTGCAGGCAGAAATAGAGATGAAGGACGGAAGTACTCCTTTTGTCCAGTGGTATAAAGATTCTTTGGAAGCCGAAAACATTATTGAGGGCGCGAATTCCCTGACTTACGAAGCAGTGCTGTCTTCGGACTCGAACGCCTATGTCTGCTGTATCCAGGATGATTATGGAAATCAGGTGACGATTGAGTGCTATATTAGTGCACAGATAATGGAAGGCAACCTCAAAGCCTGGGTTGTCGGGCATGAAGATGAAAGAGACAATACATGGCAGAACCTGTCTGACTGGGAAGGTGCCGATGGTCTTCGGATCGGAGACAGTTTCACCATTCAGGTTGAAACGGAGACACAGGACGGCAGCCAGCCTTCCTTCCAGTGGTACCGGAATGATGAACTGATCGAGGGGGCTGTTTCATCCTCCTTCGAGGCTGTCATGTACCAGCAAGAGTGGAATCAGTTCCTCTGCAAGATCTGGGACACCCGGGGCAATGTGGTGGAGATCCTCTGTCAGATCCACGTGGCAGAGGGCACCCAGCTGACTGCGACTCCGATTGGAATCGATAATCCCGGCACTGCGACATTTTCGGATGAAGCCCGCTGGGTTGCTTTCTCTTTTACTCCTGAAACGGATGGCCACTATACTTTTTACACAGAATCAGATTACAACACACACGCCTATCTCAAGACTGTAGATGGCGAGGAACTTGGCTATTATGACGATGGAGGGGATGGCGAAAATTTCAAGTTTTCTAATTATCTGTACGCAGGCACAGAGTATGTGCTGGAAGTGGCGGAAATGAACAGCGAGGACTGCAGCTGTACCGTCTACGTTGAGGAAGGTGAATTCACAGGCGGCGGAGGTGATCCCCAGATCGGCGGAAATCTCGCGGCCTGGCCTGTAGGCCATGAAGATCAAAAAGGCAATTCTTATCAGAATCTGTGCGACTGGGAAGGTTCTGAGGGTCTGGAGATCGGTGACTCCTATCGGATTCAGATCATGGCTGAGACTCTGGACGGAACTGAACCCACCTTCCAGTGGTACCAGAACCGTAAGTTGATCCAGGGAGCCACATCAGCCACTTTTGATGCTGTTATCTACCAGTCGTCATGGAACTATTTCACCTGCAAGGTGCGTGATGATTATGGAAATATGGTGGAGATTTTCTGCCAGATTTATGGAAACGGCAGTGAGGATCAAAACCACGATGACAACCTGAAGGCATGGATCGTCGGTCATGAAGAGATGAAAGACGAAAGCCAGCAGACAATCGACAACTGGGGGTGGGAAGAAACCCCTTACGTCGGAGACACAGTCACACTGCAGGCACAAGCAGAGACGAAGGACGGAAGTACTCCTCTTGTCCAGTGGTATAAAGGTTATGAGAGTGAAGAAAACCTTATTGAGGGCGCAAATTCCCTGACTTACGAAGCATTCCTGGATAAGGACTGGAATGTCTATACCTGCTGCATCCAGGATGATTATGGTAATCAGGTGACGCTGGAGTGCTGCATCAGTGCACAGGTATTGGAAGGCAATCTCAAAGCCTGGGCGGCAGGACATGAAGGGGAAAAAGACTATCCATGGCAGGATATCTACGACTGGGAAGATGCCGATGCGCTTCACGTCGGGAGTACTTACAACATTCAGATCCTGACAGAGACGCAGGATGGCAGCGAACCGACATTCCAGTGGTATCAGGAAGAGGAATTGATCGAAGGAGCGACTTCGTCAGACTTTGAAGCTGTCATGTACCAGGAAGGTCAAAACTGGTTCAGATGTATAGTCACTGACAAATATACCAATCAGGTGGAAATCAACTGCTATTTCAACGCTTCTGTCGATTATCGTCAGCTGGCGGTCCCGATCACTGTCGGTACCCCCGGCACAGCTGAGTTCTCGGAGGAGGCCAGGTGGGTGCCATTCACCTTCACACCGGAGAACAACGGCAAATATGTGTTTTACACAGAATCCGACTACAATACACAGGCATACCTGTACGACGGAAATGATCAGGAGATCGGCTGGTATTACGAAGGCGGAGAGGGAAATAATTTCAGGTTCACAGCCAGATTGAATGCCGGGGAGGAGTATCTTCTGAACGTCGCTGAAATGAACAGTGAGGACTGCAGCTGCACTGTGCATGTCGAAGAATATGTCCCCAACATTGTTGGCGGCATGGAACTGTATGGAGACGCATCCGTAATGGAAGACGGATCCGTCCAGCTGACCCCTGCTGAAGATGGAAAGACAGGAAGTGCATGGCTGGCGGATTCTTATGATACGGAAAACGGGCTGAAAGTCGATTTCTCCTGGTATACCGAAGGCGACTACTTCGGAGATGGAATGACAATGATGTTTTCCGAGGATACAGGAATTGGATCGGGCGGTGATAACCTCGGTTTTGTCAGCGGCGCGACAGGAGTCGAATTTGATGGCCGGCAGGATGGAGATTCAGAAAGTGGATATTACTTTAGACATATCGCCATTCTTCAGGGAAATACCGATAATCACACTTCGCGCAGACGATTTGATCAGGTGGGTGACTCCCAATGGCATGAAGCTTCTGTTCTCTACAAGCCGGGATATATGACCGTCTATGTCGACGGGGAAGAAATAGTTCACGCAGTCGACATCAACCTTCCCGATAAGGTATACATCGGTGCGTCTGCCGCGAATAGTTACTTCTATAACAGGCAGATGATCAAAAACCTGAGTGTATCTGCAGGCAGCAGCGATTTCCCTGATACGGATGGATGGGAAAATATAGTCCCGCCTTCCTATAACATCACCTTCAACGCAGAAGGAGGATATTTTGAAGAGTGGGATGACGAACAGGGGGACAATGTTCAGCTTGCGTCAAAGACAATCACCGTAGACGAAGGGCGCCATTACTATATGGGATCTTATAAGCCGTCCGTGGCTCCCGAAGGAAAGGTGTTCAGCACCTGGACGACAGAAGGCGATGAGCTTGTGGATCCCGATGGGATGTACGTGGCAGAAGGCGATATTGAGTATTTCGCAGTCTGGGAAGACGGGGTCACCATTACCTACGATGCAGGGGAAGATGGTTATTATCCTGTAAACCCGCATTGGGATGATGATGGAAACGAAATCTATGATCATGCGCAGACCAGGACGGAAACGGTACAAAAAAACAGTGAAAGCTACTTTAGTGAATATATAGAAAGACCAAGCACAGATACTGATAAAATCTTCATGGGATGGAGCCTGACTGAGGGTGGAAGTCTGATTGTCGATGAATACCCGGATGGATATACCTTAACCGAAGACCTGACTGTATATGCGGTCTGGGCGGAACCCTGTAGGATTACGTTTGATGCAGGTCAGTACGGCTTTTTTGAAGAGTGGGTATGGAACGAAGAGACGGAAGTGGAAGAAACCCAACCCGTTGCTACCCGAACATTAACCGTTGGAAAAGGCACAAGATACTGCATGGCTGAAGCAACATCTCCGAATCCGAATGATGATTCCAAAAAGTTTATCGGATGGAGCCTGACGAGCGACGGGGACCCCCTTTTCGATGACTACTACACGATCACGGAAGATACCTCTTTCTTCGCGGTCTGGGCAGACCCCTGCACGATTACGTTTGATGCAGGCCAGTACGGACATTTTGAATTGTTTGAATTTAACGAAGAGACGGGAGAGGAAGATATCTTCACGTCCGCTACCCAAACATTAACCTTTGGAAAAGGCGGAAGATTCTCCTGGAATGACGCTCCCGCTCCTGTTCAGGTTGATGATTCCAAAATGCTTATCGGATGGAGCCTGACGAGCGACGGGGAACCGCTTTCCGATGACTACTACACGATCACGGAAGACACCACCTTCTATGTAGTCTGGGCAGACCCCTGTGTAATCACCTGGGATGCCAATGGCGGCTACTTTACGGACTGGATAGAGGAAGAAGGCAATTATACTGAGACGCAAATTCCTTCCCGCACAGATAGAATCGGGAAGGGAGTCAAGGTTGTTTTTGAGAATGTGGGGACACCTTATCCGCCTGATGAGGAGAGTGAATTCCTCGGATGGGCTCTCAGCCCGAAGGGAAAACCGCTTTCAGATCAGTCCTACAAGATCACGGAAGATATCACTTTCTATGCAATCTGGAGTAATGGCACTTCCCCCGCTGTGATAGAAATCACAGATGAAAATGTGACGGTCGCGTCCGATGCTCTCGTGTATAACGGAGAAGAGCAGAAACCTGCTGTCACTGTGACCGTGGACGGAAGCACCCTGACGGAAGGCACAGATTATAGGGTAGAATACAGCAACAATATCAATCCCGGAAATGACACCGCGGCTGTGAAAATCATCGGTGAGGGCGATTACACGGGAGAGGTCACAAAGACATTCTCCATCGCCAAGGCCAACCAGACCATCACGGCTTCCAACCTGTCCCTGACCTTCCCCAACAAAGGAAAGATCACTGCCTCAGGCAACAAGGGTGCACTTTCCTACACAAGCTCCAACACAGCGATCGCCGCGGTAGATGCCTCCGGCAATGTCACAGCAAAGGGAGCAGGCAAGGCGACGATCACGATCAAAGCAGCTGAGACAGACTATTATAAAGAGGGAACGAAGCAGATTACAGTCACCATCGCCAAGGCCAACCAGACCATCACGGCCTCCAACCTGTCCCTGACCTTCCCCAACAAAGGAAAGATCACTGTTTCAGGCAACAAGGGAAACCTCAGCTACACCAGCTCCAACACGGCAATCGCGGCGGTGGATGCCTCCGGCAATGTAACTGCCAAGGGAGCAGGAAGCGCGAAGATTACTATCAAGGCGGCTGCGACATCCAACTACAATGAAGCATCGAAGCAGATCACGGTTACCGTTGCCAAGGCCAACCAGACCATCACGGCCTCCAACCTGTCCCTGACCTTCCCCAACAAAGGAAAGATCACTGTTTCAGGCAGCAAGGGAACCCTCAGCTACACCAGCTCCAAGACAAGTGTCGCTACGGTGGATGCCTCCGGCAATGTCACGTCAAAGGGTGCCGGATCCGCGACGATCACGATCAAGGCGGCCGCGACATCCAACTATAATGCGGCGTCGAAGCAGATCACAGTAACGGTTGCCAAGGGAGCGCAGAGCATTACCACGAAGGCGAAAGCTTCTTCCGTGGCAGTGGGCAAAACAGTGGCAGTGACCACTACCGGTGCTAAGGGAACAGTGACCTACAAGACATCCGACACAGGCATAGCCACAGTGAACGCCTCCACCGGCGTAGTAACCGCGAAGAAGGTCGGCACAGTCAAGATCACTGCGACGGCAGCGGCGACAGCCAACTACAATGCGGCCTCCAAGACAGTTACCATCAAGGTCGTTCCCGCGGCAACTACATCGCTGAAGGCCGAGAATATGGCCAAGGGCATCAAGGTGACCTGGGCTAAGGTGACAGGCGCGAACGGCTATGATATTTACCGCAACAACAGTAAAGTCAAGACCATCACCAGCGGTACAACAGTGACATGGACAGATACGGCAGCCAATACCAATAACACGAAATATGTGTATAAAGTGGTCGCAAAAGCTTCCACCGGCGCCAGCACGCTCTCCAAATCCCTGACGACCTACAAGGTGACGGCTCCTACGAACAAGTCCGCAGTGAATGTTGCGACGAGAAAGGCAGTGCTGACCTGGACCAGGAACGCAAGTGCAAACGGCTACCAGGTTCAGTACAGTCTGGCAAGCAACTTCAGCAGTGCCAAGGCAGTTACGATCACTAATAACTCCACTCTGACGACCACAGTGTCATCCCTCACAAATGGAAAGACATACTATACCCGGATCCGGGCATACAAGACAGTCGGAAGTACTAAGTACTATTCGAACTGGAGCGCGGCGAGGACTGTGAAGATCAGCAAATGATGTGGTCAGTTAACTGCATGCGGACATAGTCAGCACTACATGCAGACATATAGTCAGCACTTCATGTAAACATAGTCAGCAAATACGCTGAAACGGGTCAGGCGAAGTACAATTTCACCACTCGTTAACGGCGGACAGACAGTGCCCGCGCAGGAACTGCCCCATGTATAACGGAGCAGCCTGCGCGGGCTTTGCTGTTTAGAGCAGCCTGCGTGGGCTTTGCTGTTTATTGACATTCACCGGGCAGAGTGTTATTCTCTCAATAGTATTTATTAGCACTTGACGTGGTAGAGTGCTAATGGGATAACCCTGTTGGCTGAAGGAGAGCTTTTCGGGAGGCGTGATATGGAATTACCGGATCGGAAAATGAGAATATTGAAGGCTATCGTCCGGAATTATCTGGAGACGGGCGAGCCGGTCGGAAGCAGGACTATCTCCAAGCTCACGGACCTCAAACTCTCCAGCGCCACCATCCGCAACGAGATGGCAGATCTGGAGGAAATGGGCCTGATCACACAGCCGCACACATCCGCGGGACGCATTCCGACAGATGCCGGCTACCGTCTCTATGTCGATGACATGCTCAGCAGTGAGCGCAGGGAACTGCAGGATGAGCGCAAAGAGCTTCTGGATATGAGGGAGCTTCTGGTCCAAAGACAGGACAGGCTGGAGATCATGCTGCAGAAGGTAGCCAAGACGCTGGCGGTCAGCACTAATTACGCATCCATGATTTCCTCCCCGACGACGCGCAGCAGCAAGATCAAGTTCATCCAGCTCTCCCAGGTGGATCCCCATAACGTGCTCGCAGTCATAGTTATAGAAGGAAATCTGATCCGCAACAAGGTCATCCCTGTGGACGAGGAGCTCTCCGCCGAAAACATGCTCAAGCTCAACATGCTCCTGAACACCAATCTCTGCGGGCTGGCTGTGGAGGAGATCACTCTGGGACTGATCGAGGGCATCAAACGCAATGCCGGCATCCACACAGCTATCATCAATGATGTCATAGACGCGGCTGCGGAAATCGTCCGCAGTGAAGAGGAACTCAAGATCTATACCAGCGGCGCCAATAATATCTTCAAGTATCCCGAACTTGCCGATCATCAGCGGGCCAGCGAGATCATCAGCGATTTCGAGGAAAAACAGGCCCTGGGAAGTATCGTACAGGAGACCCTGGCTGCAGATGGACAAAAAGGAATACAGGTCTACATCGGCGACGAGATGCCAGTGGCCCGCATGCGGGACTGCAGCGTGGTCACCGCCACCTACGAACTGGGCGAAGGCATGAAGGGCACGATCGGCATCATCGGTCCCAAGCGCATGGACTACGACAAGGTCGTCAGTGTCCTGCAGACCATCATGAACCAGCTGGATGCCCTCTATAAACCGGGCAGCGGACTGCCTGACAAAAGCGGTTCCCCTGGAGATGGGCAGGAACCGGCGGCTGCTGCGAAACCCGACCAGCCCTTTACGATACCGGAGATCCGCATCCCGCAGATCAAGCGCATTGAGATCAAGGAAATGTAAGGGAACAGTGAAAAAGAAACAGTAAAGAATAAGGAAAAGTAAAAATAACTTGACAGTGAAAAGTTACATGACTCAATTAAGCCACACCATCCCTGATGTTGCCTGATTTTCCCGTTTGCTTCTCCCGAATAAATCGAGTTACGAAGGAATCGGGGTATTTTAGAAACATCAAAAA
>Ga0256407_10002448_pt1 | contig 35535 bp, 32 predicted proteins | sample RumenRJG_04DNA_FD_193489 | JGI IMG/M metagenome (GOLD analysis project Ga0256407, IMG submission 193489) | Bovine rumen microbial communities from Lethbridge, Alberta, Canada - RJG_04 | ecosystem: Host-associated > Mammals > Digestive system > Stomach > Rumen | place: Canada: Alberta...
AGATGATGCAGTGCCGTATAGTGTACCGTCTTGAGCAGGATTGCTGTCAGCGTCATCCTCTCTGCCACATTAAGATTTATACCTTTTTCTTTTTCATACAGGCTGACCGCCATATCTTCCTGCATATAGGGATCGGATATGAGTGCTTCATATGCAAGACCATAAAACTCATCATCCTTTATACCCGGGATACCTGTTGCGGGATAAGTTACAGACATCTGATGTCCCGTTCCGAGATATAAAACGTCGATATTTTTTTCTGTTTTTATCTCTTCACAAATATGTTCCTGCCCTCTGATCAGGGCAGCATCCTCTACTGACAGCCCACCATGAGGAAGGAATGATATACGTCCCTTTAATATCGGGAAACTCTCCGCCACCGCATCTGCCTGATGTCTGTCCACACAATAGAACTTCAATTTTTTTATATATAATGCAACGGAAAATGATTCGAAATAATACAGAGGATGATCAACAAGAATGTCTGCCACTTCCGCATCTTTCTCTGCCCAGTAAAACATATCATGTCCGGGAAGCATGGCGCTTACGCCTATATTGTTAAAGCATATCACACGGGTCGATGAGTCGATCTGCGGATCCAGTTTTATCAGTTCTCTTTCGAAACCCTCTTTGTCACTGTAGTCCAGAAATACAGCATCATCGCAGCCTTTTGCCATGGCATCCAGAAAAAGATTCAGATGTATATTATTTCCCTTTATGAATATCTGCATATCTTTGACCCTCTTTTATACTTACTGTATAATTGTACAAAACATCTGTTATTTGCACAAAAGGAGAGAAATCTTGAGTGGTATAATCGCAGGAAACAGCAGATCCGAACAACAGTTATTCGAACTCCTTAAGACTATTCCTGATGAAAATATTCTTTGTTTTCTCTCAACGGAATCCGGCGATAAAACTCTTTCCGGTCTGCCGGTCCTTTCCTATGAAGAAGGCATCCTTCTGTACCGATCAGGTAAGGTCGATCACTTCTATATCACTCCCGGAGAAAAAATGAAAGCTGATGCCACAGCATATACATTTCTAAGGCTCGGAGTGGCAGAAAGTGATATCTGGTATGTCTCACAGGATTATGACATAACGCCTTTCTTTGAACGCCGTGAGCTCTCATATCTGGAATACCAGGTTGCTGACAACTGCAACATGAACTGCTCTTCATGCTCGCATTATTCCAATCTGATAAAAGGAAATGTGCTGTCAGACTACGAAAGTACACGCAACGGTTTCTTAAAGCTAAAAAAATATGTGGATAATATCTGTCTTATAAGGGTCCTTGGCGGTGAACCTCTGCTCAATCCCGATCTGGATAAATATATCGCCATGAACAGGGAGATCTTCCCCTATTCAAGGATCGAGATAGTCACCAACGGTATCCTTGTCAGATCAATGCCGGATCATCTTATCCGCTCCATAAAAGATAACGGTATCGTGATGAATATTTCATTTTATCCTGCCATGAAGGAAAAAATGGCTGAAGTAACCGCTCATCTGGACGGTTTAAATATCCCTTACTTTGTTTCTCCCATGATAAACGAATTCTGCAAAGTTACGGATCCTTCCGGCTCACAGAATTCCGCAGAGAGCTTTAAAAAATGCACTTGGCGTTACTGTACGATGCTTCGCGATGACAGATTGGGCCTGTGTGCATTTTCATTTTTAACAAAATATTTTAATGAATATTATAAGGAATTCCACCTTCCCGAAAGCGGAAGCTTCTCACTTAATGACCCGGATCTCACATCCGAAAAGATCATGAGAAGACTTAACACTCCTATAGAATTCTGTTCCTACTGCAAGCAACCCGGCGATCCCTGTGAATGGAAGCACGGCCCGGCAGGCAGTGGTATTCCCGAAGACATCATCATTGATCAGCCTTAAGCTATCGTCAGTCCCACTTTTTCCAGGGTGCGCTGCCGCTCATCCAAAGCTGTTCAAGAACTTTCTCTTCTCTTAAAGTATCCATACACTGCCAGAAACCATGATGCGGATAGCTTTTAAGCTCTCCCTCTTCGGCAATCTTCTGAAGGGGTTCCTTCTCAAATACAGTATTGTCCCCTTCTATGTAATCAAATATATCCGGCTCCAGAACCATATATCCTGCATTGATGGGTATACTGTCGTCAGAAGCCTTTTCTCTGAAGGATCTTACGGAATTTGCCTCATCGATATCAAGAACACCCTTTTGCTGCTCCTGAAAAACAGTTGTGAGTGTCGCCATCTTTTTGTGTCTCTGATGGAAAGCAAGAAGCTCTGCCAGGTTGATATCACTCACACCGTCACCGTATGTCATCATAAAAGTCTCATTACCGATATACTTCTGGATCCTCTTGATACGTCCGCCTGTCATTGTTTCAAGGCCTGTATCAACTATAGTCACTTTCCAGGGTTCGGTTCTTTTATCATGATAGATAACGGAGTTTTCTCTGGTAAAGTCAAAGGTGACATCCGATGTTGAAAGAAAATAATCCGCAAACCATTCTTTTATCATGTGCTGCTTATAACCCGCGCATATTATAAAATTGTGAAAACCGTAATAGCTGTATTCCTTCATGATATGCCATAATATCGGCATTCCGCCTATCTCAACCATGGGCTTGGGTCTGAAACCCGATTCTTCCGATATCCTTGTTCCCTTACCACCTGCAAGCAGTACAACTTTCATTTTCTACCTCCGCAACCGCACATGTTAGTTCTTAAAACACTCAGCTAAATTATTCTGTTCTTACTTATCATCCAGTTTCTTTTGTAACTCTACCATCATATTATATGTTTGTTTCTTAAGGACAGCTACATAAAATTCAATATATTCGTTAAAATACGGCTTATCCTTATAGGCTTCAAAAACCTTCTCCCTTATCATATCCTGCTCGCCTTTGGCGATACGATTCTGATCCAGCTGACATCTTATCATCCACGGGGTCATGAAATTGAATAAAAGATCTCTTTCCAGCCATTCATATCCTTCTTCGGTCAGATCACCCGATCTCAGATATTTCTTCAGATGATTGGTATAATTTATATAAAAGATCTCGAAAAAAGTATCAAATATCTTACTCTTATCTCTTTCCTGAACCCTTATCCAGTCATAAGTCAGGATCATACATACACCCTTTCTTTTAAAAGATTCCAGAAAAGCAGGGACCTGCCACAGACAGGTATCACATTCGTCATCCGTCTCATCAAGATAAGGGATATCGTCTTCCCACAATCCGAATTCGCCTATCCATGTCACGTAATAACTGATCTTTCTGAGGATATCATCCATACATGTAAAGACTTCAACTTCCGGTTCAGCCTTCCCCAGTTCCTGATTTGTTAAGATAACAGGTCTCTCATCGGTGCAGCTCTTTATGAGTTCCACAAGCAGATCGAGACTTCCGTTACAGAAACAATTTGAAGTATTGGATAGCTTTCTGTAAAGCCCGTTACCGCACCTCATAACCTTTGGAAAGTTCCTGTCCTTGATATCCGTTTCGTTGCGGTTATAAACGATATTTTCATATTTTTCCGCATACTCTCTGCACACTGCTTCAGTATCGTCATCAGAACAGTTGTCGGAGATGACCAGTTCCAGCTCACCATTCATAAAACATTTCTCGGCGATAATAGATGTTATCGTATTCTTTAACCTCTGAGACTCGTTTTTTGTCGGAATACACAGACTTACTATCGGTTTACTCAATTCTTTTTCCTCCATAAAGAGAAGACAAATATGATAAAATCATAAATGTGATCACGTGTTCTTACCGATCACCACTATCAGGATCAGATCCCGTTTTGCAAAGGAGCCTCCATGGACTTTTCTGTATGTATGATAATGAAAAATGAGGAGAATGTTTTAGGTAAATGCCTTTCATCTTTAAAAGACTTCAACATTCCCACATCAAATATCATCATCGTTGACACCGGATCCACGGATTCATCCGTAGAGGTCGCAAAGTCTTTTGGCATTACTCCCTATGATCATAAGTGGAACAATGATTTTTCGGAAGCCAGAAATCACGCGGCTTCTCTTGCTCCTACCGACTATGTTCTTACTCTTGATGCCGATGAGTATATCACAGCTTTTAACAAAGATTCCTTTGATGAGATGGTCAATGCATCTCCCTCATCCATCGGTCAGATAATCTGCCACAATATCATCATGGCGGACGGTATCGAAAGTATCCAAAGCAGTCCCCTGGAACGCTTTTACAACAGGACTTCAGCACATTATGAGCACTCGGTCCACGAACAGATCACTCCATTCTCCGGAAGGCCTTCTTATATCAGGCTCCCGTTAGAGATCACTCATACAGGATATTGTCTCAGTCCCGAAAAACTGGAAGCCAAGTCCCGCCGCAATATAGAGCTCTTAAAAAAAGAACTTTCAATCAATCCCAAAGACCCTTATATTTTTTTTCAGCTCGGTCAGTCTTATCTGCTGATGCGTGATGAACGATCCGCCCTCCCCTGGTTTGAGCAGGGGCTGAATCTTGAACTCGATCCTTCCATCGAATACGTTAATATGATGGTGACGGGATACGGTCAGTGTCTAATCGCCTGCGGCGAAAATGCGAAAGCTCTTGAGCTTTCAAAATATATGGATATATTCGGTACCGTACCCGAATATGTATTTATGATGGGAACGATCTATATGAATAATCAGCTGTACGGCGATGCGTGTTCCTGCTTTGTTAAGTGCCTTTCAATGAAGGAAAACCGCACCAAGGGAATTACAAGTTTCTTTGCTTTTCATAATCTGGGCGCCATCAGTGAACTTCTCGGAGATAAAGCCATCGCCATCGATTTCTACAAACGAGCCGGTGATTATCCGCGCTCTCAGGCCCGCTTAAAAGCCCTTACCGAGGAGTAACTCACCCTTCCCATTTTTCCCTAAATTTAGCCAGGTTATCCTCTAACAGTTTTCGATATTTCTCATTGTCTTTTCCAAAGCTTACACTTCCGTGATGATACACGAACGCATTCCTGCAAAGGACATTATCGTAACCTGCTTCCTTAACCCTGTAACCGTAGTCCATATCCTCAAAATTGCCGGGAGAAAAGCGTTCGTCAAGCTCACCTATTTCATCCCATGCTTTTCTCTTTATCAATAAAGCAAATCCTACAAGCCACTGCCTGTCTTCCCACGGATCCGCCATAGGAACATTTATATTAACAGCCAGATTCCTGCAGGCCTCAAAAGATGTTTCTTTTCCGATGACCATCTGCGAATTCGCGGCATAATTTGTGACAGCACCTGATGCCGCAACATTATCTCCGGAGTAAAGCCCCATCCTCAGATTAAAAAGTGAATTGGGTAAAAGTATCGTATCATTGTTAAGCAGAAATATATCATTTCCTGCAGCAGCCGCTCTTGCTCCTATATTACATCCTTTGGGAAATCCTTCATTCTTATCGTTGAATATACCGATCATGTCATTTTGTGCTTTTATATATTCTGCAGTACTGTCTTCGGAAGCATTGTCCACTACAATGATCTGAACCGCGTCGGCAGGACATGTTGCACGTATGCTGTCAATGCATTTCTTTGTCTCTTCGACATTATTATGAGCCAATATGATGATCGATGCAGGAGTAACTTTGATCTCATGCCTTTCCCTAAGATCATTCCATGCGGCATTTATTATCGTCTTATCCTCTTCATTATCACAGAAAAATAATGCATTTTCATAGCAAAGATAAGCCTGGTCCGGATTCTTCTCCTGCAGGAAAGATGCTAACATAAAGTACATCTCATGATCACAGGGATCCATTTTGAATGCCCTATACAGTACTGATAATGCACTATCATATTCACCCGCTTTAAACATAAGATCTGAAGCCATTATCAGACATCTCGCGGAAGGATCATCATTCAAAAGCTCCGTCACTTCTCCGATAGCGTTATCCCATTGTCCGGAATTTATATATCCGGCGGCATTTTCTTCTCTTCTGAGTTTTTTTAACTTTCTGTTTTTATAAAGTGCCTCATCAAAAACCGGAATATCTGTCCCAAACAGGATATGTTTTCCGTATAATGCCGCAAGAGAACAAAGTTCTACAGCATTTCCTTCTCTCGACGTTATAATATTATCGGAATTAATGACAGCCGATTCTGTATCAACCGCCTGATCATCTATCAGCTGTATAAGGCTGTCGCTTTCACTGTATTTCTCCAGCTCAGCCATTACCAGCTCACTGCCTCTCCTGCGTTCCTCTTCGGAATCGCCTCTAACAAGTATCACAAGCTGTGCTTCCCTGTTATCAAATGTCCTGCAATACTCTTCTATGACTTTCGGATATGTGCAGTATTCTTCCTTCCAATCGGCAATATATAAATATATAGGAATATCCTCTCCCATTATCGCCACGGGAGAGCCGTTAACATCCGCTTCTTTATTCCGGATATTCTTTCCATACTTCTTTGTAAAGTCGTAAATATCTCCCTTCAGATCTTCAGACATGGTTGGCAGCACTTCCGCAGGGCATTCCCACCATCTGATCCTCATAAGCGAATCTATCGTCTCTTCATCGAAACGGTATCTGACTACTTTTGCAGGATTCCCTGCTACTATTGCATAGGGAGGAACATTCTTTGTTACAACCGCTCCCGCTGCCACTACCGCACCGTCACCTATATATACGCTTCCGATAATGACCGCCCCATATCCTATCCAGCAATCATTACCGATTATTATCTGTCCCTTTCTCCTGTGCTTATAATCGGTATTCTTTATTCCTTCTATCTCTCCCTGAAATACAGAATCGATATCGTGATCTATATCCGTCAGGAAACGGATATTTTCCGCAAGGGAAGAAAATCGCCCTATCTGCAGACTGCATACCCCGTCACCCCGCATATCAGCGCCCGTTTCCATACATGCATCGACGATATAGCTTCCCCTGTCGATATATACCGCAGGAAAATTCTTTCCCGATGCACCCATATCTGTTAACAGTCTTGCCTGCTCTTTGATCTGCTCCGGCTCAAATGATAGATTAAGATACATAACCCCTCTGCTTAAATTCCGAATACTTCTTTTGTCTTATTTATTATCCTTGATACAGCCTTTGGATAGCTGTATTGTTCCTTCACTCTTTTATATCCTGCTGCCGCTATATCCAGTCTTTCCCGATCGTGCTTCAGATAATAATCCGCTTTCTCCGTCATTTCATCGGCACTGTGAGCTGTAACTATCTCTTTGCCCGGCTCAAATATTTCCTCTATCTCCGGTCTCCAGTCAGTCAGACAAAAACCGCCATAGGCCATTATGTCAAAGACCCTCTGGGGTATTCCTGTCTCTATTCCGGACATAGTGATATTTATATTTATCTTAGATGCAAGAAAAACCTTCGGCATACCTTCGTCATAAGAAACATATCCTTGGCAGTTAAGCTTATCTTTCAGATCCCCGGGAATATCCTTTGACGTATAAAGAGTAACCTGCATTTTTTCCGAAAGTTTTCTTAACGCTTCTATTCTGTCTCTTGAAGATTTCTCATAAGCCAATACCAGTGTTTCAACCAGAAAACGCGGAGAGATATTATATATTTCTTCGCCCTCATGACTCATTCTTTCATATATGAATCTGATATATTCATCAGACACCTTATTGAATACTCCGCTATCCTTATCCCACTTTCCCGTTACGGAAGTTATGAGCTTATTACCTTCTTCAAGTATGGTTCCGTCAGTCCCGGCAAAGAGACTCTCTCTTATACTGTCGGAATACAGATTTCCCACAAATGAAATATCGCTCTTATATTCCGCAAGCTCATTTTTAGACGGAGCAAAAGTTCCCGCTTTGGTGATATTTCCTGCAAGAGGTTCATAGAAAAGATTCTTCAGACCCGCTTCTTTTAAGCGGCTAAATTGAGTTTTGTCGAACACAAATATAATGTTGGTGTCATACAGTGCTTCTCTCATATACAAAGCTCTTTGAGGAGAATCATAGACCCACGATATATAGATACGGTTTTTCTCGTGACATGCCTGAGCCACAACCGCACAGAAATCCTGAGTTATAACGATCTCATCACTGCTCCCCTGATCCAACACAGACTTAACCTTTGAAAGGATCTCATCATCATATTCGGAATCAGGCACCAGTATCTGTCCTTCTCTGGCTTCATACCCCAGCTCGATCAGCCCCCAGAGTATACCGCTGAGTGTAGTTATAGTTATCTCAGGTTGAAAATATAAGAATTTTGGTTTCATGATCATAACCCCACCTGCTGCAATCGGACAGAAGCTGTGAGATTGCCCCCGCGCAACATATGTTTATTTTACCATAAATACCATCCTGTCTCACACTAATAAAAAACTGCAGTATCTTTCGATACTGCAGTTTTATCATCGGGTGATTTATTATCATCCGAGGAGAGAAAGCACATTCTGGTTTGACTGATTTGCCTGGCTGAGCATTGATGTGCCGGCCTGTGCAAGAATGTTGGCATTGGAGTATGTTACCATTTCTGTTGCCATATCTGTATCTCTTATAGCTGCCTCAGCAGATGTTGTATTCTCTACTACGTTATCAAGATTCTTTATAGTATGCTCAAGTCTGTTCTGAACAGCACCGAGATCAGCTCTCTGTGAAGATACGCTTGCAAGCGCTGCCTTAACCTGTGAGATTGCATCTTCCGCAAGAGAATTATCCGCTCCGGATACGCTTACTCCGCTGATTCCGATTCCGCTTGCACTCATTGCTGCGATCGATATTGCAATATACTGACCGGACTCTGCACCAACCTGAAGGTTCTTTGCGCTGAAGGATCCGTCAAGAAGATTCTGCTCATTGAATGTTGTTGTGGAAGCAACTCTGTCGATCTCGCTCTTAAGGGCCTGTACTTCCTGATCAAGATATCCTCTGTCGGCACTTGTAAGAGTATCATTGGAAGCCTGAACTGCAAGTGTTGTCATACGCTGAAGCATGTCATGAACTTCTGCAAGTCCACCTTCTGCAGTCTGTACGCAGGATATTCCGTCCTGTGCATTTCTGCTGGCCTGTGTGAGACCCTTGATCTGACGACGCATCTTCTCGGATATTGCGAGACCTGCTGCATCGTCGGCTGCACGGTTTACTCTGTAACCGGAAGATAACTTCTCAGTTGACTTAGCCTGTGCACTGGTGGTAAGACCTAACATTCTGTTACTGTTCATTGCGATCAAATTATGCTGTACTATCATCTCTCTCTCTCCTTAAATGATATACTTTTTTTATTTATCAGCTCCGTTATTTTTTGGCGCTCCCTGTGCCTTACAATACATATATCGGACCAGTTCCTCATTACTTAACAGGAAAATCAAAAAAAATTAAAAAAATTCCAAATCCTGTAAAACAGGGCTCGGAATCTGATATTTCACATACATGAAAGGGCTGCCCTTTCGGACAGCCCCTTCTTTGGTAGTTTTAATACGGTTTCGAATGTCAGTCTTAGCCGAGAATTGAAAGTACGTTCTGGTTGGACTGATTTGCCTGAGCAAGCATTGATGTACCAGCCTGTGCAAGGATGTTGGCATTCGAGTATGCAACCATCTCTGTTGCCATATCCGTGTCGCGGATAGCACTCTCGGCAGATGTTGTATTCTCTATAACATTGTCGAGGTTCTTGATTGTGTGCTCAAGTCTGTTCTGAACGGCACCGAGGTCAGCTCTCTGTGAAGATACGCTCTTAAGAGCATTCTTGATAGTAGAGATTGCAGATTCAGCATTTGTGTTGTTGGTTCCGGATACGGATACACCGCTTACACCGATACCAGATGCTTTCATAGAAGCGATCGAGATACCGATATACTGACCGGACTCTGCACCAACCTGAAGGTTCTTGCCAGTGAATGATCCATCAAGAAGATTCTGCTCATTGAATGTAGTTGTTGAAGCTACACGATCGATTTCAGACTTAAGGGCCTGAACTTCCTGATCAAGATAAGCACGATCTGTTGATGTCATGGTCTCGTTGGAGGCCTGAACTGCAAGAGTGTTCATTCTCTGAAGCATATCGTGTACTTCAGTAAGAGCACCTTCAGCGGTCTGCACTGCGGATATACCATCCTGTGCATTTCTGCTGGCCTGTGTTAAACCTTTGATCTGACGACGCATCTTCTCGGAAATAGCGAGACCTGCTGCATCATCGGCTGCACGATTTACTCTGTAACCGGAAGATAACTTCTCGGTGGACTTTGCCTGAGAGCTAGTCGTAAGGCCTAACATTCTGTTGCTGTTCATTGCTGTTAAGTTGTGCTGTACTACCATAATATTTTCCTCCTTGAAATTGGTTTATGTGGCATCCTTGCCACGCTTATTGGTTGTTGCAACCTCTCGGCTGCTTGTATTAATTATATCGGATAAATTATCCGATAGTTAATACCATTCTTTAATTTTTTTTGATTAATTAAAAAACTTCTTACTCAGTTGCTAATGCAATATTAGCAAAATATCGAAGTCGTTTCAACTTCTTTTTGTTAGATTTTTAGTATATTTTTTTGTACACTATTTTTTCTTGTCCATCAGCTGAGGATCCACCAGATTTATACGGTTCATTGCCGTATAATACCGGCTCGCCGCCTGTACGGAAACTTTAGTCTGTTTTATCTTCTTTCTGCTCTCACCCAGCTTTATCTTTACAAGAGAGCTGTTCCTGGATTCTGCTGCCTGTATAGCATTGCTTTGCTCGGTAACATATCTGATCTGCTCCTGAAGCGTAGCTATTTCGTTCCTATACTTTTCCTTATTGCTTACAAGATCATCTTTTATCCTGTCAAATACGGCATTGAACCCGTCATCAAGCTTTACCAGATCTTCGATGAGCTTCCCCTTCTCATCAAGCATCCGGTCAAATTCCTCCCAGTCCGGCTCCTCAGCTTCAAGAGCACTGCGCTGTTTATCCGTTCCGTCAAGAATGGCCTTCAGTACAGCCTTCTTTTCTTCCATACTTTGAATAAGCGTCTTTAAGTACTGTTCCGGCATATGCATTTACCCCTGCGGTGTCTGCTGCTTTGCTTTCTTCATAACCTCTTTCCATGTATCTCTCATGGATCTGATATGTCTTACAACCTCTTCCATGATCTCTTTATCCTTGGTCATGTTGGCTTCAACCAGTCGCTTTTCAAGATAAACATATACTCTGTCAAAATCCTGTGCTACGGGATATTTGAAATTAAGCGTATTTCTGAATTCCGTGATTATACGCTGTACTTTAGTGATATTGATATGTGCTTTTTCTATATTTTTTTCTTCAATAGCCTGTATAGCGATATTTCCGAACTTGATAGCCCCCTCATAGAGCATGAGCGTCAGTTCCGCCGGAGTTGCCGTTGATATTGAGTTGGTCTTATACTGCTCGTAAGGATTTCTAGTCATAAATTTACCTCCACAGGATGAAATCAAGCCGCCTGCCTGTACACAGACTGACGGCTTGTATTCATTCCATAAAAATCATTATCATCTCGTTCCCAGCATAGAAGATACTGCGCTCTGATTGCTGTTCATGTTGGCAAGAGCTTTCTCCATCGTAGTGAACTTATCGTACCACTTATCTTCGATGTCGGATATCTCTTGCTCGATATCCTTGATCTTGGTCTCCCAATCGCTCTCTTCCTTGGACAACTGCTTGTCGTTGTATACCTTATAGATACTGGACAGATTCGAATTACCCGACATCTGCTTAAAGAGGGCGTTGTACATGGTATCCGAGAATTTCTGGAAGAACTTGGTTACCTTCTCGGGATCCGACGCGATCATACTCTTTAACTTATCTTCTTTTCCGGCAGTACTCTCATCATCGGGATTTCCGTCGATATGAAGAGCATATCTTTCATTTTCTTCGGTATCGAAGTATCCGCCTGTAGCAATACCGAAATCTGCAAGATACATCTTTATAGGATCACCGTTCTTATCAAGACCGAACAGAGCATTTCCATCCTTGTCGGTATCAAACCCCTGCAATGTAACATCGATCATTGCCTGTCTGACATCATAAAGCTGGCTGTTTCCCGAAAGCAGGCCGTCCTTGATCTTGGTTTCCCACTCTTCGATCTCTTTATCTGTCATCTCCTCTTTCTGTTCGTCAGTAAGAGGATCGTATTTTCTGGCAGGATCCGCACCATATGCCTTGGACATCTCATTGATGATGCTGTTGTATTCCTTGATCATATCCTTGATGACATCGTATACAGCATCGTAGTCGGTACCCGTTGTAACGGATATCTCCTCGTTGGGATTGGCCGGCATCGAATTGATGGTATAGGTACTTCCGTTGATCGAGAATGTATTATTCTCGGATGTAAATTCCGCATTATTAAGAATAAGCTTTGCATTTGATCCGTCAACTTTGGACGCTCCGGATTCCTTGGTAAGCCCAAGCTTACCGAGAGTCGCAGCTGTAGTGCTGTCGAGGGAACCGAACGCCGCGCCTACGGATGAGAACGCGAAGTCACTCTTTTCACCGCTGGTCTTTGCACTGATAAACATTCTGCCGTTAGCCGCATCATAGTTAGCATTTACGCCGGCACTCTTGAGCGCATCAGCGAGACCTTTCATACTGTTAACAACAGTCGCTCCGTCTCCTGCATCTTCTCCGCCGATCTGGATTACCTTTTCTTCTCCTGTCTTTGTCTTGAAAGAGAACTGACTTCCTGCGGCAATGCCAAGCTTTTCAACCAGATTATCATCAGCTCCGAGTACATTGGACTCGCCTTCCTCGGTATACTTAAGAACATCACTGGTCAGATAAGCAGCATTGGCGGTCTTAACGATCTTTGCAGTCTGAACTCCGTCCGTTGCACCTGCTCCCGGGATAACCGACAGCGCGCTGTTGGACGTTGTAGTCTTTTTCTTTGTGTACGCATTGGAAAGTCTGTTCTTGGAGAGTGTCCCCGAATAGAAGGACATGATCTTGCTGTTCATGGACTTCCATGCATCCTGGGTCCACTTATTTTTTGTAAGTGATCCCTTGGCCTTATTGAGCCTTAAGTTTGCTTTTGACGTGTACGCTGAAATGATACTCTCGGTATCAAGTCCGGAGTTCAGCCCGGTAACACGTAAAAGATCCGATGCTCCCATAGGTCATGACCTCCTTTCTTCATCTCTTCTCGTCAACAACAAGTCCGGCGTATTCCCAGACTCTTGCGATCATATCCAGCGTCTTCTCCGGAGGAAGTTCTTTGATGACTTCCTTCGTCTTCTTGTCCACTATCTTGATGGTAATGCGGTTGGTCTGCTCATGGATACCAAACTCTGAAATATAGTTGGTATTCTTTTTCTGCAGCTCCTTCATTGCCTTACGGATAGCTTCTTCCGTTACCTGCTGAGAGTTAGGCTGTTTGGCAGCATTATTCTGTCCGCTGTCATTTCCATGACTCTCATCATCTGTCTGTGTTTTTGCGACCGAAATTGTGGAACTGTCCACCTGCGGAGCATTGGACTCTATAGGCTGACCTTCCATGGTCTCTGATGTCTGCGCCTCCTGCACTGTAGGGCGCATTGCCTGTGCATTGTAACTCATTGCACTTCCTAATGGTTCTACTGTCATTTTTCTCACCTCCATGTGAAAATGTTTTGCCTACCGGTAACTTATATTAAACGGTTCACCACCGCATAATAACGATCACATTTTCACATCGCACTATCTATATCGTCATTTCTTCGATAAAAAATAATACGATGCAAGATCAAAATCATGCATTGAACAATTTGTTCAATGCATCGGGAGACTGTTCTGTCATAGCCTCCCTGTTGGATGCCTGTATCTGCTCGTAGACTTCATTCCTGTAGATCGGAATCTCTTTGGGCGCCTTGATACCGATCTTGACCTGATCTCCCTTAACCTCAAGAACGGTAACCTCAATATTGTTATTTATGATAAGGGCTTCGCCCTTTTTTCTCGATAATGCTAGCATATTAACACCGGCCTTTCATTTGCTGTTACTTTTTATCAGCGGAGTTTTCCTTGCGTGATTTAAGGATATCATAAATAAAGAACTTAACCGGATAGTCATCTTCCAAAACCACCTGAACAGCTTTACGTGTGTCGACATTAACTACAAGCGGAGCCTTGAGATTAACGCTCATCTTGGAAAGATCCGACGGAACGGTGATGGTAACGAGTACAAGAATATTCTCACCTTCTCCGATGACCTTCAAAAGATTATCATCAACCAGCGGATTGTAATCTTCCTTTGCGATAAGAGGATCAACAACCGGCATTGCGAATGTAGGTTCCTGTACAGACTGGAGCCATCTTATGCCTGCCTGATCACCCTGCTCTGCATCATGAATAAGAGCAAAATCAGTAAGATCCGGGAATCCGACTATACCGTTCGGAAACTTTATCATCTTGCTGTCATCAATTGTAACTTCCCCAAAAATCCTTGTTTTTATCTGCATTTGACCTTCCCTCCGCTCACACGTCTGTAATAAATTTGGAGATAAAAATCCGCCGGCATGTTAAAAATATACATCCCGACGAATTCATTTTATCATCTTTTGTGCAAAGTGACAAGTTGTGTTTATAAATAGTTAAGAAGTGTAGTCTGAATCATCTTTCCGGTAGCCATGAGTGCGGCTTCGTAGGAAACCTGAGCACTTGAAAGCTGTACCGCAACTTCGGTTGCATCAGCATCTTCGTTGTTGGACTGAAGCTCTTTGAAAGTAGTCTGCTGATCTGAAAGTCTGTTCTTTACCAGATCCAGCTGCGCTCCTCTGTTACCCATCTGCGTGAGTGCTTCATCTGCCACATCGAGATAACCCTGCATCTTGGTTATATATTTGCTGAATGTCTTCTGAAGCTGATCCGTAAGATAAGTCTGTGCCTTCTTTGCCGCAGCCAGCTCCGCATTTATATCTTCAAGCTCACTGTCACTCTTGGTCTTGTCATTCGAAAGGCCTTTGAGCATTTCCACCTGACCCATAACATCCTTTAATCTGTCCGCTATATCAGTTACCTCACTGACATCACGTCCCAGGGATGTTGAAAAGATATCCGCCGCATATGAATTAACCTGTATCTTCTGGTTGAATCCGATCTGATACTCTATCGGCTGATCCCATATTCCGCTGTTCTTATAGTCCGCATTATATTCAATATTTGCGGGATCCGTACTGTCAGATCCCTGCGGGAATCTGTTGCAATAGAAATAATGCTCGGGTCTCAGATCCGTAGTCCTGAATTCGGATTTTTCATAAGTTACCGAAAGTTTTCTGTGTGTTCCGTCCGCATTTTTCGCATTATTTATAGCATCATACACATCACGGCTCATCACCACTTCGCCGGTTTCCTTGATCACCTGGAATACACCTGTGCCCGTTGCTGCCGCATTATATGCCGCATCTCTGTCGGTAGCAACAGTAGCCGTTGCCGGGATACCTGCAGGCAGCGGATCTCCGTCAACCGCCGAAAGACTGATGGCCACATTATCCAGATTATCGTAGCCTACTCTGAATCTGTAATACTGCATTGATTCGATGGACTGTTCCGTTACTTCATCGGCGGATCCCGGTCCGTATGTTGAGAAATTGGACGAGGTGATATCCGAGAGCATTCCGGTATCCACATATGTCATCTCATCAAGATCGTTAAAATCAAAAGCTTCCGTGATCTGATATGTCTCATTCTCCGGTACCTCCGTTCCAAAAGAAAGAGACGTATTTGTTCTGTATCCTGTAAATATATATCGTCCCGCATAATCTGAATCACCGGTACGATATACTTCATTCTTAAGTTCGATAAGGCTGTCTATCATAACAAGCTTATCTTCTACCGTGTACTGATCCGAAGCGCCACTCTCACACTTTTCTATCATTCCCGTGATGGCAGATATGGTCTGCTTTGCGGAACCTTCCGTAAGCTGCAGCCAGCTGGATGCATCCTCTATATTTCTCTTGTAATACTGATCTATCTGAGCAACATCGCTTCTCAGTCTCAGTGAACGGATGGCTACAACGGGATCATCCGACGGCTTATCAACTTTCTTTCCGGTAGCAAGCTGTGTATTGAACTTATCCTGCTGAACCTTATTGTTATTTATATTACGCAGAGAATTATTCTGCATGACCTTATTCGTGATCCTCATGTTGTATCCTCCTGCTTTGCATGATTAGACACTGATGCTTTCATAGAGTATATCGGCACGATCTCTTATAATACTAACACACATCCGTGAAAAAATTTACAGATGCGTGCCATGCTCTTTCTCCCGCATACTGTGTGATCTTACAGTGGATCGTTCGCCTGCAGTTCTTAACGGAAATGCCGAAGGAAAAGGCTGTGTCCGGAACCGCTCAGACGCTCCATCCATGGATCGTTCTTCGCTCGTCCTGCCGTCCATGGCAGGACGTTCCTACATGTTGAGCATTTCCTTGAACTGCGACGGCTCACTTTAACACTGTAATCTCACACAGTATGCGGGGGCGTACAGCGACTCCGAGTTCGACACGCTGTATATTCCTCCTGAAGACCTTAGTGAAACGCCGGTACTTGGGCACCGTCTTTTGGTGCCTTATGTATCCGCTGCGTTGAACAAGAGCGAGAGCGTGTCTGAAGGAGGAATATACAGTGCGGAGAACGACCGTAAATACACCGCGTTGAGAATGATCAGATTACAGTTCACAGGACGGCTCCCACTCAATGGAGCGCTTTGTAAAAAGAGAACGGCCGGGATAATTCCCGGCCGGTAGGATTTATACTCCTGTCTGAAGTATCAGTCTGTCATATATCTCCGTAAGAGTCTGTATCATCTTGGATGCCATATTATATTGCTGCTGGTATTTAGTGAGGTTCACAGCCTCTTCATCATTATCTACACCGAATACCGACAGTCGCTGGTTCTGGATCGAATTCTGCAGATACTGATAATTATTTGTGAAATTGTTGGCTCTGTTAGTATTGAGAGCCACATCCGAAAGCACGCATACCAGATACTGGTCGGAAGCACATCCTCTGAATTCCATCCTGTTCTTGTTGGTCTTCAGATCTATGATGTCCGATACTATATCATCCTTGCTGACACCTTCATTGAGACCGTCCGAATAAGGTCCTCCGCTTTCCGTGGAATAAACTTTCTTCCTTGTTGCAAGAAGATCCGCATCTTTTATAAGCGCTTCATTTACTTTGAAGTTTCCTGCCGTCAGCATATAATAACTGGGATCCGTAGACTTTATTGAAATGGTATGTCCTGCGGTTCCTGTAAGCTCGTATGAATAGGTATCTCCCGGCTGTCCGAAGGTATATGCCACACCGCCGTTATCCTCACAGTTGAAGAAATTGATACCGTCGGTACCCTGATCCGTAATACCTTCACTGTAGATATTATTCGTAGCCGTGGAATACATCCTTACCCACTCGTTCATCTGTGACATATAGTAAGGGATACCCTGATAAGAAATGGATCTTCCGATGAAAACCGATGATCCGCTGCTCATTACAGTGCTTCCGCTGTTCCTGTCATGATCAAGTGTGAAAGTAAATTCAGCATAAGGCTTTCCGGCCGCATCTGTCTGACCCTCGGTGTAATCAAAAGTCCAGTCACCTGTAATATAATAATTCTTGCTGGCAATCTGGATCACACCGCCTGACTGCGTCAGGTTGAGCTTATTCAGATCCATGAGATAATCTGCAGTTACTTTAACCTTAACCGTATCGAGCTTATCGTACTGTCCGGTTCCTGCAGGATTATATACATATCCGCCGCTTCCGTCACTGTCGAAATAACCCTTGCCCTCAATATTTCTCTCATATGCAGCCCCGGTATTTACTACTTCTCCTTCGAAGCCTTCACCGTTATTACCGTCTCGCATCTGCATCAAGCCGTAAAGCTTTCCGCCCGATGCGCTTCCGTAGATGTTCAGAGCATCACCTTTTCTCAGATAATCCTTATCTGTCCAGTCCTGTCCTCCGCTGAAATAAATATCATACAGACCGTCAATATCAGACTGGCAGACTTTATTGTCTACATCACGAACGACACAGGTTAAGGTCTTGTAATCTTTACCGTCTATAAGCTGCTGTCCGCAGATCTTAACCATGAATCTGTTTCCGCCTGTAGTACGCTCTTCGTTATTCGAGTCAACGATGGGAACCTCGGTAACTTCCACGTCAACTATCTCCGCGAGCTCATCAACCAACATATCTCTCTGGTCGCGAAGTTCATTTGCAACCGCACCGGTATTCATTTCTATGATATTGATCTGCTTATTGAGTGAAGCGATCTCTTCCGCCACGGAATTGATCCTGTCTATCTGAACCTTTACTTCCTGATTGATATCCGACTGCATCTTCTGCAGATTGGTATACATATCATTAAAGTATGTGGTGAGCCTTCCTGCCTGACCTATCATCTGCTGCCTTACGGTCGTATCACCGGCATTCTTGGAAAGCTCCTGAACAGACTTGTAAAAGTCCTCATATACGGTAGTGAATCCGTTAACTGTATCGTCATCGGTATAATACTGTTCAAGAACCTGCATATAATACTGCTTCGCTTCGTATTCACCAAGCTTTGTCTGGTTATTCCAGTATTTCTGATCATAGAAATTATCACGGACACGTTCGATGGCAATGGTCTCAACACCTGCACCCACGCAACCGTAAGTGGTAAAAGATCTGATGGCCTCGGCAGCCTGTGTGGTAACAACCTGTCTGCTGTAGCCCTTTGTTTCCGCATTGGAAATATTATTTGCAGTCGTATTCAACGATGCATTGGAAGACTGCAGACCCGTATATGCTGTATTTAATCCAAGGAAAGTAGATGACATAGGCTTATCCTCACGATCCGAGCTGTGTGATTATATGTTCCGTGCACTCATCTATCACATTGATAAATCGGCTGCTGGCATTATATGCATTCTGGAACTTGATCATATTTGAAAGTTCTTCATCGGTTGACACTCCGATGGATCCCTGTCTGGTACCTTCGATCTGATTGACCGTCAGTTCCTGATTCTTCTTAAGGCTCTGATAAACATTTCCCGAGTTGGCGATCTGAGCCATGAAGTTCGAATAATAATCCTGAATCGAAATCTGATTTGAAAGAGTCGGATTCAGAACATATTTCGCTTTGGTAAAAGCATCACGGAAAGTTGCCGCCGTCTCATAGTCAACGGAACCGTCATCCTTGACCAGACCAAGATGCGTAGGATACTGAAGCAGATCTTTATTTACACATATATTCAATGCAGAAAACCATGTATGCGAATCGGTGGGATCCTCCGCATTCATATTATGCGTGCTGTCAAACTCCTCACAGGAAGTACGTTCGAATAAGAGAATGGGATTTCCTGCAGCATCACGCATATAATTTGAATCAGCCTTTGCAAGAGTTGCATTTTCAGCCGCATCTAAAAGCGCCTGATTGATGGCGGTAACAACGCTGTGAACCAGTCCGTCGAACTCAGCCATGGTATTCATCATTACGGAATCTGCAACCTTCGCATAGTTATCTTCCGGTGAAACAACCACCTGAAGCGTTACATTTCTGCCTGCTTCATCCGTATATGTGTAATACTTTGTTCCGGCTCTGTCAGTATTCTCCGAAAAATTGGTATAGCGGGGAGGTGTCTGCTGCGCACCTGTCTTGATATCGGATAAAATATCCGCCAGATCCTGCTCGGTGTATGAGAAATTCGTCACTGTCTCATTTCCGCTGCCATCATCAACTATCTTCTTCATCTTGCCCTGAAGATCAGTATAATTACCTCTGTGATCACCTCTGGCAAGCACAAGTGCCTTCAGTGCTCCCACGTCGGTATTCTTCGATGCGGATATCTCAATGGAAAAATCAAATACAGGCGCCGTATCAGCGTCGTAAATAGGCTTTCCGTAATTATCTCTTCCGAGCATCTTGGCTGAATCAGGCCAATATACTTCATAGAAGCCCGAATTCTCTTCATCGGCTTTGATACCCATCTCATTGACTCTGTTCATGGTTACAAAATCATGATTTTCAAGTCTTACAAGTACATTGCCGTAATAATCCTTGCTGTATGTAACATTTGCAAGATTTGCCAACTCATCCATTGCCTGGTTGAGCGCATCCTTGTAATCGTTTGCATTCTCAATTCCGCCGGCTTCTATTCCGCGGATCTTCTCATTGAGATCGTAAATCTTATTGCCGAGCTCATTGATCCTGTCGACAGAATCTTTTATCTTTGCATTAAGCTTATCCTGATAATCCGAATAATCCTTATAAACATTATGTGCGGCTTCGACAAATGACTGGGCATACTGGATGAGCATTGACTGACAAACTTCGCTGTCCGGATCCTTTGCCAGCTCTTCAATAGCACTCCAGATGCTGTTCATGGATTCATAGAAAATAGGACCATCGAGTTCTCCCATGACTTCCTGGATCTCCTCAATGGCATCTGATGAAATATCATAAAAGCCCTGCCTGCCGTACTGATTTCTGTAGGATTCATCCACAAAACGGTCTCTGACCTGACGGACTTCGGCTATATAGACACCAAGACCTGTCTGCTTCTGAGACACGCCTGTGATATCCTTGGTAAGGCTGTTATATTCTCTTGTATTATAAGACACCTGCTGACGTACATAGCCCTGGGTGTCAGTGTTGGTCACGTTATGAGCGACTACGTTCAGCGCTTCCTGGCTGGACTGTAATCCGGATGTGCCTACATATAAAGCTCCAAATAGTGACATAGGCTTAAACCTCTCTACTGTTTCGCATCAAAACGTTTGGTTCCGCTTCCCATTATCGTTCCGGTGGAATACGCATCCTTGTTGTAATCCGCCGTTTCGGGAGCCTGCCGCATAGACTGCAGCAGATTCATCTCGAACTGAACCATATCCAGGGAGTTCTTTAATAACACCCTGTTCTGGTCGTTCACTGTTACCATGTTCTTCATGGTGGTCTTCAACCTGTCGTGTACCTCTCTGAGCTTTTTCTGCTCAGCCGGACGATTGTTCATCATCTCTATCAGGTCCGCAAGTTTTAACTCTTCCTGTTTTCTGTTGGTTACTTCGGCTATGTCCTTCATGGTGCTGATGCGATCTCGCTCCAGCTTCTGGATACGGGCAACCACTTCCTGCTCCTTTTCCGTCACGGCATTCAAAGCATCCAGATCACCTTTGATGATTATAGGTGTCTTCTCCCGTGACAGTCCGACAAGAACGGTATATTCTTCATTTTCCCTGTTAAGGATCGTGACGATATTATCAATCAGACTTGCCAAAGTTTAACCCTCCGATCTCTCAGAATCTGATCTCGCCCTTATCAGAATACTTTTCAATGATCCTGTCGGCAAAATCCTCCGCGCTGACATTGTAAGTACCGTTTTTGTATGCTTCCTTTATGGCAGCAACCTTATCGGCCCTTATGTCCGGAGCGGCCTTAACAGCATCCTTTGCTGTCTGGATCTCTTTACCCGTGCCTGACAGATTGAGAGAATCCATGAAGCTGACTCCGCCCTTGCTCTGAGCGCTCTTCTGTGTAGAAGAAGTCTGGTACAGATTCTGGATCTGTGAATATGCTTCTATCCTCATAATGCTTCCTCCTTGAGTATTTCCATCATGCCACATCATATGCGGCATAGTCTTCTGTTTTATGTATCGGCAAAAGATCGCTTAACTTTAGTCCCTTGAAAAAATATTTTCTCGAACAGATGTTTTAGTCCGCTACAGGCCAATAACCGATCAATCGTTTAAAAGAGCCAGGATCTGTTCCACCACCGGATCCCAATCACGCTTTTCATCGGCATCCGCTGCCGGCAGGATGATATCCGGCTTTTTTCCCGTTTCATCCTTTGCTCCTGCATATAAGCATTTTATATCTCTCTTACGCAGACCTTCTTCCCCCGGGATCTCGCATCCTATAGCTATCACGGCCTTAAGATCGGAAGCAAGTACGGCATCCACCGATTCGAAATCTCCGTAATGATGATCCGAAACAACTATATTCTCACCTACACGGACCAGTCTGTCCGACAGATCATCTGCAATCTTTTCCGAATCTTTTCCTGCAAGGATGAAAACTGTTCTTTCTTTTTTCCGAGTTGCCTCATCCTTGTTGCTGTAATCCCATTTCTCGATATAGGATCCGCCGTAGAAAGCACCCTGGGCAACTTCAAGCATCTGTCTCGCGGTAAGCTTCATCTGGTATTCGGGATTATCGAAGAGATTCCTGCAGTCTTCCCTCACATAATGATTCTTCTCGAAGGAAATGGCTGTAAAATCACGTCCCAACCAGGTAAAATCGCGTTCGTTTATCTTCTCCATGTCAAAGAACATCCCCGCCACACGCATGGAATGCCACTCTCTTAATCTGTAAGCCATGGGATCAGTGAGTGCCACATACGTACCATAGGTCTCAAACTCAGAAAAACTGTTGCTCTGAAGGAGATCGCTGTTTAAGCTGTTAACTATCTTTTCCCAGTATTTTGTACCCTTTATCCCATCATTGCTCTCTATTTTGGACATCATCTGCTTAACGGTATCTGTTTTAAAAAGCATATGCTCGGATATAAATGATGGCCCTATCACCTTGTGCATACCGGGTAATATCTTCTCTATGGTATTGAAATATTCCTTGTGATGTTCCTGCTTATAGTCCAGATAAGGCTGTCCGCCGGCATCAAACATGGAAAATTCCCTGCAGGGGATAGTATCTCCGTCCCATACAAAATAGTATTCATCATTGCAAAGCTTAGAATATGAGATCTTCAAAAACTGCTGATAATACCATCCAACCAGTCCTCTGGGCGCCTTCTCTCCAAAGAGCACATCCTGCATCGCTTCGGATATCACATCCGAAACCGCCTCATAGGGAAGTATGTCATCTTCATTTAAAAACAATGCCTTTTCTGCGATACTTCCGTCGATGACTCCCGATGCTTTCTCTTCCTCAAGGAGTCTGCCCACTTCTCCCGAACCGACAAAATACAGCCGTCTGACAGGAAGATTTCCTATCATACGGCCGTGATGATGTTTTATCCGTTGAAAATCTTTCGGGGTTACTACAACCAGCCCGTCATATTCTCTGATATCCATTTTTACTCCGTTATCACAAGCTTCCGGCTTCCTTAGTGTTCTTTGCCAACATCAGGAAGTCATCTTTATCCACATCGCCCCAAAGCGCTTCTATCCACACCTTCTGGTTAACGGTTATATTCGGATAGTTTCTTAAATAGTGCTTCTTGTCAGCAGCAGGTGTAAGAGTAAGCATCAGCTCCTTGAGCAGGCAGAATAAAGAATAAGGAGGCTCTTCGTATTCAAAGATTATTATGCGAAGAAATCCCAGATATCCCGCTTTCATGAACTCGGCAAGCAGCTCGTTCTCATATCTGGAGTAGTATCCTCTTCTTCCCCACTCTCTCCAAAGCTTTGAGAGCACCGTAAGATAATCCACATGAGTATATGCATCTTTATCAACCGGAACCGGATCCTGTTCAACATAATGGTGATATAAAACTTCATGGATCAGGGCACCGCGGCTTACCTCCATGTGAAGAAGCTCTTTATAGAAGATGTCTTCATACATAAGCCTCTCGGGGAAAATGAGCCTGTGGGTAGAGATAAAGCTTCTCCTTACTATGCTCGGATATACTCTTCCGAACATCTGTGAACGGAGCACCTGCACTCTCATCATATCATCGGTGACAAACACATTCTCGCTCTCTCCGGATCCTTTATCTTCTCCGGGACCGAAAAGGCGGAGTCTTGTAGATGAATCGTCAGCCGCACGACAGGCAACTATATCAAAAGTATTCTCTCCGGCTTTCTTGAACAGCTTCTCAAAAAAGTCCGGCTCGATCCAGTCATCCGAATCAATAAAAGAGACCCATTCACCGGATGCATACTGCAATCCGATATTTCTTGCACCGCCCTGCCTGTTGTTGCGTTCACACATGATCACGACAACCGTTCCGGGATACTTGTTTTCCCAAGCGCGAAGCTTCTCTCCCGTTCTGTCGGAAGAATGGTCATTGACACAGACTATCTGTATCGCCGATACACCTATAGTCTGCTTGACAATAGACTCAAGACACCTGTCAATATATTTCTCCACATTGTAGCAGGGAATTATTATGCTTACCTTCTCGCTCATTTAATAACCTCCAAGAATTGAAGACTGTTATTTTGCTTCTTCCTTAAGCTTCTCCTCAGCTTTCTTTGCAGCTTCGGGATTAGACTCCTTCATGATGGCAAGCATTTCCTTCATAAGTTTGATATCTGCGGGATCTTCGGCTGCCGCTTCCTCTTCTTCCTTTTTCTTCTTTCCGAGATTCATGAGAGCATTTATACCCTTGAGCATGCAGAAAAGAATAAGTGCCATGATCAGGAAATTGATGACCGCAGAAACAAAATGTCCCCAAAGGATCGCCTGTCCGTCTCCTGCACCGAGAACTATCTTTCCTCCGAATTCCGTTCCGCCTACAAGTGAAAGTATAGGAGTAATGAAATCATCGGTAAATGCCGTAACTATTCCCGTAAAAGCGCCACCGATGATCACACCGACAGCCATATCCATTACGTTTCCTCTTAATGCAAACTCTTTAAACTCCTTTAAAAACTTCTTCATTTTTCTTCTCCTTTTTTATTTTCTGAGATCTTTTTTTTGATCTTCATTATTCCCCTATAGGCGCAACCGGCGAAAAACCTTTAGTCTTCTTGAAATCCATATTACATCTAAAAGACCTTACCGTCTCGGAAGGATCTATTCTTTCGAAATTGATCTGTTCAAATGATGCTCTGTCAAATACTGCCGAAACAAGCGTTACGCTTTCATCATTCCCTGTGGCCGGATTAAGTATCACATTTGTAGCATGAACTGTCACTTCGTTTACGGGAAGCAATGCAAATGAATCTCTTGCGATCTTGAGCATAACACTGCAGACATAGTCCTGCATCAGCTCGTAATATGCGGTCTTTGTCATCTCTTTCTCTGCAAGTTTCCCTGCTGAAGTAAGTGACAGGCTTTTTACCGGGATCGTCTCATCCGCTTTGATATCAAATTCTATCTCAAGTTTGGAAGGATCGTCGGTTCCTATCTCAAATTCACTTCCATAATCCACAAGGTCCGCAAAGGGTTCTCTCAATGCTATCACTTCAAGATATGCATCCGTATCACCCTTCAGTATCCTGTCAGCTATACCCTTAAGCCCCGGATCAGTGATATTACTCCAGTCTACGGTTTTATCGCTTTCCGTATGTATGGTACGAAGAGTATTGATAGCATCTTCATACTCACGCACTCTTTCTTCGGCATTCGTATCGATCGCTGCTACTGCAGGCGCAGGTGCGTCTTTGTTATTTCCGAAAAGACCCAGGAATCCCTTTTTCATATTTACGCTTTTTTGATAAGAAACTCCCGTACCCGGTATCCCTACTGAAGAAGTGGTCCTGCCCGTTGTGGAGAATGTCTGGTGGAATCCCTTACCTCCGACGCTTATACTGGCACTCTTACTGCCGAGATTGAGTTTTACTCCCTTACAAAGCTTAATGCTTTTACGAAATCTGAGTCCCATTACTTAGTCCCTCTGTCTATTCGCTATCCTTCATCATCTGATCAAGGAAATAATTATCAAGTGTTTCCAGCAAAGTATTCCTGTCTATACTCTTTAGCAGATACCCTGCAGGCTTTAATGACAATACCTTCATTATGCTTTTCTTGTCCGATCTGCCGGTCAGAAACATCACAGGTATGTCGCTTGATCCCGGCTCTCCATGAATCATCTTAAGTACCTGCGGCCCATCGGTGACCGGCATATCATAATCCAGCAATATCAGATCCGGAGTATTTCCCGCAAGCCAGGTCAATGCCTGCATTCCGGAATTTGCCATTCCCACTCTGTAGGAGTCTTTAAGCCATCCTCTTATAGTCCTTAAGTATGTTGTATCGTCATCCACCACAAGGATACATCTTTTCCTTTGCTGCATGGACTGTTCATCCAATATGCTGGTTATTGCATTTACAAGATCATCTATATTGATGGGGCGCTCTATCAGTTCTGCGATATATTCTCCCGATATAAACTTCTTTACTTCATCGAATTCATAAGAATTACCCAGGACAATGATCTGTCTGTTTTCATCAACACACACTTCCTTCAGATAAAGCAATGCATTCGATACATCCTCAAGATCTTCATCGGCATATACGATTATCACTGCTGCTCTTTCTTTAACTTTAGCTATCTCATCACGGTCAAAACTGCTCTCAAGAACAGTATATGCCTTCTGCTCCAGATTCCTGCATACGGTATTTACAATAAAACCCTCGTCTCTTCTTATCAGCAGTAGTGTTTCAAACAATGATGATAACCCCTCTCAGATAATGTCAGCCTATCTTCCTGACAGCGGAAAAACTCCACTCTTTTATATTGATCTCAATAACAGGCGTCCCGCAATACTCACACACTTTTGCCCCCAGTCTTGAAAGGGGCGCGCCGCAATTGGGACAATTAAGCGCGATTGCACCGTCCAGATCATTTTCCGCGATCTCTCTGTCCTGTATGTATATCAGATCTGTCTCGTATTTATCCTGAGCGTAAAGGTCCGGATCACCCTCTACCGTCTTGTGACTCAGCTCATCTTCAAAAGTATGTATGTATTGAACAGCCGACTGAAACGTAATGGTGCAACGTCCCTTTTCCTTCACATAATTGGAAAGTGCTGTCCTGTGAATCTTGATATCTTTAAAATGTTCCTTACGACCTCTCTGATCGTTTATATAAATATGATTCTGGAGTTCGTTCTTCAGTTCACTGTTTCCCTCCGTAAGCCTTGCAACATTACGCTCATCAACAGCAACGAGATAAGACTTAAGGACATTCTCTGCCTTATTTTGCATCTCGCTTACATTGAACTCCGGGAAATCCTTTACTATCTGCGGAACCTTGATGGAGGAAACATCCGTAACGGTACGCTGCTGTCTGGATGCCTCGATCTTGGTCTGACGTAACGCTTCGCTCAGATTATCAACCTGAAAATTATCCTGAAGGAAGCGATTCATTTTATTTTTAACTCTGAGAACAGAAATGATTATTATAAGCAGGATCAAAAGAATAAGCGAAAGTATTACGATGATCCCTATCATTTTCCCTGTCATTTTCCTATCCTCTCAAAACTCATATCGCGTTCGATAATTCACCCTTTTCGGGATTGACCGCGCCTCTTGATATTATATCAAACAACGGCTCCAATGTATCAAAATTATTAAAAAAACCCCACAGAGATCGCTCTCTGTGGGGCATATTTCATAAATTCATATTACGGGAAAAATAACCCTTTTCAGATCAAAGCTGAGGACCTGCTGCAACAAGTGCCTTACCAGCATCATTGGTCTCATACTTCTTGAAGTTCTTGATGAATCTTCCTGCAAGATCCTTAGCCTTCTCTTCCCACTCAGAAGCGTTAGCGTATGTATCTCTGGGATCAAGGATCTCTGTGGAAACTCCGGGAAGCTCTGTAGGAACCTCGAAATCGAAGTAAGGGATCTTCTTTGTAGGAGCCTTCTTGATATCTCCGCTAAGGATAGCATCGATGATTCCTCTGGTATCAGGAATGGAGATTCTCTTACCTGTTCCGTTCCAACCTGTGTTAACGAGGTAAGCCTTAGCTCCGCTCTTCTCCATCTTCTTAACAAGCTCTTCACCGTACTTTGTAGGATGAAGCTCAAGGAATGCCTGGCCGAAGCAAGCTGAGAATGTAGGTGTAGGCTCTGTGATACCACGCTCTGTACCTGCAAGCTTAGCTGTGAAACCGCTGAGGAAGTAGTACTGTGTCTGCTCCGGTGTAAGGATAGATACAGGAGGAAGTACTCCGAATGCATCTGCTGAAAGGAAGATTACGTTCTCAGCAGCAGGACCTGCGGATACTCCGTTTACGTTCTTAGCGATGTTCTTGATGTGCTCGATAGGATAAGATACACGAGTATTCTCTGTAACGCTCTTATCATCGAAATCGATCTTGCCGTTAGCATCAACTGTAACGTTCTCAAGAAGAGCATCTCTCTTGATAGCGCCGTAGATGTCAGGCTCATTCTCCTTGGAGAGACCGATAACCTTAGCGTAGCATCCACCCTCAAGGTTGAATACGCCGTTGTCATCCCAGCCGTGCTCGTCATCACCGATAAGAAGTCTCTTGGGATCTGTTGAAAGTGTTGTCTTACCTGTTCCGGAAAGACCGAAGAAGATAGCTGTGTGCTTACCTTCCATATCTGTGTTAGCAGAGCAGTGCATGGAAGCCATACCCTTGAGAGGAAGGAAGTAGTTCTGCATTGAGAAGAGACCCTTCTTCATCTCGCCGCCGTACCATGTATTGAGGATAACCTGCTCTTTGGAAGTAACGTTGAAGAGAACTGCTGTCTCAGAGTTAAGACCAAGCTCCTTGTAGTTCTCAACCTTAGCCTTGGAAGCATTGTAAACGATGAAATCGGGCTCGAATGTCTCTTCCTCTTCCTTGGAAGGCTGGATGAACATGTTCTTGATGAAGTGAGCCTGCCATGCAACCTCAACGATGAAACGAACTGCAAGACGAGTGTCCTTGTTAGCACCGCAGAAAGCATCTACTACGAAAAGTCTCTTACCTGAGAGCTCCTCAACAGCAAGCTTCTTGCATGCATCCCATGCTTCCTTTGAAGCGGGGTGGTTATCGTTGGGATACTCAGGTGTTGTCCACCATACTGTATCCTTAGAATTCTCATCCATAACGATGAACTTATCTTTAGGTGAACGTCCGGTATAAACACCGGTCATAACATTAACAGCACCAAGCTCTGTAACCTGTCCCTTATCATATCCTGTGAGATCAGCCTTTGTCTCTTCTTCGAAAAGAGTCTCGAAAGAAGGATTGTAAACGATCTCAGTTGCGCCTGTGATGCCGTACTTTGTTAAATCTACATTTGCCATAACTTTGTACCTGCTCCTTTACTTTTATATTTTGCATTAAAAATGCGTTTTTACAATCGAAATAAGTATAATTTCCACCGCATCCGTTGTCAAGCGACACCGTCTATTTTCCGCATATTTCACAATTCTGACACATGGTTTCACAGAGGTATTTCAAATGTTCCTTACCGCCTCGAAAAATCGCTTTAATTTCTCCGGATCTTTCCCTTTTCTGTCGTCGTATTCCACTCCGGAAGAAACATCCACACCGTCAGGAGAAACCTCACTTATCGCTTCTGCCACATTCTGCGGATCGAGACCTCCCGCCAGCATGAAGAACTTATCATCCCTCGGAATCTTATCCAATATAGACCTGTCATAAGGCTTGCCGCTTCCGGGCTCCGCCGCATCCATAACATAACCGGCGATGCGCTCTTCTCTGTGATATCTCTCCCACTGATCCAGGTCCTTAATGTTAAAAGCCTTGAAGATGGGGATATCTGTCTCCCTCAGTATCCGCTCTTCCACTTCTCCGTGGATCTGAAGGATATCGAATCCCGCCTCTATGGCTTCACAAGCCTGTTCAAACGAAGGACTTACCATAACGGCTGCTTTTTTTATCTCTCTCGAAAAGGAGCCCAGTATCACTTTGGCATCCTCTATGCTTACATTTCTTTTGCTCTTCGGAAAAAATAGAACCATCCCGGCAATATCGGGTCCCAGACGATTAAGGAATTCCGCTTCAGCAGGCGTTGTTATCCCGCAGATCTTTATCTTCACAGTCTTATTGCTGTCACTTTCCATTCTCATACATCAGTAATCCCATTCCGACAAAAAGCGCAAAACATATAACATAGCAGGGATGTCCCATCCACTCCGTCATCATGGACAGGGGTACCGTTACACAGATAAGAAGAGGATATACCGATCCTGTTTTCTTTTTGGCGGTAAGATATCTGTACATGGCATACAACGCAGCATAAGCGCACATCACAAATAATAAAAGTCCCGCGAAGAATCCGTACTGGTATGCCACCTGCAGGTAGGAATTGTGAGCATGATATATAAGCCAGTCCTCACCCACAATGATATGTCCCGGATAATGTGGCTCCACACCTGTTCTGGAAATGAACTCCTTCCAGACTGTCATTCTTCCGTTGGATACATCCTTATCATCTATCTCAAGCGCACTTGTCTGTTCAGAGCCGTCTGCTCTCACATTCTCATCACCGAAGTCGATGAGTATTCCCCACTTTCCGAACATCTCTCTTAAAAGTCCGGTGAACGCGGTATACTTCGGGCTGTCTATCGGATCATCCTTCACAACCCTCACTTCAGGCTTCTCCTCCCATGTGAAGAATTCGGGAGAATTGGAATAAGCAGGGATATATCTTACCAGCAGATATCCGGGATAAAGCAGTACCAGCGTGATAAGCGGTATCAGTATAAAACGGAATACAACTTTCTTTTTCTCCTCTGATCCCCTGATCCTTAACACGAAGAATACAAAAAGCGCAGCCAGTGAAGGGAAGATCCCTGTCCTTGTATTATTCAGGAATGCAAGTATGAATTCCCATACGAGCAATGCGGAAAAAATAATCACCGCAGCATTTCTTTTCTTCCCCTTTTCCATGGCAAAGGCCGACTCAAGCTTCGCAACTATGACCATGGCAACAGTCGCAAGATACTCTCCCGCATTGTTGGCATTGTAGAAATAAAGCAGATATCTTTCTTCATCATAGGGTCTGTGCAACAGGCTTTTATATGTGACGTAAATGAACGAACATATCATCCCCCACAGAAAAGCCTCTTTGAAGATCTCTCTGTTCTTCCTGCTGCCCAGGCACAGGAACATAAATGTATATCCCGCCGCAAAAAGTGTCGTATAGAGATATCCCATATTGCAGGCTGTGGTAAGTGCGACCCACGCGATCCATATAAGTGCAAGTATCCGTCCTGCCTTAGATCCGGGAAGAGCGAAATCCTTTCGCTTCTTCATACCCGCAAAAAATGATATACCCGCAAGTCCCCACAGAAGTATCAGTGCTTTGCTCATCCTTATCACATCAACAAACTGGTATTCACAGGTGTCGGGGATCCAATGCAGTTCATAAGCATAATGCGTAAAAACATATCCTATGGGAACCCATACAGCAGCCGATATAAATGTCAGCAACGTCGGTTCAAAAGAGATCACCGTAAGAGCACTTGCAAGACCGATGGCAAAAAGTCTGAACGCTACAGCCTGTTCGTAACTGTTTGCGGCATTGTTGAAACTGATGCCCGCAACAGCCGTCATATATATAGCAAAGACACACAGCACCAAACGCACTGTATCCGGGATCTTTACATTTATATTTTTATTCTCGTTATTTTTCATTTTTTTATTTCTTTTCATTCTTTCTGTTATATATTACAAAACAGTAGATGAATCCCGCATATGCCGCAAGATTTATAAATGTCAAAAGCGTAAGATCCACTCCCGCATCTACGCCTGTTATATATCTTCCGCAAAGATACCTTCCGTACACGCATACTTCCGTGAGCATCATCAGTATGAACGGAATAACGGTCTTTTTCTCATACAGCACAAGAACACAGGCGATAAGCACAGATACAAAATTATATCTGTCATGCATCCCTGTCAGAAAGATAAGACAGGTATAATTCATTATCAGAGAGAGGTACAGTACGTTTCTTCTGTCGACCTCTGTCTTCTTTGCAACAAGCACACCTATGATCATCACAAGGATCGCGAAAGTAAATATCACCGACATCTTTGTAATGGAATAATCAAATGTATACGGATCCTGAGAAATGAGAACCCATACGGAAGGATAGTTCATATACAGAGCGTGGAACTGCTCTATCTGACCTTTGAAAAGAGTAAGTGCATCGTAAAACCCGCGTCCCGCAAATACCGCCGGAAGCGCACTTACAAAATAGGTGATCACCGAGATACCGAAGTGCATCAATGAGATATCCTTTTTCTTAAGATACAGATAAAGAATAAAAGGAAGAAGGAATATTGCCTGCTGCTTAAATGCAAAAGCCAGACCGTATGCTATGAAAGCAGGTACGGTTTTTCCCTCCGTCAAAAGAAGGACCGTAAGCAGGCAGAAGAGACCGTACATACAATCGCACTGTCCCCATATGGCAGAATTCATGAACACGATAGGATTCATTATGACGATCGCATATGCCGCTGCGGAAAGGATCTTATTTCCTGTCTGCTTTCGCACAAAATAAAATGCTGCGCCGCCCGTCAGGAAATCAAATACAACACTGAGAAGCTTGATGCAAAGCTTACTGTTTAAAGGAAGATACGAAACAAGTGCCATCAGAGTCTGAAATGCGATGGTATAGTTTCCTATCTGATGATCCAATGCGGCAAATCCGCCCCCTGCCCTTGTTTCATCAAGCCAGCCTGCTTCAACCGTAAGATCTTCTGTCGGGAAATACCTTCCCGCATATCTTATTGCAAGGCCGAGGAGTGTGATAACTATGAGGATCACATAATCATAGTGGTTCTCTATAGCAGCTAAGATGGTTCTTTCTGCCTTAAACACTCCTGCTGTCTTTTTATCGTCCTTATTTTCCAAGGTTACAAATCCGTCCTTTTTCAGCTTTTTGACTTTGGCGCCGCTGCCCTGAGTCAACGCTCTTTCATGAGCTTACCGTTTTCAACGCGGTATACCATATCGCATTTTTCGATAGTCTGAAGTCTGTGAGCGATTATTATCAAAGTCTTCTTACCCATGAAATGATTGATTGAATCCATGATGGCCGCTTCCGTATCATTATCAAGCGCCGAAGTAGCTTCATCCAATATCAGTATCTCCGGATCCTCATAAAGAGAACGGGCGATACCTATTCTCTGCCGCTGTCCGCCGGAGAGCCTTACACCTCTCTCTCCTATGCCGGTCTCAAGACCTTCAGGCAGGGATCTGACGAATTCATCCAGCTGTGCTTCTTTCAGCACTTCCCATATACGCTCTTCTGAGATCTTATCTTCGGGCACACCGAACGCAACATTCTTCCTGATGGTGTCATCCAGCATAAAGATACTCTGAGGTATGTATCCCACATTCTTGAGCCACTTTCTGTAGTTTGCTCCATCCATTACATCAACGCCGTCAGCCTTGATGGTTCCGTTCTGCATCCTGAGCAGTCCCAAAAGCACATCGACTATGGTTGATTTACCGGCTCCGCTTGAACCTACTATACCTATACTTTTGCCCACGGGTATCTCTATGGACGCATCATCGAATATAAGTTTCTCCGTATTCGGATAATGATAGGTTATATGCTCAAGTATTACCTTTTCTTTAACCGGAAGCTTCTCCGATACAGGCATCAGATCTTCCATATCCGTGCTGGCATCGCCGATATCATCCTGCAGATTATCGGATACACCCATAAGGAAAGGTTCGAAATAAGAGATATTATTGATCTGATTGTTTATCCTGTTGGCACAAGGCATCAGTCTGACAACCGCCACACCGAAAGCCGATAGTATAGCCATCATTTCCGTCCCGTCCTGGCCGCTCAGGATAAGGAAAAGCATATATAAAACCATGGCTGCCACACAGATAGTCTCTATCAGAAGTCTGGGAACATTACTGTAAAGGGTATATTTCTGTACCGCATCCACATATCCTCTTCCGCATCTGATGTACTCATCAACAAAATAGGACTCTCTGCCGCCTATCTTAACTTCCTTGATACCTGTAACGGTCTGGCTTATCCATTTGAAAAGTGAGCTGTAGAAATCCTGATTGTCCTTACCTGCTTTTTTCATAACAGGCTTAAGTGCGAGCTTTATCACGAACAGTGTCACGAGCAAAAGCACGGATATCATGATGGTCATAAGAGGCTCCGCAAGTAAAAGAACCGCCACCAGAAAGATGGCTACTATGGTTTCGGAAACCAGTGTGAGCAGTGAAAGGATGAGCGCATACATATTGTTAACATCCGAAGTGATACTTCTTTGTATCACCGCCGTATCCGCATTGAGAAAATACTCATAGGGTCTTCGGATATAATTCTTCATCATCCTCTCGGATGTTCTGAACTGATTGGTATAAACGAATTTATACAGAACTTTCTGCTGTACATACAGATAAATGTTCTTAAGAACAAATGCTGCGATCAGCGAAAGCATTACGAGAACGGTGAAATCCTGTGGCGTCTTCATTCCGAGAGCGTCATAAAGCGGCGCTACATATTTATTGTCCGTAACCGCCTGCGGGTTCATGACCACCGATATGACGGGAATGATAAGAGTAACACTGGCTGTCTCAAGCAATGCTCCTATCAGCATCATGAATACAAGCAGGACCATAAAGCTCTTCTGCTTCTTATCCAGGAGTTTGTTTAATTTTTTCAGTATTTTACCCATACAAAATGATATTTTACTTATTTCCTTGTCTATGTGTCAATCATCGCACGCCTTCTTTATGTTTGACACGAACAATGATCGAAAGTAGAATTTGGAAATAAAATGCTGCATTAATGAATTTTATTTCAGAAAGATTTTGATACGATCTTGGTGGAGCCATGAATAACAGGATCTATGTGTGTCACACTTTCTATCATGTGCTGATCACATTTTTAAAAGAATTTAAACTCAGAGCAGAGAGTGCAGAATGCGAATGCGGTGATGCCACACTCGTCTTAAGTCTCATGTCCAATGATTTCGGCGGACTCAAAAACAGGATAGAGAAAACGGGATTCTTTAAGGAAGTCATCGAGCTTGATGAGAAGAGAGAAACATTTTTTCCTGAGCTTGCGGAATACAAGAAGGATCGCGGCAACCTCATATCCAATATGATACAGCGGATCCGGTTCACATCGAAGTTCGCCAAATTGCTCGAACAGTTTATTACTATCGATTTTAAAAAATATAAAGATATCTACGTCTTCTGTGATACCGACCCCATCGGGCTCTATCTTAATAAACATCATATCCGTTATCATGCCATGGAAGACGGACTCGACTGCCTCAAGACTCTGGATCTTGCGCGTATAAGCAACGCAGGGCATTTTGAACTCAAGGCACTCTTTGCAAAGTTCAATCTGATATTCATTGAGAACGGTTATTCCAAATACTGTATCGATATGGAGATCAATGACAGATCCGTACTCAAATATGATTATAAAAAATACAAAGTCGTTCCCAGAGAACCGCTTTATAAAAGACTGACTCAGGATGAAAAGAATATCCTGTTGGCTGCTTTTGTGGAAAACAAAGCTGAAATAGAACAAAAGAGCACAGAGCTTAAAGAAAAGAAGCGTACTGACAATTCCGTAAAAGCCGTGCTCATATTATCGGATCCGCTCTGCGATCTCGATACCCGCAAAAAGATCATGCAGGATCTCCTGGATACATACGGGAAAAATCCCGACGGAAGCCAGAATGTGGTTTTTATCAAGCCCCATCCCAGAGATCTGCTGGATTATAAAAAAGAATTCCCCATGTGTCCCCAATTCTCATCAAGCGTTCCCATGGAAATGCTTAATTATTTCGAAGGACTTCACTTCGACACGGTCATATCGGTTTATACGGAATTATCCGCCATCACTTTTGCGGATGAAAAGATAAGACTCGGGCACGACTTCATGGATAAATACGAACCCGTGGAAAAGCACAGGCATAAGATCTGATCTTTATCGCATCCTTACTCCGATA
>Ga0256407_10002454_pt1 | contig 35477 bp, 30 predicted proteins | sample RumenRJG_04DNA_FD_193489 | JGI IMG/M metagenome (GOLD analysis project Ga0256407, IMG submission 193489) | Bovine rumen microbial communities from Lethbridge, Alberta, Canada - RJG_04 | ecosystem: Host-associated > Mammals > Digestive system > Stomach > Rumen | place: Canada: Alberta...
CTCTGCCGTTCGAGCCCGGGTAAGGTTCCTCGCGTATCATCGAATTAAACCACATGTTCCTCCGCTTGTGCGGGCCCCCGTCAATTCCTTTGAGTTTCAACCTTGCGGTCGTACTCCCCAGGTGGATGACTTATCGCTTTCGCTTGGCCACCGGCGGTCTATCGCCGACGGTTAGTCATCATCGTTTACTGCGTGGACTACCAGGGTATCTAATCCTGTTCGATCCCCACGCTTTCGTGCCTCAGCGTCAGTTACCGCTTCGTGAGGTGTCTTCACAATCGGCGTTCTGTGTAATATCTATGCATTTCACCGCTACACTACACATTCCCCCCACGGCAACGGCACTCCAGACAACCAGTATCAACTGCACTTCCCGCGTTAAGCGCGGGCATTTCACAGCTGACTTAATCGTCCGCCTACGCACCCTTTAAACCCAATAAATCCGGATAACGCTCGCATCCTCCGTATTACCGCGGCTGCTGGCACGGAGTTAGCCGATGCTTATTCGCCAGGTACTCTCGTCGGACCACGCGTGGCCCTTATTGCTCCCTGACAAAAGAAGTTTACGACCCATAGGGCCTTCGTCCTTCACGCGGCATGGCTGGATCAGAGTTGCCTCCATTGTCCAATATTCCTCACTGCTGCCTCCCGTAGGAGTCTGGACCGTGTCTCAGTTCCAGTGTGGGGGATCTTCCTCTCAGAACCCCTAGACATCGTCGCCTTGGTGGGCCGTTGCCCCGCCAACTAGCTAATGTCCCGCGAGCCCATCCGTGACCACCGGAGTTTTCAACGAAGGGAGATGCCTCCCCTCGTGTTACGGGATGTTAGACGACGTTTCCATCGCTTATCCCCCTGTCACGGGCAAGTTGCTCACGTGTTACGCACCCTTCCGCCGGTCGCCGCCAGAGTATTGCTACTCCGCGCTGCCCCTCGACTTGCATGTGTTAAGCCTGCCGCTAGCGTTCATCCTGAGCCAGGATCAAACTCTTCTTTGTATATATCTCTATATATTTCTTAGCTGTCCTGACACTCGTTTTAATTCCTTCCGGAATTGACGCTCTCGATCTATCATTTTTTCTTGATTTCTCGGTACTTGCTTGTACTAATCTTTCAATATTTTCAATGAACTTTATTTCCCTTCAAAAAGGACTGCAAAGATAAGTACTTTTTCTTATCCCACAAATTTTTTTGAGGATTTTTTTGGATTTTTTTCTCTCTGATGCCATAATATTGTTAAATTTGTTTTCCAAACGCTAAAAAACATGACCTCGCTTCTAAAAATCATAGCCGTTTTCGCCAAGATCGGAGCCTTCACAATAGGCGGCGGATACGCCATGATTCCCCTTATTGAAGCGGAAATGGGCAAGCGCGGATGGATAAGCGAAAAAGAGCTCCCGGACATAATAGCCCTTGCCCAATCGGCTCCCGGAGTCCTCGCCGTCAACGTTGCGATATTCGCCGGATACAAGCTCCGCGGAGTCAAAGGAAGCATCGCCGCGACCTTCGGCACCGTCCTCCCCTCATTCCTGATAATCCTCGCGATCGCGATGTTCATGACCAATTTCCAGGACAATCCCATAGTGATCCGCATATTCAACGGAATCCGTCCGGTCGTGATCTCCCTGATCGCCGTTCCTATGATCAATATGGCCCGTAAGAACAACCGGACCTGGTGGGCCTGGCTGATTACAGTCGCTACCCTGCTGGCGGTCGCGCTGCTGAAGATTTCGCCTATATATATACTTATAGTGGTAATGGTACTCGCCTTTGCCGTTACATATTATAGAGAAAAGAAGGAGGGACTGAGATGACCGACATAGTACTCATATACGCCCAGCTGTTCTGGGTTTTCTTCCTGATCGGCATCTTCACCTTCGGAGGCGGCTACGCCATGCTTTCGCTCATACAGACGCAGGTCGTCACCGCCCACCACTGGATCTCCGAGAGCACCTTCACCAACATCGTCGCCATCTCCCAGATGACTCCGGGGCCTATCGGGGTCAACTGCGCGACCTACACCGGCTACGAAGTCCTGGCCTCTGCCGGCGCGGGCCATGCGACCGCAATCCTGGGTTCGGCCGTCGCGACCTTCGCCCTGATCCTGCCGTCGTTCTTCATAGTTCTTGCTATGGTCAAGTTCTACCAGAAGTTTATCGGCAACAGTCTGTTCGACGGGGTCATGAGCTGGCTGCGCCCGACCGTTACCGGCCTTATCGGAGCCGCCGCCGTCATACTTATAACGGATGTCTCATGGGGAGGCTTTCCCGGGCTCTCGTCGCCTCATTTCAGCATAATCAGGGACAACTTCATCGACTGGAAGAGCTGGGCGCTGTTCGGAGCCGCCATGGTCGCTTCGATGAAGTTCAAGGTCAGTCCGATAACGATAATAATAGCAGGGGGCTTCCTCGGCCTGCTGCTGTATTGAAAAACATAAAATATATTTATATATGAAAACAATCATCAAGACATTGGCCATCTTCGCCATGGCCGCAGCCCTGGTTTCCTGCGGAAACAGGAATGCAGAGAAGAAAGCCGCAGAAGCTGCGGCCGAGCAGGCAAGACTGGACTCGTTAAAACAAATTGAAATGGAACAGAAAGTCAAGAACGCAGAAGCCATCATGGCTACCCTCCCGGAAGAACCGGTATTCGATATCGTCACCAATCTCGGAACGATGAAGATAAGGCTTTACAGCAAGACTGCAAAGCATAGAGACAACTTCGCAAAGCTGGCCCTCACCGGCTTCTACGACGGTCTGCTCTTCCACAGAGTAATCGACGGTTTCATGATCCAGGGCGGAGATCCGTTCACCAAGGACTCGGCATTGGTCGCAAAATACGGCACAGGCGGTCCTGGATACACCATTCCGGCCGAAATCCTTCCGGAATACAACCATAAGAAAGGCGCTCTCGCCGCCGCAAGGATGGGCGACATGGCCAATCCTATGAGAGAGTCATCCGGCTCGCAGTTCTACATCGTCCAGGACGAGAGGGCATGCTCTGCTCTTGACGGACAGTATACCGTTTATGGCGAAACCATTGAAGGTCTTGATGTTATCGACAAGATCGCTAAAGTAGCCACCAATAATCGCGACCTTCCGCTCAATCCGGTGCGCATTATTGCCGTAAAACTCGACGAATCTTGCATTTCTGCAAAAGATTCCGAGTAGAACTGCACTTTTTCAGATGCAAATCGCCGAAATGGCACAGCATTTGTTAATAGTTAAATCGAATAGTTTTTTCATAGGTTAAGTTTTAGGTTAGAATTGCGGCAGCCTCTCGATGTGAATCGGGAGGCTGTCTTTGTATATGGTTCTGATATTGTTTTTGACGATATCTATTCTCGAGGATACTATTTATTCCTGGAATTGTTGATAAGGAAGCTCACGAAACCGATGAGCGCGAATGCGGAAAGCACAAGGAATATGATCGCAAGCTTCTTTCCGTAGTAATTGTAGGAAAGCGCGGCCCAGACGAGCGAGATGCCGGAAATAAACCAGTCGTGCTTTCTTGTTGAAAAGATATGGGAGGCATCCTTCTGGTCTTTAAGTTCCTTGGTTTTCTTTCTGGCCTTGATGACTTCATGGACAAAACATGTCAGTAAGATAATTGCGCCGAGCACGAATGAGACCATCGCGAGGACATCATTCTTGCTCGCAAACCCGGCAAGCCACAGAAAAGCTGCGAACCCGGCCAGGTACGGAGAGTTCTTGGTAATTAGATTCATATCGGTAAATAATGTGTAAAAAAATTGTCCCACATAGAGTAACACGCCCAAATGTAGAGAAAATCCTCAATACTTCCAACACATCCTTCCTAAAGTTCCGCCCCCTGCCCGAAAGATCTGCTTGCCAGCGAAAACTCCATCAACAAGTCAAAAAATCTATCGGTCAGTCGGAAACTCTATCTGCAAGTCCTAAGCAGCAACATAGCAAGCATATTTACGCTTATCGCCCACACCAGCGGGACAGAACCGCTCCTGGTCTGCTTAAAAAATTGCTGATCTCCGGCACTGAAGGCCCAAAAACGCTGGTGGCCTGCTTGAAAATCGCAGACCTCCAGCACTGAAGGCCCGAAAACGTTGGTGGCCTGCTTAAAAATTGCAGACCTCCGGCACCGAAGGCCCAAAAACGCTGGTGGCCTGCTTAAAAATTGCAGACCTCCGGCACCGCAGCCGGAATATACGCCCTCCGGCTGCTACAGATCGGGCGCTGCGGCGGGCTCTGGCCCTGAAGGCCCTCCTCGCGCCCGACTGTTGCGCGGTTGGTCCCGGGGAATTAAGAGAGTGCAGGGAACCATTGATGTACGATATGTCCGGAGAAAAAGATTCGGAAGATTGCCCGGGTTGCCGGACTTTCATATTCGTAGACAGCGGAATTTCCTAATCCCTGGCACGTTTCTCCCGCAAAAGTGAGCCAGGTGATACATTTTCAGCAGCACCTGGCACGGTTTCCCCACAAAAGTGCGCCAGGTAGTATATTTTCAGCATCACCTGCCACGGTTTACCCCCGAAAGTGAGCCAGGTGGTTCATTTTCAGCACCACCTGGCGCAATCTGATGGAGTGGATGGGGCCAGAGAAAGAGTTTGGTAGAAAAAAAAGATGATCGAAGTAGCTAGCAGGGACGGATGGAGAAGGGTTGAGGGTGCGGCATACCACAGTACAGGGCACTCAGTGGCACATTGCTGCACCCTCAATGCTAAAAGATCAAGGTTAAGGGGGCAGCATACCACAGTACAGGTCGCTCAGCGGCATGGTGCTGCACCCTCAGTGCCGAAAAAACAGGGATGAGGGTGCGGTAAACCACAGTACAGGACGCTGAGTGGCACGTTGCTGCACCCTCAATGCAGAAAAATCAAGGTTAAGGGTGCAGTACCCCGCAACAGACACGTCTCTGTCCATATGTCGTGCACCCTCAACGCTTTATCCGACGGATTAGAGAACTCGTTGAGCGAGGGCCTGTCAATTGTCCGAAGGTCTGCTGGCAGCGGACGGGTGGCGGAGAAGCCGGAGGCATTGAGGAAAAGCGGTGAGCGAGGGAGCGGCCGTCGTCGCCGTGAAGAACGGCGTGTGTCTGAAGGACGTTACGGCGACTTCGAGCGGAGCGACGAAGGCGGCGTAAAAGGACTGAGTTAGCCGTTTAGGCGGCGACAGCGACCGAGTAGCTTTTCCGAACCTGACGGAGGCGACCCGTCAGCTGGACGCTGCAGGATACAGTCGTCCGCAGTGGCGAGAAAGCGGAGGGTGTCCTCTGGTCGCGGCGAGCGTGGCCACCCTCGGCCACGTCAGAGGGAGGGGCCCGATGGATACGAGTTCTGCGAAGCAGGACGAAGTAGACATTGGGAGGGATGGAGCCGACGCAGTCGGCGGAACAGAGCCGGGACCATGAGGATTCCCACCGCTGCCGGAGGCGGCCCGTCAGCCCGCCGCTGCAGGATGCGATGAAAAAAAAGAGGAAGTATCGGGCGATACTTCCTCTTTTTAAATATATGGTGACTAAGATTAGTCGCTGAGAGAGAATCTCTTGAAAGCAACGACCTTAGCTTCCTTGTCAGCAGCCTGGATGTACTGGGCAACAGAAATCTTGTTGTCCCATACGAAATCCTGCTCCTCGAGAGTCTGCTCCTTGAAGAACTTCTGGACACGGCCATTGGCGATGTTCTCGACCATCTGCTCAGGAAGAGAAGCAGCCTTCTCCTCGCCGACAGTCTTGATGATCTCACGAGCCTGAGCAGCCTGCTCAGCAGTAAGCCAACCCTTAGCGGTATTGGACTCGATATGATCCTCGCTGTCAACATGAGCCGGGTTGATGCCGACTTTCTTGAGAGCAGCCTCAACAGCCTTCTTCACGAGCTCTTCCTTGGTCTTCTGGATAGCAACTGCCTTCTCCTGGTCGATAACAGCCTGAGGGCACTCAGCCTTGTTAACAGCTACAGGGTTCATAGAAGTAACCTGCATTGCGACATTCTTGCCGACCTCTGCAGGAACCTCCTTGTTGAAAGCAACAAGCGCACCGAGCTTACCGTTGAAGTGGATGTACTGAGCTACGAATGGAGCCTCGAGAGTCTCATAGCATGCAAGAACATGCTTCTCACCGGTCTTACCGGTCTGAGCAGAGATCTCCTCCTCTACAGTGTGGCCATTGGTGCATGGAGCAGCCTTGAGGCCTTCTGCGTCTGCAGGGAAAGACTTGATAGCAGCGTCAGCAATCTCATTTGCAAGAGCCTTGAAGTCAGGAGTAGCAGAAACGAAGTCTGTTTCGCAGCCGAGGCATACGAGGACAGCCTTGTTGCCGTCGATGCGGGCAAGAACGGCACCTTCTGTGGTCTCACGGTCAGCACGCTTTGCAGCAACGAGCTTACCTTTCTCACGGATGATCTCAACAGCCTTGTTGAAGTCGCCTTCAGCCTCGATAAGAGCCTTCTTGCAGTCCATCATTCCAGCGCTGGTCATCTGACGCAGTTTCATTACGTCTTTAGCTGTAATTTCCATATTCTATAATTTTATCAGAGCTTTTTATTATTCAGCTTTTGCCTCTTCAGCTGCCGGAGCCTCAGCTACAGGAGCCTCAACGGCCTCCTCCTCAGACTTGGCATTCTTACGAGAGCGGAGCTTTCTGCCTGCTGGCTTCTCCTCTGCAGGAGCAACCTCGACCTCTTTCTCCTTTTCAAGCTTCCTTTCGTTCAATCCCTCCTGGATGGCAGCGCAAAGAACACCGGTGATGTATTCGATAGACTTTGCGGCATCGTCATTTGCCGGAATCACATAATCAATCGGGGTAGGATCGCAACATGTATCAACCATAGCGATAACCGGGATGTTGAGACGGTTTGCCTCTTTAACGGCATTGGCCTCTTTCTGTACGTCAACTACGAAAAGTGCTGAAGGAAGACGGCTCATGTCCTTGATGGAACCGAGGTTCTTCTCGAGCTTTGCTCTCTGGCGGTCAATCTGAAGACGCTCACGCTTTGCGAGCTTGTCATAAGTACCATCCTCTTTCATCTTGTCGATGGTATTCATCTTCTTGACAGCCTTACGGATGGTTGGGAAGTTGGTAAGCATACCGCCCGGCCATCTTTCTGTTACTGAAGGCATATTTACTGAATCGGCCTTTTCAGACACGATTTCCTTTGCCTGTTTCTTGGTGGCTACAAAAAGGATCTTGCGACCAGAGCGTGCAAGCTCCTTCATCATATCTGCAGCCTCGTCAATCTTGACAATACTCTTGTGCAGGTCTATGATATGGATCCCGTTCTTCTGATCGAAGATATATGGGGCCATCTTAGGATTCCACTTACGGGCGAGATGGCCGAAGTGTGCACCTGCATCGAGCAATTCCTGAAAATTTGTTCTTGGCATTGTTTGTAAAAATTTGTTTTGTTAAAAACTATCCTTCGAGGCTTTTGCCATACCTCTCGGGCTCTTTTCTTCAATCCTGAAGCAGCGCATATAATAATATACGGTCTCCGGGATTTTCCGCAGTCTCGGCAACCCAGGGTAGCTTCGCAAGATTCACATCCCGCATAAGGTCCACCGGATTTACCAACCGGACTGTACTGTAAATCAGTCTCAGCAGACGATTAACGCTTACTGAACTGGAAGCGGCGACGTGCACCAGGCTGACCAGGCTTCTTCCTCTCGACCTCACGGGCGTCACGGGTAAGGAAGCCGGCGGCCTTGAGGGTAGAGCGATAAGCCTCTTTATCGGCCTCGCAAAGTGCGCGGGCGATACCGAGTCTCAAAGCTTCTGCCTGACCTTTGACTCCACCTCCGTCGAGGTTAGCCTTTACGTCAAACTGACCTTCTGTACCTGTAACTGCGAAAGGCTGGTTTACAATGTAGACGAGAGCGTCCTCGGAGAAATACTCCTTGACGTCACGGCCGTTGATTGTAACGTTACCTTTGCCAGGTGTCAGATAAACACGAGCCACAGCTGATTTACGTCTTCCAAGGGCGTTTACTGTTTTTTCCATTTGCTCTGTTTAAATTTCGTTCAACTTGATTGATTTAGGGTTCTGTGCCTGGTGAGGGTGCTCAGGACCTGCATAGATAAACAGGTTGTTGATGAGCTTGTCACCAAGACGGGTCTTAGGGAGCATACCCTTTACTGCTCTCCTGACCAGCTCAGTAGGTCTTTTGCGAAGGATCTCGGCCGGTGTCGTGAAGCGCTGTCCACCCGGATAACCGGTGTAGCGAACATAGACACGTTCGGTCATCTTATTACCCTTGAGAGCTACCTTCTCAGCGTTTACTACGATAACATTGTCACCGCAGTCAACGTTCGGAGTATAGCCGGCTTTGTTCTTGCCACGGAGGACAAGAGCAACGCGTGAGGCGAGGCGACCGAGCGCAAGATCAGTTGCATCAATGACGACCCACTCTTTGTTTACAGTTGCCTTGTTAAGGGATACTGTCTTGTAACTTTGTGTGTCCACTGTCTTGATCTTTAATGGTTTATACTAAAAAATTGCGATCCCTACACAACATAGGGACCGCAAAAGTACGAATAATTTCGAAATTTACCAAATTTACATAGAGAGAACAGCCAGCACATCAATGAGCTCTTTCTTGATCGGCTTGTCCATCTTGATCGCTCTCTGGATCGGAACATAGACAATCTCGTCGTTGGAGATTCCGACCATGATATTGCGCTGACCTTCAATGAGAGCCTCTATGCTTGCATATCCGAGACGGGACGCGAGGATCCGGTCATATGCGCTCGGAGTGCCTCCGCGCTGGAGATGTCCGAGAATGGTTACCTGCACCTTGTACTGAGGGAACTCCTTGCGTACGCGGTCGGCGTAGTAGAGAGCGCCGCCTGAGCCGTCCTTCTGGCTCTCGGATACTATGACTATGGAGCTGTTCTTGCTCTTTCTCATGCCTCGGCCGATGAACTCGGCAAGCTGGTCGACGTCGGTCTTGTCCTCAGGAATGATCGCAGCCTCGGCTCCGGAAGCGATGGCGCTGTTCTGGGCGAGGAAGCCGGCGTCACGGCCCATGACTTCGACGAAGAAGATGCGGTCGTGGGAGTTGGCGGTGTCGCGGATCTTGTCGACACAGTCTACGATGGTATTGAGGGCGGTGTCGTAGCCGATTGTATGGTCAGTACCATAAAGGTCGTTGTCGATTGTGCCCGGAAGTCCGATAATCGGGATGTCGTATTCGCGTGCGAAGAGCTGGGCGCCGGTCAGGGAGCCGTTGCCGCCGATTACGATGAGGGCGTCGATGTGGTTGGCGACCATGTTGTCGTAGGCTTTTTTACGGCCTTCAGGGTCCAGGAATTCCTGGCTGCGGGAGGTCTTCAGTATGGTACCTCCGCGCTGGATGGTGTTGCTGACGCTGGAAGAAGTGAATTCTTCGAATTCGCCGTTGATAAGGCCTTCGTATCCTCTATAGACCGCTATCACCTTCATATTATTGAAGATGGCAGCACGGGTGATGGCTCTTATGCAGGCGTTCATTCCCGGGGCATCCCCGCCTGAAGTAAGGACAGCCACAGTCTTGATTTCTTTCATCTTGCTAAAATTTTAACCGACTACCCAGACAAGCACATGCCTGTCGAAAGTCATGTATTCGAGCTCGAAGTCCTCTTCGTATCCGTCTTTATGGATAAAGGTAGCTTCGAGTTCGCCTTCGCCGCGAGGGTGGAATCTTTCGAGTTCGATCTGCTCGGCGAAGTTGACGTTATAAGCCGAGACGCGTTTGAAGATTGCTTCTTTAGCACACCAGTAGATGGCGAGCTGCTCGTTTCTGCGCTCGTCGTCAAGGTCTTCGATCTCGTCTTCGGAGAGGGCGCGCTTCTCGACTGCAGAGAAATCCCTGTCGAGGGATTCGATATCAATTCCGACATCTTCTTCATCGTGAAGGATGACGGCAACATACTTTTCAGTATGGGTGATGCTTATGTTCGTCACCATATTCTCGAGATAAGGCTTGCCGTTGTCATGGTGGCTCAGATATACCTTATCATCAAATAGTTCGCACAGAAGGGCGCGGACCGCAAGGCGCTGCTTGCGCTGCGATTCGTTGCTGATAAATGATATCTCCTCCATCTCGTCGGACGGAGTGGCGCTCAAGGCAATAAGCTCCTCTTCGGACTCTGTAATTTGCCAGACGCCAATTGTCGCATCATTTTCAAGTTTCTTCTTTAAATATAGTCCCATATAATAATTTGTGTGACAATCTGTTATGAAAGATACTCCCCAGTGGTGCCGAGATACGACAGACCCGTGCGCGCAGAATATGCGCACACGACATAGCCACCGGAGAGATCTTCATCTTCCGGCCGCGATACTATCAGGTATGAGTCTTCGGTCAATCTGCACGATAACGGGTCATCCGATAAGGGACCCGCGACTGCATCACGATTTGTATTTATAGAACTGGGAGGTTCCATATATATTGTAACAATTGTTTTCGCCTGCAAATATAGTGTTTTTTTGAATATCTTGCTATCTTTGCAGCGCGAAATGAAATTATCTAACAATTAAATGGTATATTAAAATGGGATTTTTAACAAATGAGAAACTCCTCATTGTCGGTGCAGCCGGAATGATCGGTTCCAACATGGCCCAGACAGCCATGATGCTCAAGCTTACCCCAAACATCTGCCTCTACGATATCTACGAGCCGGGTCTTAAGGGTGTTGTCGCTGAAATGAATCACTGCGCTTTTGAGGGTGTTAACCTTACTTGGACTTCTGATCCTGCCGTTGCTTTCAAGGACGCCAAATACATCATCTCTTCAGGTGGAGCACCTCGTAAAGCTGGTATGACCCGTGAGGACCTCCTTAAGGGTAACTGCGAAATCGCAGAGGAATTCGGTAAGAATGTAAAGAAATATTGCCCGGACGTCAAGCACGTTGTAGTTATCTTCAACCCTGCTGACCTTACCGGTCTTGTAGTACTCCTCCACTCAGGTCTCAAGCCAGAGCAGGTTACTACTCTCGCAGCTCTTGACTCAACCCGTCTCCAGACTGCCCTTGCAGAGGAATTCGGCGTACAGCAGAGCAAGGTTACCGGTTCTTACACCTATGGTGGCCACGGCGAGGCTATGGCAGTATTCGCTTCAAAGGTAAAGATCGACGGCAAGCCGCTCGCAGAGTGCGGACTTTCTGCCGAGAGATTCGAGCAGATCAAGCATGACACCATCCAGGGTGGCGCAAAGATCATCGAGCTCCGCGGACGTTCTTCATTCCAGAGCCCTGCTTACAACGCCGTCAAGATGATCGAGGCTGCAATGGGCGGTGACAAGTTCACATGGCCTGCAGGTACCTACGTATGCAACAATATGTTCCAGAATGTAATGATGGCCATGCCTACCGTCATCGACGCTGCCGGCGTGCATTACACCAACCCTGAGGGCACAGCCGAGGAAATGGCTGCTCTCCAGGCTTCATACAAGCACCTCTGCGAGATGCGTGACGAGATCGTTACCCTCGGCATCATCCCTGCAGTAGCTGACTGGAAGAAATCAAACCCTAACCTCTAATCTTACATAGAGGGATAAACTCAAAGAGGCTGTCTCGAGAATGAGACAGCCTCTTTTTTATTTATTGACTTGCTACTTCAGCCAGAGCTCTGGGTTCTGAGGCGTGGTCTTGTTCCAGATCTGGAAGTGGAGCTGGGTTTCGCCGGAGATGGTATCGACGGTGCCGATTACCTGGCCTGTCTTCACCTTGTCGCCAGACTTGACATTGACCGAGCTGAGCTTGCAATAGAACGAGAAGTAGTTACCATGCTGCACGAGCACGCACTGGTTGTATCCAGGCATGACGACTATCTGCTTGACAACGCCGTCAAATACGGCCTGCACCTTGGTTCCCGGGGCAAGCGCGATTCCGATACCGTTGTTGAACGGCAGCTTGACATTCTTATATACAGGGTGGTAATGCTGGCCGAACTTGTCCACGACAGGACCGTCTGCCGGCCATGGAAGCTTACCCTTATTCTGGGCGAACTGAGCATTGAGAGCCTCGTCGACAACAGTCTTGGACTTGCCACCCTTACCGGTCGAAGTTCCCCTCGTCGCCTCACGTATGATCCTTTCGATCTCCCGGTTCAGGGCTTCGACCTGCTTGCGCTTGGCTGCAAGCTCCTTCTGATACTGGCTCTTCTGCCGCTGCAGATCCCTTACAATCTTGTCGCTCTGGGTCTCTTCTTTCTGGAGAGAATTCATCTCCTCCTGACGCTTGCGCCTCAGCTCCCGCGCCTGGTCCCTCAGTTCCGTAAGCTTGGCTGTCTCCTCTTCAAGCTTGGCCTTGGCCTCACGTATCTTGCGGGCCTGGACGTCCATCTGCGAAGACATGTTCTTGAGATATCCGATGCGGCGGAAAGCCTGGCTGACATTGTCGGACGCCAGCACATACATATACCATACGCGCGAGTCGCGGTTCTTGTAGGCGCTGCGGACCAGTCTGGTATAATGGACGCTGAGAGTGTCGAGGCGGCCCTGGATAATGGCGACCTCCTGGTTCTTTGCCGTAATCTGGCGGTTCAGCGAACGGATATCCTTGTCGCTCTCCTGGATAAGAGCCTTTCTGTTGGAAATCTGCTTCCGGAGCAGGGTCAGCTTCGAAGTCGCGCTGGCGCTCCTGGAGCTGACATCCCGGAGCTGCCGGTCTATGATCCTGATCTCATTTTCGAGTCTGGCCTTCTTATCTTCCTGGGCCTTCGTATCCTGCGCAATGGCCATAAATCCGCCGCCCAGGAGCATAAGCCCGGACAACAGAACCGTTATGACCCTGGCGCCTCTTGTCATTGCTTTTCCGCAGGAAGTTTATCGGCCTGGTCATAATAGACTTTAGCCAGATCAGTCTCTCCAAGTTTCTCGAGGACTGCCCCATAATGTCTGAGAATCGTCGCGCTTTCCTTGCCGCCGTATAGCATGGCATGCTTGAAGAAAGGCTTCGCTTCCAGGTCGCGTCCCATAAGGTGCAGAATCCAGCCGAACGTATCCAGATAAGTAGGATTGTCCGGTTCTTTTTCGACCGTAATCTTGCTCATCCTATAAGCCTTGCCGAGCTTCTTGCCCTCCGTACAGAGATACCATGCATAATTGTTCAGCACGGGAAGATTCTGCGGGTCTTTCTTAAGCACGGCATCATATGTCTTATATGCTTTGGCTACTTCTCCTGTCTGGTACTGCATGTCTCCGATCGTAGACATCGCCCTCAATACAGCCGCATCATCGGCGTATGGAGACTTGACGATCCGCTCGCAGTTCGAGATTACAGCCGCATAATTCTTACGGTTGTATTCGGCGACATTGATCATCTCGACAAAAGCGAGTTCCTTCGGGAAACGGGCGTACATCCTCTCGGACTCCGAGACGACGGCATCCCAGTCCTCCATCGACGCCAGCACCTGGACATAAGTCGCGGCGGCAGCGACACTCGTAGTATCAAGCTCGGCATTCTTCAGGAACATGGCGGCTGCCTCCGGAAGGCGGTCCGTCTGCACATAGAACACACCGGCGGCCTGGACGAGTCCGGTATCAGCCGGATGGCACTCGATTCCGAGAGCCAGAACCGAATCGATCTCGGAAGTGAAGGTCTGCACGAACCGGCGGTCCGAACGACCCAGGACGGCCTTGATATATTCAGCTTTGGACGCAGCCGGAAGGGCCACGTCGGACATTATCGAATTGAGCGACGAGAAATACTCCGGATAGCGGCGGGTCATCCTATACGCCTCCGCCTTGCCGATTCTTGCCGGAGCGTAATCACGGTCCAGAGAAAGGGCCTCATCATAATAAGCGATTGCCGTTGTATCGTTGTACATGCCCATCTCGTAGTCTCCCAGCATCGTCAGGACATAAGGAGAAGAGTACTCGTTGACATAATCCTTTAGCACCTTGTAGGCATTCTCGTTGTCGTTCTTCTGGCGGAAGATGTTGTATCTGGCCATGACGGTAGCGTCAGACTTGCCGGAAACGGATTCTAGGGATTCGATAGTAGAGACAGCCTTCTCGGAATTCCCTTCCGCAAGATAGAGATTGGCAAGGGAGTAGAGAATATCTGTCTTTTCCGGATATTCTTCCAGGAGCTTTTCATACAGGGCTATCGCGAGGTCGTTTTCCCTGTTGTACATATAGACTCTGGCAATCGTCTCCTTGTACCAGAAATTCCGGGGATCCAGTTCCATCGCCTTGCGGAGGCAATTCTTGGCGCCGGAGATATCGGTAGTGACATTGCTCAGACCGAGATAATACCAGGCCGCGTCGTTGGAAGGATCCTTGTCGACGATAGCCTTGAATATCTTCCCGGAGATCTCATACTGACCGTTCGTATATGCCTGAACGCCATCCAGAAACGTCAGTTTACGGCCATTCTGGGCGGAAACGGCAAGACCGGTCAGCAATATTACTGTTATAGATATTAATATTTTTTTAATCATAAAATCCTTACAAAAAACACAACAATCATTAGAAAAAGTCGTGCCTAAACCATACAAAAATAATACAAAAATCTTATTTTTGAAGATAGAAACAATCTCGATTTGAAAAGAGGATAAAAAAAAGACATCAAATGCAACGTTTCGGCTGGAACTTGCATCTTGTCAATCGGGAAACCCAGACGGATAAATCCGGAAACGACCCCGGACTCGAGCTGGTAAACGCCTGCAGGAACGGCGACAGGAAAGCGCAGAAAAAGCTTTATGACGCCCTGGCTCCAAAGATGTTCGCCGTATGCCTACGATATATGGGCAACAGGAACGCAGCTGAAGATATTCTGCAGGACGGGTTTGTAACCCTGTTTACCAAACTTAACAGTTACTCGGGAGAAGGTTCCTTTGAAGGATGGGCCCGAAAGATCTTTGTCAACACGGCACTCATGGAACTGAGGAAGAACGATGCTCTGAAAATGAGCGACGACCTCGAGAACGCCAGGGATCTCAGCAGCGGCACGACGACGCAGCTTGAGAATCTGGGCTACCGTGAGCTTCTCGGATTGATTTCCGGTCTCCCTGCTGGATTCAGGACAGTCTTCAACATGTATGTGATCGAAGGCTATTCACACAAGGAGATTGCGGAGAATCTGGGAATAACGGAAGGGACCTCGCGCTCGCAGCTGCAGAGAGCCCGGGCGCTGTTGCAAGACAAGATTAAAAAAAAGACATGATGCAAGACACGAATAGAGATTTCGACCTTTACATGAGGTCAATCATGGGAAACGCGCAGGAAGAAGTTCCTTCCCGCGTGTGGAATCGCGTGTCTGCCCGTCTTGATGCAAAAGCAGCCCCGGCATTTGCCTGGTGGCAGAAAGCCGCAGTAGCAGTAGCCGCTGCCGCCGCCATCGTCGCCGGAGTTGTCTATCTCGGTACTACACGTGACAATTCTACCCAACCTCATATAAATACGATCGCCGTCGTCGAGACTCCTCGGACTGAGGAGCAGAAGCCAGCAGCGTTGCTGGCAGACATTCCGACGACAAGGCAGGAAAGAGTCACCGTGAAGGATGTGACTCCTTCAACAGTTGCAGTTCCCGCTGCTGAAGCGGAAGAGACAATACCTGCAGCACATAACCCTGAAACAAAAATTGAAGAACCAGTGGCTCCGGTGACAGATCCGTTCGAGAATCTGCCTTCAGAAGAAAAGACCAGGAGCCGCAAATCCGGAATTTCTGTTACTGCCGGTGCAAGTGTCGGCAGTAATGGGAATCCGAAGGAAGGGGCCTTCGGAATGAAACGGACCTCAGCCCTTCCGGGAGCTCCGCGCAAGGAGCTCAGGGAAGTTGGCAAGAGTTCGACCTTCGCTCTCCCGGTGACAGCCGGAATAAGCGTAAGGTTCGACCTCGGGTACAACTGGGCCATCGGCACTGGCCTGAACTGGACTATGCTTGAAAGAAACTTCAACGGTACCTATTCAACCTTCAAAGCTGACGGTACCCTTGACAACGAAATCAATGGAGACATAAAGCACACCCTGCACTATATCGGTCTGCCTGTCAATGTCTTCTACAACATCCTCAGCGGCGAAAGCACCCGGTTCTATGCATTCGCCGGAGGAACATTCGAAAAAGCGGTTTCCAACAGATACAGGATCCCTGCCTCCACCGGAAACCTTATCTACAAGGAAAATGTCAATGGAATTCAGTTCTCGGCCGCTGCCGGTTTCGGAGTAGAATTCCTGCTGAAGAAGAACTTCGGACTGTACTTCGACCCGAGCATACGCTATTACTTTGATTGCAAACAGCCGACAAGTATCCGTACCCAGCAGCCTCTGATGCTGAATCTGGAGCTTGGACTGAGGTTCGACTTCTAAATTTGCACTTCTCAGAAAAAATTAAAAATCACGTTTAAGTGGTGAAATACAGCAGGGAGCGGTAAAGTTTTTCCGCTCCCTGTCTTTTTTATATTCCTTTGGGAAAAAAGGCTATGCTGAAGTTTTACCACACATTGATTCCCCTTCTTCTTGTCGCCGGCTGCGAGCTTCTCGACAACGACATCAAGATGGGCCCGGACCGCTATCAGACAGAAAAGTCAGGGATCCGGGGAGGCAGCTCCGGGGATGGTGCCGGAGGAGAGACGGGGACAATCCCGAAAGACACGCTTCTTTATGTCAGCGGAATCGCTTTTCCGCAAGGATACAACTGGCAGAGGGATACCGCCTTCGGGACAAGCGGAGGAAGGCTGCAACTCTTCAGGAACGGGACATTGATTCTGGATGAAGAAGTGAGCTATACCAACTGTGTAAGCGAGGATCCCGACATGCACAGGATAATAGACGGTCATCTGGTCACGGACTACTCTACGGATTCGGAAACTGTAATAAAGATCGACGGGAAAGAAAAACTGCGATATAGGGGCAGGGAGATGATTGCCGGTATCCTGATCAGAGAAGACGGGATATGGACCCTCGGAGAGTCCCGCGACGGAAATGGATTGAAGCTGAGAAAGAATGGCGAAGAAATCTATGTCTCGGGCGGTCATGTCATGCCTCAGATCAACGATATTCTTCCTTCTGACAGACGGCTTTATGAAGACGACGGGGCCATATGCTTTGCCGTTGTCGGTGTCAACGGAAGCGGGAAGGAGTTTCATTATATCGTAATCGACGGAGCCCCTCAACTGCTGGAGATTCCTCCGGAATTCCGTGAGGTATTCGACATACGGAGACACAGAGGCAAGACGGTCATTCTCGGAGGAGGGTCGAAACCGATTCTGGGCATGGACATGGACGGAGAGATGATAAGATGTACTTCGGGCTATCAGGCCAGGAATTTCCGTCTTGCGGTCGATACGTCGGGGGACCTTTATGCCGTCGGAGAAATCCGGAAGAACAGTTCCGCCGAATTCTGTCCGTCGATATGGATACCCGGCTCGAGTCCGCAGTTTCTGAGCATGAAGACGCCGGCTCTGTTCCTGGCCCGGGACGGCGAAGACTTCGCGTACATCGAGGCGAAGGAAGGACGGGAGATAAAATCGGCCATTATGAATCTGTATCATGTCAATATTCCATTCAGGAGCAGGCTGGTTTCGCCCAGGGCGGCTGAACTGGCGAACGGGAGACTGACGGCGGCTCTTACTCCGTACGGGCTTACGGAAAGACCGGCAGTCCTGTGCAGGGACAGTCTTATGCAATATGATATCAACGGTTATCTTACAGGGGTTCAGACAATATTGAAGGAGAAATGATAATAAACATATACAGTGCGAAATGTATCGGGATTGACGCTGTCCCGGTAACGATAGAAATCAACATCACGGCCGGAATCGGCATCCATCTCGTAGGCCTGGCGGATATCGCTGTCAAAGAGAGTCTGCTCAGGACCATGACAGCCCTTCAGTCGATGGGATTCAGGATCCCCGGGAAGAAGATAGTGATCAATCTGGCGCCGGCCGACATGCACAAGAGCGGCAGCGGCTACGATCTTCCGATAGCTCTCGGCATAATAGCCGCCTCGGAGCAGGCCTCCATGCCGGCGTTGGACAAGTATCTGGTCATGGGAGAACTGGGACTGGACGCCAGTGTCAGGGACGTTCCGGGAGGACTTCCGATAACCGAGCTGGCGGTCAAGTCGGGCTTCAGAGGCTGCATCCTGCCGGTCGCTTCGGCGCTCGAGGCCGTCGAGTACCGGGATACCGAAATCTTCGCCGTAAAGACGCTCGCTGATGTCATCAGGATCATGCGTGACGACGATGACGTCTCGGACCTGCTGGTCTGGAATACCGCCGAATACGGGGCGATGCTGGAGAGGGAGCCCGGCGCTTCCAGGAAGGATTACATGGACTTTTCGGAGATCATCGGACAGGAGGGGGCGAAGCGCGGTCTGGAGATCGCCGCCGCCGGAGGCCATAATGTCATTATGATCGGAAGTCCGGGCAGCGGGAAGAGTTCGCTGGCGAAGGCTCTGGCCGGAATTCTGCCGCCGATGGAGATCGAGGAGTCGATTGTCACCAGCAAGATCTATTCGGTCGCTGGCCGGGGAGGCTCGAGATATGGGCTTATCCGCGAGCGGCCGTTCCGTTCGCCGCATTACAGCGCATCGATGCCGGCGATAATCGGAGGCGGGAACGGGGATAACATCATGCCGGGAGAGGTCTCGCTGGCCCAGTCGGGAATTCTGTTCCTGGACGAGTTCGCCCAGATGCCGAGGTCCATCACGGAAGCGCTCCGAAGCCCGCTGGAGGACAGGAAGGTCGTCATCTCGCGACTGAGAAGCAAAGTCGAGTACCCGGCGTCGTTCATGATGGTCGCCGCAACGAATCCATGTCCCTGCGGCTACTACGGAGAGGGAGAGCGCTGTACATGCTCGGTCCTGCAAAGGCAGAATTATCTGGGGAGGCTGTCCGGACCGATAATGGACCGTATTGACGTCCAGCTCTGGCTGCATCCGGTCGAGGCCGGGGCCCTGGTAAGCAGGAAGCCGGCGGAGAGTTCGGCGGCTGTAGCGGAAAGGGTCATGAGGGCGCGGAAGGTCCAGAGAAAGCGTCTTGCGGGCGAAGGGATTTTTACCAATGCCGAGATGAATAACAGGCAGATGGAGCGTTTCTGTCCGCTGGACGATGAATGCAAATCGCTGATGGAGAAGATTATTTCGCGGATGGGGTTGTCGGCCCGGGCCTATACCAGGGTCATCCGTCTGGCACGGACCATAGCGGATCTCGCGGGCGAAACGCGAATCCTGCCTCCGCACCTTCTGGAAGCGGCCGGCTATCGGTTCCTCGACCGTCGCGACCTTCTGGAAATGTAAAAAAGAGCCCGGCGGAAAGATCCGTCGGGCCCGATCATGAAGTAGAGTTCAGGTATTATTTCTTGTAGTATGGCAGATCGCCTTTGGCGAAATTGTATTCATCCCCCCAGCCCGGGTTCTGCTCGATGACTCCCTTGGTGAGGACCACCTCGCTTTCAGGAATCTTGAAGAATCCGCCAGTCTGCTGGTATCTGGTCATAAATGGATATGCTTTAGACCAGGCATAGTTACCTTCTTTTCCCTGATTGAGGATAGCGTTCCCTTCCTGGTTGGAAACAATTACTTCCACATCACCCCAGCGACGGAGATCATTCCATCTGAGAGCCTCGAAACAAAGTTCGTAACGGCGCTCCTTCTTGAGGGCTTCAAGAGAGTAAGCAACATCTGGAAGTCCGGCTCTTTCACGTACTGCATTGAGGCCATTCTTGCCATTGTAGATAACCTTTCCGTCGGTCAGTTCTGCATGCATGAGCAATACATCAGCAAAACGGAGCCAGATAAGTGCCTGGGTCATACCGGTCTGCTTGTCATCCTCTCCGTGATAGAGGAAGTCAAATGACTCATGGTACTTGTCGCCTTCCTTGGCGCCGATACCGATGTATTTCTTTGAGAGAAGGTCGGTATTCTCGACTTCCTTACCCTTGTCGCCTGCATAAGCAGGGATCTCATCAGCTCTCTTTATGATAGAGCCTTCGCGGCGATAATCTCCGGCATAGTCGGCATCGGCAGCCCAGTCCTCCCAGAGAGCTGTGCATACAGGACCGTTGGAATAACCGGTAGCGCTGAACGGGAACGAGGACACGCCAGCCTTGCGAGGGTTGAAGAATTCGACCACGCGGTTGTGGCGCTGCTTCTCCGTCTCAAAAGAAGCCACATGGGAGAACTTCACCGCAAACATGCTCTCGATGTTCTCGTCGGTTGCCCATTTGACATCGAGGGCGGCAGCATATGGATAATCAGGCTTGGTATATGGATTGGTGTAAGGCCAGAGAGACCTCTGGTCAGGAAGAAGCGCATATCCGCTGTTGGCGATACAATCTTCCAGCCAGCTTACGACTTCAGCCTTGGTCACTGAGCCGCCCTCTGCAAGAGGGAGTTCGCTCTTCTTGTAATATCCGGTATAGAACAGCCATATACGGGCCATCATGCCCTCGGCGGCCCACTTGGTGGCGACACCCTCGCCGCATGCCGGATATGGAGTAGAAGGGAAGGTGTTGATAGCCATCTTCATGTCGGAAGCGATCTGGGCATAGATCTCGTCCGCCGAGGATTTCGGAAGCACTCCGTCTTCCGGAGTAAGAAGCATGGGAACCGTTCCGAATACCTGGGCAAGCTGGAAATAATAGAAAGCCCTGAGGAAATAGACCTGGGCAAGAAGTCTGTCATGGGCGTCCTTGCTGCTCCACTCAGTCACGCAGTCAAATGAAGCAATGGCAGAGTTGGCCCTGAGGATTCCGGCGTACTTTGTTTCCCATAACCTCAGGAGAGCGTCATTCTCCCAGTTCATCAGCCTGTCAAGGCTCTGGGCTCCGATATTGCTCGCACTGCCGCCTCCGAGCCTGTCGTCGCCGGCAATCTCGAAGATAAAGAACGGCTCGCTCTCAGGGTCCGTGATATTGTTGTTCATCACGGTATAGATACCGGTCACCATCTGCTGGGCATCAGTTTCAGTCCTAGGGAAGTTTTCGGTATTCTTCATCGTAAGACTCTCCGTATCGAGGAAGTTATCACATCCCGCGAAAGTGAAGAATGCCAAAGATGCTATTATATAAAATATCTTTTTCATATCTCTTCAGTTTAGAATGTTATACTAAGACCGCCCATCCAGACATTGGCGCTAGGGTAGTTGCCGACATCGATACCGGATGCCCATTTATCCTTGTCACCATAACCGATTTCAGGGTCCATACCTGAGTAATTGGTAAATGTGAACATGTTCTGTGCGGAAACATAGATTCTGAACTTGCTTACAGGAAGGAACTTGGCAACCCTCTTGAGGTCGTATCCGAGAGTGATGTTGGAGATCTTGAAGAAGTCGCCATCCTCTATCCAGAGCTGTGAGATCTCTGACATGTTGGTATTCTTTCCGTCGCAGAAACGAGGATACCTGTTGGTAGAGCCCTCGCCTGTCCAGTACTTCGTATAAACGTCTGTTGCGTAGTTCTCGTCAGGCCTGTTGGAGAAATGACGGTAGCTCTTTGCTATCTGCTGGCCGAATGCGCCATATCCGCTGACTGCGAAGTCAAATCCCTTGTAAGCGATGTTGAATGAAAGGCCGACGTTGACATCCGGATGAGGATCTCCGATCATGGTCTTGTCATCCTGGTTCACTACGCCGTCGCCGTTGACATCCACGAACTTGAGGTCACCGGCCTGGAGACCTGCACCCTGGAGAGAGTTTGCGGCGTCACCGTTGCAGTTGGCTGCGATATACTTCTGGAGGTCAGCGTCGTTCTGGATGACTCCGTCAGTCTTGTAGCCGTAGAAGTAGCCGATAGGATAGCCCACCTGGGCGCGGTAAAGTCTGTCGGTATTCTGGGCAAGGATGTTAGGCTCACCCTGGATAAGGCCTTCGGAATTGGCGATACGGGTTACCTTGTTCTTGTTCTTAGAGAACGTGAGGGATGCTCCGTAAGAGAAGTCCTTGTTGATCATGTCATTCCAAGAGAGAAGTATCTCGAAGCCCTTGTTTGTAACTTCGCCACCGTTGATGAACGGAGCCTTTGCACCAAGAACCTTTGGCATAGGAGCATCTACGAGCCAGTCTTTGGTACGCTTGTCGTACCAGTCGAAGCTAAGTCCGAGACGGCTGCGGAGCAACCTTGCATCGAAACCGAGGTCAAGCTGCTGTGAGGTCTCCCAGGTGACGTCAGGATTGGCAATGATGTTCGGATATCCTCCCACTGCAGGAGTATCCTTGTCGGCAGGATAATACGGAGCGTCGAAGGCATCCGTGGTCAGGTACTGGAAAGGCTTGATGTCGCAGTTTCCGTTCTGGCCCCAGCTGCCGCGGATTTTGAGGAAGTCGAGCCAGCCGGCGGTCTTCTTCATGAACTCCTCGTTGGTTACTACCCAGCCGGCGGAGACTGAAGGGAAATAGCCTGTACGATGGCCTTTCGCGAAGTTGGATGATCCATCGACACGCATCACGAGGGACAGCATGTATGTCTCGTCGTAGTTGTAGTTGATACGTCCGAAGAAAGACCTCAGGGCGCCCATGTCGTTAGGGGTTCCGTAGATTTCGGTAGCGGCATTAACGCTGCGTGCATTGTCTATGTATGCATGCTCGAAATCATCGAAGATAGAGTTGGAGTTGATGATCTTGACCTCGTTTCCGAAGCCCCATTTCTCGAGAGCCATTCCGACGAGAGCGTCCACGTTGTGGAGACCGAACGAACGCACATAGTTGGCAGTATTCTCCCAACTCCACCTTGTAGCCCAATGCTGAGACTGGGTAACTTTGTTATTAGGTTCGCGTTTATTGGCGCTGAGGTCGTATGCAGGAACGAACTTCCTGTAATCAGAATGTTCATACTGCAGACCAAGGCTTGACTTCAGGGTAAGGCCGGCTATAGGCTGGGCCTCAAGGAAGAAGTTGGAATGAATCCTCCATTTCTTGGTGTCGTTGTTGCCGTCGGTGAACTTAATATAGGCAAGAGGATTCTTGAAATCCTGGTTGAAATCCCATCCGTCGGCAACCATGTCTTTATGGATGTATAACTCTCCTTCCTCATTGTAGGCAGGAAGAAGCGGGCAGGCGACGATAAGGTCCCTTATAGAGTTGTTGTAGTTGTTGCCGTTAGCGACTCCTGACTTGTCGGTCATCGTGAAGGTGACATTCTCTCCGAAGCGGATGACATCCTTGTTGTTCTTGCGGAGCAGGCTGTAGTCAGAGTTGAACCTTACGGTATATCTGTCGTAGTTTGGTTTTGCAGGAAGACCGATTGTTCCTTCCTGGCTGTAATATGTAAAACCAAGGGCGAAACGGGATATCTCGTTACCTCCGGTGATATTGACAGAGTGGTTTGTAATAGGGGCGTTCTTGTTGAGAGATTCCTTGAACCAGTTGGTACCGTTCCATGTGCCGTTCTGGATCATTGCATATTGCTTAGGGATGAGGGAGGCGAAATCATAGTAGTTCTCGCCGTTGCCCGCAATCTCGTAAGACTTGTTGATAATCTCCATGTACTGTTTGGCGTTGAGAGGCGTGAAGCCGTTGGTGTTGGCATTCTGTACGCCATAGTATCCGTCGTATGTGACAGATATCTTTCCGGCCTTTCCCTGTTTCGTGGTAACGAGGATGACGCCGTTGGCCGCACGGGCACCATAGATGGCGCTGGATGCAGCATCCTTGAGCACGTCGATGGATTCGATATCATTTGGAGCAATCGCCGTGATGTCGCCGCCAGGGACTCCGTCGATAACATAGATAGGCTCGCTGGCGCCGAGGGTTCCGAGACCACGTATGAACACTTTGTAGCTTTCTCCCGGCTGTCCGGAATTCTGGGTGATGCTGAGACCTGCGGCCTGGCTCTGGAGGGAACCGAGGGCGTCCACAGGATTGACTGCAGCAATCTTGTCGGAAGTGACATTGACGGTAGAACCTGTGACGAGTTTCTTCTTCTGGGTACCATAACCCATCACTACCACTTCTTCAAGCAGCTCGCTATCATTTTCGAGGATAACGACGATATTGTCCTGCGAGGTGACTACGATCTCTCTTGTAGAATATCCGATGCAGGAAACTTCGAGACGGTCTCCGACCTTGACACTTACGCCGAATTTACCGTCATTGTTGGTGATATCACCAGTTTTAGTGTTAAGGTTGATGACTCCCGCGCCAATCACTGGCACATTCTCCGAGTCAACAACCGTTCCGTGCAGAATCCAGGTAGCATCCTGCTGAACCATAGCGGTTCCAGTCCCGGAGCTCCCGTTGGATACCGGAGAAGAAGCCGCATAAGCTGCCACGCCGGCACCGAGAATAGTAATTGAAATGATTGAAATTAGTTTTCTCATAATTATTATTAATTAGAGGATTGTTTGTAAACCAAAAGTAAAGAAAAATCACCCCTAACTTTGTTAGAGATGATTCATAAATTGTCGGAAAATATTTCGTGGATACAATCAGTACCCTAGAAGTCATCATTCTGATACAATCCCCGTCAGTCCTCCCAATATACCGTCCTGGAATTATCCTGATTGACACGGATATACACCTTCAAGGTCTCCTCCGGAAGTATCTCCTCAACGTTCTCAGGCCACTCCATGATACAAAGGCAACCGCTGTCCACATAGTCATAGAAGCCTATGTCGAGAGCCTCGGACGTCTTTGTAATACGATAAAAATCAAAATGATACATCATTTCTCCAGAGGCCGTGCGATACTCGTTGACGATCGCAAAAGTCGGCGAGCTGACTGCATCCTCCCTGACTCCCAGCCTGCGGCAAATAGCCGAAGTAAAAGTGGTTTTCCCCGCTCCCATCGGAGCGAAGAAAGCAATAAGGCGGTTATCCCCTATCTCGCGGAGAAACTCCTCTGCGGCCCTGTCGATATCGGCGAGGTCCTTTATGATAATCTCATGTCTCATACCTTATAAATTGCGAATAAAGCCGAGCCGCTGCCTGACATCGCGGCATATACGGCCCCGGACTCATACAACGAACTCTTGATTGCGGCCAGCTCCGGATGCTTCCCGAAAACCGTCGTCTCGAAATCATTGACCAGCACGTCCTTCCACTCTCCTACTGGTCTGGCGAGAGCCTCCCTCAACGATACAGGGCGCTGTCCGTTCTCCATCGGAACGATTCCCTTATAGGCATCAGCCGTCGAGACGGCCACATCCTCCGGCACTATCACCTTAAGCTCATACCCCTGAGGCACGGCCTCCCCCTCGTACGGGGTCAGGATTTCGCCCCTGCCTTCCCCGAACATCGGATCGTCATACACGAAAAACGCACAGTCGCTGCCCAGCCGCGAAGCATAACCAGCCAGCGCCGGCTTGTCCAGTCCGAGCGAAAACATATCATTAAGCATCTTGAGAGCGAAGGCCGCATCAGACGATCCGCCTCCGAGTCCGGCTCCGACAGGAGATGTCTTCTCCAGGAATATCTTGACCGGCGGGAGATCATGGTCCGACGCAAGCAGAAAATACGCCCTGGCCGTCAGGTCCTTCAGCGGATCCCAGTCCACGCCCTCCTTGCGGGCGATGGTAATCATCAGCTTCCCGTCCTCGGAAATTGCCTGCGCGACCGAATCCTCTCCATAGCGGGCGAACAGAGACGCCGAAGTATGGCTGAAATCGTCCCCCGAGATTATTTCGAGAGTATCATGGATCTCCCTGTATGGGACAAACAGAGTCTCGAGGTCATGATACCCGTCCGGGCGTTTGCGGAGAACGCTCAGACCGAGATTGACCTTGACATGGGGATAAGTAATCATATTATGCTGCGGATAGCCTCCTCGACTCTGGCGGAAAGCTCCGCCTTCTTCTCCTCGTCCTCTATGTCATCCAAGACAGGAGCTACGAAAGAAATCATCTGGAGCACCTTGGCCTCGGCCTCAGGTATGCCCCTGGATCTCATATAGAACTGCTCGTCCTCGTTAAGACTGCCGACCGTAGCTCCATGGGAGCACTTGACATCATCGGCATATATCTCCAGCTGCGGTCTGGTATCCACCTTCGCAGAAGGAGTAAGGACGACATTATGGTTCGACTGGTATGCCTGGGTTTTCTGGGCCCCATGAGCCACCACTATCTTTCCGTAGAAAGTCACATGCGCATCCCCTGCCGCGATGCCGTTGACAAGCTGGTCGGATACGCAGCCGGGCACGTTATGCCTGACGTCCGTGCGGATATTGACCTTCTCGCCTCCTCCGCAGATATAGATTCCGCGAAGCGAAAGTTCAGCATTCTCTCCGGTAAACTCGACGGACACAGGAATATCCACGCTCACTCCCGGAAAGACCAGGAAAGTAACGGACGCCTTCTCCCCCTCCCCGAGAACAATACTGCTCTCAGGCAGAGACTCCGGCGAGTCCACTACATAGATACGTCTATACTCCTTCATGCCTAAAACTTATCGAAACCCTGTGACTCTATTACATCTATCAGTTCCCTTCCTCCGGTCTGCACGATACGTCCGTCCTTGAGTATATGCACCACATCCGGCACGACATACTCCAGAAGTTTCTGATAATGGGTGATTATTATCGAGGCCTTCTCCGGACTCTTCAGCGAATTGACTCCGTCTGCCACAATTTTGAGAGCATCCACGTCAAGGCCGCTGTCCGTCTCGTCCAGAATCGACAGAGTCGGATCCAGCATGGCCATCTGGAAGATCTCGTTACGCTTCTTCTCGCCACCTGAGAAGCCTACGTTGACCTCTCTCTTGGCAAACTCCGGTTTCATCTTGACGAAGGCCATCTTCTCGCGGAGCAGCTTCAGGAACTCGGTGCCTTTCATCGGCTCCAGCCCCTCTGCCTTGCGACGCGAATTGACGGCTGTCTTCATGAAATTGGTGATCGACACTCCCGGAATCTCGACCGGATACTGGAAGGACATGAAAATGCCCGCCCATGATCTCTCCTCCGGGCTCATGGCAAGCAGATCCTTGCCGTCGAACTCTATCGACCCGGCTGTAACCTCATACTGGGGCTTTCCCGTAAGAACGGAGCTGAGAGTGCTCTTTCCGGCGCCGTTCGGGCCCATGACCGCATGGATCTCGCCCTTCCGGATCTCGAGATCGATGCCTTTCAATATTTCTTTGTCTCCGATAGAAGCATGGAGACCGCTTATCTTCAGTAAAACTTCACTCATATCAGCTGTTTTTCTTGTAAAGGTTCATCCAGGTCACAAGCGACCAAAGACCGTTGATAAGATACAGGCCGCAGACAATCGGCATGAAGATATGGCCGACGGACAGGTGCAGGATTATCTGCGCGATATTGACTATCAGCCAGGCGATCCAGCAGTCCCACTTCTTCAAGGCGGAAAGCAGCTGGGCCATCAGAATGAGTACAGTCACACAGGAATCCAGATAAGGATGAGGATCGGCCGGGAAAAGCGAATCCAGCAGCCATCCCCAAAGACCGGCGACAATCAGGACGGAGACAATGGTCAAAGCCCTTTCCTGCCAGTTGAGCATGGAGACCTTGAGCTTCTTTCCGTCGCTGGCGCTCTTCTCGTCTTCCCGCGGATGAGTCCAGCGGTAATGGCCGGCTATATTTATCGCAAGCGAAACCGGCTGGAGCAGCAGGCTCGCATACAGATTCTTGTTCCAGAACATCACGAACAGGGCCGCGGTATAGAGATATCCGACCCAGAAGTTGTACTTGGAGTTACGGCCGGCGAGAAAGACGCAGGCAAGGCCAAGCACTGAAGTAATTATGTCTATAAGTAAAAATTTATCCATTATCCGACTGAACCTTCAAGCGATACCTGGAGGAGTTTCTGGGCCTCGACCGCGAACTCCATAGGGAGACGGGAAAGGACCTCCTTTGCGTATCCGTTAACAATAAGGCCTACAGCATCCTCAGGGTCAATGCCCCTCTGGTTGCAATAAAAGAGCTGATCCTCGCTGATCTTGGAAGTAGTTGCCTCATGCTCCACGACAGCGTCCGGATTGGCGCTCTGGATGTCCGGGAAAGTATGGGCCCCGCAATTGGAGCCGATAAGCAGGCTGTCGCACTGCGAGAAATTCCTGGCCCCGGTTGCTCCCGGAAGCATCTTGACCAGGCCACGGTAGCTGTTCTGGCTGTGCCCGGCGGAGATACCCTTGCTGACGATGCGGCTGCGCGTGCCGCGGCCGATATGAATCATCTTGGTACCTGTATCCGCCTGCTGGTAATTGTTTGTCACAGCGACAGAATAGAACTCCGAAGAAGAATAATCCCCCTTCAGTATTGTGGAAGGATATTTCCATGTAATCGCAGAACCGGTCTCGACCTGAGTCCAGCTGAGATGCGCGCCTTCGCCCTTGCAGATACCTCTCTTCGTCACGAGATTGAGGATACCGCCACGTCCCATGGCATCTCCCGGATACCAGTTCTGGACAGTGCTGTAACGCACATCGGCATCTTTCTCTACGACAATCTCTACAACGGCAGCATGGAGCTGGTTCTCATCCCTCATAGGAGCGGTGCAGCCTTCCATGTAGCTTAGGGACGAACCCTCCTCGGCAACGATAAGTGTCCTTTCGAACTGGCCCGTGCCCGAAGCGTTTATCCTGAAGTAGCTGGAAAGGTCCATCGGACATTTCACGCCCTTAGGTATATAGCAGAACGAACCGTCGCTGAATACTGCGGAATTGAGAGCCGCATAGAAATTGTCCCCGACAGGAACTACGGAAGCGAGGTACTTGCGCACCAGATCCCCGTGTTCGCGTACCGCCTCTGAGAACGGGCAGAAAATGATGCCTTTCTCGGCGAGAGTCTTGCGGAAAGTGGTGGCGACAGAAACAGAGTCGAAGACTGCATCGACGGCAACCACGCCTGCAAGAGCTTCCCTTTCCCGGATAGGAATGCCAAGCTTCTCGAAGGTCTTTTCGAGTTCCGGATCTATCTCCTTCGGGCGTTCTTTATTCTTCTTGGGAGCGGCATAGTAGATTATATCCTGAAAGTCAATTTCAGGCAGATCAAGATGCCCCCAGGTCGGCATCGGCATCTTCTGCCAGCGCCTGAACGCGTCCAGCCTGAAGTCCAGCAGCCACTGGGGCTCCTCTTTCAGCCTGGAGATAGTGCGGATTATGTCCTCGTTAAGACCCTTAGGCACGAAGTCCTGCTCCACATCGGTAACAAAGCCTTCCTTGTACTCCTGCGAGGTAAAATCCTTTATTATTTTGTTTTCTTCCTGTATATCCATAAAAAATCAACTTACACCAGACGCGTCAGGTCGGCGAGCACTATTGCCGTCATGGCCTCGACGATTACCGGTGTCCTTAGTGCGAAGCAGACGTCGTGTCTGCCCGGTATTTGCAAGGTATCAACCTCGCCCTTCGCGAAATTGAAGGTCTGCTGCCCCTTTCCTATGCTCGAGGTCGGCTTGAAAGCCACTCTGAAGACAATCGGGTTTCCGTTGGAGATACCGCCGTTGACTCCGCCGGCGCCGTTCTTCGACGGACGGACATTGATGTGCAGGCGGAGATTCCCCTCTGAAGGAGCGTCATACGGGTCATTATGTTCCGAACCCCTCATTCTGGCAGACGCGAAGCCGTCGCCGAACTCGATGCCCCTGACCCCTGGGATCGAGAATATCGCATGGGAGATAAGAGCCTCAACCGAATCGAAGAACGGCTCTCCGAGTCCGGCAGGCAGGCCTGAAGCGCGGCATTCCACGATTCCGCCGACCGAATCCAGATCGGCCATCGCAGCCTCGAGGACGTCCTTCCAGATTTCCGATGCCGTAAGTTCATCTTTCTCTTCGATACCGCCGTCAGGCAACGCTTCCTCGGCGCGGGAAGCAAGAGCGTCGGCACGTGACACTCCACCGACTTCGATCAGCTCTGCGCTGACATTGGCAGCGATCATCTTCTTTGCGACAACGCCGGCCGCAACTATCGGAAGGGTGATCCTGCCGGAGAAATGGCCGCCTCCGCGCGGGTCGTTGAAGTCAAGCCACTTGATGCTGGCGGTATAGTCGGCATGGCCCGGCCGCGGCATGTCATTGAAAAGTTTGTAATCCGTCGAACGGGTATTCCTGTTATGGAAGATTACCGTAAGCGGAGCTCCGGTAGTAAAGCCGTTATAGACTCCGCTGAGAATCTTCGGCTCATCGGTCTCGATACGCGGAGTGGTCCCTTTAGGGCCGCTCTTGCGTCGGAGTATGTCGGCACGGAAATCTTCCTCCGAGAGAGGAATTCCCGGCTGTACGCCATCGATGACGATGCCTATCGCCTCGCCATGGGATTCTCCGAAGATGGAGACTCTGAATTTACGTCCGAATGAGTTCATAACTTTTCAAATATTTCAAAGAATGTCGGGAATGATTTGCTGACGCAGGAGGTATCATCGATGGTGAACGGACCGTCCATTCCGAGAGAGGCGGTCTTTATCGCCATGACCATGCGATGGTCCTTCGATGATGTATAGTCGCCGCCGCGGAGCATCCGTCCGGAGAGACGGCGCTGCGCGAGCGAATGACCCTCGATGCAAAGCCTGTCACCCTTTATCCAGGCCTTGACGCCCATTGCCGTAAGCATGTCCACGATAGCCTTGCCCCTGTCGCTCTCCTTGTTGGCGAGACGGCCGACTCCGGAGATCTTGCTGGTCCCCTGGCAGAAGGCGGCGAGGACTGAGATTACCGGGAAGAGGTCCGGACAGTTGCTGGCGTCCACTTCGAAGGCCTTCAGAGGGGCTTTCTGGACATGGATTATGCCGGTCTCTTCCTCAACTGACAGGCTGGCTCCAGCTTCCACGAGAATATCGATTATGCTCAGGTCAGCCTGCAAGGAGTGCGTATCGAGACCGGACAGGGAGACTTTTCCGAAGACGGCGCCGGCCACCATGAATGCGGCGGCGGAGCTCCAGTCTCCTTCGATGTCTATATCGGCCGCCTTATATCTCTGGCCGCCGCGGATGCGGAAGGTCATGCCCTCGCAGAGAGACCAGTCTTGAGTGTCGATGAACTCCTGGCCGCCCTCCATCTCGTTCTCGATGCGTATTCCGAAACGCTTGAGGACGTCGAGGGTTATGAAGATATAAGGGATGCTCTTAGGTTCGGTAAGATGGATCTCCGTGTCTCCGTCGGCAAGAGGCAGGGCGGAAAGCAGTCCGGAAATGAGCTGGGATCCGTTCTTGCCTGATATCTCGACTTCGCCAGGAGTGAGACGGCCGCGGACTGTGAGAGGAACCATAGCCTCCGGACTGCCTCCTTCGAGGGCGACTCCGAATGCGTTCATCATAGCTCTGGCGCCTGTCAGAGGGCGCTTGAGAAGGGTCTTCTCGCCGGTCACGCTTACCGGACCGGAGGATATGAGGGAGAGGATCGGGATCATCATCCTTGTCAGGAAACCCGATTCTCCGGTATGGAGTTCATTCTTGGTATAGGCTGCCGCGCCGGTACCGGTAATTGTCAGCACATCGCCCTTCTTGGAGACTTTTGCCCCGAGGGCCTTGGCGACAGCGACTGCGGATTCATTGTCCCCGCATGGAGAGTATCCCGTAAGTTTCGATGTACCCTCAGCCAGGGCGGCGGCGATGATGGCCCTCTGTGCAAAACTCTTCGAAGCCGGCATCGGGAGCACTTCTCCGGACATCTCCGGCATGTCTCCATATACGGCGTCGAGCATTACGCTGGCCGGCCACTGTCCCGGGGCGGTAGCTTCTTTATGGTTGACGGCGGCATAGGTGTATGGAGCGCCTCTGCGCAGGCATTCCAGCCTCGACTGTTTTCCGGCTTCGCCCATGCAGAAGGCGATCAGGCCAGCCGGATCGAAACTGTCGTACAGGGCCATGACTCTTTCGACATCGGCCTCGGACGTAGCTGTCGTAACGACTTTGACGACTTCGGCGCCGAGATGCTGGCATTTCTCCACCAGCGCCTGAAGGGCAGGCAGGGAGTCCGTGCCTTCGAAATCATGGTACGAACGGATAAGGACGGTGCCGTATTCGCGGGCTTCGCGGCGAATTCTCTTGGACATCATGGCAGGGGCCTCGATCTCGAGATCGACGTAGTTGGCTCCGGCGCGGATGGCCCGGATTAGCCTTGCTTCGGCTTCTGTTGCCGGCATCTTGTCAGAGATGCGGCAGGTGGCGACGAGAGGAACGCCAGTCGAGGAGAACAGTTCGTCTATGTCCTCGTGGCTGAGGTCGCACAGGTCCATCCTGATTTCGGCCATCTCCGTTCCGGGAGTCTCCAATATCTCGAAGATTCCGTCGATATCTTTATTCTGTATAGAAACGCAGATCATTTTACATCTTTTAACAGTTCTTTCACTTCCTCTACCGAGAGGTCCTTAATGATGACTTCTCCGACCTTGACCGGAAGGATGAAATGGATCTTGTCCCCTTCGGCTTTCTTGTCTTTGCCCATAGCCTCGGCGAGGTCCTCGATTGAGAACGGTGCCCCGGTCGGGAGTCCGCAGGCGATGAATTCTTCGGTCATGCGCTCGGAGATGTTGTCAGCAATGCCGAGTTTCTCGGAGAGCTGCGCTGCCATGATCATTCCCATAGCGACTGCTTCGCCGTGGGTTATGTCCATTTCCCTTCTGAGGGCTTCGGCTTCGATCGCGTGGGCGAAAGTATGGCCGAGATTGAGCTTGCGGCGCTCGCCTGACTCGAACTGGTCTCTCGAGACGACTCCGGCCTTTACGGCGGCGGCAGCTTCGATGAGTTCCTGGAGCTCTTCTTTGAGGGAGGTCAGGAGTTCGATTCTGCGGCTTGCTTTATTGAGGGAGGAGAGCAGAGTCACAGCCTTGTCGTAATTGCCGTTGTCTTCGATTATGAATGTCTTCAGCATTTCTGCGGCTCCGGAATTGAAGTCACGCTTCGGAAGGCTGGCCAGGACTTCCTGACATTCGTATGTGAAGTCCGGCTGTCGGATTACTCCGAGCATGTTCTTGTAGTCCTCGAAGTTGACTCCGGTCTTTCCGCCTATCGCGGCGTCTACCTGAGAGAGGAGGGTCGTAGGGACATAGGCGAAGTGGATGCCCCGCTTGAAGATGCTGGCGGCAAAGCCTCCCATGTCCGTCGTTATTCCGCCTCCTACAGACAGGAGCATGTCGTTGCGGTCGGCGTTATGATCCATGAGCCAGTTGCAGATGCTCAGGACGGTGTAGATGCTCTTGTCGCTCTCGGTTGCGCTTACTGTCTGGAGATCAACGATATTCACACCGGCTTTAACGGCTTCCTTTTCTATTATCCGGCCATAGTGTTCTACTGCCATGTCACAGAAAATGAAGACCTTTCTGTAGGGAGTAAGGTACTGTACGAGACTGGCCAGTCCGGTGCCAGAATAGACCCTGCTGAGGACTTTGCCCTCCGATATGATTCTGATTTCTTCCATCTATTCTAAATTCGTGATACCAAACATAAAGCATCAACTTGCAAAGATAACATTTTCGTATTATCTTTGCAATCCTATTACGCTGCCCGAGTGGCGGAATTGGTAGACGCGCTGGACTCAAAATCCAGTGTCCTTTAAAGACGTACCGGTTCGATCCCGGTCCCGGGCACGAGAACAACAAGAAAACGTCAGCACTTCGTAGCAACGCCTGCAAGTCGCTGGCGTTCTCCCGTTAATTGACGGCCACTACATGTTGTTCTCGTGCCTACGGCACCTATACGTTACCCCTCCCTAAGTCCCTCCCTCGGGGAGGGACTTTTCAGGCAGATATCCCGCTGAAAGTGTTCGAAGTGTGGGTTCGATAATTATTTCGTATCTTTGTATTTGCAAAGATTAATGTCCTTTTTTGGTGTCATATTCTCACGGCGCAACAAGCCTAAGGAGGCTCCCAAGAAAACGGAGCCGACCATCGTCATGCCAGATGCGTCGACACAGGAATTTGCGTCGCTCCTGCAGTTCACCCAGCGCTTGAATTCACTACTGTTGGCCGATAAATACTTGGCCCGTAGCGACTACCGCCAGTTGATTGATGATTATGCGGAGATCAACACCTTCTTTGCAAATCTCAAGACAGCCAAGGCCTTGGAATACTACTGCTCGGCTAATGGTATACAGGAGGCATCCATCGAAGCGTTCCTCTGCAATTATGCCGACCTTGCAGACCTAAAGGATGGCTCTACCAGCATCCAACGACACAATCAGACCTATCTGCAGAAGCACCTCATTTCGGAGAAGCACTATCTCGACACCGTACTTTCTAAAGTCGATCCCGTCATCTCCCTGGACGAAGAGCAAAGAAAGGTCGTTCTTACGGATGAGGACTACATGCTGGTAGTGGCCGGCGCTGGAGCCGGAAAGACTACCACGGTGGCCGCCAAAGTGAAATATCTTGTGGAACGCAAGGGCGTCGCACCGGAACAGATACTGGTGATTTCGTTCACCAACAAAGCCGTGGGTGAACTCCAGGACAAGATAAACAAGGCTCTGAAAATTAACTGCCCAGTCACCACTTTCCACAAGACCGGTTATGCTATTCTTCGGAAGCAGGATGCCGATAAGAAGAATGTTGTTGACAGCGGTTTTATGTTCGATGTCATCAATAACTATTTGAAGAACGATGTTCTCCGCGAGCCGGAGATGGTGAACAAACTGATCCTGTTCTTTGGCAGTTATTTCGATGCGCCATACGAAGGCGATGACCTCAACGCCTTCTTCAACTACATCTCGAAGGCCGATTTCTCAACGATGCGCTCCAATATGAACGAGTATGTGGAGACCATCACCAATAAGCGTACCGGCAAGGCCATCACAATCAACTACGAGTCGCTCCGTTCGGCTCAGGAGGTCCAGATAGCGAATTTCCTATATCTCAACAAGGTTGACTACGAATACGAGAAGATTTATCCTTATAGTTTCCGGAAGTCTCACAAACCCTACACCCCTGACTTCACCATCAAGCAAGGCGACAGGACCATCTACATCGAGCACTTTGGTATCACGGAAGCAGGCACCCACAACCGCTACTCCAAAGCCGAACTGGAACGCTATAAGAAGGAGGTGAACGATAAGGTCCAGTTTCACCGTGACCACGGCACAGAGCTTATCTATACCTTCTCACAGTATAAAGATGGACGGCCTTTGCTCGACCACCTGAAGGAGCAACTTATCGCTGCAGGCATTACCCTGGAGCCCCGTTCCGAGCAGGAAGTCTATCAGAAGATTGTCTCCACAGAGGAGAATAAATACATTCTCAAACTGGTCCGCCTGCTCTGTTCCTTCATCCAGAACTTCAAGACCAACGGCTACGATACCGACAAGTTCCGGGAAATGCATCGGATGACCGATAACGTCCGCACAAAACTCTTCCTGGACGTGTGTCACCAATGCTACTTGGAATACTCCAAGAAATTAAAGGAACGTGGTGCCGTGGACTTCGAGGATATGATAAACGATTCTGCCAAGATCCTGCAGGAACAACAGGACATGGGCGAGAAACTGAACTTCAAGTACATCATAATCGACGAGTATCAGGACATCTCCAGACAGCGCTTTGACCTTGCACGAGCACTGTCTCAGATATGCGATGCTAAGATTATCGCCGTTGGTGACGACTGGCAGTCTATCTATGCCTACGCTGGCTCAGACATCACCCTCTTCACCCACTTTGCCGAAATAATGGGCTACGGTGAAGAATTGAAGATAACCAAGACCTATCGCAACTCT
>Ga0256407_10002455_pt1 | contig 35457 bp, 23 predicted proteins | sample RumenRJG_04DNA_FD_193489 | JGI IMG/M metagenome (GOLD analysis project Ga0256407, IMG submission 193489) | Bovine rumen microbial communities from Lethbridge, Alberta, Canada - RJG_04 | ecosystem: Host-associated > Mammals > Digestive system > Stomach > Rumen | place: Canada: Alberta...
TTGATAATATCTTTATTTATCTTTTTGATAACTATTTCCCCTTTTTTTTCTTCATTTTTTTTATTTTGTAATTCTTCTTTTTTTTGATTAATTTCTTCTTTTAATTGATTAATAATTTGTTTTTCTTCATTATTTATTATGTAATAATTATAATTATCATCATTAGATTTAATTACTTTTTCTAGTATTTCATTATCTTGATTTAAATAATATAATTTTTCTTTTTTTTTCTTTATTTCATTTTTTAAATGAGTAAAACTAAAAATTTCTGCTTGATTATTATTATAAATAATGAATTTTGTTTTATTTTCTATTTTGGATATTTTTTTTTTTAATTCTAAAATACTTTCTTGAAAAATGGATATTTGCTGTTTGTCTGGTAAATCATTTAAAATTAAATTATTTTCTAAATAACTTGTTTCTGTACTTAATTGTAAATTTTCTTTATATTTATCAAGATTATTTCTTTTTTCAATTAATTTACCAATTCTTAAAAGAGTATTTTTGATTTGTTTTTTAAATTGCTTATTCGTTTTCTTTAATTCTTCAATATTCAATTTTGATTTCATTTTTTAAAATTCAAATTATTTATTAAAAATATAGAACATTTTCAATAACATTAAATGTATATAAATTAACAGAAAATATAATAAAATTTTTGAATATTATTAATTTAAAATTAAATTATAAATAAAATAAAACTCATTTTATAATTTTTAAAAAATAAAAATTAAATCAAAAAATGTCTCGTACATAAACAAAAAAAAAAAACAATTAAATAAAAATCAATCAAAATTAATAATAATTCAAAAAGATAGAATTAATAGTTCTAAAATAAAAGGAAGTATATTAACATTAGAACAAGGAAGATATAAAGTTCAATTAAATATGGGAGAAAATAGTAAAAATTTAAATAAGACAAAAATTGATAATACATTAAAAAGCATTGAAAAATCAGTTGAATTATTAAAAAGTCAAAAAATAAATAAAAAAGATATACCAGATTTTATTGAATTAAGATCAAATACAAAAGAAGAATTAGATAGTTATAAAGAATTAGAAAATAAAAAAAATGAGAATGAAAATGAACAATTAGAAAAAAATAATTCAATATTTAAATTTTCAGACTGTGATAAAAAATCAATTCAAAATGAACATGAAGAAACAAAATGTATAAAAAATAATATTTTAAATGAAATAAACATAAATAATAATAATAATCTTTATAATGAATATAATTATAATGATGAATCAAAAGAACATAAACAAATAATTCCTCGTTTTATAATATTTGAAGATAATTATTCTGAAAATGATAGATTTAATTTTTATGAAGTTTGCTTAATTTGTGAAAGAACTTTTCCTTCTCAAAAAATATATTTACCTGAATGTAAAAAACATATTCTTTGTAGAAAATGTGTAAAAAATTATTATGAAGATTTAATAGAACAAGGAGAAAGAAAAATAAAATGTCCAGTTTATTATTGTAAATATGAATTTAATATTTTAAAATTAAAAAAAATAATAAGTGAACAACATTTTAATTTACTAAATGGTAAACCAAATATTTTTTCTCAATCATCAACATTAAAAATTCAAGAAAGATATAATATAAATCCTCAAGGAAAAGAAACTTTAAAATTATATACACAAAAACATGTTATTGATATAAATTCAAATCAAAATTTTTTTATGTTTAATAAAGCAAAAAATCAATTTTGTCCTAAATGTAATGAATCATCTTTATTTTCTAAAATTGGAGGTCATTTTATAAAATGTTTAAATTGTTTTCATAAAATTTGTAAATATTGTTTAAAAGATTATGATATTTCTCATATGGATATTAATAATGAAGATCATTGTAAAGTTTATTTTAGATTTGAGAATGATGATATTAAAAAAAGAAATTGTTTTCTTAATTATTTGATTGAATTATTTTTCGTTTTAGCTAGTTTTTATTTTTTATTTGTTGGAGGTTTTAAATATATTAAAAATTGTGTTAAATGGTTTTTTTGTGTAAAGGATAATTCTAATTGTTTTTTATGGATAATTGTCTATTTTTTTACTATGATTTTTTTTATTTGTTCTATTCCTGTTATTTTAATTGGATTACCTTATTTTCCTATTTTTATTGCTATTTTTAATTAAATTTTGTTAATTTAAGAAGAATAAATAGTGATTTTTATAGAATTTTAATATTATATTTATTATTATTATTTAATGTAATTTGTTTATTTTAAAAAGAAATGAAAGAAATTTTTATTTTTTTATTTTATTTGATTAAAATATGTTATTTTCAAGGAATATTCCATATAACAATTAGTAATAATCCTCATTATAATGAAACCAATATTAAAATAATAAAAGGTAAATATAATACTTTATATGCCAATGTAATTTTTAATGAAACATTAATAAAAGAAATTTCTCCTATAAATACTTTTACTTCAATTTCTTTAGATAATAATATAAAACAAAAAAAAATTTTTAAATTATTAAATGATAATTTTACAATAGATTTAACTGAAGGAAATATATTTACATTTGAATTTGGTATTTCATGTAATTCAAATGTAGATTTAAATGAAATATATACAATTTTATTATCTTCTTCTGATTCAAATTTTATTATTAATGAATTTAATATTACTATTATAACAGAAAATGATTTAAAATTATATATTATCAATTCTTCTATATTATTTATTGAATATGAAAAAATAAAAAATGTTGATGATATAAATTTGACTATCAATTATAATAATAAAAATGAAAACTTTACAATTTATTCATATAATGAATCTAGTCTTTTATTATATACTTTTAAAAAAACCAAAGTTAATATAACAGCAAAAAATACTTGTTTTAATATTTCATATGAAGAAGATGAAAAAGAAATTCCAAATTTAAAAACAGATTTTAAAGGAATTTTTTTTCAAAATTCAATATTAAGTATGAAAATTGAAGATAGTTCAATAATTAATTCATTGAACATTTCATTAAATTTTGATTTTAAATATGTATTATTATTTTGTTCTCTAACAGAAATAAACAATAATTTTTTAAATCAATCAGAAGTTATTTCTCAAAAGAAAAAAAAAGGATATTACAATATATATAAATATCTAAATGAATCAGAACAGAAATTAATTTTATTTTTTGATAATTTAAATATGTATAAAGATTATAAAATGATATGTTACTTTAAATATATCAATCATAATAATTTAATCTATGAAAATCTTACTTTTGGAAATTTTTTAAATTCTGATTATAAAATAAATCTTAGACCTAAATATTCTATTAATAATATTAATCCTGTTAATTGTATAAATTTTAATTTTAATAATTTGACAGAAAGAGAAGAAGAAATTTTTATTGAAAAAATTATTAAAATTTGTGAAAATTATTTTTTAACAAATGAAAAAAGAATTTGGAATAAATGTATTAAAAGGAATTTGAATACTACAATTGGAATTTGTGTTATATCAACAAATAATAATACAAGAAATGAACATTATAAAGAAATATTTAATAATTTCATTTCTTATATTATTAAAAAATTAAATATTTCAGATTCTATAATTAAAAAATATAATATTAGTGATTTAGAAAATGATAATGAAGAACCAAATCCCAAAAAAATTTCTTTTTCAAATTTTGTATTAGAAAATAATATTATTAAATTTGAATCAAAGAATGAAAATTCAAATATACAATGTTATACATTATTGACAAATAGAATTTTAGAAAATATAGAACCAATAGACTTCAAAGATTTTATAATTATTAAAAAAGAAAAAGAAGTTTTTCAAATAAATATTAAGGAGGAATTAATAAAAAAAAATATTAATTTGAATTTAATTTTTCAATGTTATAATTTACCACATTTTAATTATCATTATTTACATTCTTCACCATTTATTGTATTACAAATAATAAATAATTCAATAAAAACATCAAATTTTAAATCATTTCCAAATTGTAATGACTTAAATAATAAATTTTTACCACAATGTTTTAATATGTCATCAAATTTAACATTAAATAGTAATTTAACTAAATTTTTAATACCTAATTATCTAAATTATCCAATTTTAACAAATCAACAACAAAATAAAGATAATTTATTTTTAGAAATTGAAAATTTAAAAAAAAACCTTTCAAAATATAATGGAAAAACAAATAATGAGGAATTAAAAAAATATTTATTTACCTTTTCAATCCAACTTTATTTAACAAAATGTAATAATTATATCGATTATGAATATTGTTTTAATGAAAAAAACAAAATAATTAATAAAATAATTAACATATATAATACAACATTATTAAGTCAACAAAATAATAATCCTTCAGATTCATTCATCATAACATTATTATCATTTTATTATTTGACAATTAGTATTGATTCATTTTCATATGAAAATACAATAAATTTAATTCAAATAATATATAATTTTTTTTCAGTTAAATTAATGGAAAATATTGAAAATGTAGTATTATATTATTACATTTTGGATAACTTAATTTCATCTATAACTTTTTCCCAATTTCAAAATAATATTTTTGTAATTGATAATAATAATATAATACAAGATAATAAATTTGCCTTGATTCCTTTTATATTAAAAAAATTATGTACATATAATGAAAAAGTGGACAATCTTAATGTAAATTTTAATAATTTTAATTATTATAAAATAAAAAAAAAAAACAAAACAAGTACTTTATATTATAAAGATCATGATGTTAATATTACAATTCCAATTCCAAAAGACAAACAAAAAATAAATGCAAATCATTATTATTGTATTGTTCAATATTTTAATTATCCTCTTTTCAATTACAGAGAAAAAGATAAATATTATAATAAAGTTTATCAAATTAGTTATATATATGAAAATACACAAAGTGAATTTATTAAAAATTTCCCAATTATTGATGGAATTGATCTAGAATTTAACAATTCTAATAAAAATAAATTTTGTTATTATTTTGACTATAAAAAAACATTCATGAGTAATAAAATAAGTAATGTTCGTTTTACACAAAATGAAGTTATTACATATAGAAATAATTCAAATGAAACTTATATAAAATGTAGAATATTACAATTTGGAGATATTACAATTGGAAAAAATGATATTAATGGTATAATATATATAGAAGATTCTTATGGAATATGGAATATTATTATTTTAATAATATTAATAATTCTTTTAATTATTGTTTTGATTATTATAATATTTCAACAAATAAAATATACTAATAATAATGTAGTAATAGAAAATGATGGATTTAGTTTTAATACATTATTAAAAAGTGAGATAGAATAAATCAATTATTATTTATAAAAATAATATTTAATTTTACCATTATTAATAAAATTAAAATTTTATAAACAATAAATTATAAAGAACTTGGATTATGTTGTTCTAATTTATATTTATTTTCAACCCATTTTGAAAGTTTTAAATCAATCATATTAGTTTTTCTTGAAACATGATCATAACAATCAATAAATTTTTCATAAGAACAAGTTTCAAAATCAATTAAATTAACTCTTTCAGGATCAAGTAAAAATTTAGTTAAAGAATTTAAAAGAACAAGTTGATTATCTCTTAAAATTAAATTTTTAAATCTATCTAATTCCAAATTCTTTTTTAATATATAAACTAAATCAGTTCTTTCACTAATCAATTCTCTTCCTCCAATATAAGAATTATATTTTGCATTATATTTATCACTTTTAAAACAAAATTTAAATGCTTCAAAAGAATTTAAAGTAAATCTATTACTTTTAACTTTTTCAAAATGTTCTTTTGTTTGATTATTTCTTTTTAAATTTTCCATAAATAAATCTTTTTCAACCATTTTATTTTGACTACTTAAATCACTTTTATTAATATCTTTTTCTTTATTTGGTAATGATAAATTATTTTTATTATCATTTTCAATTTTATTTGATAATGAAATTGCATTTATAAATCCTAATGTATCATCTTTTGCATTTAAATTTGCCATTGATGAATTTTTTGGTTTTAATTGTTGTTTTTTTAAAAAATAATTTGTTGGATGAGATGATATTTTTTTATCTGAATTAGTATGAAATAAACCTTTTTCAAAATAGTCTTTTTCTCTTTTTGCATTTCTTAAAACAATTGAATCTCTTTTTCTTCTTTTTGAATGATTATTAATAAATGAATCTGAAAATTGAAAATATTTTATAATATCATCAACATCAAATAATTTATTAATTAATAATTCATAATAACTTGCCTTATCATTAAAATAATTTATTATTGATGCAATTAAAGTCATTGCTCTAATTAATCCTCCTAATTCTGCAATCCAATTTTGAATTTTATAATATTTTCTATATATTTCTGATTTAATATAATCAATTTTAAAATCTATTGTCATATTATATTTTGTTTGACTATTTAAATCATAAATATATTCTTTTGTTTTTTTAATTGTATGTAATTCTTTTTTATTAAAATTTTCAAAAAAATAACCTACATCTGTATATATTTTTGATAATCCTAGAAATACTTCTATTTTTTTATAGAAATGTTTTGTAAATGTTATATCAAATTCGTTTATAATATCATTTGAGAAATCTTTAAATTTTCTAAAGTCATATATTTTATCATAATAAAATATTGATAAATGAAAATTGTTTAAAATATTTTCAATTTCTTCTTCAGTTTTACATTTATTACTTGAACAAGTATTAATTATTAATTCTAAATATGAATATTTATTAAATTTATCAGCACCTTTAATATAATAATTATTATTTAAATTTTTTGGGCAAATAAAATTTTCAATATTTATATTTGTAAATGAATAATCATTATTTAAATTTGGTACATCATCTAATTTACAAATTCCTAAATTAATTTGATTGGAACTTATAATATTATTTTCAATAGTTTTCATATATAAATTAATATTAAGATATGAATTTGGATTTATAAAATTGAAATTATTATTCAAAGTTAAAGCAAATAAAAATTGTTTTTTAGATAAATAAATAATATCATTATTTTTAATTGCTCGTTCTGTTTCAATAACTTTAGGAACAACTCTATAAACTAATTCTTGACCAAAATATAAAGATGCCAGAATAAAAATACAATAAACAAAAATACATAAAATCCCACCTAATAAAGTTTGTATTCTAGGCATATCATCAATTCTTAATAATGGTTGTCTTCCAATTATATCAACTTGTGTTATTAAATATTTAGACATTTTTAATATTATTATTATAGAAAATACTAAAGAATATTATAATTATTCAAATATATTTTTAATTTTTTAAAATAAAATAAATAAATAAATGATTTTTAACTACTACTACTACTTAAATTATCAAATTGTGGATTTGCTTTATCTAAAGCAGAAAGATCAACAAATTCACCATATTGAGCATATGAATTATTAAAATTTTGAATATTAATTTTATCAGGATTTTCATCAATACTTTCATCACTAGAATAATCATGACTATTATATTTATCATTATCTTCATTATCAGCTTCATAAACTTCTTCATCACTAGAATAAATATATCTATTATTATCAGAATCATCACTTTCTTTAATAATATTTAAATTATTTTGTATCATATTCATCTTTTCAATTTCCCAATCACTTAATTTATAATCAAAATTACTATTCATTTTTAACCAAGGATGATTCAACATTTCTCTAGCTGAAGCTCTTTTTTCAGGATAATATTCTAACATTGGTAATAAAAAATTACTTAAAGCAATAGCTTCATTTTCTTTAATATGATATTTTTTAAATAAAACATCTTTTAAAGGATAATATTGTAATCCTTGTATTCTTTTTAATTTACCATCTTTAGTAAAATATTTATATGATTCACTACCACTTAAAGCAAATTTTTTTGGCATTTTTCCTAATAATTCAATAAATTGTGCTAAATGATCATCATTTTTAATATAATTATCTCCTTTTCTTGGTTCAAATAAAAAATCTCCTGTTATTAATTCAAAAATTATACAAGCAAATGACCAAATATCACAACTTTCATTATAATTTATTCCTAAAATTACTTCTGGTGATCTATATTGTCTTGTTTGTATACATGTACTATAATGATGATTTATCCAACATGCATTACTTAAATCTGATATTTTAATTTTTATATTTGAATCTATTTCTGGTCCTTTTTTATTTATTTTTTCTTTTATTGCTTTGTAGACTAAAAGTTTTTGTTCTTCTGTTTTTGCTTCTTTTAACATTTTATGATGTAAAATTATTTCTTTTCTGTAATTGATATTTGTTATTAATTTTCTTCTTTCTTTTTGATAATTTTCTAATTGTTCTATGTTTTTTTTCATATTTTCATAATGATCTCTATTTTCTTTATTTTTATCATCTTCATCTCTCCAATTATTTTTTAATATTAATTTTGGTACACTTAATGAACGAGGTCTTTCAATAAAATCATCTATATTAAAGTTACTTAAATCTATGTCACCTTCTATTTTTTCTTGTAATAATTCATTTTTTTTTTTTGCCATTATTTCAGTAATTTGTTTATCTATTTCTTCTTTTGATAAACCTTGTTTTTCTAATTTTTTAATTTGTTTTTTTTTAAATTTCTGATTTTTTTTCTTTAATTTTTTTCCAGTTGCATTATTTCTTGTATTAGTAGTATCAGTAGAACTAGAATCATTATCATCATTTTTTTTATTATTACTCTTTTTAACTTTTTTATTTTTTAATTTAGAAACATCAAAATAACCATTTTCATTAATTTCCTTTAATTCATTATCATTTAAACAAACTAAAATATTTTCAGGTTTTAAATCAGTATGAATAATATTACACATTCTATGTAAAAAATCTAATCCAATTAAAATTTGTTTAGCAATAATTCTAACATAAGGAATAGGAATACCTTTATAATTATATCTCTTAATAATTTCCATTAAATTAACACCCATAATTTCAAAAACTAAACAAAAATGTTTTCCATTTTGACCATGATAAATAAAAGAATTTAACAATTGAACAACATTAGAATGATCTCTTTTAATCCCATTTTTAATCCTATTTAAATCATCCTTATAATACAAATTTAAACTTTCAATCCATTCACTTTCAAAATTATGTTTATCTAATTCTTGAAGTAATTCAACTTCATCATAAGCAGAATCAATATATTGTTGAGCACTTTTTTGTATTTTAATACAAACATAATTATTATATTTAACATCTAAAGACAACCAAGAAGTAGAAAAATGACCAAAAGATAATTTTTGCATAATTATATATCTATCTAATAATATTTCACCAATGTGAACTGGATGATAACCATTTATTTTATAGTCACTTAATCCTTCATCTTCACTATTGTCACTATCTGTATATTTTGGAGGATTCACTTGCTTTTGATTGTAATATGTAAAGTTCTGGGGTTTTAATTTTGGAGGAGATTTTGGTATTTGGGCTTTTTCTATTTTCTTTATTTGCTCTGACTCAGGGAAAAAGTCGTCCATGTTTATTATTGATTTTTTTTGAATGTTTTTGTTATTCCGTTTTTTGTTTTTTTCTATATTGATTTTTTTAGTTATATAAAATGGGGTTTTTAAGTTTTTTTTTTATTTTACTTTTGTTTTTGTTTTTGCTGTTCATTATTTAGAATTTTTTATTTTTTTTTCTATTATTTTTATTTTTGGAATATATTTATTTAAAGATTAAAAATAAAAAAAAAGATAATTATTACCTGAAATAATTTATATTAAAATGTTAAATACTTTTTTCAATTTTATATATTAAAAGAATTTCAATTTATAAATAAATGACCTACACCTCTTTACATATTCCAATGTTAATTTAATTCATTTACATAACTTAATTAATATTATTTTACTAAATAATATAAAATAATTATATGGTAAAATAATATTAACCATATTATATAAAAGAATTATTATTTAAACATATTTCCTCTTAGGTAAAAAAGTATGACTTAAATGATTAACACTTTCTAAATTACTATTAATTGCTTTAAAAAATCTTTTATGATTTTCATTAATATAATGTTCATGATAATAATAATGATAAATTTCTTGATTATCATTTTTATTATTCTTATTATTATTATGATTATTAATGTGATTATTATTATGATTATTAATATAATTATCATTATTATTAAAATGATTTATATGGCAATTATTATCATTATCTTTATGTTCAAGTGTAATTTCTGAAATAATTTGTCCTTTATAAATATTTTTGTGTAAACTAAAATATAAAGTGTGTAAATAATCAAAATATATTTTTGAACTTTCTTTTTTTTTAATTATGTTCATTATTAAAAATGATTTATCTTCAGTTGAACATGAACAAAGTGAAGATGGTGTTGAATTTTCAGTTTTATCTTCCTTTATATTTGAAATCAAATGTGGACGTGAAACTTTTGATAACACAATTTTTTTTCTCTCTTTAAATATTTTATAATGGTGTTTACATTGAAAAACAAGATCTTTTTTAATTAAATCTATTGAATTATGTATAATATCTTCATCTTCTTTTAAAAAAGAAACTTTTTTTTTTGAAACTGAAACAATATATTTTGTTCTTAATGTTATAATAATATTTGATAAAAATTTTTTATAATAATCTACCGTTGTTTTAGAATTTATTTTTAAATTACTTTTTTCATACTTTTTAAATTCTTTATCAGTATATTTTAATAATTGAGTTCTTATATTATTTGCCTTTATGTATTCTTTTGTTTTTTGGAATTTATGTCTTTTTGTTAATTCACCCTGATTGTACATGTTTATTTAAATTATTATATTTATTTTTTATTACATGATTTTTTGATATTTGTTTAATTTTAGTTTTTGTAAAAATTATTTTTATAAAATTGTATTTTAATAGTTTTTATCTATTAATTCAATTTATTAAATAATTGTTTTAATTAATAAAAAAAGATGTTTAAAATAAAATAAAACATTTAAGAATAATAATTTATTAAAATTATTATTCATTATGTAAATTAAACAATATTTCTATTAAATTAATAATCATAAAACAAAACAAAAATATAAAAAAAATAAAAATAAAATAATTTTTATACTAAAATATTCTAATATAAAAAATAATTAATTCAATTATTACTAAAAAAAAAGTTCAAAAAAAAAATATTTAAACTTCATTATTTTTTTTCTTCTGTTCATCCATATAATTTTTCAAAGTTTTACTTCCTTTAACAGGCATAGTTCCTCTAGCAGGTTCAACTTTTATTTTTTCAAAATCATTACTTTCAACAAATTGTTTAAAATTAAACATCCAATTTTCATATCTTTTCTCATCATCATATAACCAAGTATACATATTATATAATTCAACTAATTTATTTTTAGTTAATTGTAAATCAATATCAGGATTACTTTTTAATAAATCATGAACTCTTAAAATACAATCTTTCATTTCATCTAAATAAGGAACTCTTTTTTGAATATCTTCATCTTTAAATCCTGTAATATCTATCATTGTTGGTTTTTTATTTTTATCTTTTAAATATGCTTTTAATTCTTCTTGTTCTGTATTTGCTTCTTTTAATTTTAATGATAGGTATGTTTGAATTTCTGGAATTGAGGTACATTGAGTTATTTCTTCTGCTATGTAAGATCTGTCTACTCCACAACATGCTCCCATTTTTTTAATTTTTTTTTTAATTTTTTTTTTTTTTATTTATTTTTTTATTAATAAAAATAAAAAAAAAGTATATTTCAAAATGTTATATTTTTTAATTTATATTTAAAAAACCTAAATAAAAAACATATCATAATATGTGATTTATATATTTATATATGTTTATATATATGAATAAATATTTTTTTATAAATAATCATTTTTATCAATACAAGAAATATCCCAATCAAAATTATTACTTATTTTAGTAATATTATTAACATTTAAAAATTCAGTAGCTTTTGAATTATTTAATAAAGAAACATTAATTAAAGTTCTTACTTCATCATTCATATTTAAATTATTTTGATTCGTATGATTATCAATAATTTTATTTATTCTATAAATTGAAATTGGTTTATTTAAAACTTTTTTTAATTTATTTATTTTATTTTGAATAATTATATTTTTTGATAACAATATTTTAATTAAATCTTTCAATTTAAAATCTATTTCCTCTTTTTCTTCATTATTATTTTGAGTTGTTTTAATTCCATAATAATAATTTTCTTTTGAAACAACATAAAATTGATTAGTTAAAATTTTTATTTCATTTAAAAGATTTTTATGAGTAATTAAATAATTTTCATTTTTAAGAATAAAAGGTATAATTTCAAAATCTTCATATTTTCTTTTCCATTTTTTAAAATAAAGACATTCTCTTTGAATATATATTTGAACCTCATCAAATTTTTTTTGTAATTTTTTAATTGACATTAATTTCTTATCTAAACCAATAATTAATTCCTCTGTCTTTTCATCTAAATAATTTAAATTTTCTTCTTTCCCTCTTTTTGTTTCTTCTAATATTTGATTTTGTAAGAGAATTTTACTTTGACATTGATTTTTATTTTTTTTTAAATTTTGTTTTTTTTCAAAAAGTTCTTTTATTTTCTTTATTTTTTCAGATAATTTTTTCTTATTTTCTTTATTTAAATTTATAGATGATAAAATATTTTCAATCATTTCTAAATTAATATTCATTGTATTATCTAAATCAAAAATATAATTATTTGATTCAATTTTTGATTTTTTAACTCTATCATGAAAGACTCTAAATGTATAACTTAATCCTTCATTTTGAGGTAGTCTTGCAGTTTGAAAATGAGTACTTTGTTCTGATTGAACTTTTTGCTTTTTAAAATTCAATCTAATTTAAAATATTATATTTATTTTATGATTTTACTTTGGAATTTGAATTTTTGAAAATCCTTTTATGGGGTTTGCTTTTCTCATAATTAATTTGATTTAATATTATTTTAATTAAAATTAATTTTATAAAAAATAAAATATTGGTTGACATTCAAATTATTTTTTTTAATTAAATATATTTTAAAAGAAATTAAATAATATTAAATAAAGAATTAAAAAAAATATTTAATAAATTCTATGTCAAATAAAAATTCAGAAGTAGAAAGTATAGCATGTTACATTCGTTGTAAACCATTAAACCCAAATGAGAAAAAATTAATATCAAATTCAATAGAAATAACAAATAATAACAAATCAATATCTCTAAAAAATAATGACAATCACATATATACATTTGATAACATTTTCCTAGATTCAATAACACAAAAAGAGATATTTGACAGTATAGGACTTCCGATATTAAAATCATTTTTAAATGGATACAATTCTGCAATTTTTTGTTATGGACAAACAGGAAGTGGAAAAACTTATACAATGATGGGACCACTTGATTGTTTATTTGATACTGAAAGTTTAAAACATGGTTTAATTCCAAATATTTTAAATTATCTTTTTAATAATTCAAACGAAGTTGAAAATATTATTAAAAGTTCTTGTAAGGAAAATCCAAAAAAAATAACATATACAATTTCATGTTCTTGTATTGAATTATATCAAGAACAAATAATAGATTTATTAAGTGAAAATAATAATAATTCAGATGAAAAATTAACAATTAGAGAAGATTTAAAAAGAGGAATGTATATAGAAAATTTAACAGAAATTACAATTGATTCTGATAAAAATGCAAAAGAAGCTTTAATGTTAGGTTTAAAAAATAGACATGTTGCTTCTACAAATATGAATGGAGAAAGTTCAAGAAGTCATTTAATTTATTCTTTATTTTTAGAATCTTCATTTGAAATTAATGAAGGTATTGTTATTAGTAGAAATTCAAGATTACATTTAATTGATTTAGCTGGAAGTGAAAGACAAAAATTTACTAATGCAATTGGAGAAAGAATTAAAGAAGCTGGAATGATTAATAAATCTTTATCTATTTTAGGAAATGTTATTAATGCTGTTATTGAATATAATGAAGGAAAAACTAAATTTATTCCTTTTAGAGATAGTAAATTAACTTATTATTTAAAAGATTCTATTGGAGGAAATTCTAAAACTGTTATTATTGGAAATATTTCTCAAAGTTTTGCTCATTTAAATGAAACTCAAAGTACTTTACAGTTTATTCAAAGAGCTAAAATGATTAAAAATAAAGTTGAAATTATTGAAAATGTTAATGATAATGTTAAAATGTTAAAATTAGAAATTAAAAATTTAAATAAAGAAATTAATAAAATAAAAAATCAATTAAAAGAAAAGGATAATTTGCTAAAGAGTAAAATATATAATAATAATAATGAAAATAATATTAAGAGAAATAAAAAAGAAAACGAAAATAAAAATCAAACTGAATTAAAGGAATTAATGGAAAAAATAAATAAGTTATTTTCATTTGAAGACGAGTTAAACCAACATTTTAAATTTTTAGATATGACATCAATGAGCTTAATAGAGAATTTTTTAGTACAAAAAGAAGTTTATGAAAATGAAATGAAGAATATTTTAGAAAGTTTAAATAATAAAGATACTTTTTTGAAAGAATATAAAAATTCAAATTCAATGTTAGATAAAATTAAAATATTTGAATTATTATCTGAAAATAAAAAAATGAAACAAGAAATTGAAGTTTATAAATCAATAGCTCAATTTTTTATAAAACAATCAAATTTAGAAGAAAATAAAAATAAAATGTCAAATGAAATAATAAAAGAATTTATAAATACAAATCAAGAAATAAAAAATTTTTTTACAAAGAATTTTGATATTAAAAGTGATTATTTAATGGTCGAAAAATCATATTTAAATAAATTAAATTTCCAAATAGATGAATTGAAGATTCAAGAAGAACAAAATTCAAAAATGATTGACTCATTACAAAGTGAAAATTTCCTTTTGAATATGGAATTAACAAAATTTAAAGAGAATACAAATAATAATAATTTAGAAAATGATGAATTGTTTAAATTTAATATTGATAACCCATTTAATCAAAAAGATGAATTAAAATAAAATAAAAATGATATTTGAATATATAAATATTATTTATAAATTTGAATATATTAAATTAATTTAAAAATAAAATTCTTATTTATTCAAATTTATAAAAAATTGAAAATATAAAATATAGTATAAACAATATTATTCAAAAATTTTATTAAATATCTAATATAAAATATAATCTTTGTTCAAAATATATAAATATATTTCATAAATTTAAAATGATAATTTAAATAAAAAAGTAAATGGATTCCAAAAAATTTAAAAATTTTATTGCTACATCAATTCTTACTATGACTATGTGTTTTTATCCAACAATTATAATATTATCTCATATATTTATATCTTATCATAGGCATTATAAAAGAATAATAAGATTTGAAAATAATTTATTTATATATTCATTTTTTATATTATCAGTTAATTTTTCCTCACTATTTATCAATTTTTTAATTAAAATAAAAATATCTATTACAAATGTATTATTTTTTTCAAATTTATGTCAATTAATATTTTGGGGTTTGTATTATATTTTGGAAAATTCAATTAATTTTTTATTTATTTTAATTATTATAATTGGGTTTTGTTATGGAATAAATGTCTCATATTCAATGTATAATATGTCTTTATATGGAAAAAACGATTATAAAATAACTATTATTTTTGGACTTATTTCAAGTGTAGTTTCAGAATTATATTCATTGTTTATTCTAATGAGATCTAAAATTAAAAATGATGTTTTTACTAACAATGATATTTTAGATAGAAAATACTTTCCTTTTGTTTTAGCAAGAAATATAAGAGAAATAATTATATATTTTATTATATTATTAATTGTTCAAATGATTATATCATTTTTCTTTATTTCTAAAGTAGAAAATATTAAAGAAAAAGAAGAAAAAAAGGATATTTCTTCAATAAATTCAATTGTGGAGAAATTTGAAGAAGGCAGTAGTGGATCATTTGATGATGATGATAAAAAAAATAAAGTTTATTATGAAAAAAATGAATTCATAGTTATGGTTCCTATATTAGCATTTCCAATTATATATAAACCATTTAGAGAAGAAATAGAAACAATAACTGAGAAGGTGTTTGAAGTAAATTTAAAAAAATCTAAGTATTCTTTTAGATTCATAAGATTTTTTATTTCTTGTTTATTTATGAATTTTTCAGAAGAAATTCTTTTTAATAGTTATATTATGTTTGTAATTAATAAAAATATTAATGTTATAACAGCATATACAATAATAACTTGGACAAGTTTAATAAGTGGAATATTTTATTTTGTTTTTGATTATATTGTAAAAAATAAAAAATTTAATTGTAGAAAATTAATAACTATAAAAACTATCCTTTCGATACTTTTGTGTTTATATGCAATTTTTTTTAAAGAATATTATAATATTATATTTAGTTTTTTAATTGGGATCTTGTTTATTTTAAATCAAGAAATTACAAATGTTTTTTTAGAAAAAACTTCTAAAACTGAAAAAACTTCTAAAACTGAAAAAACTGATTTTTCTATTTATTTATTTCAAATTTGTAGTTTTTCTAAAGGAATTTCTGCAGTTATAGGAAGTATAATCCTTTTTTTAATGTGTGGTACTAAATTAGTTGATAAATTAAAATTATATTATATAATTTATATTATTTCAATTTTTACTAATGTTATTTCATTCCTTATAATATTTATGGATAATCAATCAAATTTTATTAGCGAATATACTGAATTTCAAGAAAATGAAAAAAAAAAAGATTTATAATAATATTATTATAATTAAGAATTTAAATAAACAATTAATTTAAATCTAAAAAAAATTTAAAAAATAATTATATAAAAAGAAAAATATGAAAAAATCAACAGCAGCAAAAAAGACTTCAAAATCGAAACCAAAATCATCAACAAAACCTCAAGTGACACCAAAAACTCAATCAAAATCTATTCCAAAAAAAACAACAAAACAATCATCTCAATCAAAAGAAAAAGTAAAAGAAGACTCAAAAAAACCTGAAATAAAAACATCTCAATTTAAACCAGAACAAAAAGAAAAAGAACAAGAAGAAAAAAAGGAAAAAACAACAAATACTAAATCAGTAAAATTCCAAGATGGAATAAGAAACCAATATAAAGTTATAAGAACAATAAAAGCACATGATGATTGGGTTCAAAAATTATTAATTTTAAAAAACGGAAAAGTAGTAACATGTAGTCAAGATTCTTTATTAAAATTATGGGATTTTGTAACAGATGATATAAAAACACAAAAAACTCCAATTATTATTTATAAAGGACATACTAGTGCAGTTACTGATGTAATACAATATACAAATGATAAATTAGTTTCAATATCAAGAGATAAAACAATTAAACAATGGAATCTTCATTCAGGGAAAGAAATTAATTCATATAATGCAAATATACCTTTTTCTTGTATTAAACAAATTTCTGATACTCAAGTCGCACTTGGTTCTGGTGATAAAACTATTAAATTTTATGATTTATCACCTATGGATAATAATTTTGGTGATGAAAAAATTGAATTAGAATTCGCTGTTTTAAGTGGTCATCAAGAAGAAGTTATTTGTTTAGAAACTTATGATGGGAAACATTTATTTAGTGGTGGTAATGATTATAAAATTAAAGTATGGGATATTGAAAAAAGAGAATTTTTATTCGATTTAGAAGGTCATGTTGAAGGAATTCAATGTTTAAAATTAATTGAAAATGGGAAAAAATTATTAAGTGGTGGTTATGATAATGTTGTTCGTGTTTGGGATTGGGAAAATAAAAAACAAGAATTTATACTTGAAGGTCATACTGGACATATTATGTGTATTGATTTTATTGGGAATGATAGAATTGTTAGTGGAGCTACTGATTGGAGTTTAATTGTTTGGGATTTGAAAAGTAAAGAAATTATTTGTACTTTGGAAGATCATGAAGAAGGAGTTACTGCTGTTGCTGTTCTTGGTGATGGGAATATTGCTAGTGGATCTATGGATCAAACAGTTAAAATTTGGGAATAAAAATTTTTTTTGTTTTATTATTCTTTTGTTTTTTCTTTTTTTTTTTTGAGGGTTTTTTTATTTATTTATTTGAAAAAATTTAATTTTTTTATAGTTTTGTTTTTTATTTATATAAATGGAAATAAAGTTTAATAAAGATTTTTTAACTAAAATTAATATTCCAAAAATTAAGAAAAGGAGGATTAGTGAAATTTTGAAATATGAAAATTCAAAAGATTCTTTTGATGGAATGGCTCTTAAAAGCCATAGAATTACAGTTTCAGAGCATTTAGATAAAATATTTTCACCAAAAAAAAAAGAAAGAAATATAATTTTTAATAAACCTTTTCCAGTATTAAATGTAATATCAAAAAGAACTTTATTAAATAATTCCCCTTTATTTGTACCAAAATTAATCAATTGTGATAAATTAATTTTATTAAAACAAGATCAAAAATTAATTAATAGTTTAAATAAAAAAGAAAATAATAATAATAATAGTAAAAAAAGAAAGAAAAAATTTTGTGAAGTAATTGAACCATACAAAAATAAATCATATTCACATCTTATTTTAAATAATGTTAAAACAGTTCCAAATATATATAATACTATTTATAAATTAAAAACTTATTCTCGTAATCATGATACAAATTTATATAATAGAGAATATTTTATTAAAAAGAAAAATGAGTTTTATGATAAATATGGTCTTACTAATAAATATTCTTTTCTTCAAGAAAATCAATTTTTTAATAAAATAAGAGATGATGTATCTAGATTAAAATTCAATAACACACTTAGAGTAAATTTTAGTTTAAAATCAATTTAATTTATAAATATTGTCAAATGTATCATTTACATTTATTTGGATAAATAAATTTTATTGATTTTATATTATTGATAGTCTAGTTTTAAAAATAACCATTTTTATTTTTATTATTATTATTTTATTATAATATAATTTAAAAAGAAGAAATAATTTTAATTTAATAAAATTATATATTTGGAATTTATTAATTATATTCCAATTTTTTAATCCCTAAGCAAATAATAAAAATAAAAAGCATCATTAACAAATTAGATTTACATGCATAATAAAAAATAAATTCCTTTAAGAATATAATATAAGGCGGTTGATTTATCAAAAAATAAAAATATATTATGAGTACTGAAGAAAATAAACCAGAAATTCAAAAAGAAAATGAAACAAATCAAAATGAAACTCATGAAGAACCAAAAGAAAATTTAAATAATCAAAGTCCAAAAAAAGAAAATGATGAAAAAAATTCAAAAGAAGAAAATGAAGAAAAAAATGAAAATGATAAAGAAGAAGAAAATAAAGAAAAAAATGAAGAAAATAAAGAAAAAAATGAAGAAAAAGAAGAAGAAAAAGAAGAAAATAAAGAAAAAAATGAAGAAAATAAAGAAAAAAATGAAGAAAAAGAAGAAAAAGATAAAGAGAAAAATGAAGAAAATGAAAAAATGGATGTTGAAAAAGAAAAAGAAAAAGAAAAAGATGAAATACAAGAAAATGTAAAAACTCCTAAATCAAAAAATAAAGGAAAATCCACAAATAAAAATTCTGAAAAAAAAGAAGGAAAAACTGAAGAAAAACCTAAAAAAGAAAGAAAGAAAAAAAAAAAAGAATTTTCTGTTCCTGTTAAAAGAGATAGAAAAGTTGATGAAGAAGAATATAAAAATGCTGAAAATCTTCTTAATAAAAAAAAATTAAGGAAAAAAAAAGGAGAAAAACAATAAAAAGAATGAAAATGGTGAATTTAAAATAATATAATCATTAAATATTTGTTAATAAATACATGTTATTTTATTTTATAAAACAGTTTATTTTTTTAATCTTTCTTTTGTATTTTTTCTAAATTTCTTTCTTGTTAAAAATAATTCTAATAATTATCCTATCAAATTGACATTGAAAAGGATATAAGATATCAAATTTGTTTCAACAAATTAATTAAATTATTATTTAATAATAAAAAATTTTAAAAATGTTTTGATACATTAGCGGGAAAAGAATTCAAAAAATATTTTAATAAAAATATAAATTTATTAATAAAATTAGAATGTCTTTAAAATATTTTTATTAATTATTGATGATTTAAATTTGTATAATCCTAAATTTTATATTAAATATTTTTAAATAATATTTAAATTTTTTAAATTAGAATTAACAATTTATATATTTAATTTAAAATAATTTAAATATTAAATTAAAAAATGAATTCTTTTTCATCAAATTCAAATATTTGATATTTTAAAATTAATAGTCAATCATTTTTATTTTCTTTTAAATATCTTTTAACTTTTTCTCATAATTTACCAAAGGAATAAACTTTTTTAATTGTTCATCATTAAAACATGAAATCAAATAAAATGATATTGATTATTTGATTTATAAATAGAAGATTGGAGTGATAAGGAGAAAATATATAATTTATCTTTCAAACAATGTTTAAAAGAGGATTTTATGTGAAAAATGGTATAATTTATAAATTAAAAGATATAAAAATTATAAAATAACAATATATAATATTATATTTTATATATTTAAATAATTATAAATTTACTTTTTAAATATTATAATTTAAAAATGAGTGATGATGAATATTCAGAAAATGAAAATAATAATATTCAAAAAAGAAATAGAAAACATAATAATAATAATTCAAAAATTCCTTTTTCTAAAATAATATCAATGAAACCAAAATTATTAAATAATTTTATTGATTTCTGTACAACTGATGAATTATTTGAAATGTTTCAATTAAATAATGAAACCACTAATATACTTCTAAAAACAAATTTAAGTAAGGCATATTTTAACATAAGAAAAGAATTTATGGTATTAAAAAAAGATAAAAATGAATATTATAATGAAATGATAACTAGTATAAAAAAAAAAAAGAAATAATAAAAATGTTAGATTCATCTGAAAATAAAATAATAAATTTTGACAAATATTCTTTATCTCAATTATTGAAGAATAATTGTGAAATAATTAGAAAAATAATATCAAAATATAAGATTGGAAAAGCTAATGCAATTTCAATTTTTGGAAATATAATATTACGACAATTGAGAAAAGAAAATATAGATGAAATAAATATAAATGATTATGAATTAAACAATAATGGAATTGAAATGATTAATTTAGCTTTAGCTGAAATTGATAATTTAAAAAAAATATCTATTTCAAATAATTTACAAATAAATAAATATTATTCCATTAATAATGTTATTAATAATAATAGAAGTGATTTACAAATTATTAATCTTTCTTTTAATGAATTAGGTGATAAAAATGCTATAAAAATATTTGATAATTTATCAAAATATTGTCCAGATATAAATATTATTAATTTATCTGGTAATAAAATAACAAAAAAAGTTTTTAATTCAAAGCTAGTGATTGATGCTTTTAATAATAATGGATTCAAATTTTTAAAAAAATTTATTTTTCATCATAATATATTAGGTTCAAAAGGTGCAATTTTTTTATTTGATTTATTAATAAATTGTAAATTTTTAAATCTATTAGATATATCATATAATGGAATTGATGAATATTGTTTTGATTCAGATAGTGCAATTAAATTTTTTGATAATGAAAAAAGTGAATTATATTATTTTTATACTCTCTATTATGAAGGTAATTATTTATCTTTTTCTGAAACTTCTAGTTTAGTTCAATGTATTTTAAATAATAAAATAATATCATATCTTTTTTTAGGAAATAATAGATTAGATGATGAATCAATGGAAATATTAAAATTTCTTATTATGCAAAATGACAGTATTAAATCTTTAAGTATTAATTATAATAATTTTACTTTTGAAGGATATAATAAATTTTTTACAGGAATTGAAGAAAATCTTTCTTTAAATGAAATTAATTTATCAAATAATAAAATTAATCAAAAAAGTTTGAAAAAAATTTTAGAATGTTTAAGTGAAAATAAAAGGATTGGCAGTTTAGATCTCTCATACAATAACTTTAATAAAGCAGCAACTAGTAATTTAATTATAAAATATATGGAATCAAATACAACAATTAAAAATTTAAATTTAGCAGGATGTCATATTGGTATAGGAATGAAACAATTATTATCTATTTTAAAAGATAATAAAATATTAAGTTTTCTTGATATAAGTCTTAATGATTTTGGTGGTAATAATGAAATAATAAAAAATCTTTGTAACTTTTTAAAAGAAAATTTTTATATTAAATATTTATATTTAGATGGGAATTTTATAAATGATCAAGATTTTGAAAAAATAATTAATGATGGTATTACAATGAATACAAATTTAAATTCGGTTAGTTTGAAAAATAATAAAATTACTTTAAATAAAATTGAATCAAAAGATCCAAATAGAAATATAATTAATAATATTAAAATGAATAACCATATTAAAAATATAAAATTTGATGGTAATCCAATTAAAAGTGAAAAAAATTTAAAATTAATTGAAAAAGCATTAGAAATGAATGGAACAAAAGAAAATATTGAATATGTCAATAGTCAATATATTGATTAATGAATTTTACAAACAAAAAAAACATTTATTTTAAATTAATTAAAATTATAGAAAAATATATTAAAAATATCTAAATAAAAAAATTATAATAAAAAAAATAAAATTTTTACTTTTATACTATTTATTAAATTAAAATGGAATCATTTGAAAATTCAGAAAAGCTAAAAAAATACACGAATAATAAATTAACAATAGAAGATTTCACAATAATAAAAGTAGTAGGAAAAGGAAGTTATGGTAAAGTATTATTAGTAAAAAAAAACGATGAAAATACAATATACGCAATGAAAATAATGAAAAAACACTCAATGGTAAAAAAAAATCAAGTAGATCACATAAAAACAGAAAGAAGAATATTAGAATTAATAGACCATCCTTTTATAAACAAATTACAATATGCATTTCAAACAGAATCAAAATTATATTTAGTAACAGATTATTGTCCAGGAGGTGAATTATTTTTCCATATTCAAAGAGTAGAAAGATTCAATGAAGGAGCAGCAGAATTTTATGCAGGTCAAATTATATTAGCAGTAGAACACTTACATAAAAACAATATAATATACAGAGATTTAAAACCAGAAAATGTATTAATTGATAGGAAAGGAAATATAAAAATAACAGATTTTGGTTTATCAAAAGAGAATATTATTGATAATAAAAGTGCAAAAAGTTTCTGTGGAACACCAGAATATTTAGCTCCTGAAATAATATTAAATAAAGGACATGGTAAACCAGTTGATTGGTGGAGTTTAGGTAATTTAATATATGAAATGTTAACAGGTATACCACCTTTTTATTGTAAGGATAATAATTTATTGTTTGATGCTATTATTAATAATGAACCTGAATATCCTGAATATTTAAGTAATGAAGTTATTGATTTAATTCAGAAATTATTAATTAAAAATCCTGAGAAGAGATTAGGAAGTAATGGTGCTGATGAGATTAAAAATCATGTTTTTTTTAATGGAATGGATTGGAAAAAGTTATTAGAGAAAAAGATTAAACCTCCTTTTATTCCTAAGTTAAAAAATGCTGTTGATACTAAATATATTGATCCACTTTTTTCTAAGGCTATTCCAGAAGATACTCCTGTTGATACTTATGAAAATCTTGATGAGGATTTTAATGGTTTTTCTTATAATAAATAACTTTTTTATGATGGTTTTTAAGGGAATTACTAAATAAGGTTTTTACATTGTTTATATAAAAAAATATTTTTTTATTTTCATTTATTATTTATTTATATTGAATTTTTTTCTTATTCTAAATATTGCTATAACATTTATAATATATAATTAATATATATTATATTTATATAATATTTTTTTGTTTATTACATTTTATTTGAAAATTTATCTTTGAGTAATTTATTTGTATATTTTACATTAAAGCCAGTTGAAACACTCATTGGACTTAATAAATTATATTTATATCCTCCTTTTAAATCATTTGGTCTTGAACTTTTACTAATTCCTTTCTTTAAAATTTCATTTAATTCAAATCTTAAATCCTTTAAATTTCCTTTTTTTTCTTTATTATTATTCATCATTCTTTTAGTACTCTTTGGCCTTATTGAAGGAATTTGCATATCAAAATTATAGGATAAACTTTTAGTATGATGATTTTTAGATTGAAATTCAATATTTAAAAATTGCTTATTTCCTCTTTTAATACCTTTATTAATTTCTTGTGTTGAAGTTGAATGAAGAAAATTATTAATTTTATTTTCATTTTTAAAAGGAATATTTGTATATTTAAGTTGGTTTTTTTTCTTATTTGCTTTCATAAAATCAATTCCTGCAATATTAATTTGATTATTTTGATTTTGATTTAAATTACTTAAATTTTTTCCTCTTACTGTATTTACATTTTGTACAAATCCTGTGTTAAGGAAATTATTTTTTCTATGTGTTGTTGTTTGAGGAAATTGAAATGAATCTTTTTTATAATGTAATCTTAAGCTATTATTTTGTTTATTTGAATTTTTAAAATTATGATTTGTATTATCTTTTGGTATATTATTGTTATTATAGATTTTTTTTTCATTTTTATTTTTATCAATCTTTAAATTTTGTATTTCTTCATTATTATTTTCATTATTATCATTTTTATCTTTTTCATTACAAATATAATTTGTTATATTATTATTAATAATATTAATATTAATTTGTTGAGATTTCTCTTTTTCTTTTTCTTTTCCTTTTTCTTTTTCTCTTTCTTTTTCTTTTTCTCTTTCTTTTACTTTTTCTCTTTCTTTTTCTCTTTCTTTTTCTCTTTCTTTTTCTCTTTCTCTTTCTCTTTCTCTTTCTTTTTCTTTTTCTCTTTCTTTTTTTCTTTCTCTTTCTTTTTCTTTTTCTCTTTCTTTTACTTTTTCTCTTTCTTTTTCTCTTTCTTTTTCTCTTTCTTTTTCTCTTTCTCTTTCTCTTTCTTTTTCTTTTTCTCTTTCTTTTTCTCTTTCTCTTTCTTTTTCTTTTTCTCTTTCTCTTTTTTTTTCTTTTTCTCTTTCCAAAATTTCATTTTCTTTTTCATGTTTTTTCATTAAAGAATTATATAAATCAATATCTTTCATAGCTTTATTATAATCAATTTCATTATTAACAACAAATTTCCTAATATATTCTCTAACATCAGGAACATAAGACAAAAATTCAAGTAAAGGAGTAATATTATACAATTCTCTATCATTCATATCATCAAACCAGCTTAAAATAGGTAATCCATTATCAGGATTTAAAGCATAAGCAATAGGAGAATTATCAACAATAATAATATCCTTTAAATCCCTTCCCAATCTTTTTAAATCTTTAACAAAAGAAGTATTAATTAAAGTACAATGTTCTCTAAACAATCTAAAAGGACAAAAACCATTTTTATCAATAATATCTAATAGTGGATCAGCATATTTACTTAAAGAAGCAGTAAAAATTACTAATTCATATCTTTTTGACATTTTTTCTAAAAATTCTTTTACTCCTGGTCTAACTAAAACATGAATATCATGAATTTCATTATCTAATTCTATTTTTATTATTACATCTGATGGTCTTGGGAAAGGAATAAAATTTGAATGAACTAATGTTTCATCTAAATCTAATACTAAAGTTTTTTTTGATGATAATTTTGGAGGAAGGAGACCATTATTTAATTTTATTTGAGAATTTATTAATCTATTTGGAGAATATGAGTGAGATTTTATATTTGGATTTATGTTTGGTTTGTTATTTATTAATATTTTTGATGCTTGAGTTGGTTTTTTTTGAACTTGAGTTATTAAATTTTGTAAAAGGGTGTTTGGTTCATTTTTTTTTTGGCTTTTTTTTATTGGTTTTATTTTTAAGGGATTTGCACTTATTCCTCTTTTTTTTGATAATGATTGGTTTTTTGAGTTTTGGAAATTTTGATTTTGGTTAATTTTAATACTACCAATTATTTCTGGTGTTGGATTAGGTAAGGGAGTAATTTTAAATGACATTTAATTTTTTTAATTATTATCATTAAAATATAATAAAATATTAAAAAATGAAACAATTATTAATACATTATTTATCTGCTTTTTAAATTGTTAAATGATATAAAATTTCTAATATTAGAAATATATAATTTATATTTTGTTTACAGAAATTAAAAATTTGCTTTTATTCTATATTTATAATATAATTCATTTTTAATTTAATTTCTTTAATTTTATTCAAATAACTTTTGTTTATTATTTTTATTTTTCAATTGCTGATTAATGATTTTAATTAATTTAAAAATTAATAACATAATATTAATAATATTATGATTAAAAAATGAAATAAAAAAAATCTCAAATATAAAAAAAATAAAATGGAACCTCAAAACACAGAATCATTAGATGACCAAATAGAGCAAACAGAAGATGTAAAACTTTCATCAGAACCAAGTGAAAAAATAAAAACAGATTTATCATCAGATGAAGGAATATATAAAATGAATCCTCCTCGTAAATTAGAAACATATCCAATGTACATTGACACTCCAATAATAGGAGAAGGAATAAAAAAACATGTTCAATATTCACTAATGGGAACAGATATACAAGAAGCATTAAAAAGAAGATATAGTGATTTTTATGCTTTACATGAAAAACTTTTGGAACGTTGGCCTGGAATTTTTGTTCCTAATATCCCACCAAAAGTTGTTGTTGGAAATTTAGATGCTGATATTATTGCTTATAGAATTAGATTACTTAATAGATTTTGTCTTGATTTATCTAATATTAAATATTTATATGAAAGTGAAGAAGTTAAATTATTTCAATCTAATACTAATGATGTTGCTAAAGCTATTGAAAAGTTACCTAAATTAACTTATAGTCAAATTTTGGATAATTATAAAAAAGCTTTTCCCGACTTTGTTGAAAGTTATGATGCTTTAATTGGGAAAAGCAAAATTTTGGAATTTTTATCTTTCTTAAAAAAGAATCTTATTAATTTAAAAACTTTCAATGAAACAATTATAAAAACAGTAGAAAAAAGAGAAGAAGAAATAGAAAAATATATTGAATTAATTAAAAATTTTAAAGAATATGAAAGTAATAATATTTTATCATATGCCCATCAAGAAGAAAAATTAATATTTGCTAATTCTAATAATACTGTATTAAATGAAAAAATTGAAAAAATAAAAGAACTATTATTAAATCCTTATATTATTCTTGAAATTTGGATAGAAGAAGAAGAATTAGATACAGATGCAATGATATGTGTAATTAATAGTTTAATAAAATTACAAGAAAATTTAGAAAAATTACGTCAAAGAAGTTCTGCTATTGATATTGAACAAAAAAAAGCAGAAGTTGGACAAACTAGTTTTTTAAAATCTATTTTTAAAAAAAAAGATGAAATTATTAATCAACTTAATAAAGAAAAAGAAACTGTTGAAGATAATATTAAAAATTTAAGTGAAATTATTAGATATTCAACATTTAGTTTGGAAAATCAAATGAATAAATTTAAAGAAGATAAAATTGCTAATTATTTTAGACATTTAAAAATTTTCATTCTTCTTCAAAGAAAAAATGATAAAAATGTTATTGATATATGGAGGAATGTTAAAGAAAGTCTTTCTAAAGTTCCAATTTCCTAAATTAATAAATTAAATATCCAAAATTAGGTATTTAAATAAATAAAAATATTTAAAAATAGAAAAATTAATTTTAAATAAAATTTAAATATTTAATTATTAAAATATATAAAAAAATAAATAAAATTATTTTTTTCTAATTATTAATTTAAAATTTTTTACTAATATTATAATGAAAAATATTACCAAAAATTTATTAACAACCTATACAAATTTCAATTGAAGAGTTTAAATTATTATAATAAGTTTTAAATACATCATCATCAATAAATAATCTATAATTTATTATTTTACAAAAATAATTTTCTAAAATATTTAATTCTTCAATTTTTATACCAAAAATTTTGGCATAATATTTATTATTAAATAAATCATCTTCATGATATTTAATAGCTATTAATAAAGAACTAAAAATAATTTTATAAACATTAAATGAATTTATAATAAAGCCATTAATTTCACATAATCTATCAATATAAATAAGCATTATAATAAAAGTACTTGATTCTGCATTTGAATATAGTAAACATTTATTTAAGAAATCTTCAATTGACATATCATCAATTTTACCTATGAAAGGTTCAATCAATTCATTATTTTTTTTATTGAAAAAATCATTTTCTTTACAAATATCTTGAAGTAAAAAGGCTATTGTTCTTACTAAATCATTTCTAAAACTTCTTTTAATATTCATTCTATAATATTCATATGAACTTGTTTCACACATTTAATAAATTTATATATTTGAAAGAGATTTTTTGATTTTTACAAATTTTATTATAAATAAATTAATATATAAAAAATAATTTAATAAATATAATGAGAGTATTTATTTATTCATTAATAAAATAGGTATTTATTATTATAATTCAAATATAATATTTTTTATAATATTCATCCATCATCTTATATTTATTATTTTATTTTAAATAATTTTATTTTATTAAAAATAAACAAATTATTTATAATATCAGCAAAAATAAAAAATTAGACCTTTATAAAAATAATTTTTAATATCTTAAAAAATTATCATTTATAAACTTTTATTTCAAAAAAAAATATTTTTTAATATCTAAGAACAATTAAAAGCTCATTTATAAAAAGATTTATATAATATATATTTAATTTGTTTTTATCAAAAATAAAATTTTTATTATTTAAAAAAAATATTTAAAAGACCTTAATAAAATCATCCAAAAATTTATTCGGTATTATCGAATTGTCCTAATTTAAATACTTTAAATTTTTCTTTTTTCAATTCTTCAAGACTAAATATATCATACATATCAAAAATACTTTGATTATCTTTATCCATAAGTTCACTAATTTTTTTTAATCCAAGTGATTTGAATTCATGATGATCATTACAAAAAGCAACAACTGAACAATCTTTAATACATTCATTTATGTCTCTAAAAATAGTAATATCATTATAATTATATTTTGGATTTTTATCATCATCATAAACTTTTAATTCATTTTGAACTGATTCAACAGTAGAATAAGGATCAAATAATTTAACATTTGCTTTATTATTTAATAAATAACTTAAAAGGAAAATTGAATTAGCACATCTAACATCACCAATTTCTCCTTTAAAAGCTAAACCTAAAATTGCAATTGGTTTTCCATTACATGAATTTAAAATCTTTTTGCATATTCTTAATCTTTGATATTCATTCATTAAAAGTACTTGACTCCAATAATTAGCTTGAAAAGTTAAATTCATATTTGAAAAAAGAAAAATTAAAGATAAAACATCTTTTTTAAAACAAGAGCCACCAAATCCCATTGAAGCTTTTAAATATACTTTTCCAATTCTATGATCACTTCCAACTGATTTTGAAATATTATTAATATTAGAATTTGTTTTTTCACATAATTCTGATATTGTATTTATTGAACTTATTCTTTGTGCCAAAAATGCGTTTGAAACTAATTTTGTCATTTCACTTGAAATTGAATCTAATATTATTATTTTTTCTTCTGATAAAAATAATAAATAAAATTGTTTTAATTTATTTGCTGCGTTTTTTGATTCTATATTTTCTCTTAAAAAACCAATTACTACTCTATCTATATTTATTAAATTTGATATTGCACATCCTTCTGCTAAAAATTCAGGAATATTTAATAATGTTATTTTTTTATCTATTTGCTCTTTGGTTAAAGGTGATTTTTCTTCTTCGAATGTTTTATGAATTATGTCATATAAAGTTTCTAATGTTTTAATAGCAACTGTGCTTTTTTGAATTATTATTTTATTTCTCATTTCATTATTATCTAAGGAAATTATTCTTCTTGTTAAATCTTTAACACATTGATAAACATTATCCATACTAAGTTCAATTCCTTTATTTAATATTTTTGATAATTCTTCGAAAGTAACATCAGTTCCATATTTACAATCATTTATTGAAGGAGTATTAACACAAACAAAAATAACATCAGATTTAATAATTATATCATCAGATAAATTATCAACAAAAAATAAATTTTTTTTCCAAACTTTACTAAAATAATCATATAAAGAAGGTTCTACAATTGGTAATGATTTTTCATCTGTTACTGCATTCCATTTATCTATTAATTTTTTAAAAACATCATATACATATATATTAACTTCGGGATGATAATGAGCAAACATTGTCATTGTAATAGCACCTACATAACCTGATCCTATGCATATGATGTTTTTTATATCTGAACTCATTTGTTTTAAAATGATAATTTTAAAATTATGGATATTTATATATTACTTATGAGAAAAAAATAATTATTAAAAATTTAAATAAATAAATAAAATTTTTCATTTAAAAAAAATAGCCATTATTTTATCCTGGGAATTATTTTATTTCTTTAGAAAATACTTTAATTTCATAAATAAAGAGTATTAAAAATAACTTTTTTTAAAAAGATTTTTATGATTTTTATTGTAAATATTGTTAAATTATAATTGTATATTATAAGTTTTTTTATTTTTTAAGAAGATTTAAATAATTATATCCTATTTTGGTAATAAATATTATTAAAATTGTCATTATTTTAATTTTGAAAATTTCGAAACTCTTATTGAATCCCCTTTTTTCATTAAATTTAAAAATGAATTTTTATTTCATAATAGGAATTTAATTTTTAAATAATATTTATTTATTATTACCCAATTGTGAATTTTAAAAAATGGAAATTATATGAATAATTTAAATTAAAATATAATATATAATAATTTTATATTAGCTTTTGTATTTTCTAATAATTTTTTAATATAAAAATATTATAAAATGTTTTTCTTATTCATTTAACTTTCTTTCTAAAATACATTATTTAAATTATAAATATGAATTACTAATTTTAAAAAAAAAACAGAAAAATATATTCTCATTTTTTTTAATAATTAAAATTTTTATTTAATATATTATTTTTTTATTGTATAAATATATAAATTATTTAATGTCATTACCAAATAATCATGATTTTGAATTATCAAGAGACAATTCTTCAAATGATTCTTTTTTATTTATTTATACTCCTAAATATTTAAATGTTGATTCATTTTGTGGTTGTTCTCTTAAATCAGGAATTAAAATTATTTCTATTTTTCTTTTATTTATATCTATATCAAATTTTTATACAGTATTAAAAGAAGAAAAATTACATGAAATGATTTTTTCAACAATATTATCAATATTTTATTTTACTACTTCAATTTATCTTTTTTTATCTACAATTTATTTAGATTATCAATATGCAAAAATTGGATATATATTATTTATTTTTATATTTTTGGTTGATACAATTGAATTTATTATTGCTGAATTTTTTATTATATATGGAATATTTCATATTTATTCAACTTATCCTTTGCTAATGGAAATAATATTTTTTATAATAGGATTCTTTACTATTTTAATTGAATTATATATGCTTTGGATTAGTTTTTGTTTTATGGTTCATTTAAAATTAAAAAGATTAAATATTGTTTATGGAGATAATATTGCACATTTATTATCACAATAAAATCTCAGTTTTTTATAAAAAAAAGAAGTTTTTAAAATTTTTATATTTAATAAAATTACTAATATATATTATTTTTTAAAAATTAATTTATATTTACTTTTTAAAAATTTATATCCTTATATATTTGTATTTTCAATATAAAAATAAAAAAATAATTTAATTTAAAAGAATATTAAAATAAGATTTGAAATTCAAACAAATATTTGATTTAATATATTAAAAATTTTATAAAGAATCAATACTATCATCATTTGGTATTTCATAATTCCAATATCTATAATAAAAATTAACTAAATTTGTCAAAGGTACGGGATTAGAAATTTTTAAAGGAAAATCATTAGTTCTTTTAGCAACTTGTAATAATTCTTGATTTGTTACTGTATTAAATATATTATCATTAATTCTTATTTTTTTATTTTTAGTTTCCATATAAAAATAAAAAAATAAAAATTAAATTAAAAAATAAAAAAACTACCAATAATGAAAGTAAAAAAATAAAAAAAAAAACCACACTAAAATAATGATAAACATATTCAAAAAAAATAAAAAAATAATAAAAAAATTTGAAAAAAATAAATAATTGTTCTTTTTAATTTAATAATAAATAAATAATATATATAAATGCCAAGAAAATCAATAGTGGCATCATCTGTAAATGAATTATTTCGAATACAAGAACCAAAAAATAATATACAAGAAAATAGAAAAAAATTAATAAATGAAATTTTTGATATGTGGGATTTAGATGGAGATAACAAAATAAAATCTAATGAAGTTAGACCAATATTATGTGCAATGGGTAGAGAACCAACACATGATAATATAATGGATTTTTTATTTCTTGCTGATAAAGATAATACTGGTATTATTAATAAAGAAGATTTTATGAGAGCTTTAGATGAAGTTTATTCTCTTCCAGAAGATGCTGTTGATCAAGCTATTGATGCTTTTAGAGTTTTTGATTTGAATAATAGTGGAAAAATTAATCAAAGTGTTTTAAAAGATATTTTATTTAATTTAGTGGATGGTTATTCTGAAGAAGATGTACAGAATATTTTTAAATTAACTAATCCTGATATTGATGGAAATTTTGATTATGAAGAATTTATTACTACTTGGAAATTTCAATAAGTTTTAATTAATTTATTTTTACTTTTTTTTTAATTTAACTTATCCTCAAAACTTCCTATTATTTTAAAAAAAAAATAAAATAATTATTTTTTTTAATAAAGTAAAGTTTTTAATTAAATAGTTTTGTAAATTTAAATAATAAATTATTTTTGAATTATTAATTTATGTTAAAAAAATAATTTTTATTATTAATTATATAATGTAACTACTTTTTCAATTAAGAAAAAATATTTTATTCTTTCAATAAACTTATAATAATATTATTAATTATTTTTCTTGATTTTTAAAAAGTAATAATTTACTTTTTGATTAGTTAAAAATATTTTTATTTAATTTTTATAGTCATTTTAATATTTATAAAGTAAAGATAATAATATTTTATAATATATAATAATATGAAATATTCTTATTATTCATAAACAATTAAAAATAAATATTTAATTTTTAAATTTAAAAAAAATGATTATATAATAAAGGAGCTTCTTTTTAGTTAATATATTTTAAAATTATTTAAAAATGTCTGTATGGCCATAATATATATAAAAAATATTTTTCTAAATAACTTAATTCAGAAAAATATTAAATAGTTAATATTTAATATTTATTGTCCACTTTGTTGATTTTGTTTTTGTTCATTCATTAATTTAATTTGTTTTTCATAATTTTCTTGTCTAATATCATAATATTCAAAATGTTCTAAAATAGTATTAGAATTTTGATAGACTTCAAATATTTCAATCATAGTTTTAGCAAAATTAAAAGGAATTTCCTGACAATCTCTAGCATTAGAAATAGGTTTAGTTTCTCCATCTTTCATAGTAATAATAATATTTTTAAATTCCTTAAAAGGAACATCTTTAATAAAAACCCATTCAACTTCAAATATACCAGGCCATTTACCATCCTGAGTCCAATATTCAAAACTTTTATTATTATCACATGGACTTTTCATTCTAGCAACACCTACAAATCTCCCACTTCCATTACATGAAAAAAATAAATAAACATCACCTTTTTTACCTTGTGCTAAATTATAACTATTTGTTAATGTTTGATTTCCATTTTTAGATGATGACCATACACCATATTTTATTGATTTATGAACATTTTCTTCTGAAAATGATTTAATAACATAAAAAGAGCTCGAGTCTGTTAATTTTTTACTTAATCCATTATTTTTAACATTTATATCAATTAAATGACGATATTTTGTATAAATATACATTTCAGTTCTATAAATCATTTCTTGTGCATAATATGGATTTATATATTGACGATTTTGAACTTGGGGTCTAAAATGATTTTGTTGGAAATTTCCTTTTCCTCTAAAATTATTATTACCTCTATAATTACCTCTTCTATTTCCTTTTTTTTGATAATAATGATTGTTATCTCTATTTTGGTTATTTTGATTACCTTGATATTGATTTTGAGTTTCTTCTGGGTTTTCTTTGGTAGGTTCCATATTTTTTGAGATAATTAATGATTTAGATATATTAAATTAAATATATTTAAAAAAATTTAAACATAAAAATTATTTTTCAATTTAAGTATTACAAAAAATAATTTTTATATTCAAATGATAAACCTAATTAAATATAATTATCACATAATTATATTATTTTTTTAAAACTTATTCCTTTATAAAAAAAATAAAAACTTAAAAAATCAATTTAAAAAATTCAAAAAATTTTAATCATTTTAAAACAAAAAAAACCATATAATTAATCACCACCACCTTCTTCATCAACAACAGCACCTTCTTCTCCTTCATGAGCAGGTTCACCTTCAGGTGGTGCTTCACCTTCAGGTGGAGCTTCACCTTCAGGTGGTGCTTCACCTTCAGGAGTTCCTTCTTTATTTTCTTCATTATTTTCTTCTTTCTTTTCTTCTTCCTTATTTTCCTCTTCTTTCTTTTCTTCCTCTTCTTCAGGTGGTAATTCCAAAGTAGGTTCATCATGATATAATTCACGAGTAGGATCAGCAACTTCAGGATTAGTTTTCCAATTTACAACAGTAATTTGAGCATTATCTTCATCACCTTCAGGTTCAGGATTATCATTATCTTTCAATTCTTGAGAAAAATCACCTTTAACTGTATTTCCATTAACAAAATGCCAAACACCTTCTCCTTTAGGATAATTATTTACAAAAGGACCTTCAAAATATGTTCCATTAGGGAAAATCCATTTACCTTCAGTAATTTTCCCATTATCCCAATTCCCAGCAATTTTCATTTTAGTATCATTAAAAATAAATTCACCATGACCATTTTTAATACCATATTTCCAAGAACCAGAATAAACATTTCCTGTTTTATTATATTTAAAAACACCTTCACCATGTCTTTTCCCATTTTCAAAACGACCAAAATATTCACCAACACCACCAAAAGTCATTTTTCCAATTCCATGTTTTTTATTAGCTAACCATTCACCTTCATATCTATTTCCAGGTCCTTCTTCTTTGAAATAAGTATATGTTCCATTTCCTTCTCGAAGTCCATCTTTGAAATCACCTTCATAACGATCTTGATTGGCGTATGTTACTGATCCACGACCTGTATAA
>Ga0256407_10002456_pt1 | contig 35453 bp, 30 predicted proteins | sample RumenRJG_04DNA_FD_193489 | JGI IMG/M metagenome (GOLD analysis project Ga0256407, IMG submission 193489) | Bovine rumen microbial communities from Lethbridge, Alberta, Canada - RJG_04 | ecosystem: Host-associated > Mammals > Digestive system > Stomach > Rumen | place: Canada: Alberta...
TGTAGCGAAGTAATCAGAGGGCTTCTCAGCACGTCTGATAAGCTGTACACTTCCGTCCTCTTTAAGCAGGAGTTCTGCGCTCTTGAGCTTACCGTTATAATTGTAACCCATCGCAAATCCGTGGGCTCCCGTATCATGGATCGCAATATAATCACCTATCTCGATCTCAGGAAGCATTCTGTCTACGGCAAACTTATCATTATTCTCGCAAAGAGAACCTGTCACATCATACTTATGATCACAGGGCTTATCTTCTTTACCGAGCACGGTGATGTGATGGTAAGCTCCGTAAATTGCGGGTCTCATAAGATTTACAGCGCAGGCATCGACCCCGATATAATCTTTATATATCTTCTTCTCATGAAGAACCTTTGTAACAAGCATTCCGTAAGGGCCTGTCATAAATCTTCCCATCTCTGTATAAATGGAGACATCACCCAGGCCCGCAGGTACAAGGATCTCATCAAATACCTTGTGAACACCTTCTCCGATGATCTTTATATCATTGGGAGTCTGTTCGGGTTTATAAGCAATTCCTACACCACCGGAAAGATTGATAAAGTTCAGAGATACACCGGTCTTTTCCTTTATCTCAACAGCCAGCTCGAAAAGCTGCTTTGCAAGGAACGGATAATAATCGTTTGTAACTGTATTACTTACGATGAAAGCATGCATTCCGAATTCCTTAACACCCTTTGACTTAAGGATCTTGTATGCTTCGATGATCTGTTCCTTTGTCATTCCGTACTTTGCATCTCCGGGATTATCCATGATCCCGTTGCTGATGGTAACCACTCCGCCGGGATTGTAACGTAATGAAAGACGCTCGGGAAGTTTTCCCAGAGTCTTCTCAAGGAATTCTATATGAGAAAAATCATCAAGGTTTATGGTTGCTCCGACTTTATCAGCAAGGATAAAATCAGCTGCGGGAGTATCATTTGAAGAAAACATGATGTTATTTCCGTTGATACCGCACTTATCCGCAAGCATAAGCTCCGTATATGATGAGCAGTCGCTTCCAACACCGTACTCCTTAAGGATGTTCATGATAAAAGGATTGGGAAGGGCCTTTACAGCGAAGAATTCCTTGTATCCTTTATTCCATGCGAAAGCTTCCTTTACAGCTTTTGCATTTGCCCTCAGCCCTTTTTCATCATAGATATGAAATGGTGTGGGATAGGTCTTAACAATCTCTTCGATCTGCTCTTTGGTTACGAATGCTTTTTTTTCCATTTTTCAGTCCTGCTTTCTTTATGTATGTTAATCTTCTATTTGCCAGTCGATAGGTTCTGCTCCATGGGCTTTTAGGAACTCATTGGTCTTGCTGAAATGCTTACATCCAAAGAACCCTCTGTATGCGGAAAGCGGACTCGGATGAGGCGCTTTTAAAACCAGATGAGCCGGATTATCCAGCATAGCAGCTTTTCTGCCTGCGGGCGCCCCCCATAACAGAAAAACTATCGGCCTGTTTTCTTTATTTACTCTCTCTATGACCGCGTCGGTAAATACTTCCCAGCCAATCCCCTGATGGGACATGGACTGATGTGCCCTGACGGTAAGAACTGTATTAAGAAGGAGAACACCCTGCTTCGCCCACTTTGTCAGATCACCTGACTTGGGTATGTCACAGCCAAGATCATCATGGATCTCTTTGTAAATATTTACAAGAGAAGGCGGCAGCGCATTTCCGGCCTTTACCGAAAAACACAGTCCGTGGGCCTGACCTTCATTGATATAAGGATCCTGTCCAAGTATGACAGCTTTAACTTCATGAAGTGGAGTAAGATGAAATGCATTAAAGATGTCCTGCGCAGGCGGAAAAACACGTCCCGTATGATATTCGCTATTTACCTTATCATACAGCCTTTTATAATACGGTTTCTTAAATTCCTCTGACAGTGCTTCCTGCCAATCATTAGAAATAGGAGGCATACCCAAATCCGCCTTAAAGTCTTACGGAAACATTACGCTCTTTAAGATACTCCTTCACTTCTTTTATTTCAAGTTCTTTGAAGTGAAAAAGGGATGCTGCAAGAGCCGCATCAGCCTTGCCATCCGTAAGAGCTTCATAAAAATGAGCTTTGGTACCGGCACCTCCGGATGCTATAACAGGTACAGATACGCTTTCAGCTACTTTCTTAGTAAGTTCGATATCATATCCTGCTTTTGTTCCGTCACAGTCCATGCTGGTGAGAAGAACTTCACCGGCGCCGAGTTCAACCGCTTTAACAGCCCACTCGACGGCATCGATACCCATATCGACTCTTCCGCCGTTCTTGAAAATATTCCAGCCGCTTCCGTCAGCACGTCTCTTTGCATCGATTGCAAGTACAACACACTGTGAGCCAAATTTATCGGCAGCTTCGGAGATAAGGGACGGATTCATGATCGCCGCTGAATTGACCGCAACTTTATCGGCACCCGCACGAAGGAGCTGTCTGAAATTATCAACACTCCTAATACCGCCGCCTACCGTGAAGGGTATAAAAACCTGTTCCGCCACACGGCTTACCATATCTATAACAGTCTCTCTAGAATCGCTGGAAGCTGTTATATCAAGAAAAACAAGTTCATCGGCGCCCGCTGCATCATAAGCTTTTGCTGCTTCAACCGGATCGCCGGCATCTATAAGATCAACAAACTTTACACCCTTTACAACGCGTCCGTTATTTACATCAAGACAGGGTATTATACGTTTTGTGTGCATTTTATCATCCTTTATAATCTATGAAATTCTTAAGTATCTTTAATCCGACCGAAGAGCTCTTCTCGGGATGGAACTGAGTGGCAAATACATTTCCTCTCTCAACCGAAGCATGAATATGAACACCGTATTCAGCAGAGGATGTGATGATATCTTCTTCCTCGGCTTTTACATAATACGAATGAACAAAATATACATATGCGTTCTCGTTTATTCCATTTAACAATACGGAAGGTTTTTCGATATGAAGTGAATTCCAGCCGATCTGAGGAACCTTGATATCTTCCGAAGGCGGTATCCTCAAAATCTTCCCCTTAAATATCCCGAGTCCCTTTGCCCCCGGCGACTCCTCGCTCTCTTCAAAAAGGAGCTGGATGCCTACACAGATTGCAAGAAAAGGTGTGTTATTCTCAATCACTTTTTTGATGACAGGTACCAGTCCGTACTTCTCAAGATTGCCCATCGCATCTCCGAAGACGCCCACACCGGGAAGCACTACTCTGTCAGCATTTAATATAGTTTCCGCATCTCTGGTCACAGAAACATCCTGTCCCAGAGAAAGCAGAGCCTTCTCCACGCTGCGGATATTACCTGCATCATAATCTAATATTGCTATCATTCTTATACCTCTTAAGCCCGAAACAATTATCATTTTTTCGGGCAGAAAAATCAATGATCAATTCAAAACTGATCGCTTTCTATTTCCACAGTTACATTGGTGCCGTCCTGACGTTCGCCGTAGCCTTCTTTCTTCTTCTCCTCAGACTCGGTAACAGAAACATCTTCAGTTTCTCCGATCGGTTCAGCACTGTTCCCCTCTATATATTCCTGTTCTTCCGGAAGGAGATCGGGATAAAGTTCATCTTCCCCTTCATTTAACGAAGTTTCATCCGGAGACGTTCCCTGATCATTTTCATTGCCATCTGCATTTGACGGTGTACCATATGCTGCGGCAACCTGTTCATCGATGGTGATATACGGAAGTCCCTCGGCTGCGGCCCTTACCTTGCCGGAATAATCCGCAGGAGAATATGTCAATACCTCCATCGCCTCTTCTTCGGATATCGAATAATCATCCATGAGCGCTTTCAGGATCTTTTGTCTTGTGGCATCCAGATTCCCGATGACATCAAGTTTAACCGCAGTATCCCTTAATGCCTCATATCTGGCAAGTCCCTGAAGCAGAGAATCAAGTGCCTTGTCACGCATTCCCATAGCTTCGTATTGAACATAAGAATCATACTTTCTGTCCAAAAGGATTATGGTCTTGGATCTGTCATAGATAAGTTTATCGCTTTCGTTGAGATCTTTGCCATACATGGAAAGAAATGCGTCTTTATAATTCTGATCATAATAAGCAGCCCTGGCAGAACTCATAACGTTAGCTGAAGGAACAAGTATGGTAAGTACCAAAATAGCAGCCAGAACCGATCCCGCAGTCATAAATGTCCTGATCTTAAATTTGCGAGGTATCTTAACGCCCGGCTCTTCCGGCTTCTTTTCCTTTTCCTTTTTCGGCTTTTTTACCTTGGGCTTTTTTTCTTTTTTCTCTTTCGGTTGTTTTTTTTTCTTTTCTTTTTTGGGCTTTTCTTCTTCGCCGTCAACCTCGCTCAGGATCTGCTTGTTTTCTTCACTGAGCTTAGTCTCCTGCTCTTCCGGTACAGCTCCCAGATCCTCATCCGGATCTTCCATCAAAGCTGCAAAGATACGCTTGAAGATATTATCTTTTTTCTCTTTCTTGCCCTTCTTATTTTTCGCGGATTCCTCATCACCCGCTCCATCAGGATCTGAACTTCCTCCGCCACCGGAAAAACCTCCGTTCTTTTGAGGTGTTTCATCCGCACCCGAATCCGAAGAACCGCTTTCACCCAAAGCCGGCTCGCTTAATGAGGGTTCATTTGATGCAGATTCACCGGAGAAAGAGTCTTCACCCGCAGAAGCTTCGGCACCGTCATCGGAAAAGATGCTGTCGAGTCCCGAGAACATTGCCGCAACCGTCTCATCAGATTCTTCACGCGGCATATCGGCTGCATTTTCCGAAACAAAATCATTCGGATCCAGCTTTGATGTCAGGTCAAGCTCATCCTCATCAGTATAGTCTTCCTCAGACTTTATTTCTTCTTCGCCTTTCTTTTTCTTTTTGAAAAGGCCGGCGAAAAGTCCGCCTTTTTTATTCTTATCTTTTTTCTTCTTTTCTTTTTTACCCTTTTTGCCCTTTGCACCTGCAGCAGGATCCTCTTCACCCTCTGATTCATCATCAAGTGCTGCCAGAGGATCGGGTATATCAGGCTCATCGAATAATGCGGCATCAACAGCAACATTCTGATCAGACTTATCAAGCACGGACTTGATATCATCCAGACCGGGATCTACACCTTCCATTGCACCGATGATATCTGTTATATCCCCGTCCGCACCGGGAACCTGTATCTCTTCGTTTCCGGCAGCTTCGGCTTCTGCGAGGCGTGATTCAATATCATCCAGATCCATGGATGCCAGATCACCCATATCGCTGGCATTGGAAAACTCATTCATATCCAATTCACCTGACTGATCCGGTGAATCGAGTTCAGCGGAACCGGCGTCCATGGGTTCTGAATCCATGACATCCATATCATCCGGGGCATCTAAGCCTGCCAATGCATCAAGATCTGCCATCGCAGCATCTGCCGACTCGGTAGCTACAGCATCTAATCCATCTATTTCATCCATGCCTGCTATATCAGTCATCTCGGCATGAACAGACTCTTCAGCTACAGAACCTGCGTCTGAAGGCTCGCCATCTATTGCATTCATAGCATCCGGGGCATCTAAGCCTGCCAATGCATCAAGATCTTCCATCGCGGCATCTGCCGACTCTGCAGCTACAGCATCTAATCCATCTGTTTCATCCATGCCTGCTATATCAGGCATCTCGGCATGAACAGACTCTTCATCTACAGAACCTGCATCTGAAGGCTCGCCATCTATTGCATTCATAGCATCCGGGGCATCTAAGCCTGCCAATGCATCAAGATCTGACATCGCAGCATCTGCCGACTCTGCATCCGAAGAACCGGAGTCATTTGTTGTATCGACAGGCAGATCATCGCCAGGCAGATCCGTATCGGGAAGCATTTCCGCAAGTGCAGCTATATCAGTATCGGATACAGCGTCATTTTCTTCGCTCATTGCCATATCGAGATCTGCGAGCAGATCTTCGACTCCGGAAATATCATCTTTTGTGAGACTGTCCGCGCCACCTGACGGCCCGGTCTCATTAAGAGCGGCAAGAAGTGCTTCTTCCGAGAACTCTTCTTTAACAGGTTCCGCAGAAAGGCTGTCACCAGCCTGATCCTGTCCAACCTCCAGGGAGTCCTCCGTTAAAGCTTCAGCATTTGAGGTTACCTCATTTGCTGTTTCATGTTCTGCCGCTTCATCGTTTAAATCAGCTTCTGTATTCACATCTTCACCGGCATCAGTGATACCGGGTAAGATACTCTCATCAGCGTCAGCCTCAAAATCAGCTATTTCTTTTGCAAGCTGTTCCGCATCCACATCATCCAACGAAAAATCCTTGTTTCCCTTCGGCTTTCCGTTAAAGATATCATTCTCTTTCTTAGAGCCACGGATCTTATCTGAATTTTCCCCTGAGGGCACAGAAACAGGAACCTCAGCAATGATAACTTTGTCGGCTGCGGCACCTGTTTCGTTATTTGATTTTTGGGGTTGCATTGCCTGAGCAAGCAACCTGTCAAGATATTCTTCTTCTGCGCTCATATTTTAAAAGATTAAAAACCGGGGCTTTATCATGTCCCGGTTTTTGACTTATTTGATAATCCAACTTTAAACTGATCACTCATCGCCTTTGGAACTGATGTCCAAGACCTGATCTATTGTTCTTACAAGATTACCGATCTCGGGTTTTGTAAGCTGAGCATCAGCACCAAGCTGTTCGCCCTTACGACGCATCTCTGTATTAATCAGAGACGAGAAAATGATGACCGGGATATGCTTAAGATCGTCATCATCTTTGATAAGCTTGGTAAGCCTGTGACCATCCATCTGAGGCATCTCGATATCAGTGATAACGCACTGGCAATTCTTTTCAATGGTGCCCGAACTTTTCCAAAGTGTGAGCTGATCCCACGCCTGCTGTCCGTTCTCTGTATGAGTTGTATTTACATAGCCTGCACGTCTGAGACTTTCAACAATGAGTTTGTTAAGAAGTGCAGAATCCTCTGCGATCAAAATCGGTGTATTATTCCTTGAACGTGCACCCATCTCATCGATCTCGGCAACCTTGAGTCCGGTCTCGGGATTGATATCCGTAACTATCTTCTCAAAGTCGAGGATGATGATAAGCTTCCCGTTCTTCTTGATGATACCTGTGGATATACCGTCTTCCGTACTGGAAATGGTTGTATCAGGCTTGATGATCTCTGTCCATGAAACACGATGGATACCTATAACCGTATCAACGTGGAATGCAATATTCAATAGATTGAAATTCGTGATTATAAAAAGTCCGTGAGGTTCGGACTGACCTCTCTGAAGACAATTCTTAAGATCGATAGCCGTGATCATCTGATCACGCGGCATAAACACACCTTCAACCGAAGGATGCGCATTGGGCACCGGTGTAACTGCCTGATAGGGAATAATCTCACGGATCTTTGCAACATTAATACCATAAGAATTTCCCGCAAGCGTGAATTCAAGAATTTCTAATTCGTTCGTTCCGTTTTCAAGTAAAATCTTAGTATCCATAACCCGCCACCTCTGTAATGATTTTTGCGCCTTGCAACCCCTGCTCCTGAAGAAATCCTGTAATCAGGAAACCCTCTCTTAATTCAAAACTATCTTGGATAATTATAATAAAAAAACATATAAAAGTCTATCTTTTTTACGTCACTGTGACGAAAAAAGCGTGTTTTCCGAACGCTGATCATCCAATCTCATAATCAGCACAGCCGACTGTAAATTGTCAGCCTCAGATGCTGTCATTTCAGACAAAAGAACCAGTTCCGTATCTCCGGGCTGAATCTCACCTCGATACATAGCCAGATCGTTTAAAAGAAGCGTTGTCAGTGCAGACTTGGAAACCTGTTCATTGAATCTGAATCCAAAGTGTACATCAACAGAAGCCATATCTAAATAAACAGGCGAATCCGAATCATTTCTCACATCAAATTTAAAAACTACAAATTTGCATCCCGCAGTAGCTTTAGCCACTCCCTGCCAGTCATCGGATTCCGTCTGTTCGGGATACTGTTCGCAGATCTGATATCCGGAATAATCTATCTCAATACCATCGACCCCCAGAAAATCATCTATATCCGTATAAACAGGTGCTGCAGTAACAGGGTCGGAAGAACCTCCGCCGTCTTGATCGTCATTATCCTGTTTATTTTCTTTGGATTCCTGCTCCTGCCTGCGCATCTCTTCGGCACGTTCACGAAGCTCCGCTTTACGTTTGGCATCTTCCAAAGCATCTGCTATTTCTTCGTCTGAAACAAGAGTGGATTTATGATCTGTGGCATTCTCCAAAAGAAGACCTGCCGCATATTCCTCCACCTGCTTCATATCTTTTTCGGGCAGGTCGGGGATAGCATTGGTAGTGCAGCCGCTCAGAAAAGCAGCTGATATGATCGTTAAAAAAGAAATTGTTTTAATGTTTTTCTTTTTCATATGTGGTAATTTTATCATCATTATCATTTCGTCTCAAGCTCAAACCAAAATTCCACTCCATCATCATAATTGGTCACACCGTAAGTTCCGTTCATGGAATCCATTATCGCTTTAACTATGGATAGCCCAAGTCCGCTTCCTCCGTATTCTCTTGATCTGGACTTATCAACCTTATAGAATTTATCCCACAGTTTACCCATATGCTCCTCCGGGATAGGATCACCTGTATTGAAGACACCGATCTTTACATGTCCTTCCGTCACTTCCGAACGTATACGGATCTCCTTCTCTCCCTTGCAATAATGAGCCGCATTACTGAAATAATTCCTGAAGACTTCCTCGGTCTGATATTCGTCTGCCCATACATAAAGCCCGGGAGTATTGTCAAATAGCACTTTTATCCCGTGCTCATCAGTAAGGAGCGCATAAGAGTGAATGCAGTTGGATATGAGCGCGTTCAGATCAAAACGTTCCATAGTCATGGCATCAGCGCCGCTTTCAACCTGATTTAGAAGGATGAGCCTCTTTACAAGCCGGTTCATCTTCTGCGTCTCATCAACTATAACCTCGCAATAATAATCCCTATTCTCCTTATCTTCGATGATGCCTTCCTTAAGTCCTTCCGCATACCCCTGTATAAGTGCGATAGGAGTCTTGAGTTCATGGGAAATATCAGAGATAAATTCAGCGCGTCTCTTATCAGCAATGTCCCTCTCTGCAACATCCTTTTGAAGTTCGAGATTGACGCTCTTAAGATCGGAAATTGTGCTCTTTAATTTCTCGGACATGGTATTGATATCCCTTCCGAGCGTTGTTATCTCACATGCACCTCTTGCTTTAAATTTCTTCTCGAATCTAAGCTCACTGGCTTCTCTCGCTATCTCGGACAGTTCTTTGATAGGCTTACTGACTTTCACAGAAACAACGCATACGATAAGGCAGGACAATATTACCGAGAATATTCCCACATAAAGCAGGAACACATTGGAAAGCTTTGCATTTTCTCTTACACTTTCCAACGGGGTCCTTATCACAAAGAAATGATCTGCATCGAGATTTCCCCACATTACAATATAATCGCCCTGCATGTAATAATCATGGACGATGGCGATAGTATAATTATCCGAATCCTCTATGATATCCTTTGATTTGTTCCTGGCTGTAAAAATGATCTCATGCAACTGTTCTGTTACAGGAGTCGCATCCCATATGGTCGAATAGATAGTATTCGATTCGGAATCAGAGATGACCAGGTCCATATTATTTATATTACAGAGGTAGATCATACGCGATGCAAATCTTTCCGATCTGATCCCGTCATGACCAAACTCTGTCTCGAGCTCTTCATAGACCTCTTTGATTTTCTGTTCTTTGGAATAAGTATAGAATTTTCCAGAAAGTGTATAGTTCAGTACCCAGCACACAAAAAACGTGAACAAAGTAAGTCCGATAAAAATGAGAGTGATCTCCAGACTTAATGATATGGTTTTACTCCTGTCCTTGCGCATCAGGTGTACTGTCCTTTGAATCAAATTTATATCCGAGGCCCCATATCGTATGTATGTAATTGCCTCTGTTACCGAGCTTGCTCCTTAATTTCTTGACATGTGTATCTATGGTCCTGGCATCGCCGAAATAATCATAGTTCCAAACGCTGCTCAAGATCTTTTCTCTTGAAAGGGCTAATCCCTCATTATCGATAAAATATGAAAGAAGCTCAAATTCTTTGTAGCTAAGTTCTACAGGCTTTCCGTCAACATAAACAACGTGTGCCGCCTTATCTACGAGGATCGCGCCGGCCTTAACTTTATCAGCAGAGGCATCCGCGCCTGCTCTTCTGAGTATAGCCTCAACTCTTGCAACAAGGATCTTTGGTGAAAAAGGTTTGGAAATATATTCATCGACACCAAGTTCGAAGCCCATAAGCTCATCCATCTCTTCGGACTTCGCTGTCAGCATTATGATCGGAATCCGAGAGCTTTTACGTATCTCCCTGCATACTTCCCACCCGTCAAGTTTGGGCATCATAACATCAAGTATGATAAGTGAAACAGATTTATTCTGATAAAATTTTTCAAGAGCTTCGCTTCCGTCTTCTGCTTCGACAACGGCATATCCGCTCCTGGTCAGGAAGTCTTTTACAAGCTTCCTCATTCTACTCTCATCATCAACAACTAAGATCACAGGTTTGTCCATTAGAAACTTCCTCCGTCAGCCATCAATATAGCAGAAAAATATGTACTTTCTGTGATTTATTCGCGACTTGTTATGCCAAGCTCTTTTTCTTTGGCACGCACTGCAGACTCACGCTCATTAAGCTCCGTCTCCCAATCGGCATATTTATCCTGCAACTCATTCTCGTAATTCAGGATACTTGGTGTATCGCTGAGTCCACTGATAACAAGCATTGCAAGGATGCAGGCAGCGAGAAAAACTATGATTATATCTCTGGTAAGCTTGCTCTTCCTGAAATTCTCCGCATCTCTTTTTCTTGCGTTTCTGATACGGTCAAGTCTTTTCTCCGCGTCAGCAACGGTAATAAGTTTTCCCTTGAGCTTGCCCTGTCTCTCTGCATCGGGATCATTAAATTTTTCAGAAGGAATGCCTTTTATGGAATGGTCAAGCGCAGACAGATTGTCTTCAAGATAAGTACGAAGCTCTATAAGAAAGGTGGTTCCCTCCGGGCTATGGAGCATGTTCTGATCAATGATCTTGTCATAGAGGATATGAACCGTCTGCGGCCTGTTATAATCGATCTTGCCGTTAAGTTTGCTTATCGCATCCGCCTCGGAAGCAGCAAGCTTAGCTTCGTCACTGCTCTTGTAAGAAAAGAAACCCTGCTCAATGCGAACAGTATTCTTGTAATTATCAACTGCCTCTCCGACGATATTCTCTTTTAAGTTCTTCTTATCATTCTCAGCCATATCTCATCATCCTTGATCTCTATAGTTGTAATTATTCAGAACTTTACATACATAATACATTTATATTTTAGCAGATGATCAATAAAAAATCTCCCGCATTAAGCGGGAGATCATAAAAGTAGTATTATTTACCGAGCATCATTTTCTTAAGCTCATCCATGAATGTATTAACATCCTTGAACTCTCTGTAAACGGAAGCGAATCGAACATAAGCAACCGCATCGATATCCTTAAGCTTCTGCATTACGATCTCACCGATCACAGAACTGGATATCTCCTTGTCTTCAAGCTTGAAGATATCATTCTCTATCTCATCAACAAGCTTCTCGATCTGAGCAGCGCTTACAGGTCTCTTGTGACATGCACGCAGAATACCTGCCTCTATCTTCTTTCTGTTGTAGGTTTCACGGACATTATCCTTCTTGATGATGATAAGAGGGATGGTCTCAACCTTCTCATATGTTGTAAACCTCTTGCCGCACTCATCGCAAATACGCCTGCGCCTGATGGAAGTATTGTCCTCAGCAGGTCTTGAATCAACAACGCGCGTATTTTCATGTGCACAGAACGGACATTTCATATGGTTTACTCCTTCCGTTTTATCAAGTGCCGGGATACTTCCCGGCACGCCAGTTCAACTTAAATACTTATCAGTCCTGAGGGCAGTCCTTGATGGAGAAGCTCATACGTCCCATCTTATCCTTGCCAAGGCATACAACCTTAACTTCATCACCGATATTAAGAACATCTTCAACCTTGTCAACTCTGTGATCGGCAATCCTTGAGATATGAACCATACCTTCCTTGCCGGGTGCGAATTCAACAAAGCATCCGAATTCCTTAATGGAAACAACTTTACCGGAGAAGATCTGACCGGCTTCGAAATCTGTAACTATGGTCTCAACCATTCTCTTAGCCTCAGCCATAGCATCCTTATCTGTACCGCATATGCTTACAGCACCTGTATCATCGATATCGATCTTAACGCCTGTGCGTCCGATGATCTCGTTGATGGTCTTTCCGCGCTGACCTACTACATCGCCGATCTTATCGGGATCGATCTGCATGCGGATGATCTTGGGTGCATATGCATTAACTTCTTTTCTGGGCTCGGCAATAGCCTTCTTCATGCAGTTCTCCATGATAAAGAGTCTTGCATCACGGCATCTTGCGATAGCACCTTCAACGATCTGACGTGTAAGTCCGTGGATCTTAATATCCATCTGGATAGCTGTGATACCATCTGTTGTACCTGTAACCTTGAAGTCCATATCGCCGAAGAAATCTTCGAGTCCCTGGATATCTGTAAGAAGAACGAAATCCTCGTCTGTCTCACCTGTTACAAGACCGCAGCTGATACCTGCAACCATCTTCTTGATAGGAACACCGGCAGCCATAAGTGACATACATGATGCACAGGTTGATGCCATTGATGTGGAACCGTTGGATTCGAATGTCTCGGATACGGCTCTTATAGCATAAGGGAACTCCTCTTCAGAAGGAAGTACGGGAAGCAGCGCTCTCTCTGCAAGTGCACCGTGACCGATCTCTCTTCTTCCGGGTCCTCTTGAAACCTTTGTCTCACCTACCGAATAAGCAGGGAAGTTGTACTGATGGATATATCTCTTGGTCTTAACAAATTCATCAAGACCTTCAACCTTCTGTGCCTCTGAAAGAGGTGCAAGTGTTACAACATCGCAGATCTGTGTCTGTCCTCTTGTAAACATTGCAGAACCGTGAACTCTGGGAATGAGATCAACTTCTGCTGCAAGAGGTCTGATCTGTGTGATCTCTCTTCCGTCAGGACGCTTGTGATCCTTGAGGATCATCTTACGAACAACCTTCTTCTGATACTGGTAAAGAGCCTCATCAAGCTTTGCAAGATATGTCTCGTTATCTGCAAAAGCTTCAGCCATCTTATCGCGGATAGCTGATATGTTAGCTTCTCTTACCTGCTTCTCATCAGTGAATACGGCAACTTCCATCTCTTCGGGAGATGTAACCTTCTTCATTGCTTCGAACATTTCCTCAGGTACAGCATAGCTTACGTATGAATGCTTAGCCTTACCTGCCTCTGCAACGATCTGATTGATCCATGCGATGATCTTCTGGTTCTCTTCATGAGCCATGTAGATAGCTTCGATCATCTTTGACTCGGGGATCTCGTTTGCACCGGCCTCGATCATGATAACCTTCTTGGATGTAGAAGCAACAGTGAGCTTAAGGTCGCCATTATCCCATGCTTCCTGTCCGGGGTTGATGATGAAGTTACCGTTCTCGTCAAGTCCAACCTGTGTTGTTGAGCAGGGACCGTCGAAAGGAATATCAGAGATACTTGTAGCGATAGCTGAACCCAGCATAGCAACAAGCTCAGGTCTGCAGTTAGTATCAACGCTCATTACAAGGTTGTTGAGTGTTACATCATTTCTGTAATCCTTGGGGAAAAGCGGTCTCATGGGTCTGTCGATAACACGGCTTGTAAGAACCGCATTCTCGGATGCCTTACCCTCGCGCTTGTTGAATCCTCCGGGAAGCTTTCCTACAGAGTAGAACTTCTCCTCATACTCAACCGAAAGCGGGAAAAAATCGATCCCGTCACGGGGCTTCTCCGATGCTGTTGCTGTTGAAAGCACTGTGGTATCACCGTAGTGCATGAAAGCAGCACCGTTTGCCTGGGCTGAAACTCTTCCGATATCAACGGAAAGTGTTCTGCCGCCAACTTCAATACTGTAAGTCTTAAACATTTGTACTCCTCCTTTTTCTTTTTGTTTTGTCTTCTAAGGAAGAAGTAACCCGAAAACACTGAAAAGCCCGTTATCTTAATGGATTTTTCAGTGGTCTCGCAGAATACTTCTCCCTAAAAAAGCCAGCTGACAGAAAGATTACTCTTTCCGCCAGCCGACTAAATTACATGAAAATTATTTTCTGAGTCCGAGCTTCTCTACGATTGCACGATATCTCTCGATATCAACCTTCTGAAGATAGTTAAGAAGACCTCTTCTGCGACCGATCATCTGGTACATACCACGTCTTGAATGATGATCATTTGCATGATTCTTAAGATGAGCTGTAAGCTCCTCGATCCTTGCTGAAAGAACTGCGATCTGTACCTCGGGTGAACCTGTATCTCCCTCTGTACGAGCGTACTCTTTCATGATTGCCTGTTTCTTTTCTGCTGAAATCATTTCCTTTTTCCTCCTGTTAATGATTCGGCCGTATCCGGGAAAACGGTCAGGAACTCTGTTTTCTCAGACTCGGTCAGGTTAACGTAATATGAGCTTTTTGCCCACACAATTGCTGATTATAACACGGCAGTAATTATTTGTAAACCGAATTATCAATCAAGCAGACTTACCATTTTTGCCGGGGTTCGATAGTACATGCCGGAGATCTTGATACCGGTCTTTGGACTTGATGCATGACACACCTGTCCGTTGCCGATATAGATGCCCACATGATTTATCTTTCCGCCTTTCGAATAGAAGATCAGATCTCCGGGACGGATCGTGGATGCAGTGACAGTCTTTCCTTTTGTAGCCTGTGTAGCCGCATGATGAGGAAGGCTTATTCCTGCAATGTTCTTATATACGCTGAGAACGAATCCCGAGCAGTCACATCCCTTTGTAAGAGAAGTTCCTCCCCATACATAAGGATTTCCCACGAACTTCTTTGCATATTCCACAAGATTGACTCTGGTATCCGATATTCCGGAACCGTAATACAACTCCTTCATGGTTATGGCTGTTGAAAGCTTTTCTTCTATAGTCACATAGTCTGATGAAACATAAGCAAGTTCATCATCCAGTTCAAACTGAACCCAGCCATCCGCATAACCGGTAACAAGCACTTCCTCTCCCCTGGGGATAAGAGTTATTACAGGCGCATCCGTATTGGGCTGTTCCCTGACACGGAGCGAAGTGGTATTAACTTCAGCCATAGTCTGAATCACTTCTCTTGCTTTGGAAAGGCCGGCAGCTCCTGTAAGAAGATATTCTGTACTTACATATCCCTCAACCTTACCTGATTTGATATGTGCCCAGCCTTCTTCATCCACATCAAGGATCTCACATGCCGCTCCGTTGGACATCTTGCCCACCAGCTTGCCGTCAACAGGTGTTTCTCTGATATTGAGATGATTGTCTACTACAGCGATACCGAGATTGCTGTATCCCCAATAACTGATCTCATCTTCTATAGCATCCTGTCTCGCAACGATAAGTGATACATTTTTCTCAAATCCTGCTGTCGGAAGGATACCTTCTTCTTCATCATAAAAAGAACCTACACCCACAGCGGCATTTCTGCTTAAAGTCTGTAATACCGACAGATCGACCACCGTTGTTTCGGGCTGATCACCCGATACGGCCGCCGATCCGGAAGAAACGGATCCATTCTCCGTAGATACTGCTTTACCGAGGATAACTATAAATATGATACAGATAATAGAGACCATGGCAATGAATGCCCCATAGGTCAATTTGTTTTTTTTCATGCGACTGAATTATCTCTCTTGATTATGTATACCGCGATGTTAAATGCATGGTCCCCCACACGTTCAAGTGCGGTTGCCACGTCAGAAAAGATCATTCCCGCTTCAGGCGAGCATTCCTGTCTGGTCAGACGGTCAATATGATTCTGCTGAACCTTCTTCTCCATGTCATCGATCTTATCCTCCATAGCGGAGAGCTGATCGATGTAATCGGGAGACTCGGTTCCGACAATTACTTTGATGGATTTCTGCATAAGATTATTAACCAGATTGAGCATCTCTGTCATCTCAGCTATTGCTTCATCGCTGAATGAAGCGCCTGCATTCTTCCTTCTCTCTGCAAACTCGGCGATATTCTCCGCGTGATCACCGATTCTCTCTATATCATTGGCAACATGGAAAAGAGAACCCAGTCCCTGTAAATCTTCGATAGGAAGCGGAGACTGATTTATCTTGATAAGATAAGCCGTAATGGATCTGTTAAGAAAGTTGATATTCTCCTCCATCTCATGAACTTCTTTGATATCATCCTCATCAAGCGTGATGAGAGCGTTCATGGCACGGTTAAGATTATCGCTTGCAAGAGATGCCATTCTCTCAAGTTCCTTCAAGCCGTCGACAACAGCTGTTGAGGGATTGAAGATGACCTTGTCACCGATGTACTTAAGCTGGAATGTATCTCTGTATCCGACTTTCTGATCGTTACCTGGAATGATGATATTGGTAAGCTTAACGATCTGGTTAGAGAACGGAAGCAATATCAATACCTGGAATATCTTGATTATGGTATGTGCATTAGCAACGAATCTACCGTCATCACTTGAGAATGAATGGAGCCAGGAGGAAATAGGATCCATGGCCACGGTAAATATGATGAACATGAGCACCGTACCGATGATATTAAAGAGCAGATGGATAAGTGCCGCCCTCTTCGCATCTTTTTTTCCGGCAAGGGATGAGATGAGCGCAGTGGTACATGCACCGATATTACATCCAAGTATTATAAAGAGACAGATGTTAACATTGGGATCACCGTTGGCGTCTTTGAAAAGACCCTGCTGTGCCATGAGAAGTGTAAGTGAAACCGTAACGGAAGAACTCTGAACTATTGCAGTGATGATAAGTCCCGTAAGTACTGCAAGAAACGGATTGGTAAGTCCGGAAAGGATACCGATTATCTGTGGAGATGTCTTCATCTCGCTCATACCGGATGACATGGTGGATATACCTAAAAACAAAACACCGAATCCGGCAAATATATCTGCGATACGCTGCACCATCTGATTCTTGCTGATCATGGCTGTAACTACACCCAGCAAAAGGATTATAGGAGCATACGCAGAAAGATTAAAGCTGACAAGCTGTGATGTGACCGTAGTACCGATATTGGCACCGAAGATAACTCCCGCAGCCTGATAAAGACTCATAAGACCTGAGTTAACGAAACTGACAACCAACGACGTACAAGCAGACGATGACTGCATTATCGCAGTGAAAATAAGTCCGACCACCATTCCGGTCACGCGATTGGTTGTAAATACTTCAAGTATGCCACGAAGCTTGGCACCCGCTGCTTTCTCGATACCCTCGCTCATGATCGTCATTCCAAGGAGGAACAGACCAAGACCTCCGCAAAGTGACATTATCTCTTTCAGACCCATGTTTCCCTCTTTTCAGTCAGTTCTTAAACCGGCCAGCAGAAATACTGCTTCCAAAAAACGCACGATAATAAATATAAATGAAAAGCTCGATTTAAGCAAGTATATTTCCCTTAAGCATATTTCTCCGCCCCAATAATGTTCGTGTGATCCATACGGATTCAACAGTCAGGGCATCTGTTCCCGGTTGCATTGATCAATATTCTCTTTTATCATACATATTTATGACGTATAACTCTTTGCTCTGAGTTTTTCTATGTCAGCATGCATGGCAGCCTTTAATTCTTCTACACTTCCAAACTTCCTCTCAGGCCGTTCAAAATGTAACAGTTCAACTTCCAGGCCGCAGCCGTATATATCTTTATCCCAGTCAAAAAGATAAGTCTCTATATTAACTGCCATATCATCTTTTACTGTAGGTTTCTTGCCTATATTGCTTATGCCGGCCATAACTTCAGAACCGTCAAGGATACATCTTGCATGATATACACCGTAGGGCGGAAGTATCTTTCCTTCTTCCGGGATGATATTGGCTGTGGGAATCCCTATGGTTCGTCCAAGCTGCTTCCCGTGTCTTATGAGACCTTTAAACGAATATGGTCTGCCAAGAAGTCTCGCCGCTTCCTCCATCCGTCCTTCCTGAACCAGAGACCGGATCCGTGTAGAACTTACGATATCTCCGTCCATACGTATCTTTTCTATCCTTAAGGTCTCATATCCAAGCTCGGATTTAAGCGCATTGAGGAGATTAAAATCTCCCTTTCCTCTTGCTCCGAAGGAAAGATCGGATCCGGCTACCACAAGTGACGCATTCATCCTTTTGGATATATATTCTCTGACAAACACCTCCGGATCCAGTGCTGCCGTAACGGGATTCATGGGATACTCTATAAGAACATCTATACCCGCTTTTTCGAAATGATCGCGTTTTTCCTGCTTCGTCATCAGTTCGGTAGCATCCTGAAATCCAAAGAATATCTCAGGTGCGGGATCAAAAGTAAAGATAACCGATAAAAGGCCGTCATTTTTTGCGGCCAGTATCTCATCGATTATTTTTTTGTGTCCTATATGGATCCCATCGAATTTGCCTACCGCAACCGCGGAAGGCTCATTTATATGAAGTTCATCAAGACTTGTGATTATTCGCATGATAATGATACCCTTTTCTAATCAGCCTGAAACATCTTGTCGGGCATAAATTTTCCTTTTATCTGATCATAAGAATAAACTCCGGCAAACCTTCCTTCTGCGTTAAAGACACGTATCCGGTCCGGGTGTACCTCTGCAAATGCATCACCTTCTTCAACATCAGATAAAGCAAGAGGATTGCCGTTATCTATAAGCTTCTTCGCAGCACTCTTCACGTGTGCACATGGATATTTCGAATAAAAATGTTCTATAGGTATGATGATATCATCGACGTTGCCTGCCTTGGACATAGCTTCAACCTCGGAAAGCTTATGGCTTGTATCCATGGAAAACTCTCCGCTCCGGGTCCTGAGGAGATGGGCCATAGCCCCTCCACAGCCCAGCTTTCTGCCTATATCCCTGCAAAGCGATCTGATATAAGTTCCTCTTGAACAGGTGACCGTCATAGTCACTTCATCGATACATATTCCGGTCACTTCCAGATCGATGATACGGACCGCTCGCGCCTTGCGTTCTATCTCTTCTCCGTTACGTGCCAGCTCATAAAGCTTCCTGCCGTTAACCTTGATAGCCGAATACATAGGCGGTATCTGATCGTAGTCGCCGATAAAAGAAAGACAAGCTTCTCTTATCTCGCCTTCGGATGAAGTAACGGGCTTTGAAGAAAGCACGCTTCCGCTCATGTCTTCAGTGTCAGTCTCCACACCAAGTTTCATCACGCATTCGTATACCTTGGTCTTCTCTGTAAGATCTTCAACAAGCTTTGTCCCATTACCCAAACATACCGGAAGCACGCCCTCTGCATCCGGGTCAAGCGTTCCGGTATGTCCTATCTTCTTTTGATGCAGGATACCCCTGAGCTTAGCTACCACATCGAATGAGGTATAGCCTGCTTCTTTATATATATTTATTATTCCGTGATACATTATATATTACGTTCCCAATTGCGCTGCCGCTTCCGTAAGGAGCATATATATCATATCCTCCATAGCACCTTCATACTCGCATCCCGCAGCTCTTACATGTCCGCCGCCGCCAAACTTCTCTGCGATCCGGGCAACATTGACTTTATCGGAAGATGCCCTGAGGCTTGCCTTAAAGCTCCCGGGAGTCCTCTCGTAAATAAATATTGCGCATTCCACACCTTCTGTATTTCTAAGCTCTCCGACAGCTCCGTCGGTATCATCCTTGCCGGCTCCGAACAGATCCATCATGCGCTTATCGGCAGTTCCTACGATCACCTGCCCGTTAAAATATCGCTTGGATTCAAGAACTATCTGCGCCTGGAATCTGCTCTGTAGAAAAGTTTTTACATAATATGTCTCATCAAGAAGCTTCGGAAAATCAAATCCGAATTCAAGCAAAGATCCTGCCTTTCTCATCGTATCCGGTGTTGTATTTGAAAAACGGAACACACCGGTATCATGAGCTATAGCCATATATATGAGCTCAGCCATCACCGCGTCGATCTTTGTATTATCCATCAGATCATATAACACTTCCGCACAGGATGACATTCCCGCCACAACATGGTTAACATCTCCCGTTCCGTTGCTGTTACTTACATGATGATCGATATTGATGGTCTTCTTTGCCTTTTCAAAATACTTAAGCGCAGCACCTGTACGCTCTTTATTCGTATCACAGACTATGAAGACATCAAAAGGTTCCCTCTCGGGATAATCTGTATTGATCCTGTCCCTGAGCGGGATATCCTTAAAAGATCTCCCCGGATCCTCAAGAAATACCTCACACTCCTTATCCGGATAGCATAACTCCAAATAGTGCAAAAGAGCCAGACAGGAACCTATACAGTCCCCGTCCGGCTTTATGTGTCCGGTGATACCTATTCGTTTTGCATCTTTTGTTTCCTGTAAAAGATCAAACGTCATCATCTGTTTCCCCTCTGCTTTTGCGCCTCTCGGCATCTTCTTTTGCAACACGATCGATCACTGAAGACATATGATTTCCATAGGAAATAGAGTGATCGGCAACAAACGTGAGTTCGGGAGTATTTCTGAGATTAAGCTGTCTTGCCAGCTCTCTTCTAAGAAAGCCTTCGGCGCTCTTAAGACCTTTCAGTGCATCCTTCTCCTGATCTTCATCACACAAGAAGCTGACCCATACCTTACAGGTCTTAAGATCAGGAGCAACCACAGCATCTGTCACGGATGTGAACTGCGGAACTCTTGGATCTTTGATCTCGCTTCTTATAAGCTCCGCAAGTATCTTCATCACTTCGGAGTTGATCCTTGTATTTTTGATACTGTCTTTTCTCATTCTCTGGGAACCTCAACCATGATATAAGCTTCAACCATATCAAGTTCCTGAATCTTATCGAATCCTTCGAATACAAGTCCGCATTCAAAGCCGGCCTTTACTTCCTTAACATCATCCTTGAAACGCTTAAGCGAAGCAAGAGGGCCTTCGAAGATCTGCTCACCTTCACGTGTGATACGTACCTTACATCCTCTCTGGATATATCCGTCAAGAATGAACGCACCGGCGATATTACCGATAGCAGAAGCCTTGAAGATCTGACGTACTTCGGCATGTCCGATGACTTTTTCTTCGAATACAGGCTCAAGCATCCCCTTCATGGCGCCTTCAACATCTTCTATAGCCTTATAAATAACATCATACAGTCTGATATCCACGCCTTCGCGTTCTGCAGTCTGCTTGGCAACAGCATCAGGTCTTACGTCGAAACCGATGATAATTGCATTTGAAGCACTTGCAAGTACGACATCGGATTCATTGATGGCACCAACGCCGCCGTGGATGACCTTAACGATAACTTCATCATTGGAAAGCTTCTCGAGGGACTGCTTTACTGCCTCAACCGATCCCTGTACATCAGCTTTGATGATAAGATTAAGCTCCTTTAACGTACCTTCCTTGATCTTATCGAAGAGATCCGTAAGAGACATCTTGGAACGAGTCTCTGCGATCTTCTTCTCCTTATTCTGAGTGATGAAGGTAGCAGCGAAGGACTTTGCTTCCTTCTCGTTAGAATGACAGATAAATACTTCACCAGCATTAGGTACATCACTTAATCCCAGTATCTCAACGGGAGTGGACGGACCGGCTTCCTTAACACGACGTCCCTTATCATCTATCATTGCACGAACTTTACCGTGAGAAGCTCCGGCTGATACGAAATCACCAACCTTGAGAGTTCCCTTCTGCACGAGGATAGTGGCAACAGGGCCACGTCCCTTATCAAGCTCCGCCTCTATTACAAGACCTCTCGCACGTCTGTTGGGATTAGCCTTGAGCTCAAGTACATCAGCTGTAAGAAGTATCATTTCAAGAAGCTTATCAATTCCTTCACCTGATTTAGCAGATACCGGAACGAATACCGTAGTTCCGCCCCAGTCCTCTGATACAAGTTCGTATTCAGTAAGCTCCTGCTTAACTCTGTCTACATTTGCGCCGGGCTTATCGATCTTATTGACCGCAACAATAAGCTCAATTCCCGCAGCCTTTGCATGATTGATAGCTTCAACGGTCTGAGGCATTACACCGTCATCAGCAGCAACAACAAGTACTGCTATATCAGTTGCATTAGCACCTCTCATACGCATTGCCGTAAAAGCTTCATGTCCGGGTGTATCGAGGAATGTGATCTTCCTGCCTTCTACACTTACTGTATAAGCACCGATCTTCTGAGTGATACCGCCGGCTTCCTGCTCGATGACATTGGTCTTTCTTATAGCATCAAGAAGCGAAGTCTTACCGTGGTCAACGTGACCCATTACACATATAACGGGAGGACGCTGAAGCATCTTGCTTTCATCCTCATCTTCTTCCTTAAGAAGCTCTGCGATAACATCGACCTTCTCTTCCTTCTCACACATGATCTCATAATCAAGTGCGATAAGCTCAGCCTTTTCAAAATCGATCTCCTGGTTTACCGTTACCATCTCTCCCTGTAAGAAGAGTTTCTTAACGATATCGGCAGGCTGTACATGCATACGCTCTGCAAACTCTTTGATAGTAATGGTCTCAGGAAGCTTGATAACCTTGATATCATCTTCAGGCTCTTCAACCTTCTTCGCAACAGGCTTGATAAATCTACCCGCAGCGCTGTTACGATCGCGTCCGCGCTCTTCATCATCATATCTGGAGTCTCTGCGATTCTCACGATCACGATCCTTTTCAGAGTGCTTTCCTCTTCTTGTTTCCTGAGGAATAGGAGCAGCTTCCGGTCTGCCTGCTCCGGGTCTTCCGCCCTGACCGCCGCCAAAGGGTCTGCCGCCTCCCTGGTTTCCACCAAAGGGTCTTCCACCCTGATTTCCACCGAAAGGTCTGCCTGCTCCGGGTCTTCCACCCTGGCCGCCGCCAAAGGGTCTTCCACCGCCCTGGCCGTTTTGAGGTCTTCCACCCTGATTTCCACCGAAAGGTCTTCCGTTTCCGTCAGCAGGGCGTCTCTGTCCCTGAGATCTGAAACCGCCATCATTTCTCTGATCAAAGTTTCTGGCAGGTCTGTCACCTGACTGAGGCCTTTCAGATCTTTCCGGCCTGTCTGTTCTCTCAGGTCTGTCATTTCTGATCTCTCTTGTTTCTCTGACCGCTTCCGACTCTGCAGGCTTAGTTTCGGCCTGAACGGAAGCCTCTTCAGCTTTTGCTGCATTTGCAGCCTTCTCCTCAGCAGCTTTAACAGCTTCTGCCTGTTCTCTCTCAGTCTCTTCACGACGTGCAGCAGCCCCGGCACGGTCTATCATATTCTCTCTGGGCTTGATAGGTCCACGCGAGAAATTTCCGGACTGTCCGCGTGAAGGCCCTGCCGCAGGTCTTCCCTGACCACCGGGATTGTTTCCGGCAACGATTATTATCTTCTTTTTCTTTGGCTGAGCATCTTTAGATGCAGCAGCCTTTTGAACATCTTTCTTAACCTGATTATCCTCAGTCTTAGGTGCGGGAGCATCCTTCTTAACAGGTGCATCCTTTCTGTCCTGATCACCCTTTGTCTGTTCCTTTGCTCCATCTTTCCGCTTGCCTGCAGATGCTGCGGTTTCACCGAAGGTATATCCTGCATTCTTGAGATCCTGCATAATACTTGCGGCTTCCTCATCGGATATATTGCTGGATGCAGTCTTTCCGTCCACACCATGCTTTTTTAACAGTTCTATCACGAAACTGTTGGCAAGCTGCTCTCCCTTGCCGTCTTTCCATTCCTTTGAAAATGAACTGATCCTTCTACCCATTAATCCGACTACCTCCATTATCCGATGCATTTATCAGCTTCAACAGACTCTCAGCAAATCCTGCATCATTAACCGCTACTGCCGCTCTGTATTCCTTACCTATCGCATGTCCGAGAGACTCCATATCTCCGTACTTTACGAGAGGTACCTTGTGATAGGAACACATATCTTTATATTGTTTGGCCGATCGTTCCGACATATCTTCGGATATGATCACTAACCTTGCTTTTTTACTTTTGACACTCTGTTCGACCTGAAACGCTCCGCCGGAAATCTTACCGGCCTTCTGCGCCATGCCAAGGAGTGAAAGGATTTTATTTGGCGTCAACTTCAAACTCCTTTTCCAAAGCATCATAAATCTCTTCCGGAACGGCCATCCCGAAGGATCTTGCCAGTCCGTTCTTCTTTCTGAGCTTCGTCATACATGCAATATCCCGGCACACGTACGCACCGCGTCCTGCCGCTCTGCCCGTTTGATCAAGTCTTATCTGACCATCCGGGGTGCGTATGACACGCATAAGTTCAGTTTTATCTTTTACAGCTCCGCAGCCGGCACAGGACCGCTGCGGGATCTTCTTAGCCATAGGCAACCTTACTCTTAGTTTTCTGTATTATCCTCGGATGCAGTTTCAGCTGCTTCAACTCCTTCAACAGCTTCACCCTCGTAGCCTTCTTCATAAGAAGGAGCTTCTTCATAAGCACCCTCCTCGTACTCGCCGTCCATGTAGTCCTCGATACGGAATCCGAATGCATCCTTAGCCTGGGACTCTGACTTGATATCGATCTTATAATTTGTAAGCTTCGCTGCAAGTCTTGCATTCTGTCCTGCCTTCCCGATAGCAAGTGAAAGCTGGCTGTCGGGAACAACAACATTCGCCTTCTTCTCTTCGGGATCAGCGAATACATTTACGATCTTTGCAGGTGAAAGCGCATTCTTGATAAGCTCTCCGGGGTTCTCATCCCAGCATATGATATCTATCTTCTCACCATAGAGTTCATTAACGATAGCATTAACACGGATACCGTTAACACCAACGCATGCTCCTACGGGATCAACGTTAGGATTGTGAGAAAGAACAGCGATCTTTGTACGGCTGCCCGGTTCTCTTGCTATATTCATGATCTCAACTGTACCGTCTTTGATCTCTGTAACTTCCTCTTCAAAAAGGCGCTTTACAAGATCGGGATGAGAACGGCTAACAGTGATCCTGGAACCCTTTGATGTAGGCAGAACCTCAAGAACATAAACCTTAACACGGCTGTTGGACTTAAGGTGCTCCGAAGGAACTGTTTCGGAATCGGGAAGAAGCGCATCGGTTCTTCCGAGATTAACGCTCCAGCCCTTACCTACACGTCTCTGTATCACACCTGTGATAACCTCTCTGCGCTTGTCAGCAAACTGATTAAAGATAACATTGCGCTCTTCTTCACGAAGTCTCTGTGTGATAACACTCTTTGCAGTCTGAGTTGCGATACGGCCGAACTCTCTGGAATCGATCTCGATCTCAACCATATCTCCGGGCTTTGCATCAGACTCAACCTTCTTTGCATCATCAAGGCTGATCTCGATAGCCGGATCCATTACATCATCGGCAAGCTCTATTACTTCCTTGGTAGCGATAACATGGAACTCGCACTCATCCCTGTCGATATCGACACGGATATTGTCCGAGCTCTTGTACTTCTTGCCGCATGCTGTGACAAGCGAATTGCTGATCGCCTCAAAAATACTTTCTCTGGGAATCTCCTTCTCCCTTTCAAGTACATCAAGTGCCTGCTTCAGTTCTGTGTTCATTTTCCTTTTTCCTCCTGGAAATATTGGTGTTAAATGTACTGATATTTATTCTTAAAAATCAATCTTAAGTCTTGTCGATGCTATTGCTTTTCTCGAAAAAGACTTATCGGTTCCGTCTTCAGTGGTGATGGTCACCGTTTCTTTATCAAAAGACTTCAGTACTCCGCTGTGTTCCTTTGCTCCTTCAACAGCTTCGAAAAGCTTGATATCAACATCTTCTCCGATACTCTTCTCGAAGTGCCTGTCCTTCTTAAGTGTCCTGCCAAGTCCCGGGCTGCTCACTTCCATGATATAAGCATCCGGAATGGGATCAACCTCATCGAGCCTTGCGGAAAAGGCACGGCTCACAGCTTCACAATCATTTATGTTCACGCCGCCCGGTTTGTCGATGTAGATCCGCAGATAATGGTCGCTGCCTTCTTTTACATATTCCACATCATAAACGGAAATCCCCATAGATTCCGTGATGGGGGTAACAAGGCTTTCCGCGATCTCCTCATACTGTTTTGCAGACATATCATTCTCCGTCTCTTACAACAAATAAGAGAAGGCGCGAACCTTCTCTTACTAAACATCCCTTATCGTTAGTCAGTTTAACACCACATTTACATAAAATCAAGGGGGAGTTAACTCTTTCGCATCCGGAATATCCATCGTTATCATAAACATCTTCTCGTAGCTTTCTGCTTTGGGAAATTTTTTGATAAACGGCGACCGGATAAGCTTTATCTTAAATCCGTGAAGAGAGATTATCCTTTCGGCTATAGACAGACCGAGTCCCGTTCCCCCCTTGCTGTTTCTCGATTCATCTCCCATATAGAATGGCTCGAAGATATGTTCAGCCAAATCATCATCTATCTTTTTCCCGTTGTCCGCGATCATGAGGCGCAAAGAATTGTAATCCCTTTCAAGTATTATCCCGATACGTGTTCCTTTGTCATTATGCTTGATCGCATTGTTTATCAAATTTGTTATCACTCTCGAAAGCTGGAGTTTGTCCGCTTCTATCTCGATGATCTCGTCAGGGATATCGATATCCGTCTCTATCTCCTTTTCTTCCATGTCACTGTAGAGCACGACAACGCATTCCCTTGCAAGCTCACAGATATCCGTCTTTTCTTTATGAAGCTCAAAACCTTCACTGTCTGTTTTAACATAATCAAACAGAAAATTGATGAGCTCATTCATCCTCGCGGTTTTTGCTCTTATGGTATCAAGGTATTTCTTTTGTGTTTCATCATCCTTTATCAGTCCGTCAGACAAAGCCCTTGCATATCCCGATACCGTCGTCATTGGTGTCCGCAGATCATGAGCGATATCGGAAAGCATACGGTTTCTTTTTCTCTCATATTCCCTTTGCTTTTCTTTATCGGCTTTCTCTATCTGTTTAAAATCCTTTATTATGATCCCCGCAAAATACACGGCAGCGATCAAGAAGGGAATTATCAGGATCACAAGTGAAGCTAAGATCACGGCGAACAGTTCCAGCGACCGGATCTTCCCCATTTTAGTCAATGACACCCCCGCATCTCCCAAAACAAGCGCCGAGATCTTATCCATGCTGACTAATAAATTCGAGATCAATGCACCGAGCCTGCCGGGGATTATTATCATGATAAGTTCGGAAATAAGGGTTGCCAGAACAATGATGGCTACCACCAGCACACCCATCATCCCCAGGCTTCCCGGTTCTGCATCATTAAAAAAGAAATGAATCACAAAAGGCTGAACGGTGTGTGAAAGCAATGTGATGAGGAAATACTCCACCACACTGACCACAAACACCGTCCTTAAGAATTTTCTTATCAAAGAAATCCTTAATTCTTTCAGCTTATCCATTTAATTCTCCATACGGTATCCCAACCCTCTCAGAGTTTTGATATACGCCGAAGGGTCGTCGGATAATTTTGAACGGAGCTTTGATATGCAGACCATTATATTATTATCAGCCAGGAAAAACTCATCTCCCCAGCCGTGTTCGTATAACTGCTGCTTGGTAAAGACCTTGCCCGGATGTGTCATAAACAGTTCCATGAGTTTATATTCCACACTTGTGAGCTCTATGGGCTGCCCCTGTTTTTTGAGGATACAGGATTCTATATCAAGTTCAAGATCCTTTATTTTAACAGACTCCTTTACCGCACCGCTCGCAGCTCCCAGCGAATAAAATCTTCTGATATTGGAATTGACTCTTGCCACTGCTTCAAGGGGATCAAATGGTTTTGCGATATAATCATCCGCTCCCAGGTTAAGTCCTAAAATCTTTTCCGAATCAGCATCCTTGGCAGAAATAAAAATAACAGGGATATTACTTGTTTCTCTGAGTTCCTTAAGTACCCGGTATCCATCCGAGACAGGCATCATTATATCCAAAAGGCAAAGATCCGGCTTTTCGTCACGAAGGAGACGGAGTGCTTCGACTCCGTCCTTCGCTTCCGTCACATCATATCCTTCATTCTCAAGATACAGACGTAACAGGTTTCTGATCTCAGCTTCATCATCTGCGATGAGTATCTTATGCTTCATATACGATATCTCCCTGTACACCGTTTTCAAGCTTGATAGCTTCGTATAGTGCAGCATTTGTTGAATTCTGGTAAGGACTTACATAGAAGATAGATAACAATCCACATGTAAAGAGCGATAAAATGTGCCATCCCATAAAGGAAAGATCAAGAACAAAAGCTTTCCATTTATTTCCCGTCATCATCTTCCTGCTGAGAGCAAAAACTTCATCTTTACTCATATTCGGATTGTCCTGCAAAATATAGGGTATCATCCTGTATTCATATGCCTTTACAATACCGGGGATGATAAAAAGCAAACTCCAAAGCATTACGTAAAGATCCCTGAAGAATAAGTTCTTTACCAGATTCATATAATTATTATCAAATGCATATGCTACATTTGAAACTTTAGCCGGCTCATCAAGATTTCTGTAAAAAAATCTGCAGCATCCAAGTCCAAAGGGATTAAGAACGAATGCGGAAACCACCGATGCGATTACAAAGACTAACAGAACAATGACCACCACAACTATGCCACCGATGATCAGTGCAGCAACCTTAACTCCCTTTTGAGCGGCACTGTCGGAAAAGTTCTGAGCGAATTCAACGTCGCCCTGATATGTAACTTCATTATCATCAGCTTCGTCATTCGCATCTTCATCCGTATCGGCATCCGTACCCTCAACAGTTTCTACTTCAGCAGCTGTTCCGAATGCTCCTGCCCCGCTTCTTCCGCCGCCTCCGCTGTATCCGCTTCCGCCGCCTCCTGCTATCATTGCAAATATAAGAGCTACCAGCAGGCACTTCCAATAATTGGCTGCGAATGCTTTTTTTCCCCTTTCCTTAAGCTGTTTTCTTGTCCACATGATCTTTTCCTCCTCATTTTTTAGCCGGCTCATATTCGCAGGCTGTTATGGATTTAAGTTTATGTGTTCATCTTACAGCTCAAATCTTTCCGTTTAGATCTGATAACCTTAAATTATCCTTAACAAACCGGGATGCATTTTGGCATATTATGATACATGACTTAAAAACCGTTAAAGTTCACGCCGTCCGGATATCCATCCATGTATGCAGTTTTTCATTTCTTCAATATTCAAAACGCCGTAGGCGAAACCCTTCTTAACCAGTTCCTCCGGAAGCATATCATCATACTTGTCAAATACCGGCACTTCCTTTGGATAAACGAGCTCCATGGGATCCATAGGTTTCTCCAGCTCTTCGGACATGATCTTGTAAAATTCATCTTCGGAAACAGCCATTGTAAACTGCATATAATACGGTTTTAATGAAATGAACCCTTTAAGCCCAAGCCTGTCCGCACAACGGATCTTTAAAAAACGTTCCATCGCAAGAAAAGAATATGTCCCAAGCCAGGGGAAAATGCAATACATCCTTCCGCCTATATTAACAAGAGGTTTTGCGGTTACAAATGACCTTGCGGACGTATCTCTGGCCTGCAAGAGTCTCGCCTTTGCATTGGTAAGAAGATAGGGATAATCTTTCTTCTCCTCCAAAACCGCCTTCATGCGTAACAGGATCTTAGTATGTATATCGCCCGGAACGTCGCCGAAATATGCTGGAACATTACCTTTAACAAGAGAGCAGTAAACCTGATGTCTCTTTGGATCAACTTCTTCAACAACCCAAACATGGCCCGCTATGGCAATCTTATCTCCGACCGGCGGTGGTGCAACAAGCGTACCCAGTTCCTCCGATTCGCAGCGGACACTGTATTCCTCATTGTCCTGGAATACGGCATAGAATTTAAAGTTATTGACTACACGTTCGCCTTCAAGACCTACTATGAGCCCGCCCCGCTCGGTCATCTGGATATGATCCTTCTCGATCAGATGATGAAGGAGCATTCGGAAATCATCCTGTGAAACCATCTTAAAATATGAAAGCGTAAGCACTCTGCCCGCAAGTTCCGCAGGTGTCATCTCTCCGCCGGATGCAAGAGTGCTCATGGTCTGATGGTAAAGAAGGCTGTAGGGATATCTGTCAGACTTAGGAGGCTCAACCCACCTCTCTTCAATATAGAGTTGGATCAAAGCGATACCCTGCAACAGTTTCCATGGTATGGTCTCGGGAAGCAGTGCTCTCTGCTCGGCATGCTCTTCACGCATAACAAACCACATCTCGGAAGGAGCGCCTCTTCTGCCGGTTCTTCCCATTCGCTGCAAAAATGAAGATACCGTAAACGGTGCATCTATCTGAAATGCTCTTTCCAGTCTTCCGATATCAATGCCAAGCTCCAGGGTCGAAGTAGTACATATCGTTACAAGACTGTCCTCTTCTTTGATGATGTCTTCCGCGCTTTCTCTGTATGATGTTGACAGATTACCGTGATGGATTAGGAATCTGTCAGGTTCATGCATTGCTTCGCAATACTGTCTGAGTTCGTGAGTGACCGCCTCACATTCTTCTCTGGAATTGGAAAAGACCAGACACTTTTTTCCTCTGGTATGTTCAAATATATATCCCATTCCGGGATCTGCGGCTGTTGGCGCAGTATCGGTCGCAGGTTCAACAGAGATCACTTCAGCCTTAGGACTGTTATTTTTATTTTTTACAGGATCTTCCGATGCCTGCGGAGCAGTCAGGTAAAAATGCTCCATATTGATGCGCCAATTGGCTCCGGAACTTTCTATCCTCGGGATAACAGTTCCTCTTCCCGTGCCTGCGGCCAGAAATTCTCCGACCAGTCCCGGGTCTCCTATGGTTGCGGACAGTCCTATACGTCTCGGATTGACCGATGCAGTCCTTGAGAGTCGTTCCAGCAGGCATAACATCTGTCCTCCTCTGTCCGAACGAAGGAACGAATGGATCTCATCAATTACAACAAACTTAAGATCACCGAATATCTTAGGGATCTCGCTGTGTCTTCGCATGAGCATTGCTTCCAGCGACTCCGGCGTGATCTGCAGGATCCCCTCGGGATTCTTAACCATCTTTCGCTTCTTATCGGGAGAAACATCTCCGTGCCAGTGCCACACAGGGATCCCCGCTTCTTCACAAAGGTCATTGAGCCTGACGAACTGATCATTGATAAGAGCTTTTAACGGAGCGATATATAAAACACCTATAGATGATGAAGGTTCTTCGTTCAGGAGTGTGAGAATCGGAAAAAAAGCCGCCTCGGTCTTGCCCGATGCGGTAGATGCCGAAAGAAGCACATTTTCTTCCGTATTGAATATTGCATCACCCGCCGCAGCCTGAATAGCGCGAAGGTTTTCCCAATTGTTCCGGTATATGAATTCCTGAATGAACGGCGCATACCGTCTGTAAATATCCATTCTGTACCTCGCAGTTTAGAGCTTAAACTCCGCGAACATATCATCTGAAGGCATACTATCGCCACTGCCTATCTCCGGCTTCGCATATGAAAATCTCTCTGATCCAAGAAGATCTGCCGGCTTCATACCGGGATTCTGATATATGATATCTAAAAGTTCTATAAAATCCCTGATGACTTCACGTGGAGTGATCGAAGTATCAGCACCTATCCTTCCGTATTCGATACGTATAAAATCAGCAAGATCACTCTCCGAAAGAATATCCTCATATCCGTAAAGCCCCGAATGAATATTTGCAAGTTTCTCGGTCAGAACCAGCATTTCTTCGGCAGTAAGCGGTTCAAGCTTTATAACAGGCGCAAGAAGATCCTGCACTCCGGCAGTTGCAAACTTTCCCTCGGAAAGCCTTGATCGCAGAGCTTCATAACTGTATACGCCACGTCTGCTGTCCTCTATCGCCTGCGGTGTACCGCACATTACCGTACCGATAAAATGCGCTTTTCCCTGCATGGCGTCATTATACATAGTAAGGATCTTTTCATAGTTATACTGACGTGTAATGCTGTTGGGAACTTTATAAATATTAACCAGCTCATCTACGAAGACAAGCATCCCTTTATATCCGGCTTTCCTGAAAAATCCGGCAAAAAGTTTCAGATATTCATACCAGTCATCATCTGAAATATATGATGTCACTCCCAGATCTGCCTTGGCTTCGGATTTTGTACTGTATTCACCTCTCAACCACCTTATGGCTTTTGCTCTGGTATCGTCATCATCATTGACATATGCCTTGTAATAAAGAGAAATTACTCTTGCGAAATCAAAACCATGTACCATATCATTCATAGACCTGATAACACCGTATATACGCTGCTCTGTCTTCTCTTCAAATGAAGGATCATCCGGTGATATGCCCTCTCCGGATGCCACTTCCGACTGAACGGTTTGTATCCATCTGTCCAATACAATGGTAAGTGCGCCACCCTCGGGCTTGGTCTTGACAGACATATTTCCGATAAGCTCTCTGTATGTAGCAAGTCCCTGACCACCGCTTCCCTGAAGACGCCTCTCGGGAGACAGGTCAGCATCCACAACAACCATATCCCTGTCCATAGCATAATTACGTATGGACTGAAGAAGAAATGATTTACCCGCGCCATACTTTCCTACAATAAACCTGAAAGAGGCGCCGCCTTCTTCGATCATCTCTATATCCTTAAGCAAAGCCTCCACTTCCCTGCGTCTTCCAACCGTTATATACGGCAGACCAATGCGTGGAACTACGCCGCCTTTAAGTGAACTGATAAGAGTCTGCGCTATCCTGCGCGGAACTTTTTTAACTTCTTCCATGGTAAAACCTTTCACTAAAAATAAAACTCAGATATATCCTCTTACATCATCCTCGTAATCGGGAATAATGCTCATCTCTCCGTTACATTCCTCTATGGCACTGTCGCCTATGATATCAAGAAATTTGGCATTCACGGAATCAACCATAACTCCTTCCATGATATGCTTCTCCTTAAGGAATGCGCGCCAGTCTCCCTTTTGAGATATAAGCCGAAGGAAACAGATCTCTGTTTCGGTAAATGGATCAAGGGGTGCTTTAGCCTTCGGATGGGATTCATCGACAGATTCCGGTGTAAAGACTTCTTCGTTGATCCTTACGTCTCTTTCTTCTTCTGTTAAAAGTGCTTCCCTTATCACATCGGCATCGCTTCTGATCTCCTCAAGCTTCGAGAGATCCACCTCTATGGGCGGATGTTCTGCTATATACTCCTCTTGCTTCGTCGCCTCAACGGCCTTCTTTATATATATATCCATGAGGGGATCAGGAGAATTGTCCTTAAGTTCTCTGCTAAAGCCGTAAGCTATCCTGAGCTGCCTGTCCAGCTTTCTCAAAACAATACCAAGTGCTTTATTCTTTCCCGCCGCGTTATAGCTGCTTAATGTCCAGATACCTTCCCTGCATCTGAATACTCTCACGGGATCAATACGGATCTCCGCCTGTCCTATCTTATCCGGCGAATAAAATACCGCGCCGTTAAAAGGCCTGTAGGGATTCTGTTTCATCAAGCCAAAACAGTATTCAAAGAATGATCTCTTACACAGGCTTTGGTAATAATCATTCATCACATCAACTGTCTTAACGACAGCGATCTTAACGGTATCCGGATACTTCCTGTAAAAAACCGACCGGTCGATCTTATATGCCGAGAACTCACATACCGCTTCAAAAATCTTTTCTTTGTCATATTTCTCCGGATAGAAGATGATCTCTATATTCTTATCGGAGATCTTCTCTTTCTCAAAAAAAGAATCTATCTCATCCTGCATGCCGTGATATACAGCGTAGTCTTTCATCCAGCGACAAATATCTTCGTAAAGAGCCGGATATTCATCTTTATAAGCATCAGCCAGTTCTTCCAGCATATCATACGCCTGTCTGTCATCGCGTATACCTATACCGCAAAGGATCTCATATACGTAAACATATATATATGCGGGAGAAACTTTGAGAAAAACACTGCGCCTTGCTTCTCTTCTGAAGGAAAAGTAGCTGCGCATCTGAGATATCTTCATATTCGCAAAAACAGGAAAATGAGCTGAATAAGGAACCGGTTCGTAGGCATCCTTAAAATCCTTCATCATCAGTGCCTGTCTGTAAAAGGACTCGTTCCTTAACAGGAATACGCTCTCGCTCCTGCACTCCTTCCAGAGTGCCCTGATCTCATCCGGTGTGTCAGGAGGAAAACTGTCAGAGCTGTCCTTCTCCGTGCTCAATAACGAACCAAAACCGGAAGTGTCCCTTCCGGTTGAAGCGGGTCTTACATAATCCCATGCAGCTTCGCTTGCAGATCTGCCGTGGCCTGAGCTGCCACCGAAATCAATGGGAGTATCCCTATAATATTTTTCTCCGCTATAAAAAGACATAGGTGAATTATAGAACATCAGTTCTGTTTTTTCAACCTGTTATCTTGCTTTCATCAACTCCCAGAATGCCACAGCACTTGCAGCAGCCGCATTCAATGAATCAACACCGTTAGACATGGGTATGATCACTTTATGATCGGCATTTTTAAGGACGGCATCCGACAACCCGTGAGCTTCATTTCCAATCATTACGGCAAGACGCGGCACATTTTTCAAAACAGGGTCATCAAGACTCTTTGCATCATCCGCAAGCGCCATTGCAACAGTGGTAAATCCAAGTGAATTAAGCGCACTTGCAACGTCTGTATCTTTTTCAGAATAATAAGTCCAGGGGATGGAAAATACGGTTCCCATGCTTACTCTTATGGAACGTCTCTCTAACGGATCGCTGCATCCTTTTGTAACCAAGACAGCATCCACGCCGAAAGCGGCAGCGCTCCTGAATACAGCACCGGTATTAGTGGGATTCTGAACATTTTCAAGAACTGCAATCTTTTTATATTTCTCAGTATCTGCAAGAAAACTTTTATGATCCGAAAGAACCGGACGTTTCATCGCACATAACATTCCGCCGGTCAGATTATATCCCGTGATCTGTTCCAGAACGTCTTTGTCAGCAACATATATATTTATATCCTCATGAATAAGATCCAGGATCTCTTTTGCTTCAGTTGCTTCTGCAAGCTTATTCTCCATAAGAACAGATTCGGGCCGCATCCCGGCATCGAGAGCCCTTCTTATGACCTTCATGCTCTCGGCAATAAAAATGCCTCCCTTCGGCTCATAATAATGCCTCAGTTCGGCTTCATTGAGATCCTTATATACTTCCAGTTCTTTAATCTTGAGGTCACTTATTTTTTCTATCTTTATCATAACTGACTCTTAATATACTCCACAAATTCTTCCTCCGGAACGGGCTTGGAAAAATAATACCCCTGTATCAGATCACAGCCGAGTCCTGTGACTTTATCCAGCTGTTCTTTTGTCTCAACACCTTCCTGAAGCATCTGGATATTCATGGATCTTAATATTTCCATCACCTTATGAAGAAGCACATCTCCATCACGTGTATTCGCATTCCAGAGAACGGACTTATCAACTTTTACAAGTT
>Ga0256407_10002458_pt1 | contig 35442 bp, 38 predicted proteins | sample RumenRJG_04DNA_FD_193489 | JGI IMG/M metagenome (GOLD analysis project Ga0256407, IMG submission 193489) | Bovine rumen microbial communities from Lethbridge, Alberta, Canada - RJG_04 | ecosystem: Host-associated > Mammals > Digestive system > Stomach > Rumen | place: Canada: Alberta...
TTATTCCCCCGCACATCCTCGTTTCACTCGTATGTACGGGGTTACTCATAGTATTGCCTTCCAGGCAATTCATTACCTGCGAAACCTGCATTAAATTTTAATTTCCTAAAATAATAATTTACTGAATTTTAATTTACTGAATTAATTTACTTCTAAGTTGCTTTCCCACCCTCTGCGTAAGCAGAGATTTCACTTCAATTTTTAACCCTCTAATTTGATTTCAGAAAATGAAAAAGGAAACTTGGAAATTCATTCTCCAGACGCTGGCGGCTGTGCTTACCGCCATAGCGACTACCCTCGGCGTGGAAAGCTGCATGTAACGAATTGAAAATTGATAATTGATAATTGAAAATTAGTAGAACGCGAAGACGCGAAGGCGCAAAGTATTATTTCTCTGTGGCTTTGCGTCTCTGCGTTTTTCATTTAACCTATGAAGAGAATTGAGAGAATTGAGGATTTGGGACAAAAGTATATCGTACACGATGTTTGTTAAAATATTCTAAAAATAAAGATAAATCGCTTGCGATATAAATTATTTTCCTTACCTTTGCACTCAGAAATATCGCAAACGACATAAAATAAAGAAAAAGGTATGGAAAAGATTTATGATTTCAAGGCTTTAACAAGCAAAGGGAAGGAGATTGATTTCTCTCAGTTTGAAGGTAAGGTGCTGCTGATTGTAAACACGGCAAGCAAGTGCGGGTTCACGCCTCAGTTCGCTGGACTTGAGGAACTGAACAAGAAATATAAGGATAAGGGACTGGTGATTATCGGTTTCCCTTGCAACCAGTTCAAGGAGCAGGATCCTGGCACGGACGGGGAGATTGCGGAGTTTTGCCAGATTAACTATGGCGTTACCTTCCAGATAATGAAGAAGATAGACGTGAACGGTGCTGCTGCTGAGCCTATCTTCGAGTACCTAAAGACGCAGGCTCCTACTGAGGAGTACAATGGTCTGAAGGCGAAGGCTGCCAAGACGCTTTTCAAGGCTATCAGCAATAGCGTGGAGAAGGATAGCGACATTAAGTGGAATTTCACGAAGTTCCTCATCTCGAAGGATGGCGCTACCATAAAGCGCTACGCTCCGACCACAGAGCCGAAGGATTTTGAGAAGGATGTGGAGGAGATGCTTGGTTAGTGGTTAGAGGTTAGAGGTTAGAGTATGCACGCAGAGTTACAACTTGACAACCAGATTTGCTTCCGTCTCTATACGGCTACACGACTGATTACGCAGGCCTATACGCCGATATTGACGGCTCTGGGTATCACCTATCCGCAGTATCTCGTGCTGATGGTGCTGTGGGAAAAGGATGAGCAGCCTGTCTGCGACATTGCCAATCGTCTGCTTCTGGAAACGAATACGGTTACTCCCCTACTCCAGCGCATGGAGAAACTGGGCATCGTGATCCGCAAGAAGGGCGATAAGGACAAGCGTCAGCAGATTGTGAGTCTGACGCAGAAGGGCAAGGCTTTGGAGGAGGAGGCTTATGCAAGGATTCCTTCAGGCATGGGCGAACGGCTTTCTGCCTGTCCGCTGAAGCTTGAGGACTATCAGCATCTGGCACAGGAATTGGATTCTATAATTTCAACATTAAGATAAAAAAATCATGGCACATCAATGTGAAAATTGCAAACTGAGAGCGAACTACGACAAGAAGCCGAACTCGCTGATGGGGCGTTTCTGGCGTTGGCACATCAACTTCTGTCCGGGTTGGAAGGGGTATTTCACCTCTCTTCCTGATGACCAGAAGCAGGCAATTCGCGAAAGGTATAAGTTTACCAAATATCAATAACGGGAGGTTTCGTGGGGTAAATGAAAAAATGAAAAATAATGAAATGAAAAATACAGGTTAGTATTTCTATCAGCGAGCCTTTCGCAAACATTACTAATCTGTATTTTTCATTTTTCATTTTATAATTTAATAATCGAGCTTCACGGTCTCTGCCTTATCACGCTCCATTTCGAGACTTGCCCAGATGAATGGACCGATGCAGTATGTCTAACGGTTATTTTGTGGTGTCATTAATATAATTCTTTCGATGAATATCAATTACAGGGCTCGTTTCATCATCAAATTTGTCAAGCAGTTCGTCAAGAGAATGCTTTAATTTGAACTCCAATTCCTCCGGGTACAAGGGGTATAATTGGTAGAAAGCCACTTTCTTGCCAAACAAGCCCAACTTTAGCGGTTTCACTTCCTGTTCGTCCCTTCCAAAAGAAGGGAGAAGAACACATGAATTGAATCTTGTGTTTTCAGCAACAGGACTTCCGTCTTCTGTTAAATTAATCGTATGGCTATCACATAACCAGTCCTCTGCAGCTAAAGGGAATCGTGCAATGATTTTCAGCATCCTTATAGGCCAATAGTCCTCTTCTTTGTTTGATTTCAGATTCCAGTCTTTAGGAAGGGAGACAACATATTCTGCCCTGTCACATACCTGCGATTTCACTTCTGCTGGCACATTCATCTTATATGCTCCAGCTCCCATTGTAACAAGTTTGTAAAATGGTTGTTTCTCTGTCGGTTCGATGATAACAATGTCGCAATGAATGTCGGGTGAAACCAATTCGTGCATAACATAATCAGAATGTCCGTATTGCTGTTCAATGTAGTCAGAAACCTTATTCAGTTCTTTTTCTGAGTAATAATACAATGGGTATGCCTCTTTTCTGTCTTCGTCCATGTTGTCGGGTGTTTGGGCAATTGTCTGTGTGACATATGCTGTTAATAATAATATCCAAATTAATAATTTCTTGAAATTCATAAATTCTGTTTTTGTCTGATATTGACAAACGCTTTCCTCACCCCTCCAATGGGGGGTATATGCACTCTTTCTTTATTTCAATTATCAATTTTCAATTTCCTGCTTAGTACCCTGTATTTTAACGTGAGTTCGACGAATTGCACAGACTCGTATATTGCTGAAACACACGTGATTGAAGAAGCTCTGAAAGAGCGATACCTAACAGGGCAGTCCGTAAGGGCTGTTACTATGATGATGTTTTTATAGTGAGCGCCGTAGGTGCGACACCTAATAAATATAATAGGTGTCGGTCCTTCAGACCTCATTCCCTAAAAAATGTTTATATAACAGCCCTTACGGACTGCCCTGTTAGGTGTCGCACCTTCGGCGCTTTTCGTCGAACTCACGTTATTTTATTATTTTTCATTTTTCATTTTATAATTTAATAATCAAGCTTCACGGTCTCTGCCTTATCACGCTCCATTTCGAGACTTGCCCAGATGAATGGACCGATGCCCTTAGCGTCGTTGTCGCGGATAGGCTCTGACATGTAGTACTCGAATGAGCCGTCACGAGCAGGATTGTTCTCAGGACCGAGACCACTTACAGAACAACAGTTGGTGAGGGAGATTGTCTTATCATTATTGATCTTGATGAACTCCTTGATGATGCCGTCGTAAGCCTTGATGCCTGCCTTCTTGAAAGAAGCGTCGATGTAACCAAGACGAGCACCCTTCAGAAGTACGTATGAGAACATACAAGAGGCGGTAGATTCGAGGTAGTTCTTTGGATCCTTGACATCCATTACGTCATACCATACGCCAGTCTTTGAATCCTGATACTTCACAACGGCGGTCATCACCTTATTAAGCATGTCGCAAACCTCCTTGCGACGCTCATAGTTCTCAGGAAGTTCGTCGAGCACCTCAGTCATCGCCATAGCGAACCAACCAAGGGCGCGTGACCATGTATGCTGACTCAGACCAGTGTTCTTGTCTGCCCAGAAGATTGACTTCTTCTCGTCCCAGGCATGCTTCCAGAGACCCGTCTTCTCGTCGAATGTCTTCTCGAAGGTAGTAGCAATCTGGTTTACAGCATCGTCATACACCTGCTTTGCGACGTCCTTACCTTCCATTTCCTCAGCAGCCATAGTGAAGAACGGGAGTCCCATGTAGATGCCGTCGAGCCATACCTGATGAGGGTAGATCTTCTTGTGCCAGAAGACTCCGCGACCGCCCTTGCCCTGCATGGTGCGAGGGTGTGACTGCATCTGGGTATAGACGTTGGCAACTGCACGGTCAGTACCGATTGTGCGTGTCTTAGGATCATCTACGAAGAGACGGTTGAGACGGAGAATGAGGCGTGCAGGGCGCACGTTGTCAAGATTATAGTCGGACAGCTTGTAGCCGATGATGTTTCCGTTGACATCAATCATGCGTGCAGGATACTCCTTTATATATTTAATGACATCCTCGTTCTGGTAGGCACGCCATGTGTCGAGCATACTCTCAAGCTCAATGCCTACAACGTATGCCCACTTGCCGTTAGGATTCTTTGCCTCATCGGTGAAGTCGAGGTAGAAAGGATGCTTCACGCGTTTCATCTCACTCCACGTCATCCACTCAGAGTAATGCTTGTAAGGAGCCTTGACAAGAATGATTCTGTCATTGATGATGAGCTTGCTGAACTTCAGCTTCTTGCCAATCTTACCTTTCTTCAGTATAGGCTTCTCGGTAACGCCGCCAAAGTTACAGTTTCTGAGAGAGATGTAATCTATTGCAACGGTATCCTCAAGACCGTCGAGCATGATGCCATACTGCGACTTCTTACAGGTAACGTTCTCCATGTAGATATTCTTCACCATAGGAGTGAAGCCACGCTGTGACTGCTCGTTAGGCTCATACTGGAGGTTGATGCGGAGAACAGCCTCACGACACTGGCCTACGGTTACGTTTCGCATGTAGATTCCGTCAGTAACGCCACCACGACAGGTGTTTGTCTTGATACGGAGCACACGGTCAAGGTTTGGAGAGTCCATGCGGCAATCCTCGGCATAGACTTCCTGAACGCCGGCACTAATCTCAGAACCGATAACTACGCCACCATGTCCGTCCTCCATAGTACAACCACGAATGATGATGTTCTTAGAAGGGCGTGGAGTGCGGCGACCGTCAGCATTACGGCCAGACTTGATAGCAATACAGTCATCGCCAGTATGGAAGATACAGTTCTCGATAAGCACGTTCTCGCAAGACTCAGGGTCACAGCCGTCACCGTTAGGACCATCATTGATGATCTTGCAACGACGCACGGTTATGTTCTTGCTAAGAACAGGATGGATAACCCAGAAAGGAGAGCGGAGGAGGGTAACGCCATCCATGAGGACATTCTCGCACTCATAGAAATTGACGAGCTGAGGACGCATTCCGCATCCCAAGCCGAAGACGCGCTCCTCGGTAGGAATGTTGTTGTCAGCCATCCAAAGGAGTGTGTTGCGGTTGCTCAGCACCTTACCCTTTGAATCCTTCTGCTTAAACTTCTCGTTGCCAGCATATTCATTAGACTGGCTCTGGAGAGTCTGTGGGTTATACCCGTACTTGGCAGCACCCGACCATTTCCACCATGTGTCATTTGATCCATTGCCGTCAATGATACCGTCGCCAGTAATAGCAACGTTCTTTGCCTGATAGGCATAGATACATGGAGAATAGTTCATGATGTCGAGACCTTCCCAACGAGTCTTGACCAATGGGTAGAGATATGGATCGTATGCAAAGAGCAGGGTAGCACCAGCCTTGACAACGAGGTTCACATTGCTTTTCAGGGTAATAGCACCAGTATTCCATGTTCCCGGCGGAATGATAACCTTACCACCGCCAGCCTCGGAACACTGGGTGATGGCATCATTGATGGCAGTCTGGATTTCCTTGGCAGAAGAAGCCGTAGTCACGCCACTGGCTGTAATATCAAATTCTGCATCAGCAAACTTAGGAGCCACAATTTTTGCCTCAATAGCTTTGTATTTCGCATCGTCCCAAGTCTGAGCCATCATCGACAAAGGGAGAACAAGGAACGAAAGCACCCAAAATGTTAGTTTATTCATTGAATTTATTAATTAGTTATCATTGAACATAATTTCAAAATGCGACGTACAAAGGTCCTCGCACTTGAAAATATTGCGAAGCCACCTAACTAAGTAATTCGTAATAAGTAATTCGAAATTCTCAAAAGAATGGCGCACGTCTCTGCATTTTCAGAATGCAAAGATAGACAAAAAAAATAATATATACAAATATGTGTGTTAATTTTCAAAAATATTGCTTAAAAATTTTGTTTTTATGAATATATTCACTATATTTGCACCCATTATTGATTTCGTTTTACATTTTTTTCTTTAAAAGCGAAATCGTCCGAGGTTGGAGCGTCCTGTTCCAACCTCTTTTCTTTCTAAGAAAAACAATAGTTTTTTTCACCATTCCCTCCCCCACTTTTCCATAGGCAAAAAGCAAAAAAAAATGTTTTTTCTTGGAGAAACAAGAAAAAGTTTGTAATTTTGTACTCAAAGAACAAAAGAAAGGCTTTTCTATGGCAAAATATCTTGATCCAAAGGCAGATTTGACCTTCAAGAAGGTGTTTGGTGAGCAGAAAGATTTGCTCCAGAGTTTTCTAAATGCCGTGCTTCCGTTGAAAGAAGGTACGGAGATTGAGAGTCTGGAATACCTGTCACCAGAGATGGTTCCTGAGAATCCTGCAAAGAAATACTCTATTGTGGATGTCCGTTGTACGGACAACCACAACCGTCAGTTTATTGTGGAGATGCAGATGTATTGGACGGAGGATTTCCTGCAACGTGCACTCTTCAATACATCAAAGGCGTATGTCCGTCCGCTCGAGAAAGGGGACGGATATGACGAACTGCGTCAGGTATATTGTGTTAGCATAATTAATGATATTGCCTTCCCTAACCTGAAGGACGAGTTCTATCATCGCTATGTTCCTGCGAATATTGAGCATCCAGAGAACACAATAAGGGGTTTTGAGACGATTTTCCTTGAGTTGCCAAAGTTCCGTCCGTCAAGCGTTAGCGACAAGAAGATGATGGTGCTCTGGCTTCGTTTCCTCACCGAGATAAATGAACAGACAAAGGAGATTCCTGCGGAGATGATGGAAAATGAATACATCAGTAAGGCTGTCGGAATAGTAGAACAGTCGGCTTACACCGATGCCCAACGTATGGCATACGATAAGTTCTGGGATGAAATAGTAAGCGAAAGGACGCTTATGAAGGGATATTTCCGTCAAGGACACGCTGAGGGGCGTGCCGAAGGACTCGCAGAAGGCGAGAAGAACGGCATCATCAAAACCGCTCTAAATATGAAGAAAGAAGGTCTTACTATCTCCCTAATAGCCAAGATGACAGGACTTTCCGAAGAAGAAATCAACAAACTGTAATTCAACACGATATTGATACAGACAAGACCATAGGCTCATCCTATAAATGCCAGGATGAGCCATTTTTATTGCCATAACAAGAAAAATGCGAAAGAAATATTTGCACGTGTCATAAAAAATATATAATTTTGCAGCCGAAAAATTGTGATATAAGAACAACAATAAATACCATATAGAAAGATGAAGAAAATCATGTTTTTGGCTTGCATGATGACCTCTATGATGGCTCATGCTCAGGAAGTTGACAAAGAAAAGGTACAGACTCAGGCAGAGGCTGCAGTTGAAGCAAAGAAGGACTTGCTAAAGGTGGATACCGGTGAGAAGGTCTGGAAGTTCTCAGGAGTTACTGGACTTAATGCCGCAGCTACAAGTCTATCAAACTGGGCTGCCGGTGGTAATGACAACGTGAACGGAGTTCTGTTCGGTCGTCTGCGTCTGCTTTACCATAAGGATAAGATTGCATGGGATAGCAACCTCGACCTTGAATACGGAATGTCATACATCGACCAGACCAACGATAAGGTACAGAAGTCAAGTGACCGCATAAAGTTCAACACCAAAGTGGGTTACGAGTTTGCGAAGAAATGGTATGCTACAGCCCTGCTCGGTTTCAACACCCAGTTCGCACTCGGTAGAAGCTACGAGGGCAAGGGCGATGACAACCCTATCATTTCAAAGTTCTTCGCTCCTGCATATACAGACATCTCAGTCGGTGTGGACTGGAAGCCAAATGACATTTTCTCAGTCTATATGTCACCAATTGCAGGTCGTTTTACTACGGTACTCGTGAGCGATGCTATGAACAAGGAATACAAGGATCTCTACCCAGAGAAGGGTGGTCTGGAGCGTGTTCTGAAAGAGAAGTATGCCGTTTGGAAATACGACGATAACGACAATAAGGATTTCGGAATGAACACCCGTGCCGAGTTGGGTTTCTCCGTTAAAGGTGCGCTCAACTATTCCATAAAGGATTTGAAGGTCACCTCTACCCTCGGTCTCTACACCCCATACGCAAGTGACAGAAAGAAGATAAACATCAACAAGGAGGATCCTGAAAAGCCAGCAGTTTATAGATACAGAGACAACAACCGCTGCATAGGCAACTTCGATGTTGACTGGGATGTAGCTCTCTCATATCAGCTTTTCAAGTGTCTGCAAATGACATTCTCAACCTCAATGAAATACTACAACGGTGTGATGATTGCAGATAAGGATGGAAATGAGGCAGAGCGAGTTCAGTTCAAGACTATCCTCGGAGTAGGCGTGGGATACAACTTTTAAGTGAAAAAATATAAAGTAAAAAGTAAAAATTAAAAAGTATGGTTAGCTTTAGAGCTAATGGGCGTGATCTGCCACTTCTTACTTTTTAATTTTTACTTTTTAATTTTTACGCTCTTCACTTTTCACTATTCACTAAGAAAGTGGCGATATAAATCAACAATAGAGGAAAAATTGATGTTGTTTTGAGAAAAAACTCAGAAAAAATTTTGTCAATCAACAGAAAATGAGTACCTTTGCACCCGCTTAGCGTCATATACGGACGAAGGGTGTCCAAAAGAAGCAGGCAAAGAACATTTTAAACAGTCGAATGAAACCAGACAAAAAACAAGGAAACAACAAACAGCAGTACCGCATTAACGAGCAGATCCGTGTTCGCGAGGTACGTATCGTAGATGAGGATGGCTCATCTGTAATGCCAACCCGTCAGGCTTTGGACATCGCCCGCCAGAAGGGCGTTGACCTCGTAGAGATTTCACCTAACGCACAGCCACCTGTTTGCCGTATCATCGACTACTCAAAGTTCCTTTACCAGCAGAAGAAGCGCGCTAAGGAAATGAAGCAGAAGCAGGTTAAGGTCGAGGTTAAGGAGATTCGTTTCGGACCTCAGACTGATGATCATGACTATCAGTTCAAGCTCAAGCACGCAAAGGAGTTCCTTGAGGAAGGTAACAAGGTTCGTGCATACGTATTCTTCCGTGGTCGCTCAATTCTCTTCAAAGAGCAGGGTGAGGTTCTTCTTCTCCGTTTCGCTAACGACCTTGAGGAATATGGTAAGGTAGAGCAGCTTCCAAAGCTCGAAGGAAAGAAGATGTTCCTCTTCCTCGCACCTAAGAAGGCTGCACAGGCAAAGAAGAGCCAGCAGAAGATGGATCGTGAGCGTCGTGAGGCTGAAGCAAAAGAGGCTGGCAAGCCAGTTGAAGTTAATGAGGTTGATGCAGAGGCACCAGCAAATGGCGGTCTCTTCGCAAATGTAAAAGGTGGCGAGGAACTTCTCAAGAAGCTTCAAGACTCAAACGAGGAATAAAAAAGGAAAAAGAGAGTGCGTAACGCCGGGTATATGCGTTGCCACCATTAATTAATAACAAATTAAACAAACAAAAAAATGCCAAAAGTTAAGACAAACTCCGCTGCAAAGAAGCGTTTTTCTTTCACCGGAACAGGTAAGATCAAGAGACGTCATGCGTTTCACAGTCACATTCTGACTAAGAAGACCAAGAAGCAGAAGAGAAACCTTCTCGGTTCTACTATCGTTGATGGTACTAATACAAAGCAGGTTCGCGATCTGCTGTGTCTCCGTTAATCTTATTGTCGAACATTTTTGAAAAAGTAAAAAATTATGCCACGTTCAGTAAATCATGTTGCTTCTCGTGCTAAGAGAAAGAGAATTTTGAAGCTTACCAAGGGTTACTTTGGTGCTCGTAAGAATGTTTGGACAGTAGCCAAGAACACTTGGGAGAAGGGTCTTACATACGCATACCGCGACCGTAAGAACAAGAAGCGCACATTCCGCGCTCTCTGGATCCAGCGTATCAATGCTGCTGCTCGTCAGGAGGGTCTCAGCTACTCAGTTCTCATGGGTCTTCTCCACAAGGCTGGTATCGAGATCAACCGTAAGGTGCTTGCTGACCTCGCAGTCAACAACCCACAGGCTTTCACAGCCATCGTAAATAAGGTAAAGTAATCTGAAAAGTTATTTTTCACTACCATACCTTAACCGCAAATGTCACAAAAACGTGGCTTTTGCGGTTTTTTTTTGTACAATTTACAAGTTTTAAGACAAAAAACTTGTTATTCTCATCAAAAAAATATAAATTTGCAGTCGAATGTACAACAATTCATTAATTAACAAAGCCAATAGCCTATCGAGACAACATTTACTTAAAACTTTAAACGATAAGAAAATGAAGAATCTCAATACGATGACCAATGAGGAATTGGCCATCAGCTATATGGAGGGTAATAACCGCGCCTTCGATATGCTGCTTCAGCGCACGCAAGACGCGCTGTTTACTTATATATTATTTGTTGTGCATGACAATGACACAGCCAACGATATTTTTCAGGAGACTTTTGTGAAGGCTATCATGTACCTTCAGAAAGGTCGATATACCCCTACGGGTAAGTTTAGTGCATGGATGATGCGTATCGCCCATAATGCCATCATGGACTGGTATAGGCGTCAGAAGCAATTCAACCTTATTGACGTGAACGAGGATAACGACCTCTCGAACATATCAAGCGACGAACTTCTTGATGCAAGTAAGGAGGCTGACTTCGTAAACAAGCAGGTGCTTTGCGATGTGAAGAAGCTAATGGAGTTCCTTCCTGCTACCCAGCGCGAGGTGGTTTTCATGCGCTATTATCAGGAAATGTCATTCAAGGAGATAGCTGAGACAACGGGGGTAAGCATCAACACATCACTCGGTCGTATGCGCTATGCGCTTATCAACATGCGCAAACTCGCTCGCCAGAACTCTATCGAACTGGAAATGGTATAAGATTCATACATACTACAAAAACAAGCGCGAAGACGTAAGGAATAAATCCTTATATCTTCGCGTTTATATTTTCATCGCTTTTTGCCTTTCCTTACAAAGCCTTCAGCGAACTGATAGTTGCTATTGGATCCTCTGACTTGAACACATAGCTACCTGCCACGAGAACATCAACGCCAGCCTCAACAAGTCGTGGAGCAGTCTCAGCATTCACGCCACCATCAACCTCAATAAGGGCATACGAGCCACTCTTATTGATAAGCTCACGCAGACGCTTAACCTTATCTATGGTATTCTCGATGAACTTCTGACCGCCAAATCCTGGGTTCACGCTCATGAGCAGAACCATATCAACATCCTTGATAATATCCTCAAGAACACATACTGGAGTAGCAGGATTAAGGGTTACACCAGCCTTCATGCCGGCATTATGAATCTCCTGAATTGTACGATGCAGATGTGGGCAAGCCTCATAGTGCACGTTCATCATCATAGCACCCAGCTTAGCTGTCTGCTCGATGTAGTTACCCGGAGAATTGATCATATAGTGAACATCCAGTTTCTTCGTACAAGCCTTTGCCACAGCCTCCAGAACAGGGAAGCCGAAAGAGATATTAGGCACGAAGGAACCATCCATCACATCCAAGTGGAGCCATTGGGCCTCACTATCATTAATCATCTCAATCTCGCTGTCAAGATGCAGAAAATCAGCAGCAAGGAGAGATGGAGAAACAATTGTCATATCTTACAACTAATTTTATCTAACCTTTTAGGAAGTTAATTACGATCGCAATCAGTTAAGGCAGAACACCTGATACTGTCCACCAACCTTCATCGCACGACATGAATATGCGATTTGCTTAATTATGTTTATTGTTTTCTCTGATGGAGAAGACGTTTCCAGAGTAAAGAAATGCTTCATAGGCACAGGAGTAAAATTAAACTTTGATTTGATTTGTACACTATAATAACGCAAGAGCATTTCTTTTATTATGCGCAAAATAAAAAAAGTCTAAAGCCGACTTACGGACCTTAGACCTTTTACGCTTTAGAGCAGAGCTGCAAACTTCTCGTCAAGCTTTGGCTTGCTGGCAGCTCCAACGAGCTTGTCAACAACCTCACCACCCTTGAAGAAGAGGATTGTAGGTACGTTACGGATGCCGAGATCAGCAACGAGATCCTCAGCCTCCTCAACATCACACTTACCTACTACTATCTTGCCATCATATTCCTCAGCCAACTTGCTGATGATTGGTCCAATCATCTTACAAGGACCGCACCATGTTGCCCAGAAGTCAACAACCAAAGGAAGTTCTCCATTCTTGAATTCCTCGAAGTTTTCATTTGTTATTTTTACTTCCATAGTCTTTGTTTTTAATTATTCCTTAAATATATTACGCCTACAAAGATACGTTTTTTCCCCGAACAATCAAAATAAATCACAGTATTTTCTTTATTTCAGAAGAAATTCATTATTTTTGCAGAGCAATTACGCACCGAGAAACATCAAAACGACAAAAGCGACTATGGCTGAGCATAATGATCTGGGAAAATGGGGCGAAGAGCAAGCGGCACTCTACCTGAAGCGGAAAGGGTGGTTCATTCGCCATCGCGACTGGCACGATGTGCATCGCGACCTTGACATTGTGGCAATCGACCAAGATAGCAGTATCCTCTTGGTGGTGGAAGTCAAGACACGAAGCTCTGAGCAATGGGGAAATCCTGATGATGCCATAGACTTAGAAAAGCAGAACAACATCCTACGTGCCACAACTGCATACATCAGATGTTACCGACTGGACTATTGCCAGATTCGCTATGATACCATTTCCGTTATAGGAACACCTGATACGGAAGTGCAGATCATACATAAGGAGAATGCCTTTGATATTACTTCCCACTTCCAATATTGGGAGCACAGGAAATATCAGAGAAAGAAAAAGCCAGGAACGTGGTGATACTAATGAATAATTAATAATGAACATCATTCATCTCAAGGAAGTTGATTCCACAAACATATACCTCCTTAATAATGCTGACAAGTTCAGTAATGAGGAGATAACCATCGCCGTAAGCGACTACCAGACAGCAGGTCGTGGTATGGGGACTAACACATGGGAAAGCGAGCCTGACAAGAACTTGCTTTTCTCCATACTTATCCACCCCACATGGCTCGAGCCTTACATGCAATATATCATATCTATGGCTCACGCGCTATCTTTATATGATGTTCTTTCTTCATATTCTAAAGACATAACAATAAAATGGCCTAACGACATTTATTGGAAAGAGCGCAAGATAAGTGGTACACGAATCGACGGCAACATACAGTCTGGCAAACTGAGCGATATGGTGATTGGAACAGGTATAAACATCAACCAAAGCGAGTTTCACGGTACTGCCCCTAATCCTGTATCTCTCACACAGATAACGGGAAAGACATACGACCGTCAGACTATTCTGAATGATATAATCTCACGTTTCGAGCATTATCTCAACATTGCAAAATCGGAATGGACTATCCACAAGGATTGCAACACCATCCTAACGGAATACCACAAGCATCTCTTCTGGAAAAAAGACATACACCATTACGAGGATGCCAACGGACAGTTTGATGCTGAGTTCGTAGAAGTTCTCCCTAATGGCATTATGCGCCTAAAGAGAATTGACGGTACGATAAGCGAATATGAGTTCAAAGAGGTGAAATTTTGCATGAAATAAGCGTTTTACACTTGAAAAATAGGCAAAACACCGTGTTTCACCATATAAAATACCCCAAAACACCGTGTTTTACCCTATAAAACGCCCTAAAACACCATGTTTCAGGTAGCAAAACACGTCAAAACACGGTGTTTTAACCTGTAAAAGAGCTTATAACGTGTATTTTAAGGAATAAAACAATAGAAAACAAGTAATTAATAATTAATAAATCGTAATTAAAATGAGATTCAAGAGAATACTCCTCAAGCTCTCAGGAGAGAGTCTTGCAGGTGATCAGAAGCAAGGTATCAACGTTGAGCGTCTCAACCAGTATGCAGAACAGATCAAGGAAATCGCATCTATGGGTGTGCAGATCGGCATAGTGATAGGTGGTGGTAACATCTTCCGTGGTCTTACAGGTGCAGGTAAGGGTTTCGACCGTGTAAAGGGTGACCAGATGGGTATGTGCGCTACAGTCATCAACTCTCTCGCTCTTTCAAGTGCATTAGGTGCAATCGGTCAGAAGAATCGCGTTCTCACAGCTATCCGCATGGAGCCAATCGGTGAGTTCTATTCTAAGTGGAAGGCTATCGAGGCTATGGAGAATGGCGAAGTAGTCATTATGAGTGCAGGTACAGGTTCACCTTATTTCACTACCGATACAGGTTCTTCACTTCGTGGTATCGAGATTGAGGCTGACGTAATGCTCAAGGGAACTCGTGTTGACGGAATCTACACAGCCGATCCAGAGAAGGATCCAACCGCTACAAAGTTCCACGACATCACATATCAGGATGTAATTGCAAAGGGACTGAAGGTTATGGACATCACAGCAACCGCTATGTGTATGCAGAACAACCTCCCTATCTATGTATTCAACATGGATATTCTCGGTAATCTGAAGAAGGTTATTGCAGGTGAGGAGATCGGTACACTCGTACACAACTAATAGAAAAAAGATAGAGCTACACTAACGTAGCTCTATCTTTGTCTTAGAGAGTTCCAAAAACTTACTTGAGTCCACTCTTTTCCAAGTCCCTTGTAAATCCGTTGCAAATCCGTTGTAAGTCCTATTCCCCAAGAGCGACAAAATAAAGAAATAGCAAAGGAAGATTCCTATCTCTTTTTCTTAAAGAAATCCTGCATCAAAGTGCGACATTCATCTTCGAGTACTCCACTCACCACCTCAGCCTTTGGATGTAGGGCATTAGGTGCAATCTTACGATAGCCTCGCTTCTCATCAGGAGCGCCATAAACTATTCGTGGAATCTGTGCCCAACCGATAGCTCCGGCACACATAGGGCATGGTTCTACGGTTACATAGAGGGTGCAGTCAGTCAGGTATTTACCTCCAAGAGCATTAGCTCCCGCGGTTATAGCTTGCATCTCTGCATGAGCCGTTACATCGCATAACGTCTCTGTAAGGTTATGCGTCCTGGCAACAATCTTGCCACGACACACAAGTACTGCACCAATCGGAATTTCATCCTCCCTTGCTGCTTGCTCTGCCTCAGCAAGAGCCTTACGCATATAATCTTCGTCGGTCATAATCTAAAGTAATTACGAATTATTAATTACAAATTACTTAGTTACCTTTTCCGTTGAAGGAATTAAGCGATAAAAGCTAAACAGGTAATTCGTACTTAGTAATTAGTCATTAAAAAATTTACTTCACCAGCACTACCAAATACTTGCTCGTGCTCCAGAAGCTTTGAGGGTTATTGATTCTCAGCACATACTGCTTGTTGGCATCGCGTATCAACTGATAACTACTTGCAGGATGCGCAGTCATTATCTTTACCGATTTTGAATAGAGCTTTATCTCCTTCTCAATCCTAATATCAATCTTAGTAAAGTAACTCTTATTGAAGTTAGATTGCAACACCCTACCCTTCTCATATATATTCTGGCTCTGCAATTCCTTCTTTGTGCCGAACACATACCAAGCCGTGTTGATCAGTTTATCCTGTGCCGTAATTGTCTCGGTCTTAATTGCCGATTCCTCCTTCAGGGATGCGATGCTTGAGTTAAGATTTGATACTGTCTGATCAAGTTCCGCTATATGTATGTCCTTCTCCTGAAGTTCAGCCTGAAGTTGCTGCAACTGCGCATCATTATCATCAAGCTGCTGAACAAGATTATCAATAACAGTCTTGAACTGATCACTACGCACACTACTCTCACGCACTTGCTGACGTAGTTTGGTAATAAGTTCGCGATTGTGCTCCATCATCTCGGAGATACTACGGATATTCTCTCGAATCTGTTCAGTCTTATTGACAGCCTCCCCACTCTTTATGATAGACATTCTACCCTCAGCAGCATTAATAAGCCTAAAGCCCTCCTGAATCTCATTCATTGTGCCAAGGATATCATTTATCTCCCTATCCTTGAAATCAATAACCTGCTGAAGGGAATCGCGTACTGAGTTGTCTTTCTCAATAACAGGCGCATCCTTCTTCTCCTGACAAGAAGCCAGAAGCAAAGCAAATGCCAATATCGAGAATATCTTTCGCAAACTTAAATTATAAAATGAATAATGAATAATGAAAAATACAAGTTACATTTGAAACCTTAAATGGTAATCAGTATTTTATAATTTTTCATTTTACTATTTTTCATTTACTTCATTTACCTCCTCAACATTCCATCCCTTGCGAGCTGCTTTCTTCTCAGCCTTCTTCCTTTCCTTTAGAATGTCTGCATCTATACCTTGAAGAACAACCACAATCTCGCCCTTCGGCTCTGTCTGACGGAAATGCTCAGCAACCTCTGCGAGAGTGCCACGAACACTCTCCTCATACATTTTGGAGATCTCGCGACAAACACTAACCTGACGATCCTCACCGAACACCTCAGAGAACTGTTCCAACGTCTTCACCAATCGTCGAGGTGACTCATAGAAAATCATGGTGCGCACCTCTTCCTTCAGTTCATCAAGACGAGTCTGACGACCTTTCTTCTGAGGAAGGAAGCCCTCAAAGCAGAACCTGTCGCAAGGCAATCCACTTGATACCAGAGCAGGAGTGAAAGCCGTAGCACCTGGTAATGTCTGAACCGTGATTCCGGCAGCAGCAGCTTCCCTTACAAGAAAGAAACCTGGATCGCTGATACCAGGAGTACCGGCATCAGTAATGAGACAAATAGTCTGACCTGCCTTCAGTCTTTCAACCACACCAGCCGATGCACCATGCTCATTAAACTTATGGTGCGCCATGAGTTTCTTGCCCTCAATCTCGAAATGCTTTAGCAGGATACCCGAAGTACGAGTATCCTCACAGAGAATCACGTCAGCTTCCTTCAGGAGACGGATAGCGCGAAACGTCATATCTTCCATATTTCCCACAGGCGTGGGCACCAAGTATAATATACCCATAACGTATTCGTGTGAAGAAAACAATGCGTAGTTGACGCACGTTTATATATTTTCAAAGACAAAGATAGTGTTTTTTCCTCAATCTGCAAAAAAACGGCTTAATTCTTTGCTTTTTTTAAAAGTATTAATTACTTTTGCATCCAATATGACACAAGACCTAACTGGGGAGTCACACCAGCCCGGAAGAATTGAAGTGGTGTGCGGATCTATGTTCTCTGGCAAGACAGAGGAACTTATCCGTAGAATGAAGCGTGCACGATTTGCCCGACAACGACTCATTATCTTCAAGCCAGCAATGGATACTCGCTATTCCGAGGAGGATGTGGTGAGCCACGATCATAATGTCATTCCTTCCACGCCTGTAAAGACTTCCGCAGAGATTCTTGAGAAAGTAGGCGATGTAGATGTAGTTGGTATTGACGAGGCTCAGTTCTTTGATGAGGGCATCGTAAACGTATGTGACACTCTTGCTTCTCGTGGTGTCCGCGTCATCATAGCGGGCCTTGACATGGACTATCAATGCAAGCCTTTTGGTGCTATGCCACAGCTTCTTTCCATAGCCGACGATGTTCTCAAGGTTCACGCTATCTGCATTCGCTGTGGTCGTAATGCCTATGTCAGTCATCGCAAGGTTGATGTAGAAGGACAGGTGATGTTAGGTGAGAAAATGGAATACGAACCTCTTTGTCGTGAGTGCTACCGAAAGGAACAGGCACGAGTGAAGGGGTATGTGTCAAAGCTGTTTAAGTAAAAGAACAAAGTAATTACGAATTACTAATTACAAATTACTTAGTTACCTCTTTCCGTTTAAGGAATTGAGCGATAAAAACCAAATAGGTAATTCGTACTTAGTAATTAGTCATTAAAATTTATAAATCGTGTTAAACCAGAAAATAACCTTCGACAGAGTCATCCGCTGGATAGTAATTGGCGGAATAATCGTTCTATCGCTCTTCATACTTAACTACCTGAGCGCAGTACTCTTGCCTTTCTTCATTGCATGGGTAATGGCATACCTCATGTACCCAGTCGTTATCTTCTTCGAAAAACGACTACACGTCAAGGTGAGAGCCGTAAGCATCATTCTCGCCTTGCTGACGGTAATTGCCGTACTCTCTGGTGTCATTTACCTCATCATCCCACCGATGATTGAGCAGTTCTCCACCTTTACCCGACTTGCCACAACCTATCTGCATCAGGCTGCACATATCGACAGCATACCAGAGGCGGTAACTGCATGGGTAAACAATCACTCTACCGAGATTGAGAAATACCTGAAGAGCGATGATTTCTCCGACACTATCAAGGATGCTATGCCAAAGGTGTTCAGTTTCATTGGGCACACCTGGAGCGTTCTGGTAAGTATAGCGGCTTCATGTATCGTACTCCTTTATATGTTCTTCATCCTGCTCGATTATGAGTACCTCTCAAAGAACTGGATACGCATATTCCCGCAATCCACCCATCATTTCTGGCAGGAACTGGCACAGGATGCTGGTAACGCCCTCAATGCGTATGTTCGCGGACAATGCCTTGTTGCCCTCACTATGGGCATACTCTTCTGCATCGGTTTCACCATAATCGGATTCCCTATGGCTATCGGTCTCGGCATTCTTATCGGTATTCTTGACCTCGTGCCATATCTCCACACCTTTGCCCTTATCCCGACAGCCTTCCTTGCAGGACTCAAGGCTCTCGACACCGGACAGAGTTTCTGGATGGTATTCGGACTTGCCCTTGTTGTCTTTGCCGTAGTTCAGGTCATTATTGATATGGTAGTGACTCCAAAGATAATGGGCAAGCAGATGGGGCTCAACCCTGCCGTCCTTCTTCTCTCCCTCTCCGTATGGGGCGCACTCCTCGGCTTTATCGGACTTATCGTAGCCCTACCGCTCACCACACTTCTCATGGCATACTGGCAACGATATGTCACGAAGGAGGAGATTAAGGATGAGGGATGAGGGATTAGAGATTAAGGATGAGGGATTAGGGATAAAAGATTAGAGATGAAGGATTAGAGTTTGAAAGTCTTTCATGAACAAGCCTATCAACCCAGATTCCTTATTCCCTTTCACCCTATTCTCTTATTAATACGTTAATTTTAGTTAACAAACAGATAAATCACAATCAAAGATGCTCGATTCTGAATAAAAATGAGTACCTTTGCACCCGCATTCTGAAAATGAGTGCTGAAAACGGAGATCCGCTAGCTCAGTCGGTAGAGCATCACACTTTTAATGTGGGGGTCTTGGGTTCGAACCCCAAGCGGATCACGAAGGGATGGTTTCAAGCCATCCCTTTTTTCATTTCTACGATACACAAAAAAAAGTAAAAATTAAAAAGTAAGAAATGGCCTATCACGCCCATTAGCTCTAAGGCTAACCCTACTTTTTAATTTTTACTTACTTTACACTTTACTCTTTACACTTTACTCTTTACACTTTACTCTTTACCCTTTTACAATCCTCCGAGGCTTACCAAGTGGCTTGAATGTAGCTGAACGCTTGACTGCTGCCTTACGTTTGTTTGATGCGTTTGCCTTCATCCCCTCAAGATCGAAGGCTATGAAATCGGCAAGATTGAACTTCCATTTGCTACCGTTGGCTATCTTCATGCAACGCTTGTATATCATCACACGACCAGCAACGTTGAAACCGTCGATATTGTCGTTCATAATGCTGTTCTCCGTAGGACGATAGACATCCTCTACATATCCAGCAGCACCTTCATAACAGCCCAGCTGCTCATCGGCATATCTACTGTCAGCGGCAAAGTCTGCCCAGTATGATTTCGTCACATCGCTACTCCATGCGATATTCCTGCTCCAACCAAACTCCTGCAATTCCTGCATCTCTCTTTTGTTGGATCCTGACAGTATTCCGTTTTCCTCACTATAATATTCGTCATTCAGCTTTGCAAAGCCGTGACCAACAGCCTCATGGCAAAGCACAGCAGAGAACTCCATTTGAGGATCGGTAGATTCTACAAGCGGAACGTATGCTATTGAATATCCGGTAGGAATATCCGCCTTCTTACGGTTTGTGTACATAGAGCAAGTTCCCGCATATCTGCTATCGTTAATAAGCACGATGAAGACAGCATCATCCATACGACTCGCGCCAATGGCTTTCTCGCCATATTCCAGCACTTTCTCGTCATCACCTGTTATCTCTGTAGAAGCAGAGCTCACAAACCTTGAGCTGAAAGCCGTACTCGTGTACTTAGAGAAATAGCTATCGTATGACACAGCCGTAACCTCATACACGTCAAAATATTCTTTCAAAGACTTCATAGGATGCAACGAGAAGAGAGCATCAATAGCCTTGTTGGATGCCTCACGGAATTTCTTTTCCTTGATTTGCTTATCCACGAATCCATCGCCAAGAATGACGATAGGAACACCATTTCCCTTGGTATGCTTCTGTAGCTGAGTCACCTTACCATCCTCTGTCTCCATATCCTGAGAATGATAGATGTTGGCAGAAGCCTGAACAACTGACATCTCGGCTGACATCATACGCTGGTCTGTTCCTATGCCAAGACAGAAGGCACCCTTACGGACGGTTGAACTGAGATTTGGCGTTATCGGGACATAAAACACAAGTTCCTCCTCATCTGCCAATCCGGCTGCCCTGGTTACGGGTTTTGCACACATAACCTTGCCATCAGCAACCTGCGACTGCTCCTTTGCACTCTCAAAACCTATCATATCCCCGAAATCGCTGTCTGGATCAAAAAATAGGTTCAACGATTCGAACACATCTGCCTTGGTCTTTAGGGAAATCTGCAAAGTATCGCCCAAAGCATCTACCTCATAGTCGAGAGTGGCAATTTTGAATACAGGTTCGTGAGTCACTTTGACACCTACACTCGCAGTACCACCTTCATTCTCTGAGGTTATGGTGAATGTATAGTTCACATCATCGTTGGTACAGTTATAGTCATTTGCCTTTACCACTATACTATTAGAACCTGAACCTCCCGTTGTCTTCGAGAATGACAATCTCTTATCTTCATTAACAATCTTCCAACTGTCAGTAACAGAGAATGTCAAGGTCTCGCCAGTTTTGATATCGTATGGCAAGGTAATAGAGTAGCCCTTCTCTGAATTAAAAGTAGGGGCTGAAGGGTCTTCCTTACATCCTACAAGAGCAAGGACAAACAAAGGCAAGAATAGAAGTCTGTAGCCAATTTTCATATCTAAATAATTATTTTTATGGTTTAATAAAATAGAATAATGTTTGCAAAGGTATTACAAGAAAATGAGAAATTACTCTTTTTCCTGCACTTTAACTTAATTTACATCCAGATTCCAGATAATTCATCTACAAAAAAGTTTATTACGGAGTGCTTTAGACTTAGAGTAAACAACATCAGAATGAGCCGCTTTCCAAGCCTTGGCTCCTTCAAGGTCGAAGTTTACGAAACCCTCATAGTCATACTCCCAACTGTCACCAAAGGCTATCTTCATGCAACGCTTATAGATCATCGAGCGATGAGCCACATTAAAATAGTCCCCATTGCAGTTCATTATATTCGCAAATGTCGCACGATACACGCCCTTGGAATAGTACATGGCTCCTTCATAGCAACCAAGACCCTCAAAATCGTATCGGCTGTCAGCTGCAAAGTCTGCCCAATATGATTTTGTCACATCGCCACTAACCGAGACATTACTATCAAAACCACACAACTGGTAATGATTGATATCAGCAATCCAGGAATCTCCAATCCAATCATAGCCTTCTCTGGTGTACTCATCAGCAAGCTTGGCAAAAGCATGTCCGAACTCATGTAAAAGTGTGCGTGCAAATCCTGTCCGCGAAATATCATAGCTATAAGATTGCAATATACCCATGAGCGTCACATGTGCTACGGCGCAACCAGTAGGAATATCCGTATAAGTCTCAAGACCACTAAGATAAGTGCAAAGTCCAGCCATACAATCATCGTTGACGAGCATGATAATTGTAGCATCATCAATACGATTCCCATCTATGGCTTTCTTTGCATATTCCACCATCTTATTCTCATCGCCTCGTTTAATATTGGAAGTAACAACATTAGGAGAAGAATTATCGGCAATCCTGACGGTAAAGGCGGTTCTGATAAAAGAAGAGCCTTGATCGCTATAGTCATTGTATGACACAGCCGTTACCTCGTACACATCAAAATAATCCCTCAACACAGTCATTGGATAAATGGAGAATAGCGCATCAAGAGTCAATGTGGTAGCCTTACGATACTTGCCTTCCTTGATATCCTTATCAACGAAGCCATCACCCATAATGACGATAGGAATGCCCTTACCAACCTTATGCCTCTGAAGTTGCGTAACATTACCATCATATGCCGTCATATCCAGAGAATGATACGGAGCAACAGTAGCTGGCACATCATCATCTTCATCTTTCCCGCATCCCGCAAGCGCAAGGATTATGATAGGCAAAATAAGTAATCTAAATTTCAGTTTCATAATAAATTCGGTTTATAAAATTAACAATTACGGTTTGTTATTTACTGTAAAAGAGAAAATACCAGTCTTTCGTGCTTCAAGCATATTCAAGGTTTCCCTTGCCTAGCAACTAATTCTCTTGTTTTCCCCCCAATATTTCGCCCATCCTTCCACCATTCCTAAGAACGGACTTGAAACGGACTTGGAACGGATTTATAACGGACTTACACCCTTGGATAAATATGCAAAGAGTTTCTTTTCGTTTCTGGTGCAAAGGTATGAAATTTTTGCATAACCTCCAAATATTCTTGCAAAAAAACATTAAATATGATCAAAAAAACGCAAAGGCTCATAGCCTATGATGAAAACAAAGAAATAGCGCAAATAATTACGTTTAATATGCACACAAAATGTTTTTGAAGAGAATGTGAAGAAAGTTCTGGGACGATAAAGCCGAAATCTTGTTAATTCGTGGATTTCGTCCGTCTTTATAGTTATTATGTAGAATGCAAATCTTTTTTAACTATAAAAATTGATGGAATTGCGAAAAAAGAAGTAACTTTGCAGTCGAAAAAGTGAAGAGTGAAGAATGAATATTACACTATTAGTTCTTAACTCCTAACTCAGTTTTAATAACAACCGGAATTACCCCCCTTGAGCAATCCGGCTCCCTCCCTACGGGGGAGGGCGGGGGGAGAGGCCAATTAATTATGAAAAAAGTAACTTATTCCATTGCCGTAGCTCTTTGCTGCGGACTCCTCACAAGCTGCGGCTTCGGTACAACAGGTACAGCAACAACCGACAACTCATCATCTTCTGTAGGTGCCGGAGATATTCTTGGCGCAATACTTACTAATTCAGCAGGTGGCAGCACAACGACAGCATCAAACACAGGCAACGTACTTAGTGACATCATCTCAGTCTTCGCTGGTGACATCCTCACAAACAAGAACACACTCGTGGGCACTTGGAACTACCAGAAGCCATGCGTGCAGTTCGAGAGCGAGAACCTTCTTGCCAAGGCTGGCGGAACTCTCGTATCAAATAAGGTAGAGGCAACCCTTGAGGCTTACTATCAGAAGGTAGGCATCAAGCCAGGTTCTTGTAAGTTCGTATTCGGTAGCGACAACAGCCTCAAATACACAATCGGAAGCAAGACCATGCAAGGCTCATACACATTCGACTCAAGCAAGAAGACCGTGACCATCACCACCGCCCTTGGCACCAAGGTAACGGCATACGTAAGTATCTCTGGCACAGCTATGGGTCTCACATTCGATGCGAGCAAGCTCCTGACTCTCATCAGCTCAGCCTCAACCGTATCTTCAAGCCTCAGCTCAATCTCATCCATTGCAAGCAACTATAGCGGCATGAAGCTCGGATTCGAGTTCTCTAAGTAAGATAGATTAAAGAAACGAAATATCAAAAGAAATTGAAAAAAGCCCGTCATTTTGATGGGCTTCTTTCTGTATTGACGAAACAAAATGTTTATGCCAAGTAAATGTACAGAATTATTTTTATAATCAAGAATTAGAGAATTAGAGATATTGGAATTAATAAGAAAAAGAGAAGAATTGCTACTTACGTAGCATTGGGAATTGTCGTGATTGGCAAGAGCGCAAGCGACATTTCTCAAATTCTTATAAATTCAAAAAGAAAAATCTCTAATTCTCTAATTCTTGATTATGAAATTTAATTTGAGCACTTACTTATTTGTTAAAAATATAGTGTTTCTGTTTCGTGACATTCTCAAACTCTTGTAATGAGATTTTCTTTCCATATCTATAAATATTTTTTTCATCCATAGCAAAGCCATAACCAATATATTTGAATGTGTTAGGATCTGCGTCCTTTATAATATATTCCGTAAAATAACAGCCCCCAATATCCTCACCATCAAAGCATATTGATTCTATCGGATAATAAACCTGATATTTATCTTTAGCATATTTTGAACCTATACATATCTGAAATGATTTATAATCACTATTTTCTAAATGTGGCAACATTTCCTTTATGTGTTTCTTTTCACAGAATCCACCATAAATTTTCTTATCTAACAGTACATATCCATCAAATGAAGATGTATCAGAAATACTCTCCCAACTTCCAATATCCTTATAGTCATCGTATTTGTGATTGTCACAAGAAACAAAAGCAAATGCAGTCAAAGAGACAACAAATGCCAATATATAATCATTTTTCATTATTGTATCATTAACATCAATGAGAGGCTTTTCTGTTTATTACTGAATTTAGGGAATTGAAGTTATCCTATGATTTTTGGAATAGCTTTCTTTTATCATATGAAACAGGCTTACTATTAGTCCATACTTATATTCATGCCTTGAATCTTCCCATTATAATATTTATAATGCCGACGGATTGGCGGTTCACGGAAAGATTCCATCCAGTTTAATTCTGTAAAAGGCTCACAATATAAACCACTAAAGAAAGTGCTTCTATCAGAAGGTTTTATCATACGTTTGGTTTCTTCTACCATACGATTAAACGGATGGATATTTGAAAGAACTATAATATTATATGGTTTTCGTTCTATGTATCCAATGACGCGGTAATGACGATAAAAAATATACTCACTGCTCAATTCCTCCATAGAACCGAAACCTGTATAGGTGAAAAATAACGTATCATTATCTTCTTCAAAAGAAAGTGATATAACACTATCATATAATTTATCATGGACATAATCTTTAACCACACTATCTGTTACCAAACTAAGATCAGAATTTGTTATCTCAAATTCTGTTAGAATAGTTCCTTGTTCTTGCTTTTCTTTTAATGCATAAAAAATGCCCAAAAGAATAGCAATAACGACAAAACTACCTATAATCACTTTAATTAGAGTGTGTTTTTTATACACTGTCTTCATTTCTATAATTTTTAAGTACAATGAAATTATTTTAAGATAGATGTAGTTTTAGAATCTTGTCCATTATGAGGGCAAAAGTAAACAAAAAATCTAAAACATCCAAAGAAATACGGTAGAAATTCTGTATGTAAATGTAATTCCTGGAATAAATACCAATATCAGACCTAAGCAACTCCCTTCTAACTCCTATGTTGCTCCCTTGCAAGTCCCATTTTCCGCCTATTCTAAGAACGGATTTGAAACGGATTTGAAGCGAACCTGAAGCGAAGGTAGAGCGAAGGTAGAGCGAAGGATGAACGAACGAAAGGCTTTTGCTCAGTTTCACCATATAGAAAAACAGAATTTTTATACTACTCTGCAACTCATCACCCATAACGCTATAAATCACAGATTGTTAGTCGGTTACAGCGGTAATTCATTTTAATTCACTCGTCACCCACTCATCACCCAAATCTCTGTATCGTATTGAGAATGTGAAAGTTGCAGACTTAATTCACTCATCACCACTCGTCAACGTTTTTAGGGTGACGAGTGAATTAAGTTTGCAACTTATTCTATATCAGAACCATATACCACATGAGGGTGATGAGTGGGTGACGAGTGAATTAAAATGAATCACCGCTACAACCACCTGACATATAAAGCTTTACAACGCTATGGGTGATGAGTTGCAGAGTAGTGTCAAAATTCTATTTTTTACGTGTTTAGCGCTTACTTCAAAAAAAATAGCCTGTCATCGCGACGGGCTATTTTTCTTTTGCTTTTTTATAAGCAGGATGGATTACTGAAAATATATCAATATTAATTAAGTGTGTGCATATTGAGATAATCGTTCACGACATCCTTGTATGACTCGGAAATCGGGATGTATGTGTCGCCGAAGACGAATCGGAAACGGTCTATAGACTGCACCTTTGACATGTGGACGATGTACGAGCGATGAACACGAAGGAACTCCGGCGTTGGGAGATATTCCTCAAGGGTTCGCATATTCATGAGGCACATAACAGGCTGTGAACTGTTGGCAAGTACGATTCGTACATAGTCCTTCACACCTTCTATATACATTATGTCGTCGAGATTGATGCGCACGAGCTTATAGTCGCTCTTCACATATATGAAGCGGTCGGCTGCGTATGTAGCCTGTTTCCTTGAGTCCACGATGCGACGCAGAGCCTTGTCGGCAGCCTTTAGGAAGTTGTCGTAGGCTATCGGCTTGAGGAGATAGTCAACGGTATTAACCTTATAGCTGTCGATGGCATAGCGATCGAAAGCTGTGGTGAAAATTATAAGTGTCTCAGGTGGAAGTATGGTGGCAAACTCCAGACCGCTCAGTTCCGGCATCTGTATGTCGAGAAAGAGAAGGTCAACAGGTTCGCTACGCAGAGTGCGTATAGCCTCTACGGCACTATTATATACACCTACGAGATTGAGGAATGGAGTCTTTGCTGCATAGCTTGCCAGCATCTCGGCAGCTAAAGGCTCGTCGTCGATTATTGCACAGTTGATTGTCATTTTTTTCTCAATTACAAATTACTAATTACAAATTACCAAGCTACTTTTTTCGTTGAAGGAATTGAGCGATAAAAACTAAATAGGTAATTCGTACTTAGTAATTAGTCATTAAACATCTATTTTTTAAGTATTATCTCCGAATGATACAACCCATCACTCTCGCTAACCCCATGATTCCAGGAGTAGCAGCCTTGATAGAGGGAGTTGAGGCGTTGCTGAACTTGCTGAAGACCAATGCCATGACCGCTATGATCGCTACTCGTCTTAGGGAAGTTTGTATTGACGATATTGCACCTTATCTCGGTCTCTGTGGCTATCAGTTTTATTGATATGCTACTTGGCTCCGTACTGCTCACGCCATGCTTGAAGGCATTCTCTACGAGAGAGATGAAGAGCAGAGGCGCAACCTGTGAGCGGTCGTGCTCAGGAATCGTTATCTCCACATCCACCTTTACGTTTGATGCCATACGGAGCTTCATCAAATCCACATACGAGCTGATGAACTTGCACTCGGAAGAGAAATCCACCATTCTCTGCTGATTGTCGTAGAGCATATGGCGAAGCAATTCCGATAGTTGTATGATAGCCTGTTGTGCCCTATCAGAACTGATAGCCGTAAGCGCATAGATATTGTTCAGCGTGTTGAGCAGGAAATGAGGGGAGATCTGCAATCGCAATCCCTTCAGTTCTGCATCTCGTCTTGCCACTTCGGCCTCATGTCGCTCATGCTCAAGACGATGTGCATGACTTGTCATTCTAAGGCTATATGCCGCAAGAACCACGAAGACGAAGTTGAGGGCATCGCGGATAAAGGCGAGCATAAAGAATACTCGGTTAAAATGCCTCTCGTGGGGAGGTGGCACTATGCCACGCATCGGGAAACGAGGTGGGAAGATTGTATATTCGTATGCTCGCGCCAAGGCAACGAGGACACACGCCACAACCACCAACACCACGTTGATATGGATTATGCTGAACCTGAGCTGTCCTCCTATATGCTTCGGAAGCACCCACAGATAGTTGATGTAGAAGGTGAGCAGCATCATGAATGGCATACAACTCTTGAAGAGGTATCGCTCAAAGGTTATCTCCTCGTCAGGTCCAAGGAACATGACGGGGATGAGCAGCCATACGAGTATGGCTATTGGATGGATGATTGTGGAGATTTTCATACTAAGACCCCTCCCCTTACCCTCCCCATAAAGGGGAGGGAGTAGATAGTTTTTCTATCTCAATGGGGATTGTTGAGGATTTTTTATGATTAAATATTGTCGGAATAGTTGTAATTACTCCCCTCCCTTTATGGGAGGGGCTGGGGGTGGGTCTATTCATACCTTATCGCCTCAATAGGATCCATTCTCGCAGCCTTTCGTGCTGGGAAATATCCGAAGCCGACACCGATAAGGGTACATACGATGAAGCTGACGGTAATGCTCCAACCAGGAACGCTTGTAGGGAGATGGAAGAGTAATGAGGCAAGTCCTGCGATGCTTTCTCCAAGGATGATGCCTAAGAGTCCGCCCGTAAGCGATATTATTATAGACTCAATAAGGAACTGATTGCTGATGTCGATGCCACGAGCACCAACAGACATTCTGAGACCTATCTCTTTTGTTCGCTCCGTAACAGATACAAGCATGATGTTCATGATGCCGATACCTGCCACGAGGAGTGAGAATGCAGCAGCCACCACAAGGATAATGGTTACTGTATCCATGGTAGATGACATAGTTTCCATCATCTCCTGTTGTGAACGGATGGTGAAGTCGTCAGAATCGCCGGATTCATCCTTGATCTTATGACTGGTGCGGAGAATCTCCGTAAGTTCGGCAATAGCCTGATCGGTCATTTCCTCGGTTATGGCAGAACAGTTGATCGTAGAGAAATATGTCTGGGCTGCAATACGTTTCATTACCGTGGTGTAAGGAGCGATGATCACGTTGTCCTGATCCATGCCCCAACTGTTATAACCTTTCGATTTCAGCACACCACAGATACGGAATGGTATGCTCTTGAAACGGATTGTCTTACCAATAGGATCTGCACCATTAGGGAAGAGTTCGTCTGCGATAGTCTTACCGATAAGGCAGACCTTGGCACTCTTGTGAACATCCTCTTCTGTGAATGGAACACCCTCTTCTATATCCCATTGCTTGATGTCGAGATAGTCGAGGGATTCGCCATAAATGGTTGCGTTAGTGTTGTTTGCACCATATATAGCCTGACCGCTTGATGTCACCTCTGGTGAAACGAAGGTAACATATTTCTTTTCATTTATGATAGCCTCATAATCAGAAACTTTCAGCGTCTGCATGGATGAAGGATCTTGTCTTACACCACCCATCATATCTGCACCCGGACGTACCATGATCACATTGGTACCCATTTGCGAGATATTCTTGCGGATGCTCTCCTTGGAACCTTGTCCGATAGCCATCATCACAATTACGGCTGCAACACCTATGATGATGCCGAGCATGGATAGGAACGAGCGGAACGCATTATTGGCTATTGCTCGAAGCGCAACCTTGAATAAGTTTATTATGCTCATGTTTTTTCTCAATTACGAATTACTAATTACGAATTACCAAGTTACTTCTTTCAGTTGCAAGAATTGAGCGATAAAAGCTAAATAGGTAATTCGTACTTAGTAATTAGTCATTAAACATTTATGTTTTAGTCATCCTGCGGCTTTGGCAACTTATCCAATGCCTCCTGGGCAGACAGGATGTTTGTATTGATTACATCCTCTCGGATCTTGCCATCACGCAACATGATATTACGACTTGAGTACTGCGCAATCTCTGGGTTGTGGGTCACGAAGATGATTGTACGACCCTCTGCGTGCAACTGTTGGAAAAGCACAAGCATCTCGAAAGATGTGCGGGTATCAAGATTACCCGTAGCCTCGTCGGCAAGAATCACAGCCGGATTGTTCACCAAGGCACGTGCAATAGCCACACGTTGCATCTGACCACCCGACATCTGATTAGACTTGTGCATCAGTCGCTCTCCAAGTCCCACTCTCTCAAGTGCCTCTATAGCAGCCTTGCGACGTTCAGAGGAAGAGTAGTTCTTATTGTACATAAGAGGCAGTTCCACGTTCTCCACAGCCGTAGTCTTTGCAAGGAGATTATAGTTTTGGAACACGAACCCGATCTTACGGTTTCTCAATACGGCACGTTGTCTGCGCTTCATAGTACGGACGCTCACGCCGTCAAGATAGTATTCGCCGGAGGTAGGGGTATCGAGACAACCCAACTGATTGAGTAGCGTTGACTTACCCGAACCTGACGTTCCCATGATGGTGACAAACTCACCCTCGTATATCTTGAATGATATTCCTCGGAGTGCGTGAACAGTCTCAGAACCAACGATGAAGTCACGCTTCACGTTATCCAGTTCTATGACTACACGACGCTCAGGAGTTGATGAATTATTTTCCATATAAATTATAAAATGAACAATGAACAATGAAAAATACAAGTTAGTATTTTAGTGAATAGTGAATAACGAATAGATAATAATACTTAGTGAATAATACTGGCTAACGCCGTTATAGGGAAACCTCGTTCTGGTGGCTACCAGTATTAAGTATTATTCACTTTTCACTATTAACTATTCACTTCCATGCGTAATCTGTATTTTATAATTTTTCATTTTTATTTTTTCATTTAAAAGTTACTTCCCACTCTTCTTCCTTCCAGGAGGGCCTGGCATGAATGGATTGCTCTCGCCCTGTGCACCTTGCATCATACCTGGCATACCAGAAGAGAAGCCTGTGAGAACCTCCTTACCGGCGGTGATACCCTCCGTAATCTCGGTAAGAGAGCCGTTGCTGATACCAGTCTTTACGGCAATAGCCTCGATGTTCTTGCCATTCTTCACCCAGAGCTTTGTCTTTGACTTGCAGTCTATTATCTTGCCTTCAGGCTCAAGCATAGACTCAAGAGGAGCAAAACGAAGGGCTGCAACAGGAGCGGCAAGCACATCGGACTTCTCCTGAGTGATGATGGTCACATTTGCGGTTAGTCCCGGCTTGAGTTTGAGGTCAGAGTTTGGAGCAGAGATTACGACCTCGTAGGTCACTACGTTATTGGTAGTAGTAGCCGACTGGCGAACCTGAGTAACCTTACCCTCGAATGTGTCGTCAGGATAGGCATCAACGGTAAATGTAACACGAGCACCTTCCTTGACATCAGCAATATCTGCCTCGTCAACATCTGCCACAACCTGCATATTGGTAAGATCCTGAGCAATGGTGAAAAGCTCTGGGGTATTGAAACTTGCAGCAACGGTCTGACCTTCCTCAACAGCCTTGCTAAGTACTACGCCATCAATAGGAGATGTGATAGTAGCATAACTGAGGTTTGTCTGTGCCTTCTGTACACTCTCCTTTGCCGTTGTCACGCTTTCCTGAGCCTGAAGATATGCGAGCTTTGCGTTCTCGAAATCATCGGCAGAAACAAGTCCCTTGTCGAAAAGAGTCTTGTAACGGTCATAATTCGATTTCTGATAAGCCAACTTACTCTCTGCAGAAGAGAGATTAGCCTTCTGGGTAGAGAGATCAGAGATAAGGTTAGTCTTATCAAGTTCGGCTATAACCTGACCTTTCTTCACCACGCTATTATAGTCAACATACAGACGGCTAACGATACCACTCACCTGAGTACCTACCGTTACGCTTGTAACTGGTTCGATAGTTCCTGTAGCAGTAATACTGCTTGAAATAGTGGTGTTTACGATAGTAGCTGTTTCAAAACTTACCTTCATCTCCTTCTTTCCTGAGAAGAAGAAACCAGCCAATGCAACCACAGCCACAGCAGCTACACCACCGATGATGATTTTCTTGTTCATAGTCTAAAAGCCTAACCAAGCCTTTTCTCACAGGAGTTCGAAGGGTCTTCGACAAATCTCCCGCAGGGAAGGATGTTTTATAGTATTAATCCCTTAAAAAGGAAGCTTGAGTTAGTTTTATAATTAAATGGTTACTAATTTCTTGATTAGAAAAAATGTATCTACTCCCCCTTGAGGGGGTAAGGGGGGAGGAGCCCTGACACATACTCGGAGATACTCAATCTCCGACTTCCCTTGGGGAGGGACTGGGTAGGCTATCTCTGATAAAACTCCAGCATCTTGATATTCAGGATTGTCATGTACTTGCTCTGAAGCTCACTCTGCTGTGCAGACAAGAGTCGTGACTTTCCATCCTGAAGCTCCACTATGTTCTTTAAGCCGAGACGGAACTGCTCACTAAGCAGGTCGTAGCTTGTCTGTGCGCTCTCCGTACTTACCTTTGCAGCCTTATATTGCTGCTGGTTGTTCTCAGCCTGAATCCAATAGTTCTCAAGGGTGCTGTAAAGCGATGTCTGCTTGTCCTGAAGGTCAAGTAATGCCTGCTGACGGCTTATCTCAGCCTTATTGACGGCGGTTTTCTTCTGACGCTGGTCAACAATAGGAACACTCACATTAACACCTGCGCCCATACTGAAGTTCTGCTTCACCTGATTACCCACTCCAAGGTCGCTCATAGAAGATGTGCTTGTTCCAGCACTCGCATTCACGCCGACAGTAGGCAACGACTGTGCATTTGCTATCTTCTTGCTGACCTCAGAAGACTCAATCTGAAGTTGCAGACTCTTGAACTCAGGACGATTGGCAAGTGCCTTTTCATATACACGTTGCAAAGAAGGTATCTGTGCCAATGCCATAGCATCCGTAGCCTCAAGACCGCTTATCTCGAATGGCTCAGTCGATGTAATCTGCAAGAGCTGTTTCAACTGACGCTTATAGTTGCGAGCCTGGCTCTCGGCTGAAACCACATTGTACTCATCCTGAGCACGCTGGGCTGTGAGTTGCATAAGGTCAGCCTTACTCATCTTGCCGACCTCAACCATGTCCTTTCCACGATTCTCATTAGTCTTAGCAAAATCAAGGGTAGCCTTCTGTACCTTTATATTCTCTTCGGTATATGCTATCTGAACATAGAGCTGTGCAATCTGTTCCTCGATGCTACGAGCGGTAGTCGTTGAATCCACGGCATGCTGAGCAACCGACAGTTCGTTGAGCTTCACCTGGTTATGGTTTCTGTTACCGTTCCATACCGTCCAGTTTCCATTAAGGCTATACGAACCATTGTAATAAACCTTATCCACACTCGACATCGCCATGCCATCCACTACGGTTGACATTCCTGCCGTAGGCCAAGGGCGATAGTTGAGATTATGGTTTGTAGAGAAATTGAGAGATGGCAGCAACTGTGCCTTTGACGACTGCAAATCCTCGTTGGATGACAAACGTTGCAGTCCCGATTTCTTTAGCGAGATATTGTTCGCCATGGCATAGTCAATACACTCCTGCATCGTCCACTTCTTCTGAGCAGAAACAGGAAGTGCCGAAACGATTAACGCAGCCAATAAGTAATTCTTTATGTTCATTGTTATTAAATAATAGTATCAAACATTCATTCTCCCCTCACCACTCTTGACTCTTCATAGATACGATAGACGAATTAATAGAGATGATTGCGAGAATCGTGGACAAAATTAAGTATTTTGCCCGAAAAACCAAAACACCTAACTAAAATTTATAGACGTAATATCTCATTTTTACGATTCAAAATTATCTTTTATGAAATATTAAGAAAACAGTTTTGATGTTTGCCCACACAGAACGACAAAATCCAACGTGTAAAAAAATCTTAAAAAAGTGGATAAAAATTTGTATAATTCAGAAATTTTGACTACTTTTGCAGTGGATTTAATTTTACACTTATAAATAAACTAAAACGATAAGACTATGCAAAACCTACAGAAAAGCAATGATGTTGTTACTACATCTCAGTACACCATCAACAGTAAGAACAAGATGAAAGACAATATGACTATTACTGGTCAATCTTATGGATGTGTTGTTATCTCTTGTATTGGATCAGAGTTCTGGATGGACTAAGGCCTTAATTTAACAACAAACAAGAGCGGTATCACCAATGGTGGTACCGCTCTTGTTTGTAGGGACTGGGGTGGGTCTTTATATCGCCTGCGTATCCTCCAGTTTCCTATATGCAGAGACAGGCTGATTAGTGGTTACTCGCTTCAGGAATCCAGTCAGCGCCTCAAAGTAATCCCTATCTGATGACGGATTTATAAAGTCACGGCAGATATAATGCTCATCACCCTCCACCACGTATGATTCCAGTTGATTGGTATATTTCTTCATCTCCCTTGCAAGCTGCGAGAAATAGGCATAGGGCACAAACCTATCCTTCTTGCTATGCATAAGAAGTATCGGACGATGGTCTATTCCCTTCACCTGATAGAGCCTGGAAAGCGAAACACTATCCTCCACAGTCATCTCTGCCAGTTCCTCAACACTTATATTCGGAAGATTATACCTCGGGTCTGCCCCCCTACGATTCAGGGCAAAATAATCCTCGAAAGAAGAATATGCCGACATGGATATCACGGCACTAATGTCATAGCTCTCAATCATCGAGCGGATTGCAACCGTTCCTCCCATGGCAACTCCCATAACGACAACAGGCAGATTCGTATAGTCCATCTTTGACTTGATATAGTCAATCACAGCCTGTACATCCTTCACCTCCTCATAGCGCTTATCATCTATGGCGATATGACTACGTACATCCATCAGGAACGTAGCATAGCCCATCTTGTAGAACTCCCTTGCATGACCATAATATGCAGAGACAGACGGAGCATCAATGCCAGAGATGCAGATAACTATTCCGATAGGAATGGCAGGACAGATCTCGAATGCCTGCAACTCATCCCCATATTGATTTCTAAGCTTCAATGTGTCGGGGGCTGGAATGCCAAACGAACACGCATCATACTCGGCACTATAGTCCACGTCCATCCTCTGCAGACACCTTATTATCTGCAGTTCCTTATCTGCCATGTTATCATCCATTTCTACGGACTGCGCACGAACAGACAAGCAAATAAGATTCAAAACTATTAGTACGATATACCCGAGTCTCATGTCCCCAAGCTAAAACACCTTAATTAATATTATAATTCAATACCCAAAATCTTAACGCACGAATCACAGTATTATTGCATAAACATAAAATTTTTTCTTAATTTTTCACTTTTTCCAAATTTTTCTACTCCTTTTACTTATCAAAATCTCTTCCCCACCCCATCAATTCACATTATTAATTACAAATTACTAATTACGAATTACCAAGCTACTTTTTTTTCAACTGAAGGAATTGAGCGATAAAAGCTAAATAACGTGAGTTCGATGAATTTCATCAACCCGTATATTATTGAAAACCATGCAGTTGAAGAAGCTCTGAAAGAGCGATACCTAATAGCGAAGGGCGCAAGCCCTGGATATAAAGACGTTATTTAGGGTGTGAGGTCTGAAGGACCGATACTTATTATATTTATTAGGTGTCGCACCTACGGCGCTCACTAAAAAAAATATCGCTATAGGTAGCACTTGCGTACTACCCTTTTAGGTGTCGCACCTTCGGCGCTTTTCGTCGAACTCACGTTAA
>Ga0256407_10002459_pt1 | contig 35442 bp, 33 predicted proteins | sample RumenRJG_04DNA_FD_193489 | JGI IMG/M metagenome (GOLD analysis project Ga0256407, IMG submission 193489) | Bovine rumen microbial communities from Lethbridge, Alberta, Canada - RJG_04 | ecosystem: Host-associated > Mammals > Digestive system > Stomach > Rumen | place: Canada: Alberta...
TTTCCAAGCAAAAGATGTGTTGCAGAAAAAGCGGCCGCACAAGAAAGAGCCACCGCAAAAACAGAAAGCACGATGGGCAAAAAACTTTTGAACACAAAAAACAGAATAAGAACAACCGCAATCATGCTAAGAATGCCGATTACAGAAATTTCTTTGGAAGCAGAAAGCGAACTCTTGTAGCTATGGAAAGGAGTGCCGGAAAAAACAAAACGGCAACCGTCCTTTTCCAAGGGAAGGCATTCCTTGTAAACAAGAGCCACGCCGTTTTTGCCGCCGCCAAGAGAAGAGCCCTTCTTGCTCATTCCACCCCTAATGGCCACATACCAAAGCCCGTCCAGTTCTGCGGCAAGCACTCCATCTTTCGGAGAAAGCAAGGAAGCAGAAGACGAAAGAAGCGAAAGGTAGCCGCGAAGGATAATGTCGTCCAGCATAAAGGGATCGCTATCCATATTTTCAAGAGGGGCAAGGCTAAAGGCACCGTAAATTTTTGAAAGAGCTTCATCCCCAAAAGCAGATGCCGCGTCGTCAGAAGATTTTATTTCATCAGCAGTAGCTTTTGGCAAAAGATTAAAGCGCTTACTGTGAACAAAAGATGCTATTTCTTCAGAAGAAAAAGATGAAGCGTTCACTTCTAGAAAGGAAAATTCATCGTGACCGGAAAGCTTTTCAAAGGCATTAAGGGCTGCTTCCTTTGCCTTGGAAAATTCAGCGTTGCCTGCAAAAATAAAAAAATTGTTTCCAGTCCGTTCAGACAAGAGGGAATCCGCAGCCTGAATTTCTTTTGCGGAAAGGGAGGATGGCATCATGGAAAAAAGATTAGACTCTACATTAAGTCCCTTGCCAAAAAAAACAGAAGCTAAAAATCCTATAAAAACAACTGCGTGGAAAAAGCCCCAAAGACAAACAAAAAATTTATTTTGCCTCAAAATAATATTTTTCTTCATCAGAAAGAATCTCTTTTACCTGCTGTTTTGTAAGTGTGTATTTTATGTCTTCCCCATTCTGCTGAAAAAGAGTTACGCTGTCCAATCGGGAATCCCCATTAAGGTTAACCCCCTCAAGCTCTATTTTCTTCATGAAGGAAGCAAGATTTTCGTTTTTTGGAAGCAGGAAAATTTTCCACCCGCCGGAAGAAGAATCCTCGTAGACAACATTGAAATTTGTATTCAGGTTTTCCATGTTGCCCTTAAAAATTGAAGAAAAGGAAGCAGAAAAACTGGAAAAATCATTGTTTTCGGGAATATCAAGGACGGATCTTCTGCCGTCTGAATTTGTTAGTATTATCTGGCCGTCCGTAATGGTAGAAATAGAACGCACAGGCTTTAGCGTGTTCCAGACAATGCCCTTGCTTGAAATTATAAAAGTTCCGGATGACTTTAAAAGACGCTTTTTGCCGTTAACGATGACACTCTTTTCCTGAACAAATTCCCCAACTGTATTTGCGTGGCTGGTAAGATTTTTTAGCACGTCATTCACAGACATGTCTTTTGCAAAGGCATTTATGCCTAAAGATAAAAATAATATTGAAAAAGCAAGTAAAAAATAATTTTTCATAGAAACCTTCTGACGTTAAAACAAAGAATATAACAATTTGTTACAAATTTCAATATGAAATTTCAATATTAATTTATTTCTTTTGGCAAGGCCGAATGCAAAAGGAAATCAATTTTGGCTTCACTCCCAGAAAAAATTGATTTTCATGCAAACATCTATTTTTCCCCACCGGCAATCTCGTTAAAGAGGGCCTGGTAAAGGGTTGCCTTGTCCCGGTTTGTGTTGCGGATTGTAGATGCCATGCGTCTGGCAAGCACTAAAAGAACCCTGTAGCCCAAAACCGGCTCCTTTTTGCAAAGGGCATGGAATTTCTTGCTGGAAAAAACAAGAACCGTGCAGTCTGTAAGGGCTGTAACAGTTGCGCTTCTTACGTCATTGCTTATGAGGGCTGTTTCCCCAAAGAAGATGTTCATAGAATCATCAAGGTCTGCAAGGGCAATTGGGTCTCCGTCCGGAGTGTTTCTTGAAATATGCACCGAGCCGGAATTCAGTATGAAGAATTCATCCCCTTCTTCACCTTCTTTGATTATTACGTGCCCCTTCTTGAATTTTTTAAGAGAGATGTTTTCGTAAATCTGCATAAGGATTTTCCTGTCTTCTTCCACATCCGGGTTAAAGCCAGAAAAAAGCTGAATCTTAGAAAGCTTTGGCAGAATGTCATTCAGGTATTTTTCTTCCATATTATTTACCCGCCTTTGTAGTCTTTATGGCCTTCATGGCCTTTCCCCTGACAAATATTGCTTTGGAATTCCTTGGAATAACAAAATCATTTTTTGGGGCAAAGAGGGGGTCGTTGCTTTTAAGCGTCTTTACCTTTTGCAGGTTGTCTATAATCTTGTTTATATCCGGGTTCTTTTGTGCCTCACGGAGGGCTTCCTTTCTGCGCTGCTGAAAGTTACCGGAATTAAGCAAAAGGCCAACGATTACCCCATTCTGTGCCCTTTTTGAAAGCTCATAAGTCTTTAGCTCACCGTAAGTCTTTCCAATAAAATCCTTGGGAATGTTGCCAATCAGAATTCCAGAATCCGCATCGTCGCTAATGAGTGTGCTGATTACGTTACTGTAACCAAGACCGCCTGATGCACTTGCCAGAAGAATCTGCTCGTAATCCTGGGTAAGAATAATCTCGTCGCAATGGGCCATCTTTAGGTGGCGGTGGAATTTTGAGCTGAAGAGTTCCGCAACGGCATAGACTTCCTGGTTCATGCTTCTGATTGTAAGAAGGGCAAGAACTGTGCGGGAGTCAACTTCAAGTTCAGAATAATTTTTTGAGCGGTCAGAAATAACAAGCACGCGGGCAGCTGTTTTTATGCAGGCCCTGTTCAAAACGGATTCATCCGTAAAATCTCCGGAAACAAAATTCACTTCCTTGTAGCGGGGAAGGTTTAAAAGCTGGGATGTCTGCTCAACCGCTTCGTTCACTAAAACAAGCAGGTCGGTAGAAATATCGGGATTGGAGCGCAATACCGTCTCTATGATTTTTTCAAAACCTGGCCGCCAACCGCAAATTATAAAATGTCCGCTAATAGATTTTAATTTTTTCAAACCTTTGTCCTTCTTTTCTTGAATGTCAACAAACACGGCAGTAACCTTACCGCGTATGTAGCTGAAAAAAAATGTTCCCGTAATCAAAAGTGTGATAGCCGCAGCACGTCCTGGCAGAGACTCGCACACGTATTCAAAGTAGCCCGCAAAAACCGCAACGCACATAAAGTAGAAGGTGTCAAACCTTGTCTCTATTCCGCTATCTGTTTTTGTTTCCACCTTGTAAACGATTACGGTCATTGCAACTATTAAAGCCATAATCGCCAAAAAGATGTATGTGGCAGGGCTTTTAAAAATTATCCTGAGCGCATGGAAAAAACGCCTAAGCCTCACGCTATCCTTTTTCTTCATTTACCGCTAAGCCCCCTCTGTTCCCGCAATAAGAATTACCTTGCTTGACTTTGGAATTACAAAATCAGACGGAGGTGTTAGCAGGGGTTCGTTGTACCGCTCAAGCTGCTGGTTGGATTCATCCTTCTTTAAAAGACGGTTTGCATCCGTATTAAGAAGAAGACCAACAAGAATCAACTTTCCGCCCTTTTTGTCGTAGTAGCTTTCAAGCTCCCCATAAGGCTTTCCAATATAACCAGACGGAAGGGTACGGATTAAAATTCCAGTATTATCATCATCGCCAATCAAAGTCTTTATTACGTTGGAATAACCCATTCCGCTTGAAGCCGTGGCAAGAAGGCTGTGCTCGTATGACTGGGTAAGGATAATCTCGTTGCAGCGTGCCATCTGAAGGTGCTCCTGAAGCTTTTCGTCCAGAAGCTCAGCCGCTACGTAAACCTGTGGCTTTATTGACTTCATCGTAAGAACGGCAAGTACTGTGCGGGAGTCAATTTCCATGGCTGTGGTACCGCCCGTAAAGTCCGCAATAACAAGAACACGACCCGCAGTCTCTATGCCGGCGCGGTGCAGTGTTTCCGCATCAGAAAAATCGCCAGAGACATATTTTATTTCCTTAAAGCGTATGTCCTGCAAAATAGAAAGAACCTGCTCACTTGGAGCCGAATTCACAAGAACGATCATGTCGGGAGTAATGTCTGGGTTTGCAGAAAGCACGTTTTCCAAAAGTTTTTCAAAACCGCTTCTCCAGCCGCAAAGCAAAAAATGTCCTTTCATAGGCCTTATTTTTTTTAACCCCCTGTTGTTTTTGTTCTGAATATTCATTATTACGGAAGTGATTTTACCGATGATTACCGCCCAAACCGCCATGCCCAAAAGCAAAAGCAAAAGAGAGGCAAACCTTCCGGGAACAGACTTTACGTAAAAGTCATAATAAGCCGCAACAACTGCAACGATTGTGTGCCAAACCGCATCGAACATTCCGGTAATGCCAGAGTCGGTTTTTGTTTCCGTTTTGTATACCACGTAGGTTGCCGCACAGATTATGATTCCTATAAGGATAAAAATGTAGAGGAAGGGATTTTTTAGTGTGCGTTTTATCCTGCGCCAAAAATGTGGCTGATTGTTACTCTTATTCATTCAGCATCGCTTCCACTTTTTTTACAAAGATTTCCGGGCATACAAACATAGTCTCTCCGCTTGCAATGTTCACCCCCATCTGAGTGCTTTCCGCCTTTGTGGTAAGCTCTCCAGTTTTTGCATTGTAGAATTCATATTTTATCTTGATGCAGTTTTCCCACTCAACAAGAGTTGCAACTGCCCTTACCCTGTCCATAAAACGCAGCGAACGTACATATTTAAAATGAATGTCCACAAGGGGGAATGCCACCCCCGAAGCCTCCATATCATTGTAGTTGTATCCTATTTTGTTAAGAAGTGCACAGCGTGACGCCTCCATATATTTTACGTAATTTCCGTGCCAGACAATCCTCATTGAGTCAACATCATAAAATTCAACATTAAAAACAATCTCTTCAGAAATATTTTTTTTCATACCAATACATTATATGCCATAAAACGCAAAAAGTCATTCATTTTTTTATGGCGGTTACCTGCCGTACGGCAGGTCGGGCTATCCGCACTTCCGCTTTCGCTCCATACCTACGGTACGCCTCCGGCGGTGCTCCTATCCCTAACCGGATTTTAAGACAATCGCCTTGTCCGGAAACCGCTGTATCATTCCCGCACTGCTACGCCTCATTTTCTATGCCATGGCTTCAGCATGAAATGTCGATTCAAAAATTCAAAATGAGTCAGCGGGTCCCAACTGGCAGCGTAGCGTCGAGCCGTAACGGAAAAAATCAAGCCTCCCCCTAAAGGGGTCCCCCCTTGCTTTTTTCCTACGTCCCACTGCCTCATTTTGAACATTTTATTTGTACAGGAGATGCAAAAGCCCTGCTTATATTTCTATCGCCAGAAGTCAAAAAAGTTGTACCACTGGAAAGGATGCTCCATGCAATACCCCTGCAAAACCTTGGCATATTCAAAAGAAAAATTCTGCAAATTCAAATCCCTGTTTTTTCTTCCGGGAAGGAATTGAACCCTGCTCTTTTTTACGAGCATATCATATTTTGAAGAAAATGTAATATCTTTTGGCCGCAAAGCAAAAAAATAATATACTGGTGCTTCAATCATGGATGCCATTAAAAAAGTGCCGTAGGGAAAGGCCGCCTCTTTGCCAAGGAATTCCTGCTTTAGTGACCGCCCCGGAACAGAAGAGGAAACCCTGTCCCCCATAAGAACCACAAGCCCGCCAGAGTCAACTTTCTGCTGAAGGTATTCAATCGTGCCAGCCCCAATCTGCTCCGTAGGAAGAACTTCCATGTCTGCGCTAAGGTTTAGGGCAGCAATTGCCTTGTTGAACTTTGCGGTGGTCTTCATGTCTGCAACTGCGGTAACACCAACACGAATCGGAACTCCCGTCTCTCCAAAAGATGCAAAGCTACGCAAAAGCTCGGAATTGCCAAGATGGCTTCCTATAAGAACCGCGCCTTTTTTTTGGGCAAGGATATTCTTTAGCTCCGCAGAATCATCATCAGAATAAATTATGCTGCTGAATTTTTTCTTTCCGCACCAGCCTTCAAATTTTTCTACAAGGCAGAGTGCAAATGAATATACCTGGGCATAGGTGTTCACGCGGATTTTCTTCTTGGCAAAAGTGCAGAGCTGTTTTTGAAAGTCAGCCGCAGCCTTTCTTGCCTTAGGACAGGAAATCCAGTAGAAAAATACGACAGGAAAAGCAAGAAGTGCCAAAAGCCAGTGGGGAAGAATGCGGACAAGAAAAAGCGTCAGTTTTAGAGGAGTGTCGGAAGAGGCAGTTTCTTTTTGCTCATACCATGCGCCACCACTATTGTTGGACTTAGCCACGGAAAATCCTCCGCAGCAAAAGTTTTGGAATGCGGACAATCATGCCTATGCAAAGGCGGGTGTAGGTTAAAGAAATTGCAATGTTGTCGCGCACCATGCGGAAATTTGAAATGCCGTCCTGGGGGTATGTTACCCTTACACCGTAATTCAAAATCCCCCAGCCTGCCCATGAAAGGTGAACAAGAATGTCCGTATCAAAACCCATGCGGGCGTTGATGTGGGCATGGCTCTTTATTAACTTTTGCAAAGCCTTTGACGGATAAACCCTGTAGCCGCAAAGAACATCTTTAATAGAAGAATCCCATGTTACAAAGCGGGCCCACCTGTTGGAAATTTCCCTGCCGTTTTTACGCTTAAGGGGAACACTCTCGTCATATTCAGGGTAGCCGCATATTATTTTTTCAGGATTAGCTTCTGCCTCTTTCAAAAAGAAAGCGCATCGGGATGAGTCGTGCTGACCGTCTGCGTCTATTTGGAAAACATGGGTAAAGCCAAGGGACAGGGCTTTTTCCACACCGGCAAAAAATGCCTTACCCTTGCCGCTGTTTTTTTTGAGCGGAAGAAGAATGCAAAGGGGTGAAAGCTTGGAAGCAGAAAGAATAAGTTCCCTGTTCTTAGAATCATTTCCGTCGTCCACCAGAATCATCGGGATTCCGCAGTAGCAAAGATTTTGAACAACAGAAGCAAGGGCTGCCCCATGGTTGTAGACCGGTATTACAAAGCAGGGCTTAAAGTTGCAAAGGCTTGTGTCTTTGGCAGGCATATTTATGTTAAAAGAATACGACGTGTTAACAGATGCAGCCGTGTTACCGGAAGCAGCCATGTTGCCAGACAAAGCAACTGTAGAAAAAGACTCAATATTCATAAAACCGCCGTCCCGCTAGAATAGACTTTATCCTTTTGAACAGAATCGCAAAGGGAAAATGAAAGGGTTCCGCTAAGCGGGTCTTGCTCAAGACTCAAAAGAACTGTCGCTCCCGGCATAACAGGAGAAGGAAACTTTACCCGCTTTATTTCCTTGGCAAAGCCTTCAAGCCCAAGATACTTCTTTGCAAAGCGGTCAACAAGATAAATCTGAGCAACAGCCGGAAAAAGCTTAAAGGCAGGAAAGTGGCCGTCAAAAAAATCTGATTCAGGAGAAATAAAAACTTCAAGGCAGACGCTTTTTGTTTTGGCCTGGGCATCCGAGCTTTGGGAAACTATTCTTTCGTTCTGAATCGAATGCAAATTAGCACACATGGCCTTAGTCTTCCGCCTTCTCAAAAAGGAGAGCAATGTCTTCCTTGTGTTTTTTACCCTGAACATCACAGGGAAGCTTTTCTACAAAACGCCACTTCTTTGGAATTACAACATTCTCAAAATACTGCATCAAAAAGTCGTGGAAGAATTTGTTAACTTCAAGCTTTTTTACACCGCCAAACTTCTTCTTTCCTTCATCATTGAATTCAATTGCGGCTGCAAGATACTGGCGGCGGTCTTCAAGGGCAATAACCTTTACGTCGCGGACAAAGCCGGTCTGCAAAATGCGGTTTTCGACTTCGGTCATGGAAATGCGTTTTTCTTCTATTTTAACTATGGAATCTGCCCTTCCCTTAAGCAAAAAGCGTCCGTCATCCAGAATGTCCACCAGGTCTGCCGTAGCAAAGCCTTCCGGGTTTTTGATGTAAGGAGAAATTATGCGAAGGCATCCGTCGTCCCCCTTCCAAATTTTTGCGTTGTCAAAAGGAGTCCATTCAAGCCCCTTCTTGCTCTGCCTGTAGGCAATGCCGCTTGTCTCTGTTGAACCGTAAACTTCCAGTGGCCAAAAGCCAAAGACCTTGTCCGTCTGCTCTGCAACGTCGGGGGTAAGTACGCCGCCACTTGTAAAGATAAAGCAGCCGCTTGTCGGTAGCTTGCCCTCTATTTCTACGGTACGCTTTAAAAAAGCCGGGGTTGCGATAATCATGTAGGGGCTGTCGTTCAAAGTTTCAAATTCTTCCGGGAATTCTATTCTCTTTCTGCGGAAGGGAACTCCAAGCGTAAAAGGAAGCGAAATGCCGAACAAAAAGCCGTATATGTGGTGCTGGCTAACAGTCGTAACAAGCTTTCGGCTGCAAAATTCATTCCCCCACTTGGAGATGATGAATTTATTGTCAAGCTCAAATTCCGTCATGCGCTGGACAACAGCCTTGGGCTTTCCGGTACTGCCGGAGGTGTACATAAAGATTTCCGTCTTATCCGCATCAATAGCAGGGGAAGTTCTTATCTCTTTTTCAGAAGGAAGCAAAGAATCTTCTATTATATTGCTTATGCTAAAGGCCCCCTCTGCCGTCTGGTCAGTCAGGAATTCAACTCCGGGAGCCTTTATTTCCTTTATAAAGCTGGGCGTAATGTTCTGGGTAAGCAAAACCCTTTTTCCGCACTGCAAAAGAGCCGTAAATGTGCACAAGAAATACCAGTAGTCCTCGCAGTGCAGAATCCATTCCTTGCAGTCCGAGCGAGAGCTATCCGAAAGAAAAGCGCGAACCTTTGCACTTGCGGTAAGAAAATCCAGCCAAGTTTTATAATTTTTGGAAGACCAAGTATTTTCATAGCAAAGGACATAGTCATCCTTGCGGGAATTGTTTTTAAACTTTGTAATTGAATATTCGCTGGGCATTTTTTTATTCACCTGAATCCTGATAATATATTCAACAGCAAACATAAGCCCCATAAGGGCATATGAAATGCCGCCATTGTACAAAGACCAAACCGCATCGCTGCATTTTAGCGCGGTAAAGGCGGAAATGCCTGCGTTCAGGATAAAAAACAGGCACCACGCAATGCAAACCTTGCGGCAATAACGCTCAACAAGCTTTTCCTTTGCCGAATTCAATATTGACTTGTCCGCCATAGTAGCAAAGCGGAAAATTATGTTGGGCCCCCAAACCAGGGAACTTGCAAAAACAAAAAGAAAAGTTGTGGTAACCGCCACCGAATAAAGCTTTAGGAAAACCGCCTGGTTGGTAAAAAAACAGGCAATCCCCGCTGCCAAAAAAAGGCTTGCTCCCAAAAAAGGTCTAAAGCGCAGCCAAAAAGACCTGCCAGTTGAAGACCGTGCACCCCCACCAACGCCACCAGAAGCAGAAGTGGCAGCAGTCCTACCCTTTATCCCGGCGCTAAGAAAAGCCGCAAAAGAAAGCGCAATAACGCAAAGCGACAAAACCCTTACCGGCAGCTTAAGCACCACCAGAAGGGTAAAGACAAGCAAAGGATAAAGAGCCGTAAGAACAGCCGCGATTACCTTAACCATTTATTGCTGGGTGTAGGGATACAAAGTGTCCACGACGTCCTGCATAGTGCGAACCGTCCTAAAAATTTCCGGATCAATCTTTACGGGAATAAAATCCTTGGTCTTAACAACAAGGTCAATAAAGTCAATTGAATCCAAGTCCATGTCGTCCACAAGCTTGGCATCAGGAAGAACCTTTTCCTCTTCAACCTCAAATTCATTCACCATAATAGACTTTATCTTCTGGTAGAGTTCATCCTTTGTCATCACTGTCCGTCCTTTTCCTGGGCAATATATTCTGCAAGAGTGTTTATAGAAGCAAAGCGCTTCTTGTTTTCCTCGTTCTCGGAAGAAAACTTTACGCCAAAGTGCTTCTTGAGCGCAACGCCAAGTTCAAGCGCATCAATTGAATCAAGGCCAAGACCTTCCCCAAACAAAGCCTCGTCATCCTTTATGTCTTCAGCGGTAACGTCTTCAAGTTCAAGGGAAGAAATAATAACGTTCTTTATTTCCTTTTTAAGCTCTTCAATATCCATAAAAACTCCTGGATTCCAGTTTTTTTTAAGCTGTCCAATTTTCTTCCTAAAATGTTACAGTATTTTGCCCAAAAATACAAGAGAAAGATTTTTTCTTCTTTTCTTCTGGACCAAGCGTCCGGTAAAACTGTGCCGCCCCCCTGGGTCGGCAAAAGCTTGGAAATTCGCCCGCTTTCCAGGGTTCCGGCTTTCGCCTCCATTGCCTGACGGCAATGCGTTCCGCACCCTTCCAATCGGGGGTAGGATTTATTTGCAGACGCCCTCTAAGAATCAGTACCTTTTGGCACCGGTTTTTACATAGTCTTCAAAGAGCTTTAGGCATTCTTCGCGCTTGCATTCCTGGGCAGAGTAAAGGTTGCTTTTACCCTCAAAGCATTTGTAGAATTCGTCGTCGCGGAAGTTGATTTTGTCCGTGTCAGAAACCTTGCAGCCGTAAAAGACCTTGCGTATGTTTGCCCAGAGGATTCCTCCCAGGCACATTGGGCAGGGTTCAGCCGTAGTGTAGAGTTCGCAGCCGGAAAGGTTGTGGGTTCCAAGATTTTTGCAGGCATTGCGGATAGCTTCCATTTCTCCGTGGCAGGTTGGGTCGTTTTTTAACAGGACGGAATTGTGCCCCCGCCCCACAATTTTGCCATCTTTTACTATTACACAGCCAAAAGGCCCGCCGTGTCCGCTTTTTATTCCTTCGTATGCTTCTTTTATAGCTTCGTCCATGTAGTCCATAGGCATAATTATATCACAATCTATTGCAATATCCTGTAAACAAAGTAGGCTACAGCCAAGGCTATGTCTATTCCGCCCAAGATAAAGAGCATTGTGCGCATGGAAAAGCCGTTTACAAATTTGTTGCGCAGGATAAAAATAAGGTCTATAAAGGCGATTAGCAATAAAAGTTTTAAAATAGTCATAATTCGTAAATTTTTCCCGTAAGTTTCATTAAAAGAACATAAAAATCCTAACAAAACCAAGCCGTCTTGTCAATTACAAGGACGCACCCTTCAGAAAACAGTAGAAACACAACACACTACTTTCTCCATAAATATTTATTATTTAAACACCAGGGGTTCTTAGGGGCCATGTTGCTCAACGTATCGCAACATGCCTAAGCGGTGCTGGAAAGGTGGGGAGGTTTGGAGGGGAACTTGCAACGAAGTTTCCAGCAGGAAAACCCGCTTCCGAGTAGACAACTTTTTTAACGTTAAAAAAGTTGCCCCTCCAAATTCTGGGGTCCAAGGGTCTCCCCTTGAAAACAAATATTTATTTCTATATTACATATTTTACATTTGACATTAGCGCATTTTTTCTATACTATATTAATGAACAATTTTAAATACAATGGAGATTTGTATGGACAAAATGATTCTGTACATCGTGCTCCCCGTTGCAGGAATTGTTCTTGGATGGACTATTCGCTGGATTTATGCCAGATTTCAACTTTCCGCCTCGGAACAAAAAGCCGAACGCGTTAAACAGGATGCCATAAAGGAAGCCGAAGCTCTCAAAAAAGAGATTCAGCTTCAAGCAAGAGAACAACTCATTCAGGACCGAAACCAGCAGGAGCGGGAGAACCACGAGCGCCGTAAAGAAATTCAAGCTTACGAGAGCCGTGTTAACAAGAAAGAGGAGCTTTTGGACAAGCGGGCCCAAGAGTTTGACAAAAAAGACAAAGAATTTGCCGCTAGAGACGCTGAATTTGCAAAGCACGCGCAGCAGCTTCAGGACAAGGAAGAAAACCTCCGCACAGAATTGGAGCGCATTTCCGGCCTTACGCGCGACGAAGCAAAGTCGCTCATAATCAAGAGCCTCGAAAACGAAGCAAAGCATGATGCCCAGGCACTTCTTAACAAGATTGACCAGGACGCACAGCTTGCAGCAGAAAAAAAGGCCCAGAGCGTGTTGCTTTCCACAATTCAGCGCATTGCCACGGAAGTTACCGGAGACCTTACGGTTACAACAGTTTCCCTTCCTTCAGACGAGATGAAGGGACGCATTATTGGCCGCGAAGGACGCAACATCCGCACATTGGAAACGCTTACCGGTGTAGACATCATCATAGACGACACGCCGGAAGCTGTTGTAATAAGCTGCTTTGACCCCGTACGCAAGGAAATTGCCAAGGAATCACTTGAGCGCCTTATAACGGACGGCCGCATTCACCCTGCCCGCATAGAAGAAATCGTGCAGAAGGTAACGCGTGAAATTCAGCAGAAGATTTACGAAGAGGGCGAAAAGGTTCTCTTTGACCTTGGAATCCACAACATGGGTCAGGACGGAGTGCGCGCTTTGGGAAGGCTTTACTTCCGCACAAGCTACGGACAGAACGTTCTTACCCACTCACGCGAAGTTGCAGAAATTGCCAGCCTTCTTGCAGCAGAAATTGGTGCAAACCGCGAGCTTGCCAAGAGAGCAGCCCTTTTGCATGACATTGGTAAGGGTGCAGAAACAGACAGCGACCAGAACCACGCAGAAGTTGGCGCAGAAATGGCTCGCAAGATGGGAGAAGAGCCCCGCGTAGTAAACGCAATCGCCGCCCACCACAACGACGTTGAGCCGCAGACTACGGAAGCCGTAATCGTACAGATTGCAGACGCAATAAGTGCTGCCCGCCCGGGTGCAAGACGCGAAACTGTAGACAACTATGTTAAGCGCCTTGAAAACCTTGAGGAAACAGCAAAGAAGTTTACCGGTGTTGAACAGGCTTATGCCATCCAGGCAGGCCGCGAACTCCGCATCTTGGTAAACAACGAAAAAATTCCGGATGAGCAGGTTAAGGATCTTGCAAAGAGCATTGCAAAGCAGATCGAAGACGACTTGCGCTACCCGGGAAGAATCAAGATTACGATGATCCGCGAGACACGCATAATCGAATACGCAAGGTAATTTTTTACCAAGCAAACAAAGGCCGCTCCATCACGGGGCGGTTTTTTTTATTCGCCAACAAGCCTCAAAGTTCAATATAAAAACCGTCATGCCAACTTGATTATTTCACATTCAAATTTCCTTACAAAAACCGTCATGCTGAACTTGATTCAGCATCTGTCCACGGCACCCCGCAATAGTCAGTCATGAAAATTACATCTAAAATAATTGTCTTGGACTTTCATAACATCCACGAGCGACCTTCCAAAGGATTCTTCAATTTTTTTATCCCCCGACTTAAAAAGCAAATCCAGATTATTGTTTTCGTCGTAAATAATTGCGCTGTAGTTGTCCAAAAAGCCTCCGTCCCAAATGATTCCGCCATAATCAGAAAAGGTGCGGATATTCTCGGTCTTATTATTATTAAAAATATAATCGTCCAATTCGGCTTTATAACTGTCAAATTCAAGTTTTAAGGCAAGGCGTTCAGACAGATTAAATTTTAGGCTGATGAAGGAAAACAAAAGAGAAAATGCAAGCGGCAGCAAAAAGAGAAGTTCTTTTATGGCCTTATGCTTTATGCAGCTTCCAATAACAAGCACAAGATTTGCAAGAATTACGGGAACTGCAAGCGCCAGATACAGCAAAGCCCCAAGAAAGCTCAGTGCCCTAAAAATTTGAAAAGAGAAAATCGTCAAAAAAAGCAAAACTGCATTCATGGCACACATTGCGATTTTAAAATACAGCCGCTCAAACCTGTCTTCCATGTAAAAGTAAGGAATACAAATCATAAGCAGTATCAAAATAACAAAAAAAATCATTTTTTATACCTTCACAAATTTTGTCATGCAGAACTTGCTTTAGCATCTGTGACACAGCTTCCTACAAGAACAAATATCAAAGCACTGGTTTTCTTCATTTTTACCCCGCCGAATGGAAAATAAATTTCACTTGTATATTATTCCATAATATTTTTCTTCATTATACTTATAACTGGCAAGGTCTTGATTCCGCGTGGCATACAAAACTCCTTGGGCGCACCAGATTTTTTCTATTTTTATACAGCCGCTCTCTTGGGGAGATTCATCAAAAATATAAAGAATTCCGTCGCTATCTATCTGCCAGCTTTTGATGGAGGGAGCCAAAGGGCCTCCAATTTTTCCGAATGTGCAAGTAGCATATCTTTTTCCATCAGGACCAATTATAAAGAAAAATGATTCAACACTGTCGCTTTCTTCTGAAGAATTTTCTGAATTCATTAATTCAAAAGTGTGGTCGGCAACTTCATCTTCCTTCCAAGGATATGTGCTAATTCCCAATTCCGACGCCTGCCTTTTTATTGCCTGCTCCATCACCACATGCGTACCCACGAAAAATAATGCAGGAAGCAGGATGAATATTGCGCAAAGGACAGAAGAAACTACGATCGCAACTTTTTTCTTTTTAAGAATGCTTCTTACAAGGAAAAAGCAGGAAAGGGCAGCAAGAATAATATAAGGAATTAGCAACTGTAAGATTGCAGCTTTCCCAACATAAATGCTTGTAGGCCCGTCTGCCCCACCGATTATTGCGATTTGCGCAGCTTGTATAAAACCTTTCATTTTTCTACTCCTAATTTAGAAAATTCCCTAAGTTTTCTGGCAGCATTTTGCGTTATAAGCCGGTTTCCGTCAAGGTACTTTTCTACATTTTCCAAGCCAAACTTTTCAATTTCCACAACTTCATCCGTGTTGTCAAAAAAGAGTTTTCCATTGTATTGCCCATAAAAATCTGCAATTGTATAATCGTTTTGGAATGTATTGAACTTGACAGTAAACTTTTCGCGAATCAAACCAAGTTCAATGTACTGCTCATAGCCACCACCAGTTTTTCCGCCGCCGCTTTTCCTAATTCCTATTTTTGCCGCCGCAATTGAGCCTGCGTCATATTCAGCAAAATAAGTCTTAACACCGTCTTTTGTAAGATGAGCAGAATCAAAAGCCGATGCGGAAAATGAAAAAAAGAGGAAGGCAAGAAGAGCAAAAATTGCAATGTTCAAAGCTATGTGCAGCTTCTTAAACAAAAGCGATTTAAAAGCAAAAAGCCGTACACTAACAAAAAACAAAATCAATGCAGGCAAAATCAAATAATTACTGTCGTAATAATAGCCCAATATTTCTTTGTGGTGCTCAAGAAAGGCGTAGTGGAGATAATCCATAATCATTGAATAGACAATCATCACGGCAAAAACTGCAATTATGTTCAGCACACCGACTTTTCGTTTTGTCTTAGACTTTTCCATTTTCATTCCACCCAGCCCTTTTGATTCTCTTGCTTCTGTTTTAGACAAGCTAATTTCTTTTCCAAAAGTGAATCCCCATTTTTCATAATGCATTTTCCATTCAGCACAAAACGCTTTAAAGCCTTCTATATCGACCGCATCATAGTTAGAAACATCGCGTGGCAAAGAGGAATCATAAAATGCTTTTACTTTATTGGAAAAGGCAAAGACTTCCGCTTTGTATTCCTCAAAAGGAAGGCAGACCGTTTGGCCAGAATCAGAAATCAAGCGGACAAAATCGCCTTCGTGTTTTACAGTCCAGTCAAACCCATTGGGACAGCCCCAGATTTTGCATAGCTCACCGTAATCATCTTCCGCTTCTGGGTTTGACTCCAAACTGGAAATTGCAAACATGGAATGGCCACAGCAGGGCACAAGCTGAATTTCTGACTCCGGAATATGATTGCGGCTAAGCGTTTTAAGCAGATATAAGGCACTTGCGCTCACCGTTCCGTAATCTTCAGATTGATATGAGCCGATTTGAACCCGCACATGTCCGTGCAGACACAAGTCGCCTGTATTTGCATCATCACTATCAATCCAATAAAAACTATCCACATCAATTTTAAATTCACTCATAAATTTCTAAAGACACCAAGACTCTTTACTCCAGGTAGCCGCCGAAGACCCAGGCACCTGCCGCAACCCCACCGTCTATTTTGAACAGGCCTGTATGCACAGGATGAATCAGAACCCAATTGGATGTAACTCCGTCAATCGTTGCCTTGTCGCCAATTTCCATTATTTTTACAAGAGTGCCTGCGTCAAGAATTCCCATTTTTTCGGCAGACAGGCTTGGCCTACGGCGCATTTTTAGTTGGCAAACTGTATTTGCGTACTGCTTTAGGGTAAAGCCCTGGCTTTTCCCCTGGGGCTCTCCATTTTTGCTTCCCTTGCTTGTAAAGCTATATGGATTGTTCAGCTGCATATAGTGAAGCTGGATATTTTCTGTAACATTGCCACATTCCACCTGATAGATATAAACAACTGCTCCGTCGCGGGTAAAGTAGTGGTAGCCAAAACCGTCAGGGCCGCCATCGGTACTCAAATATTCATAGCTAAAGGCTTTGCGCAAGTTTGCATGTCCATTCTTTAGTTCCACCGTGTAAAGCACATGTGTAATTGCTCCACCACCCTGCCCCCCGCTGAACAAGTATTCCTGAAGAAAGAGTACGGGATTCTTCATGTTCAGAGGAAGCTGCAAAGAAAGCCAGCCGCTTGTATCATGGTTTATTTTATAGCATTTGCCCTGTGCGTCGTACAAAAGGGATTCAATAACTTTCCAGCCGCCCCTCAGCCCCGCTATTTCATAAGTCAGATAACCGTCAAGAGCTTCATCAACTTTGGATTTTGAAAATCCGTATTCAGCAAAAGTTATGCCCTTCAATGCCCTCTGCGAATAAAGTGTGTATTTGCCACCATTGCCGTCGCTTACGGAAGAAGCATCAGATTTACTTATGATGTCAATTCCGCGCACATCTCCCCCAATGATATAGCCTGTTTTTTCCTCCTTATACTCAAAGCTGTATATAGGAAAAAGAGTACCGTCTTTAATTCCATATTCACCATGATGCACAATTTGAATTTCCGTGCCAGCAGGAATTATTCCAATTACACTAACAAGACTAGCCGCAAGGGGAGGCATATAATACATGCAGTCACGGATTGTTACGGCCTCACCCCTTTTGGGAAGACTTCCAGAATTGTCACCTTGGCAAAGGTTTCCAAGGCAGCATGTGTAGCTTACATCTTTTTGACTGCGCACCTTCTCCCAGTCGCCTTCATTCCTAAGGTAGACCGTACCGCGTTCAGAGGGAAAATATGGAGAGTAGAAAAAACGTTTCTTGCTGCGCTTAAGGTAGGACTTTATGAATTCACCTGCATTGCCCAGGTTCTGTTCATTCTTGCTAAGGTAACCGCCAAAGACCCAGCCGTTTTTATCGCGGTAGGATTCCTCGCTTTCGTCGCCAAAAGCAACTTTTACCCAGGGGGCTGTAATTCCGTCAATAGTAACCACTTCTCCCTTTTTTGCAACAAGAACGTATTCGCCAAAAGAAAGGGTGTCTATTTTCTTTGCGGTCAAGGACGGTTCACTTCTTACGCGGAGTCCGTCGCTTGCTGTAACATACATAACCTCGTATTCATCTTGTGAAAATGCAAGGGCACAGGATGCACAAAGCAAAATTAATGCTGCAATTATTTTTTTCATTTTAACTCCTCCTTTTTTTACCTGCACGCATAGCCTATGAGTTTGTAGCGGTAATACCACCTTTCTTCGGAATACTTTTCTTTTTTAAGATTCATTTCGCGGATGATTAGGGTAAAGCCGTCTTTTTTTATGACAAGCGGCTCCAAGCTGTCTACCTTTCCTTCATATTTTCTTTCAGTGTTCAAAAGTGGAAGAAGTTCACTTCCAAGTTCAATTTTATAATTGTCGCCAAAGCTTACGGTTGGCTTCCAGTCTTTTTCATCATACACATAGTCTGACTCTTCTGTCTTAAAGTAAAAAAGTTCAGAAAAGCCCTGAATGTTTACGCTCAATTCATCAGGAACATCAAGCGCATAGTAGCAGGCTCCTTGGAAAAAGTTCTCGTCATAACCATCATAGACAGAAAAGCCGAATATTTCGCGGAATTCCTTTTCATAACTTACAAAGCCCAACTTTTTCTTTTCGGAATCATTCAGTTCAGAAAAGGCGCTCCTGATTATTTTTTTGTCATCTAGAGAAAGGAGACTTCCTTTGGGAGACGGAATAACCTTGCCATCTTTAAAGAGGTTGTATTTTTTTAGCGTAGAGACAATTCTATTGTACTGGTTACGGGAAGCGGAATCTATTATGTTTAGCGGAGTAACGGATGCAAAAATGCAGATGGCCGCAAAAAGCGGATAAATTGCCTGCATGTATTTTCCCTTTTGAATAAGCGGAAGAATGCAAAAGACCACGCTAAAAATAATATAGTAAAGGCTTGCGCAACGGGCCGGCGTAAAACCGTAGGCATGTATGCGTATTGCAAAGGCGACCAACTGGACCGCAATCAAAACCAGGAGGAAAATTGCGCCATATTTATAGAAGAAAGATGTAAGTTTGTTTTTGTAGGGCGCAAGCGAGAGGTAGAAAAAGAGGAAGAAAAGACTTGCTCCGGAAACAAATGGATTTATTTTACCGGAAGGAAGGGTTAGCGTTACAAGGCTTTTTATAAGATAGGCATATAGGACAAGGAGAAGGATGCAGTAGAGAGAAAAAAGCACATAAAGCACAATGACCTTGAATGATTTTGGAATGACAATGTCGCTGTCTTTTTTGGTGGCGTAGGAAATAAAGATGCAGGGGAGAAAAAAGAAGAATGCCGTGTACCAGATGATTTCATACAGCTCGCCAATACAATTGCAGATTAGCTGGTCGAATGCAAAAAAGATTACGCTAAAGCCCGCCCCGATGCAGACTGCTATGGTTGAAGAAATCATCAGCGAAAGGAGAATGTTTGCAACAAGCTTTTCCTTGCTTTGTGAAAAGTAAAGCATATAAACGCAAAGGACAAAGAGTGCAAGGAATGTTCCAAAGTAAACAAGATAAAATCTTGGAGAGTCATGAGAAGAAAAAATATAGCCGGGAAAAAATGCCAATATGACGCAGACTGCTTGAGAGGCTATGAAGATGTATTTTTTGCTGCTGAACTTTGCAAAAAGAACTTCCTCTAAAAGGCGGGTAAAGACGGAAAGAGCGAATGCCCAGAAGGCACTTTTTGCAAGGGCAAAATATGCACTTTTTGATACCCACCCACAGTTTACAAGATCGTTTGTAAAAAGCATTACAGTGGCAAAGGCACTTAGCACAAAGGCTGCAGGAAAACGCAGCAGGGTGGGTTTTATTGTATTCCATAAAGACGAAAAAAATTTCATGTCTTATTGTAGCAAATTGCAAGTTCTATGGCAAATCGGGAAAGTTGAGTGCGCTTATGTAGCGGGACTGGAAGCCTTGGTCTTCTGCAAGATTTATGTTCATTGCCTTTCTTGCAAGGGCAAGTGCCTTTTGCCTTAGACCGGCATCAAACAAAAGCATACAGGCTCCGCTAAGGGCAGCGTTACCAGCATGGACAAGGTTATTTTCAAGGACGGGGGGAATCATTCCGGTAACAGAGGCATCATGGGCATTTAGCTTGGTACCAAAGCCACCCGCAAGGTAAAGGGTTGAATTGTTCTGTAAATCCAGCACCGAAAGGCCAGCCTTTTGCACAAGGGCTTCTATTCCGCTAAGGACAGCCGCCTTTGCAAGCTGAAAATTCCTTATGTCCTTTTGGCAGAGGCTTACCCCCTTGCAAAGAGAAACAGAGTCTGTTCCGCGAATAAGGGTTCCATTCTGGTTTATAATGCCTTTTTTATAGAAGAGAGCTATTGCGCTTAAAAGGCCTGTACCGCAGATGCCCTTTGCATTCCCGCCGCCAATTACGCTGCACAAAAACTTTAATTTGCCACGAGCCTTACCGCCAGTTTTTTCTTCTTGAACAAGGCTTACCTTTGCAACGGCACCTTCACAGGCATTCATTCCCTGCCTTATGCCGTAGCCTTCAAAAGCAGGCCCAGCTGCAGAAGAAGTGCAAAAAAGATTTCCCTTGGGGTCAAGGAGTGCCATCTCGCAGTTGGTTCCAACGTCTGCAAGTATTTTTGAAGCCCCAGTGCCATCTAAAAAACCGCATGCCATCATTGCAGAAATTGTGTCTCCTCCAATAAAGGCACTTTGCGCGGGTGTAAAATAGACAGGACAGTCTGCTCTTAAAAATGAAGAGTTGCCAAAAAAGTCTGACGCGGGCTTTTCTTCGCCAAAAAGATAGTCCGCCTTAAAGGGAAAAGCGGAAAGGCCTTTTACGCTAAGACCTGCTGCAAAACTCTGCATGGCTGTGTTACCGGTAATCACAAGACGCTCAAGGTGTGGCCGGCCACAGCGTTGGGAAGTAAACAAAAATGAAACTTCGCCCAAGAGTTTTTTTACGGCTTTTTCTATCTGCAAAAGGGTTTCTTCCCTTATTTTTTTATAGCCATCTGCTTCCGTAGCAAAGGAAATGCGGGCAATAACGTCGCTGCCAAATTTCTGCTGAAAGTTTGCTTCTTTATATTCAGCAAGCAGTTCTGCGTTGCAAAGCCTGTAAGCCCTGGCGGCTACGGTGGTAGTCCCTATGTCCATGGCAATGCCGGTGTAGAAAGGTGGCAATGAAGGGTCGGCATTTAGCGGGGCAGATATTCCTTCCGTGCTGATGATAAGATTCTTGTCCGCCCTAAAAGTTCCGTCGCCAGGGCAGAGACCGCAGTGGCTGCATATTTTGCAAAGCATTCCTTCCATGGAAAAATTATAGCATAAAGAGGCAGGCGAAAACAGGGGTTTACAGGCACGGAAATCAATACTGGGCTCTACTACAAGAAAAATCTTTGGTGGCGGGTCCCAGTGACGGAAAAAATCAAGGAATTCTCCCTAAAGGGTCCCTCCTTGCTTTTTTCCTACGCCCCACCACCAAAGATTTTTCTTTTCGTTGCGCCCAAAATTGCCTTCCGACCCGGCACGGTTTAGGGGCTAGCCCCTAAAAACCCCACATTTGCACACAAGAATTTATTTCTCCTTTTTTACTTTTTGTATTACATGTTGCCGCACTTTATGAAAATTGATTTCCGTGGTGGCAAAGTGGGCTGTTCAGAACGTACTTCGGCACTTCGGCCCTTCGACAGGCTCAGGGACCGCAGGTTCAGGGAACGCATGGATCGCGGGGGTTGGGGTGGAGACAAAAGAAGCCTAGCCCCGACAGTAAGGGCCCGCCGCAGGCGGGTTGCGATAGCAATGGAGGCGGGAGCCGGAACCCTGAATGGCGGGTAGAAATTGCATCCGTGCAATTTCTACCCACAAGTTTCCTTCGGAAACTTGCCCCATTTTTATTGTAAACACCCGACGCGCCGTCCATGGCGCTATCGGTTTGCGAATGGGTAGAAATTGCATGGAGTCTGGCCGGACACGGAGTGCCGGACACAGTTGAAAATGGCCTGCGCTCCTAAAAAGTAAAAGAAAAGTCACTTGTATGTTTATCTTTTGCACTAAAAAATTTAAAAAAGCATGAAAATTTTTGCAAAATGTTATATAATGTAGGCAAGTAAAGGAGACAATGGCGTTGGAAGGTAAACCTGGACAATACTACAAGAAAATTCTAGACACCCTCTCTACGGCGGTTCTTGTTGCAACCCCAATATACGGCCAGGACGGCTCAATCACCGACTTTTCCATTGACTACACCAACGCAGCCTTTGAAGAACTAACAAAGTCCTACATTCACCCGGGCGACAAACTTTCGGGCTTCCAACACTTGCTTTCACAAAAATTCCAGTGGAGCGCAGTTGCAGACGAATGCGTAAAAAGTTCCAGCGGAGTGGAAAGTTCCTACTATTCAAACCTTTTGAACTGCTGGATAAGAATTGTCTTTACCGGCATAGAAAAAGAATTCATTACGGTAACGGTTTCAAATATTTCGCGCGACAAGGAAAACGAGATTCAGCTGCGCAACCAGAACCTGCGTCTTGCTACATTGAGCGATGAACTTAGCAAGAGCCAGACGGAGCTAAAGACCAAGTTCAGCAACATGAAGAGCCTTAACGAGCAGCTTCAGTACACGGCCTTCCATGATTCGCTAACAAAGATGCAGAACAGGGCATCCTTTAACGCAAGCCTTTTAAGGGCAACAACGGCACAAAAAAGAACCAACGACAAATTTGGCATCTTCCTTTTAAACCTGGACAACATCAAGAACGTAAACGATTCGCTTGGTCACACAGCCGGCGACGAACTAATCCGCTCTGCAGCAGACACCCTGCACCATCTTGAAAGCGAAAACGACACGGCCTTCCGCTTTGGAGGGGACGAATTCATCTTCCTCTGCAACCACCTTAATTCCCGCGAAGAAATGCAGGAAAAGGCAGACCAGCTGCTTGCAAGCTTCCGCGAAAAAAACATAAGCATCTCGGCAGGTGCGGCACTCTACCCGGACGACAGCTCCAACAGCGAAGACATGCTAAAGTTTGCAGACATGGCAAAGGCGGAAGTAAAAAAGAACGGCAAGAACAACGTGGCTTTCTTCCAGCAGGTAATGCAGGAAAAATTCATACAAAAGATGAACATAGAAAGCAAGCTGTCCAAGGCAATGGCAGACAACATCTTCCAGCTCTACTTCCAGCCCCAGTTTGACATTTCGTCCGGTGCCCTCAGAGGCTTTGAAGCCCTTATCCGCTGGTACGACGAAGACCTTGGTTGGATAAGCCCCGGAAAATTCATTCCGCTTGCAGAAGAGTCGCGGCTTGTAATACCGCTCGGCGACTGGGTTTTGGACACGGCACTAAGCACAATCCGCACTTGGGAAAACGACTACAACTTTGACGGAATCGTAAGCGTAAACGTTTCGCCCATACAATTTAAAAAGGACAACTTTATTGACGAGCTTATAAAAAAGATAAACCGCCACGGAATAGACGTCCGCCACCTGGAAATAGAAATTACGGAAGGAATGCTCATAGACAGCATAGACGAAACCGTTGCAAAGCTAAAAGAAATCCGCAACATGGGAATCGGAATCTCGCTGGACGACTTTGGAACCGGCTACTCAAGCCTGCGCTACCTACAGGTGCTGCCGCTAACCACGCTAAAAATAGACCGCTCCTTTATCTCCAACATCGCTGAACAAAACGGCGTAGAAGCAGAAATAACGGAAAGCATCGTAAACCTCGTCTCCAAAATGGGACTTGACACCATAGCAGAAGGCGTGGAAACGGACGCCCAGCTTAACGTCCTTAAAAAATTCAACTGCCACAACATGCAGGGCTTCTTAAAAGGCAAACCCATGCCCGCCGAAATGTGCTCCCGCATGCTGGCCGGAGACAAAAGCGCAATCCTCACAATGGAAAACAAAACTCCGGAATCGCAATAGCCCATTTTTATTTTGCTCTTAATTTTTTGGACGAACTTTTTTCGGTTCTACCATTTTATTCCTTGGCTAATTCGACCGCCAGCCCCTTTGCGCCACCGCCGTTCCGCCCTTCGCTAACGCTCATACCGCCCTGCGTGCGGTACTATGGGTTGCAAGCAACCCGGGGCTCCATGGCGGCGTAGGTCGCATAAAAAAATCCCTCCATGGATTTTTTTATGATTGCAGAATCGCTACGCAATTCTGCATGCTGCTAACCCGCCCTCCATGGCTTGATATTTTTTGGCAAGAAAGAGTCATGCAAAATCCCCCTTTGCCTTTTGCCAGATAGTGTGCTAAACTTAATCATATTACAAACAGAGGCTTTCCCTTGAAAAGATATTGCACTAACTGCCAGAAAGAATTTGACTTTACAATTAAAAGCATGCAAGACATGGAATCCCTTGTCTGCCCGGTATGCGGTTCAAAAGTAGACAAAGACAGCCGTGCCCCTGAATACAAAGAAGTCTCCGCAGGCTCAAACAGAACCGCCAATGCAATAGGCAATGCCGTGAGCTGCCTTTTTACCTTGAACTACATGTTCTACATATCAGTTTCCATAGTAGCGGTGGTGGCATATTATTTTAACCTGGACAAGCTGCTCTACACAATGACGGGAATAAGTCTTGGATTGTTCACTATACAATTCTTTACAGGTTCACATGCATTCCGTTCAGGCATTATATTCCTTCCGATTGGAGCCGCCGCAGGATATTACCTTCTAAAGTCCATACGAGGAGCCTGCTTTGGAATTGCCATAGTCTTTATCCTGCGACACCTAATCCGCGACCTAATAATAAGGCTAGTCATAAAACTCCTGGAACTGGTCGGTGCCTTTGGCAAGTAAGAATTTCCTTTCTTGCTACAATAATTACAGAAGGCAAGTGCAACAAACAGGAGATACTCCCCTTTATGACTGATTGACTTTCGGCAAAAGAATTCATATAATCGCTTATGGAACGCGAAAAAATTCTTGTTTTAGACTTTGGAAGCCAGTACGCACATCTTATTGCAAAGCGTCTGCGCATGATGGGTTGGTATTCAGAAATTGCTCTGCCATCTATTGAAGTTTCTTCTATTAAAAATACCCGCGGAATTATTTTAAGCGGCGGCCCCGCATCTGTCTACGAAAAAGACATTCCCGAATTCAACAAGGAAATACTCAATCTTGACATTCCGGTTCTTGGTCTTTGCTACGGACACCACATTATGGCGCAAACATACGGCGCAAAGGTTGGCAAGGCGGAAGTTGGCGAATTTGGATTTGCATCTCTGGAAAAAACAGTTGCAGGTTCTACGTCTCCCCTTCTAAAAGGCATTTCTTCTCCAACCCAGGTTTGGATGAGCCACCAGGACGGAGTTCTTGAACTGCCACAGGGCTTTGAGGTAATAGGCACAACAAAGGACTGCCCCTATGCTGCCCTTCAGAACCTTTCAAAAAAACGCTTTAGCCTGCAGTGCCACTGCGAAGTAAAAGACACTCTGGAAGGAAACAAAATATTTGCAAACTTTGCAGAGATTTGCGGAATGCAGAAAAACTGGAGCGAAGATACTGTTCTTAACCACATACTGGAAAGCATCAAAAAAGATGCCGGTCAAAAGAACGTGCTCCTCTTCCTTAGCGGCGGTGTTGACAGCACTGTTGCCTTTGCCCTGCTGAACAAGGCGCTCGGTCAGGACAGGGTTCTTGGACTGCACATAGACAACGGCTTTATGCGAAAGAACGAAAGCGCAAACGTTGCTTCTTCATACAAGGCACACGGATTCAACAACTTTATCTGCGAAGACGCAAGCGAAAGCTTTCTTAATGCGGTAAAAGGCCTTACTGACCCGCAGAAAAAGAGAATGGCAGTTGGCGAAAACTTTATTGCCGTGCGAAACAGCGTTCTTGAAAAGCAGCACCTGGACGGCTCCAACTGGATACTTGCACAGGGCACCCTTTACCCGGACATCATTGAATCCGGCGGAACAAAAAATTCAAAGGTCATAAAGACCCACCACAACCGCGTGGACGGAATTCAAGAGCTTATAGAAAAGGGACTTGTAATTGAGCCTTTAAAGGATTTATACAAGGATGAAGTCCGCTCGATTGGAAAAAAGCTGGGGCTTGAAGACGAGCTTGTAATGAGGCACCCCTTCCCCGGCCCGGGGCTTAGCATAAACGTGCTTTGCTCAAACGGAAAAATGTCAGAAAGCGACAAGGAAGACTTTGCAAAGGCAGAAAAGGAAATTCAGTCAATCAGCCTGGACGGAATCTTCTGCGAAAACTGCTCAAAAAGCCTTACCAAATATGTGCTTCCCGTCCGCTCTGTTGGAGTTCAGGGAGACTTTAGGACTTACCGCTTTCCATCCGTGCTTGACTTTGGCGATGAAGGAAATGGCTTCTGCCACCTGCCCAAAAAGTGGGAAAAGCTTGAAAAAGCATCCGGTTCAATTACAAACTCTTCAAACTTTATAAACCGCTGCATAATAAAGCTCTACCAGAACCCGACATTAAAGACAGAAGACCTTACCCTGCAGGAAGGATACTGCGACCGCCGCCGCCTTGACCAGACAAGGGAAGCAGACAACATAGTGCTTACTGCCCTGCACAAAAGCGGCTGGTATTCAAAGATATTCCAGCACCTTACGGTAAACCTGCCCTACGCTTCCACTGCGGAACGCTGCTCATTTGTACTGCGCCCCCTCTGCTCCGAAGACGTAATGACGGCCCGCTTTGCCCAGCTGCCGCAGGAAGACCTTATGCAGATTGTGCGTGACATTGCAGCCCTGCCCTACACGGACGCAATCTTCTTTGACCTGAGTAACAAGCCCCCGGCAACATTCGGCTGGGAGTAATTAAGTACTTGTTTCCAATGCCATTAACTTTACGTCATTCTGAGCTTGACTCAGAATCTCAAATCAAGATATTGACGAGAGATGCCGAATCCACATTCGTAGCAAGTGCGTGCGAATGTGGCGTAGCAGTTCGGCATGACAGTTCGTTATGTTAATGGCATTGGTACTTGTTTCCATAAATGTTACTACCTAACTGTCACTTGCCAGAAGAAGCGTCTTTGTTTTTAAATGGAGATGCTACAATTCCGTAAAAAGCGCCAAGAATGCAAAAAGCAAACGCCAGCATTATTGCTGCACTCACGATAAGAACAATAAGCCAAAGCAAAGAGAATGAAAAACTGCCTGTTTTAAACTCCTTGCCGTCTTGGCTAAAGACCTTGAAAGATTTTTTGTTGCCAGGGCTTTGGAAGCTAAACAACCATGAACTTGTAGTAAAGTTATGCTTTTCACCGTCAAGTAAAAACTCCCAAGTAAGATAATAATCTACGCTAAGCTTGTGCTTTTTATATTCTCTATACTGAAAGTCGTCACTATTTTTTACTGTTGCATAATTCACTCCAGCTTCTTTGCATTTTTTCCTGTCAGCATACCAGTAGTCGGTCACCTTCTTGTCTTTTTTAATCAGAGTGGCTTCTACATTGTACTTGTAAGGGGCATCTTTTTGCTGAAACATTTCAGAAAGTGCAAGTTTCCCCAAAAAGTAAGGGATAAGGGCAAATAGCGCAAGCATTACAACTCGCACAATGCACATCCCTGCTCCGCCTTTCCCCATTTCCAGGAAACAAGACTTTAGAAAGGGTCCTTCATCTTTGGCTTCTGTCTTCACAACCGGCTGTTCATTTTTCATTGCTGTACTCCTATTGGATAAGATTATAACGCAAGATTTTTCAGCCGTCAAAAAAAGCCCTCGGCTTGAACCTTGAATTTTATATTTGCGTGTGCTACAGTGGGAACATGAAAGTCGCAATATTTTTAGGTTCAAAATCAGACTCGGAAACTATGAAAAAGGCAGCCACAGTTCTTAAGGAATTTGGCGTTGAATACAAGGCCTTTGTTATTTCTGCCCACCGCGCAGGAGACCTTCTTGTAAAAACCGTTAAGCAAGTGGAAGCAGACGGAGCGGAAGTTATAATTGCAGGAGCAGGACTTAGCGCAGCCCTTCCTGGTGTAATTGCAAGCCGCACCACACTTCCTGTTGTTGGAGTTCCGCTTGAATGTGTTACGCCGGGAATGAGCAACGGACTTGCAGGAGTGGATTCACTTCTTAGCATAGTGCAGATGCCACCGCAGATTCCTGTTGCAACGGTCGGAATAAACAGCGCAAAAAATGCCGCTTACCTTGCCCTGCAAATTCTTTCTATTAAATATCCGGAAATAAAAGAGAAGCTTATTGCTTTCCGCGCAAAGCTAACAGCTGATGCAGAAAGTGCAGCTTCACAGGGATTTGACTTTTAGACAGTTAGCAAGGGCAACAAGGCTTTTGCAAACAAAACCTACCCCCGATTGTAAGGGCGCGGAACGCGTTGCCGTTAGGCAATGGAGTGGGCAGGGACCCACGGAACCCTGAAAAGCGGGTTAGCAAATAAAAGTTGGTCCAAAAAAAAGAAGAAAAAAAATGCCCGCAAAACAAAAGTTCTGCCGGGCATAACAGACCTGTTCCGAAAAAACTTCTGAACAGGTTTTATTTTTTTAGAACCAGAAGCGGATTCCAAGGTTGGTCGGAATGTAAAGGGCTGGCCTGATGAATCCGTTTTCCTTTCCGTCTTCGCCAAAGGCAAGTCCAAGTTCCGGCTGGGCTGCGGTCTGGATAAAGGCTTCCATTGTGTCATTGTTGAACTTACAGTTCATGCCAAAATAAATGCGAGGGCCTGCAGACAGGTAGTAGTTGCTGTGCTTGCCGGTAAAAGATGCGGTAAAGACAGCTCCGAAGCCCCAGTACCAGCCAAGAAGTTCTGTGAACTTTCCTTCCGAGATATGGTAGTCGCCAGTTATGCTGGTTGTGTACTTTGTAGTGTGAACGTTGTGGCCGTCCTCGTCTTCGTAAGTATAGTAGCCTGAGTCAAAACCGAAGGCCCAGTAGATGGGCATTGAATCAAATTTTACAGAACAGGCTGCACCCCATGTGCTGGAACCATCCCAGATTGGAACAAGTGGATTTACGTTTACCTGCGGACCGATTCCGATGGAGAATGCGGAAAGGCAGGCCATGCACAATGCTGCGCCCAAAACTAAAATTTTCTTTTTCATAAACACCTCTGATAGTAAAACATTTCTGTTTTGCTAAGGTATACAACATTTTTTAAGAAAATTCAATGCTGGAGGGAAAAATTAATTTTTAGCTTGTACAGACCCTGAATCAAGTTCAGGGTGACGGCGGCATTGAGGCCCCTGAGCTTGTCGAAGGGCGCGTCCTGCGGGAGGGTTCGACTCCCGTATTTTTTTGGTACGAATTTATTTATTATGTTAGGATTTAGTTTATCTGTTACGAATTTAAATTTTAGCGGTAGACGGGAGTCGAACAAATTCGGATTACTGATTTTGGGACTGTGGAAGTTGTTTTTGGGAGATTTTAGGTCTTTTTAACCCCTTCGTTCGCTTTTTCCTCCCACCTGGTCGGCGCTCACTTCGGGCGGGTTCGACTCCCGTATTTTTTTTTGGTACGAATTTATTTATTATGTTAGGATTTAGTTTATCTGTTACGAATTTAAATTTTGAGCGGTAGACGGGAGTCGAACAAACTCATGGTACTGATTTTGGGACTGTGGAAATTTGTTTTGGGAGGTTCTAGGCCTTTTTAACCCCTCCGTTCGCTTGCTCCTCCCACTTGGTCGGCGCTCACTTCGGGCGGGTTCGACTCCCGACTATTTTTTTTGCTACGAGTTTATTGATTGTTTTAGGATTTGTTTTGTCTGCTACGAAATTAATTTCTAGCGGTAGACGGGAGTCGAACCCGCTTGTCAGGCTTGGGAAGCGTGCATAATACCGTTATATGACTACCGCGTGATATGGGTACTATAGCATAAAATTAGGGGGGAATGCAAGAGAGGGGGAAGCAAGATTGCACTTGGCCTTTTCTTTGAAAAGTCACGGTTTGCAGGAAGAATATGTGTACCGATACGCGCAAGGGATTGGAGGGGCGCGGAGCGTTCTCGCGCTAGCGAGAATGGAGCCGAAGGGCGGAACCCCGGAAAGCCCGGTGGCAGCTTGGCTGCCATGCGCCCAGAAGAAAATTAAAGTTAAAAGGAATTTATGCCGATAATTGAGCGGGGGTATTATGGCCGAAAAAACAAAAAAAAGTGCGGCTGAGGCCTTTAGCGAGTTTTCAAAGATTTTTAGACGATCGCCTCAGTCCAGGGACAATTCAAAGCAGAACCTTTTTTACCCGGACGAGCTTTTGCAGAAGAAGATAAATGCAAGGGAAGAAGACTACAAGGTTACTGTAATTTCTGCCTACAAGAAGTACCTTAATCCCTACAAGACTTTGGGAAAGACGCAGGCAGCCCAGTCAATTGAGAACGATGAAAAGAACCTCTTGAAGGCATACGCCCTGTTTAAGGCTGTGCACGATGCCAACGCGGAGATTGGAGACCTTAACACTTTTGCGGACGTTAAATACATTCATTCGCCGCTAACGCAGAGGGACTGCTACACTATTGGCGGTGAATTTATCTACCTGCAGTGCTGGCTGATTTATTCGCAGAACATAAGGGATTTTGTTCCCAACCTGGTGGAGATTCAGGAAAAGCTTGGGACTTTTTACGCGCTGGAATTTGTTCCCGCAAAGAATTATTCGTTTAACTTTCAGGACAAGGAAGTGCTTGGCATTATTCAGGCTGCCTACCACAGCTGATTGTCTGGCGTTTTTTGCTTGGGGCATGCGTAAGGACTTTTGATGAAGATACGGCGGCACTATTATTTTTCTGGCATGGTTCAGGGGGTTGGATTCAGGTGGCGGGCGGAGCAGATTGCAAAGATGCTGGGCATTGCAGGCTGGGTTCGCAACATGAGTGACGGCCGTGTGGAAATGGAGGCTCAGGCGGAGGCTTCCGTGCTGGAAAACATGGTGAACCTTTTGGAAAGGCAGAGCTTTATTCAGATTGACGGCATTGAATGTGCGGAGATTCCCCTTGAAACGCAGTCGCACTATTTTTACGTGAGGCACTAAGACCGGGCGCAGAAAGATTCAGGATGCAGACCTGCATTCCAAGGTTTTTCTTCTATTCTATTTGCTTATTTCTTCTTGCCTATTCCTTATTTCTTCCCGGAAAGAAGCTTGTTCAAATCGTCCTGGGAAAGGGTTAGGCCTGCCGGGGTTGCACCGCTTTCGTTCCTGCTGTTGTCGCTTCTTACGCCTTCGAGGATTTTATTTTTTTCTTCTTCCGTAAGCTTGTCTGTATCTGCCATATTCAATCTCCTTATTGCATTATATTTACATTCAATTTGTTTACTGCTATAGATTCCGAATCCACATTTGTAGCAAGTGCGTGCGAATGTGGCGTAGCGTTCGGAATAACACCTTATGCAATATTCAGCATACTATTTGCTGGTGGCAATCCAACGGCCGTCCCAGTCCGCATCTGGCGGGGTGGCAATGAATTCCGTGCATTTTTCAAGATAATTCTTGGCGGCGGCATCACTTTGGGCTATGCTTTGGAAAAGTTCCTTGGCTTTTGCAAAGTTTGCGCTGTAGAATTCCTTTAGGGCTTCTGCAAAGGTTTCAAGCTCCACTTCCCTCTTTGCAAAGACGGTGGGAGACATTGGCTCAAAAACCGTGACCGCTTCTTTTTTGCCAACGACCTGAAGCTTGGCAAGTTCCCTGAATTTTAGCTTTGTGCCGTGCTCTACCGCGGCATTTTTTGTTTCCGCGGAACACATGGTGTAGGTTCCAAAGGCCTTGTTCTGGCCTTCTAGACGGGCCGCAAGGTTTACGCTGTCGCCGAGCATTGTGTAGTTGAACCTCATGCGGGATCCCATGTTTCCTACGACCGCGAATCCCGTGTTAAGACCAATGCGCTGCTTTACGCTCTTGTGGGAAATCTTTACGAGCTCTTCCTGCATCTCATCGAGTCTTTCCTGGCAGCGGATTGCAGCTTCCACCGCCCTAAGGGCATGGTCTTCCTGGTCTGTTGGGGCGTTCCAAAAGGCAATTATTGCATCGCCCTCGTACTTGTCTATTGTTCCTCCGCTGTTCATTATAACATCGGACATTTCGCTTGTGTATTCATTCAAAAATGCGGTTAGCTCCGCAGGGTCAAGGCCTTCGCTTATGCTGGTAAAGCCCTGTACGTCGGAAAAATAGCATGTTATCTGCTTGCGCTCTCCACCCAGCTTTAGCTTTGCGGGGTCTGCAACAAGTTCATCTATAACGATGGGGCTAAGGTACTGGCTGAATGCGGTTTTGATGTACTTCTTCTGCCTGCCTTCGGAAAAATATCCTGCGGCGGTTGAAGATGCAAAGGAAAGTATGAAGGCTGCAACAGGTGCAACAAGGGCAATCCATATTCCCCATGCAAAAAGGGCGTAGCAGATGCCAACGTAAAGGACAAGAGGCAAGACAAAGCCCATTGCGGTAAGGGCAAAGGCGGCGCTTCTTTTCTTTACTACGGAAACAAGCAGTATGAAGGCGGCACCTAGAAAAGCCATTACTGCCGTTAAGACGGAAGTTGTTAGGGGTGTGTTTGCATTCTTTATCTGGTTGCCGTTAAGCAGGGTGTCCAGCAAGGAAACGTGCACTCCCATGCCGGGGTACATCTGGGAAACTGGCGTGCTGCAAATATCAAAGAGGCCTGGTGCGTATACACCTACAAAGACAGACATGCCCTCGAAGTCTTCCGGGGAAAGCAGGTCGCTTTCTTCTTCTACTTCTTCTTCGCTTGCATCCGATTCTTCTGGGTTTCCATCATCCGAATTGCCATCGCTTGCGTTGCCATCGCTTGAATCAAGAAGGCTTGCACTTTCATTGCCAGCGTTAGCATCGCCAGTGTTAACATCGTCTGCTTTTTCCGCATCAAGGCCAACATCACCAGCATTGCCGGCATCCACTCCCGCAGCAGCCCTGTAGCTTTGAAGAATCTGCATTGCGCTGTAGGGAATGTAGTCGTTGAGGCTTTTGGTAAAGCGGAGGTTTACGGTCTCGCCAGCTTCTATTTTTTGCCTAAGCTCTTCACGGGTAGCTTCTCCTGCCGCAACAAGGGGAGCAGTTCCCAACTGGGGAAATACATTGCCGTCCAGAACAAAGCCGTAACGGTTGCGCCTTACAACGGTGTCAAAGTCCTTAGCGCTAACAACGCTGGAAAGGATTCCCGCAGACTGTCGAAGCTCCGGAATTGGATAAACAGCATGAACATTATCCGGGTCATCTTCCAAAAAATGAACTGCAAGTGCCGTCCTTCCAAATTCCCTGTTTGCGCTGGCAAAGGATTCATCGTCTTCCTTGCCATAGACTGAGGGCTCCGTGTACATCATATCGAATGCCACGCAGTTTGCATTTCCCATGTTAAAGAAACGCACCATGTCTCCGTAAGAAGAGCGCGGCCAGGGCCAAGACCAGCCAAGGTTTTCCTTAGCCCAGTCAAGGCTGTCCTGATCTATGATTACTACGGCAATATTTTCGTCTGCCTTGAACAAACCCGCAGTTCTTGCCATTCTTCCGTCGTACGATTTGTATTCCAGAAATCTGAACAGTCCAAGCAGGTTCATCAGTGTGCAGAATGCAAAGACCAGCACGCTTACAAGGCAACACCTAAGGAACAATTTCTTCATATATAAACCCGTTAAAGCCTAGGAATATAAGTGCAAGCTATGTGCAAACTATTTTACAGAAGACAATGCGCTCTTGAACCTTGCCTCTCGCTGGGCGGAATTGTCTTTCTTAACCTTCTTCTTTGCGGCTATTACGCTTGCCTTTACGGAAGCCTTCCTTGACTTTGGTGAAGGATGGGTCTTTCCAATACCAGTGTCCTTGCTGCCAAGCTTCTTTTCCAGAACGTCAAGCATCTCCGTCATTGCATCGGGATTGTAGCCTGCCGCAGCCATAAGCTCTACCGCACGGGAATCAGCCTCGTATTCAGCCTTTTTTGAATAGCCAGAATTTACCAGTGTGTCCGTAAGTGAATCCGCTACCGTAGAGAAAGACTTTGTTACGTCCTTAGTTCCCTTGGTGGCAATCGTTCCTGTAGTACCCACAACAGAAAGAAGGGCATCCGCTGAACGAGACGTCTTTATGGACTTTGTGGCATGCTTTAGCTGAATGTGGGAAACCTCGTGGGCAATTACAGCCGCAAGCTGATCCTCGCTTTCCGTAGCCTTTACAAGACCTCTGGAAATAAGAATGTGACCTCCCGGAGTTGAAACCGCATTAAGCGCGTCTGAGTCAATAAGAGCCACATGGTAGCCATTGTAAAGTTCCGGCTGGTCAGAATTGATGACTATAGCCTGGCAAATCTGGTTAAGGTAAAACTCCACGGAAGACTTGTTCCTTGCGCGCGGAGTTCCAGAAAGAATCTTTGCGGCAACGGCACGGCCAATGTAGTACTCCTGCTCCGGAGTTATCTCTTCTGCAGCCTTGGAAACCTTTTCGCTTGTAGTCTTAATGGAATCGGACATTGTCTGGTTGTCTTCAGACTGGGGGTCAAAGGTTTCGTCAATAACATCCGTAACCTTCTGGGCCTTTTCGTTAATCTTTTCGGAAACAGAAGAAGCCTTTTCGTTCACCTTGTCAAGCTTGCCCTTAAGGCTATCCGCCCAACCTGCGGCATAAAGACTTCCAGATGCAAATAAAATGGTAAAAGCCGCCAGCGATATTTTTACTGTATTAAGTCCAACATTTTTTTTCATATAAATTCATCCTTGTAAAGCAGTACTATTCACCCTTGTTGAGCGAACCTTCAATAAGGAAATTTGCCTCTTGGCTTGCAGGAACAGTTATTGTTTCTATCTTGTCCACAGAAGCATAGTCCGTACCGGAGGAATTTTTGTAACTGTTTTCTATTTCCTGGGTAAAGCCCTTTCCCGCCAAAGAAATTTCTTTTGCGCTGGCATTTGCCTTGGATGAAGAAGCCGTAATCTTTTTCTTTGTAAGGCTGGATGTTGCAATCCACCCCGTTGAAGAACCGCTTTTTACCTGAGTCCATTTACCGTCAGTCTTAACAACCGACACCTGCGTTCCGTAATCTACAGTAGTTACCGTCTTTGCAAAATAAGACGGTGAATTTTTCAACTCTGCGTTCTGCACTGCGACATAAAGCTTTGAAGCCGCAAACACCGGCAGCACCGCGACCATTACACTTAGAAATAAAACTGTTAATCTTCTCATATAATATAGTATATTCCATTTAAAAGAACAAAACAACCTTGATTTTTAATTTTCCCTTTTTTTTGGAGCACATTCCTCTGTAAAACTGCCCCTTCGGGGGCTCTTCGTGTTACGGGCTTTCCGGGGCTTGCCCTTCCGGCCGGTACCCTTCGGGTACGCACTCCGTGCCCCCTCCAATCCCGGCTAGGATTGCACCCCAAAAAATCCCTCCGTGGATTTTTTGGGGATTGCAGAATCGCTTCGCAATTCTGCATGCGCTAAGTCGCCCTCCATGGCTCTATATTCCTTGGCAAGTAAGGGCTAAATTCCCTCCTTTGCTCTATAATAATTGGCAAGTAAGAGAAAATAACTCCAGCTTCTTTTATTCCTAAACAAAAAATATGCGCATTTGTGTCAGATTCTGAATTTCTTCTGCATATATATAGTATAGAGGAAGTTATACTATGCCAAATATTTCAAAAAAATCTTTCCACATACTGAACCCCCGTCTTGACCCCAACTTTAAGGCCATCTTCACCCAGAACACACAGGCTTCAAAGATTGCGCTAAAGTCCTTCCTTTCAGCGGCAATCGGACGGGATGTAAAGGAAGTTACGGTCGTTCAGAATGAGGATGCCGGCTTCTACAAATTCCAGCGGGCTGTGGACTACGACATTAACTGCGAGTTTTCGGACGGGACCAAGGCACAGGTTGAGATGCAGGGCTTTGACCAGCAGTACGACTACGGTAAGCGTGCTGAATACTATGCGTCGCGCCTTGTCTCTTCCGTGATGGAGGTGGGTGACGACTGGAACTCCGTGGCGCAGGCCTACCAGATTTCCGTGCTGGACTTTATCTTTGACAGGGGCAACACAAACCCAATCCACCACTACCAGATGGCAGACCTGGGCGACGGGGCAAGGCTTTCTGGCAGGCTGAACGTAATCTTTATGGAGCTGCCCAAGCTTCCAAAAGTGGTAAGT